>Ga0299906_10000098_pt1 | contig 82270 bp, 75 predicted proteins | sample RVTome_14_FD_200259 | JGI IMG/M metagenome (GOLD analysis project Ga0299906, IMG submission 200259) | Soil microbial communities from uranium-contaminated site in the Upper Colorado River Basin, Wyoming, United States - RVT145D125 (version 2) ...
TTCTCGGTGTAGATGCCGTATTCGCTGTTTTCCGCAGCCACGGAAGCGACGGCCAGGCCATGGTTCAGCAACTCCTCCTGTCGCAGGGTGATTTCATCGTGAACGACGTAGGCGGTGATTCCCAGGGCGGTGGCGAGGATCAGGGAGATGACCAGCAGATTGAATTTGGTAGCGATGCTGAGTTTTTTTGCGCCGGTGAACGTCATCTCAATCCTCCCGGAAAAGCTGGTCGGCGGCCTTGCTCAGCGAGGAGGGAACGTGCATCTTCATCTGTTCCGCCGTCTTGAGGTTCAGTGAATAGGTGACCCGGCGCGGCGGGACCGGCGCCAGCGAACCGGCATCGGCGCCCGCCAGCACCTTGCCGGCCAGCTCGGCGCACTGCCTGCCGATGTCGCGGTAATCCCGGTCGAGGGCATAATAGGCTCCAGCCTTTACCCAGGCCGTCGAGAGCCCGATGAAAGGAATACGATTGCGGAAGGAAAAGAGCAGGAGGCTTTTGGCCGTCTGCGGGGTGACGACGACATTGTCGCTGATGCCCCAGAGCACATCCGCCCGATTGGCCAGGCTCTCCAGCGCGCCCGGCAGCTCAGGTGGGGTGGCCACCTCCCGGGTGAGGAGTTCCAGCCCCATCCGGCTCGCCATCTTGCCCGCTGCCTCGATGGTGGCCCGGTTCTCCGCCGGGTTGAAAACGACGCCGATGCGGCGCGCTTCGGGCATCAGGTGTTGCAGCCAGGCAAACTGGGTTTCGAGCGGGAATTCGAGAAAGACGCCCGTGCTGCCGCGGACCCTTCGGATGTCCCCCTCCCGCAGTACCAGGCCGGCAACGACCGGGATGCCGGCGGCTTCCCGGCCGGCGGCCTCCAGAGCCAGGGAGCCGAGGGCCAGAATCAGGCAGGTCCCATCCTCCCTGACCGCTCTGGGCTGCCGGTGGCCCCGGCCGGACGCCTCCTGCAGTGGATAAACCTCATAGACCGCGGCGATTCCCTGGCGGGCTAGAGTTTCCTTGAACCCGGCCAGGGCTTCTTCCATGGGCGGGGCATCGTAGCTGACGAAGACGGCGATCCTGGCTTCGCCGGCCGCCGTTGCGCGCACTGCTCCCAGCAGGACGATCAGGACCGTCGCGAAAATCGTCAAGAGGAAGGCTGTTTTCGGAGGCTGCGAGGCCATATCCGGAACCGTCGGTCAAAAAGCGTACGCGAGTTTGAAGCGGAAGACCCGGCCGTCCTGCTCGATGGTCTCCTGAAGGTGCGCCGCCGAGGCGGGATTGCTGAACTGCTTGTCAAACAGGTTGTAGACGCTGGCCGATACGTCCAGCCCCTTGTACAGTTTCCGGCCGTACAGGGTCAGGTTGGTCACCGCATACCCCCCTGTTTCATCGCGGAAAACGGTTTTCCTGCTGCTCGTGTACTGCTCCTCAAGGCCGAGCAGGAGTTTTTCCCCGATCAGCGGGACGATGAGGTTGAGCTTGGCCAGGTGCTTGGGGGAGTTGGAAAGGAGCTTGTCCGTAGACCGGTCTTTCGCCTCCTGGTAGGTGTAGCTCACCCGTCCTTCCAGGCCTCGGCGCCATTTCCCCTCCAGTTCAAACTCCGCCCCACTGGCTTCGACCTCATCAAGGTTGTCGAAGACCAGCAGGCCGTCGGCCGGATTGAGAGTGAGGTTGATGAGGTCGTCGATTTCGTAGTAGAAGCCTGAGGCTACGGCTCGCAGATGCTCGCCGAGGTACTGCTCCAGGACCAGTTCATAGGTCCTGATCCGCTCGGGCTCCAGGTCGGGATTCGGTTTCTGCGTGGCCAGGCCGTCGTGGTAGTGCTGTTCGAAGGCATTGGGGGCACGGAAGGCCTCGCCGTATAGAAGCTTGAACGTGGTTTCCGCCAGCGGGCTGTAGATCAATGCCAGACGCGGATTGGTGGTGCCGCCGAAGGTGTCGTAATGGTCATGGCGCACGCCGAAGCTGAAGGTCAGGTTGTCGCGAAGTTGAAACTCGTCCTGCAGATAGATGCCCCAGTTGTCTGAGTCGTTCCGGGTGTCGAGGTAGACCGCCAGATCATGGTTTTTCAGGTCCTGGCGAAAATTGTTCTGAAATTCGCCGCCGAGGATGAGCTGGTGCCGGTTCAGGAGGCGTTTGCTGATCTGGAATTCCCCCCCCCACCATTCGCCGCGAAATTCGTCCTTGTTGACGACGAGAAAAGGTGTCGTGTCTTCGGAATAATCATAGACATAATCCCCGTCCGAGTGGAAAAGATTGTAGCTGACTGCGGCCTGGAAATCCAGTTGGCCGGCAAAGCGGTGCTCGTAAGCCAGGCGGCCATAGGCTTGCCGGCTCTCCCCCCTGGTGCGCGAATCGTTGAATACGGTGCGAAACGGGGCGGTGGGAATCCCTTTTTCCCGATCGACATAGGCCCCTTCCAGGGTGAAGTCGAGGAGGGAAAACCTGGCGAAGAGACTGTGAAATTCGTCCCCGTCCGCGTCTTCGGCGATGCCGTTGTTGGTGTCGGGGCTGTCGAACTCCGGGTAGTAGAGCCTTCCGTTGCCGTCGCTGTCGTAGCCGGTCGCCGAGAGGAGCATCTCCAGACCGCCGGCCAGACGGTTGCCGTAGCTGACCCGGCCCCGGTAGGTTTCATGACTGCCCGCTTCGGCGGCGACTTCCGCCCCCTTGAGATCCCGCCCGCGCCGGGTGATGACGTTGACGACGGCGAAGAAGGCGCTGGTACCGTAGAGGGAGGAACTCGGCCCGCGTACCACCTCGACCCGGTCGATGAGGTCGACATCGAGTATGAAGTCCGTTCCCACCGCGGCGGCCTGAAAGATGTTGTCATTGACCCGGTGCCCGTTGACCAGGAGCAGCACGCGGCTGTTGGAATCCCCGGGACGGTTGAAGCCGCGCACCCCCAACAGTTCGTTGGTCCGCTCAAAGGAGAGGTGAAAGCTTCGCAGGCTCCGCAGCAGGTCGGCCAGGGTGCGATAGCCGTATCTCCTGATTTCCGCGGCGGTGACGATGCTGACCGCCGAGGGGGCTTCGGTGATCTTCTGCTCGTATTTGGAGGCGCTGAAGACCGAAGGAATTTCCTGAAAGAGGAGCAACTCCTCCGCCTCTGTGGTCGACTCTCCCGCCTCTGCCCCAATGCAGAGGGGAGCGGACCAGCCGAGAAGAGCAACCCCCAGGGCGACGACCATGATACTGCGGATGCAGGATGGTGGCAACTTTTCCTCCTTTTTCAGGGGTCATGTCATGGCGGTGATTGCCGCGGGTTTCAGGGTGGTCGTGGCCTCCAGGTAATCGAAGGGCTCGCCGGAGCCGTACCAGTTTTCGAGTCGCCGCAGGAATCGGATTTCCGCGAAGATTCGATGAAGATAGTCGTTAAGACCCGTAACTGTCCTGGCATGCATGGAGAGTTTGTAGATATGTCGCTTCTCGGCTTCCGTGCAGACCGCCTGGAACAGGCGCAAAGCGTGATTTCTTCCTCTCTGCTCAGGCAATATCTGGATCATTTCCAGATACATCCTGTCGGGATCGTCCCGCAGGTCCGGGTCCCACGGACGCAGTTCCTCGACGACAAGGCTCTGGGGAAGGGCCAGCAGGTAGCCGATAACCGCTCCTGCCTGGTCCTGCATGATGATATTCAGGTTGCGCTCGTCGTCAAGCGCCTCGGCGAAATAGTTTTCCGGATCGCCCGACTGCATGTGCGCAGGGAAGGCCTGCCGGTGAAGCTCCACCAGGGCGGCCACGCGGTCGGGAGAGGCGCCGGTGACGGCACAAATGGTGACGGGGGGCATTGTCGGACTCCTTTCAATGGGTCAGTTCACTGACGCCAGCGTATCCCAGGGCGTAAAACGCGGTCCAGATTAACATTTGAATGGCGCTGGACGCCACCAGAAAACCGACCTTGGCACCTGTGGTGGTAAGCCTCTGCTGGAAAAAAATCAGCAATTGACACGGGCCGTCCCAAACCAGCAGCCTGATGAACGCAGCCGTCTCCAGAACGAGGCCGGTCCATTTTGAACGCGTGGCAGCCAGATCGATCAGGTCGCGCAGCGACTGCATCAGGGTAAGGTCGATGCCGGAACGGTTGTGAAACAGGACGACGCCGCCGGAAATCAGAAGGTTCGCCGCCCAGAACAATAGCCATATCTGCCATTCCGGCATGCCGTGGTGTTTGAGGAAGGCGAAGGCCGAGGCGGTGGCGGCAATCAGCAACCACTCCATGAGATAGAAAGAGGGTGCCAGAATCGCAGTCAGAACTCCTTTGCGGGTTTTTCGCCAACAGCTCGCTTCAACCTCCATGGCGCTCTCCCGCAGACTGCGTTGGCCGGTTGCTTGGTCTGACCCTGCCGCGATGCGCCGCCGGCCGCGGCTGGCTGGAAGTGATTTCCTGTTCCAGGTGGGCGGGATACCATGACCAGTAGGGCTCCCGTTCCCGGTCGACAGGGACCAGGGGGACGACCAGCGGCTTGATGCCGAAATGGTTTTCTATGCGGTTCATGGCGGGCTGAATGATATCCCGGGTGAACGTGGCCTCGTGCCCGTCGGTGTGAAAGTTTTCGAAGAGGATCCCGTGACAGACGTACAGGGCCAGGTGCCGATGCCAGAATTGGTCGGGTTTGCCGCCCATGCTCCGAAGCCAGTCGGTACTGTCACCGGTTTCGATCCCTGGGAGCCTGGTTGCCAGCAGCCGGTGGTGAAAACCGACGAAGTCTTCTCCCCACTGCGTCGTGATCGTGCTCAGCGGCTTGCGGTTGCTCATGTTGATGTCGATCACCTTGTGGGATGTCGATTTGTCGCCGTTGTTGCGTCCTTTGCCGTGGAAGAAGGTCATTTTGCCCAGCAGCAGCTTGTCGGGATTCTGGGTGCAGAATTTGTCGCCGGTATACTCCGAACAGAGCGGTTTCAGCCCGGTTTTCCCCGCTGCTTCGGCAAAGCGGAAGCATTCGTGGTTGGGGGTTGCCAGGTGCCGTGCAAGTACGGCTCTCGGTTCGGAGCGGAAAAACGCCGGGACATCCCCCACGTATTCCCTGACCCGGCGGTGCAGTGACAGGTCATTCCACCGGTTTCTGATCTCAACTCGCGCCTGCTCCATCGTAACGTACATGTCGTCCTCCCCTTCCGGGGATTCCGGGCGACATGCTTCCGTTGGCCCCGGTCGCGAAAATTACAGCCATGGCCATTGCTGCCGCCGGATTGCGGCAGGAAGGCGGGCTGTTCCAGGTCCTTTAAGTTTTCATTAACGATGCGCCGTGTCGGTCGCCGTTGCGATGCTATAGTATAGGGGGGTGTTGAAGATAGGCTGCTGGTGGCCGGAAACCAGGGAGTACAGGTCCGCAAAGGCATGGTTCCCCGCCTCCCGTTTTTTTTTGGCTTAATGCGAATCAACTTGGAAACTTTAGCCGAAAAAGTTGCGGGAGGCAACTTTTCCCCCGACAGCGCCGGCAAGGAAAGGAGCGAGGAGATGACGAACGAAAACTCGGATACCGGCGACCTGAAGGCCCGGCATTGCCGCCCCTGCGAAGGCGGGACGCCGCCCCTGCCGGAGGCGGTGACCACCGAAATGCTCGGGCGGCTGGATGGCTGGGAATACGCAGCGGGAAGCATCGGCCGGCTGTTCCATTTCAAGAACTGGTGCCAGACCATGGCCTTCGTCAACGCCGTCGCCTGGATCGCCCACCGTGAAAACCACCATCCCGATCTGGAGGTCGGCTACGGCAGCTGCCGGGTCAGCTACACCACTCACGCCATCGGCGGCCTGTCGGAGAATGACTTCATTTGCGCGGCGAAGGTCGAGGCGCTGTTCGAGATGTAGCGGCGTCAGGATGCGGGGACGGTTTGGTCCGTGAGGTTCAGGTGAGCGAGCCCCACCGAAAGGGAAGGAGAATGCAACGGCAAATTTTTGTGGTGCTGCTGACTCTCGCTGCCCTGACTTCCCCGGCGTTTGTTGAGACTTCCGGGGCCAGGGGCATCACCCTGCTCAACGTCTCCTACGACCCGACCCGGGAGTTCTACCAGGACTACAACAAGGCCTTCGCCAGATACTGGAAGGAGAAAACCGGCGACACTGTCACCGTGCGGCAGTCCCACGGCGGTGCCGGCAAGCAGGCGCGAGCGGTCATCGACGGGCTGGAGGCGGATGTCGTCACCCTGGCGCTGGCCTACGACATCGATGCCATCCACGAGAGGGCTGGAATGATCCCGGCCGACTGGCAGCAGCGCCTGCCGCACAACAGCTCCCCCTACACCTCGACCATCGTCTTTCTGGTGCGCAAGGGAAATTCCCGGGGAATCCGGGACTGGGACGACCTGGTGAGGCCGGGGATATCGGTCGTCACCCCCAATCCCAAGACCTCCGGCGGCGCCCGCTGGAACTATCTGGCGGCCTGGGGCTACGCCCTGCGCCGGAGCGGCGGCAGCGAGCAGGCGGCACGGGATTTCGTTGGCCGCCTCTACAGAAACGTACGGGTTCTCGACTCGGGAGCGCGCGGCTCCACCACGACCTTTGTTCAGCGCGGTATCGGTGATGTGCTGCTCGCCTGGGAGAACGAGGCCTTCCTGGCGGTGAACGAGCTGGGCCCGGCCAAATTCGAAATCGTCGTTCCGTCGGTGAGCATCCTGGCCGAGCCGCCGGTGACCGTGATCGACCGGTTTGCGGACAAACATGGCACCCGGCAGGTCGCCCAAGCTTACCTGGAGTACCTTTACAGCCCGGTCGGGCAGCGTCTGGCGGCGAAACACTACTATCGTCCGGTGGTGCCGGAGCACGCCGACCCGGCTGACCTCCGGCGCTTTCCGAAGATTGAGCTTTTCACCATCGATCAGGTCTTCGGCGGCTGGCGGAAGGCGCAGAAAATCCACTTCGACGACGGGGGCATATTCGACCAGATCTACGTGCCGGTTCGTTAGCGGGTTGATGAAAAACGCCCGTCTGCTGCGTTGCCCTTGCCCTCGTCGCTGCGACGCAGCTGCTGCTACGCCTCACTCCTCGGTCTGCGGGCGCCTTGCATCCAGGCATTTTTGATCGCCCGGGGAAATCGGTTTTTTCAGCAATCGACCGGTTGCCAGACCGAAATCTTGGCGGGACACCGCAGGGAGTTTTTTCATGATTTTTTTGCTCAGACAGCGCAGCGTCATCCCGGGCTTTGGGCTGGCCTTGGGCTTCACGATTCTTTACCTCAGCCTGATTGTTCTCATTCCGCTGTCAGGGTTGCTGTTCAAGTCGGCAACCCTCTCCTGGGAGGCGTTCTGGGGGACGGTAACCTCAGCGCGGGTGCTGGCCTCCTTCCGCCTGACCTTCGGGGCCTCGCTGGTCGCTGCTTCCGTCAACGCCGTCTTCGGCCTGCTGGTCGCCTGGGTCCTGGTGCGCTACCCCCTCCCCGGCAAGCGCTTCGTGGATGCCCTGGTCGATCTCCCCTTCGCCCTGCCGACGGCCGTGGCCGGCATCACCCTGGCCGGTCTTTACGCCGGCAACGGCTGGCTCGGCCGTCATCTGGAGCCTTTGGGCATCAGGGTTGCCTACACCCCCGTCGGGATCATGGTCGCCCTGACCTTTATCGGCCTGCCCTTCGTGGTACGCACCGTGCAGCCGGTGCTGAAGGATCTGGAAAGTGAACTGGAGGAGGCGGCCGCCTGTCTCGGCGCCAACCGCTGGCAGATTTTCCGCCGGGTCATCTTTCCTGCGATCCTCCCGTCGCTGCTCACCGGCTTCGCCCTCGCCTATGCCCGGGCCATCGGCGAATACGGCTCGGTGATCTTCATCGCCGGCAACATGCCGATGGTTTCCGAGATTGCACCTTTGCTGATCGTCACCAAGCTTGAGCAATACGATTATGCCGGGGCGACCGCTATCGCCACGGTGATGCTGGTCATCTCCTTTCTCATACTCCTTTTTATCAACCTGATTCAGTGGTGGAGCCGGCGTTATGCCGAAAGATAGAGACGAATTCCCCATACAGACTCCAATTTTCAACTCTGGCCGTCCGCCCGGGGTACGCACCGCAGGCCGTGACGCCCTCACCGAAACCAAGGCGATGCGTTGGCTGCTGACCGCCGTGGCGCTGGGCTTTCTGGCCCTGTTCCTGGTCGTACCGCTGGCAGCGGTCTTCGTCCAGGCCCTCGATAAAGGCCTGGAGACCTACTGGGCGGCCGTCACCGAGCCGGACGCTCTTGCCGCCATTCGCCTGACGTTGCTGACGGCGGCCATCAGCGTGCCGCTGAACCTCGTCTTCGGGATCGCCGCCGCCTGGGCCATCGCCAAGTTCAACTTCCGCGGCAAGAGTCTGCTCATCACTCTGATCGATCTGCCGTTTTCCGTTTCGCCAGTCATCTCGGGGTTGATCTACGTCCTGCTCTTCGGCTTGCAGGGGTGGCTGGGACCGTGGCTGGCGGCGCACGACATCCGGATCATCTTTGCCGTGCCGGGCCTCGTGCTGGCCACCATTTTCGTCACCTTTCCCTTCGTCGCCCGGGAGCTGATCCCCCTGATGCAGGCGCAGGGGATCGGTGAGGAGGAAGCGGCCCTGGTGCTGGGAGCGAGCGGCTGGCAGACCTTCTTGCGTGTCACCCTGCCAAACGTCATCTGGGCGATTCTCTACGGGGTCATCCTCTGCAACGCCCGGGCCATGGGAGAGTTCGGCGCCGTCTCCGTCGTCTCCGGACATATCCGGGGGCTCACCAACACCATGCCCCTGCACGTTGAGATCCTCTACAACGAGTACAATTTCGCCGCCGCTTTCGGTGTAGCCTCCCTGTTGGCCCTGCTGGCCCTCTTCACCCTGGCGGCGAAGACGGTGCTGGAGAGAAAGGTTCGCCAGGAGGCGAAAGCTACAACCGGATAGACGGGAGTGGCCTGGGAATTCAGCTATGGTGCCCGGAGTCCTCTCTGTCTCCCCCAGACCACTGTTGACAAACATCCCTTAGACTTCCATACTGGTAAGGAGAGTAAGGAAGGAGGAATGCCATGCCGTTCAGCCGTATTACCAGCAAAGGCCAGGTAACGCTCCCCAAGGAGGTCCGTGAGGCGCTTGACCTCGGCAAGGGGGACCTGCTGGCCTACGAGATCCAGGACAAGGTCGCCATCCTGAAAAAGGTTGAACCCTTCGACTGGGCCTTTCACGGAGCAGTGGCCGAAACGCTGGAAGAATGGGACAGCCCCGAGGACGAGGAGGGTTTCAGTGATCTGTAGGCCCTTTGAGATCGTCGTGGTTCCTTTCCCATTTACCGACAAGTCTGCCGTCAAGAAGCGACCCGCCCTGGTTCTGAGCACGGAAGAATTCAATCGGCAGGGGCATGCCGTGCTGGCGATGATCACCACCAAAAATCATGCGCCCTGGCCGGGCGATTGTCCCATCGAGAATTTTCAGGAGGCCGGCCTGGGCCTCCCCTGCATCATCCGCCCCAAGCTGTTCACTCTCGACACCCGGTTGATCCTTCGCAAAATGGGAGCGCTTAGCGCCGAAGATGCCGAGAGGGCAAGGAAACTCTTGCGCTCCGTGCTGGCTTTCGGCTGAAGTGACCCGTCTACGCCAGCCACGATTGCGTAGGCCGGCATAAGCGCAGCGTTGCCGGCAACTTAGATAGAGCACTGCCGGAAACCGCCTTTGGCCTTATCCCGGCCTACAGGCTGAAAATTCTCCAAGGAGTCAAAAAAGCCATGCATGACCTGTTACCGGATGGAGAAGATGTTCGGCGCGCCGTCAAATGGGTGTCGGGCAACCTGCAGGAGAATCCCGGCCAGCCGGTCGGGCCGCTCGTCCAGAAAGCAATCTTCAAGTTCGATCTTTCCCCCAGGGATGCCGAGTTCCTGATCGGGTTCTTCAGTCAAAGGGATGAGGAACCTTAGCCTCGTTCACCTCACCCCGGCGCAGGAGGCTTTCTACCGCGAGTACGCCGGTGACGGCATATTCCGCCTCTCCGCCGGCATCGAGGACCTTGCGGATCTCTGCGCAGATCTGGAGCAGGCCTTGGCACCCCTGGCGTAGGATTTATTCGCATTTCCCTGATTCCTGTTGCGGAAAATCAGCCTGCCCGTCTGCTATATTTATCTAGGCGAACCAGTCAGATTCTTGAAACAGGCCGGATAGTTTCTGCAAAGGACGAGCATGGAAGCCGGGATTGAGGTCCGCAACATTTCCAAATGCTTCGGCTCTTTCTGCGCCCTGAGCGACGTCAGCCTGATCGTCCCTGCCGGCAAGCTGACGGCTTTGCTGGGGCCTTCCGGCTCGGGCAAGACTACCCTGCTGCGTATCATTGCCGGCCTGGAGTTTCCCGATTCGGGAACAATTTTTTTGAAGGGTGAAGATGCGACCAGGGTTCCGGCGCGAAAGCGCCGGGTCGGTTTCGTTTTCCAGCACTATGCTCTGTTCCGGAATCTGCGCGTGTTCGACAACGTCGCCTTCGGGCTCAGGGTGATGCCGAGAGGCTCCCGCCCTTCCCGGCAGGAGATCCGCGACAAGGTTTTCGAGTTGCTTCGCCTTGTCCAGCTCGAGGATCTGGTCGACCGCTATCCGTCCCAGCTCTCCGGGGGGCAGCGGCAGCGGATAGCCTTGGCCAGGGCGCTGGCGACCGATCCCAAGGTCCTTCTGCTCGATGAGCCCTTCGGAGCGCTGGATGCCAAGGTGCGGCATGAACTTCGGCGTTGGTTGGTCCGGTTGCACGACGAACTGCACATCACCAGTCTCTTTGTCACGCATGATCAGGTCGAGGCCCTGGAAGTTGCCGACCAGGTAGTGATCATGAACGAGGGAAGGATCGAACAAATCGGCACCCCGGTGGAAATCTACGACCGGCCCGCCAATCCCTTCGTCTACAATTTTCTCGGCAACGTGAATGTTTTTCATGGTGTGGTGCAGGCGGGCCTGGCCCGGATCGGCAACATCAAGGTCTGTCTTCCCGAATTCCGTAAAACCGCCCACCGGCCTATGGTAGGTTTTGCCCGCCCGCAGGATATGGCGGTAAACGATCATCGCGAGTCGGATGAAGAGATCGAAGCCAGGGTTTTGCATCTCCACACAGCCGGACCGACGGCGCGCCTCGAACTGGAAAGTTTGAATGGCCGTGAGCTGTTGGAGGCAGAACTTCCCCAGGAGCTTTTCCACCGTCTCAACCTGCAGGAAGGCGATCGGGTTTTCGTTCGTCCCAGGAAAATGCGGATTTTTGAGGAAGAGGGCAAGGGACAGGGGCCATTGTGATTACCGTTGTCGGCATCAGAAGGGCCAGAACACGGGAATGAAAATCGTCGCCAGAACCCAGAAGATGAGGTTCAGAGGCACGCCGACCTTGAGGTAATCGGTATAGCGGTAGCCGCCGACGTTGTAGACCATGGCGTTGGTCTGGTAGCCGATGAACATCGGGTCAACATCGGGTCAAACATCGAACATCGGGTCAGGCCTCCAGTGCGGCCGGGCAAGGTCGTGTAATCCAGCGGGTGGGATGCCCGCCCCGGAAGGTTGGCCAGCCACCGTGACAAACATCGGGTCAGGCCTCCAAGTTGCCAAGTTAAGCCGTTGAGGTAAACTCATTTCCATGGCTCGTAAACCCCGCGTCAATCTTCCTGGCGGCTTTTATCACGTCATTCTCCGTGGCAACGGCGGCCAGGATATATTCCTGTCCGATGCCGACCGCTACCGTCTCTATCTGTTGTTGCAAGAGGGGACGTGCCGCTTCGGCTACCGGGTTCACGCCTTCTGCTTCATGACCAATCACCTTCATCTGCTCCTCCAGGCCGGCGACATTCCCCTGTCGCGGGGGATGCAGAATCTCTCCTTTCGTTACACGCGCTGGGTCAACCGGCGTGAAAAGCGAACCGGCCACCTCTTTCAGGGGCGTTTCAAGGCGCTCTTGATCGATGGTGACAGCTACTTGCTCGAACTGGTGCGCTATATCCACCTGAATCCGCTGCGGGCGGGAATGACGCAGAGTCCGGAGGAGCACCCGTGGACCAGTCATCACGCCTACCTCGGTCAATACGATCTGTCATGGCTGACGACAGGCGTGGTCCTTGGCCAGTTCGGCGTGACCGCGGGGAAGGCGAGAGACGGTTACGTCCGGTTTATTCTGGACGGAATCGGAGAAGAGCACCGGAAGGATTTTCACTGCGGCACCGACGATCCTCGCATTCTCGGCAGCGACGCCTTTGCCGAGTCGGCCCTGTCGGACGGGGAAGGGCGGGCGCGGCGGGTGAGTATGGAGCAGGTGCTTGAGGAGGTTCTGGGGGTGTACCGGATCGACCGGGAGGCCTTGCGGAGCGCTTCGCAACAGCGACGCCTCGCCGAGGCCCGCGCCATGCTGGCATGGCTGGCGCGGGAGAGCGGCGCCGGCAACCTGGAGCAGGTGGGCAGGATCGTCAACCGCGATGCCGGCTCGCTGAGTTCGGCGGTCCGGCGTCTGGTCGCGCGGGCAGGGGAGGATGCTGCGGTCGCAGGGAGATTCGCCGGGGCAAAATCGGCGCTGAATAAACTTGTCGACTTGGAGGCCTGACCCCGCTATGACCCCGCTATGACCCCGCTACTCTACTCTACCTATTGCTATTGACCCTACATCAGAAAAATCCGCAGGGCAGGAATTGCTGAGTGGGTTTTTCTCCAGACTCGTTAAAATATCCTGGGAGGCAAAAGCATGTTCAAAACCAGCAAAGAAGAGCTGCAAGCGGCCTTGCAGCAACTGGACCAAGCACTCTATAACCATGAACAATGGCACAATGAACTCACTCGTACGATCATCTGCCGACTGCCCTATGACCCTAGCGACGTGGCGGAGGATGCTCATCGTCGATGTCGCTTCGGTAAGTGGTGTTATGACAAACCGCCTCAGGCGCTCCGCGACCACCCTGCATTTGCTGCCATCTCAATTGAGCACCATCGCATGCATCAGCTTGGGTCACGATTGCTTATCGCGTCGGTACATGATCCGTCAGGCCTTCCGAAGGACTATGATAGTTTCAGAAATGCCTTGGACCGCCTACGCCTGGAAATCGATACGCTGAGGCGCGAAATCGAGGATTCGCTGTATAATCGCGATGCCTTAACAGGGGCCGAGAACCGCGTTCGCATGCTCACAAAGCTGCGTGAACTCCACGAACTGGTTAAACGCCGCATTCATCCGTGCGGTATCGCGATCATGGATATGGACAATTTTAAGACGATCAACTCTAATTACGGACATCCCATGGGCGACCAAGTGCTTGCAACCTCTGTCCGCCACGTCATGTCGCAGCTGAGGCCCTATGACAGTGTGTTCCGTTACGGTGGCGACGAGTTCCTGATATCCTTACCTAATGCCGATCTGCAAATCACTCAGACGGTGGTTGATCGCATACTCGAGGGGCTTGCCACGCTTGCCTTAGCCACCGACAGACCAAAGTCGATCTCCACTACCGCTTCATTCGGGATTACACAACTCGATCCCGATGTCAGCGTGGAGGAGTCGATCAATCGCGCGGACATGGCGTTGTACGCAGCCAAAACATCTGGGCGCAATCGTTCTTGCGTCTGGGATCCATCGATGACACATAAGCTTGATGGAGAGGATAACGCCTAAAGCGCGAGGGGCGAACGGGACGTAGGTAAGTTATGTAACTTTTCTAGGTCAAAGCGAATCAAGTTACAAAAGTTACCAACGTCCCCCTAACCGCCTTCGGAGGTGACAGCCATGAAAATTATCGTCGTCGGCGCCACTGGCACCATTGGATCGGCGGTCGTCAACCTGCTGGGGAAAAGTCACGAGATCATCCGAGTCGCCCACAGCAGCGGCCAATACCGTGTCGACCTGGGCCTCAAGGATTCGATCCGCACGCTCTTCGAAACGGTCGGCCGCTTCGATGCCGTGGTCAGCACGGCCGGGCAGGCCCGCTTCGGCGCTCTGGCCGAACTCAGCGACGAGGACTACCGGGTCGGTCTGGACAACAAGCTGATGGGGCAGGTCAACCTGGTTCGGGTCGGTCGGGAGTTCATCAACGATGGCGGGTCCTTCACCCTGACCAGCGGGGTGCTCGCCCAGCATCCGATGGTCGGCAGCACGGCGATCAGCATGGTCAACGCCGGTCTCGAGGGGTTCGTGCGGGCCGCGGCCCTGGAACTGCCGCGGTAGAATATCCGGGTCAACGTCGTCAGCCCGGTCTGGGTCAGCGAAACCCTGAAAAAATTGGGCCGCGACCCCGGCCAGGGGATGCCTGCCGACCAAGTGGCCAAAGCCTATCTGGAGAGCGTCGAAAGCCGGCGCAACGGCGAGGTGCTGGCAGTCAAGGATTTTGCCTGACGGCAGTAGAATAGGCTAGGGATGCGAGCTGACATCGACCGCGTGGTCGGTGCGGGAAGATTTGGCCTGGTCGATTTTCTGGCCCATGAGGGAGGCGAAAACGCTGAGAATAATGACCATGATGAGCGAAGGCAGCAGGTCCCGAAGAAAAAAAGTTCGGAGGCGCTGGAGAGGGGAAGCCTCGGCTTTAGGCCAATTCGACGGGTTAGGTTTGGACATGCTGTGCATGGACAGGGTTCTCATGAGGTTCCTCGTTTCATTTGATTCAGGTGAAGCCAATTTCCGGTCAGAACGCGCCTGAAGACGACCGGACAAGATCGGGATCAGAGGTGTCGCAGCGGACTCTCCCCCGTGGGGTTCTGTACCTGAGACACCCATGGTTAATTCAAAGTGCAAGGACCTTGCCAAACCAACAAGCCCTGGCAAGTACTTGAAATTAATCGGTCGGCGGATTGTCAGGTAATCGTTTGTATTGCTGGCTGTCGCTTTTTGTTACAAAAGTGTATCGAAAAAGTCACTGTCATGAAGGTGAGATTCCGGCGATGGACCCCTGTCCCTTGGTTGAAAATCTGTTGACGGCACAAGAACTTAAGTCTCCGTGCAATTGACAGTCAGGGGGCAATCCGCTAGGGTTCCGAACTCGTCCTGGTTCCTCCGCCCTTTTCGAATTAAGCCGTTGCTCCCGCCCGGTTCGGTGCCACCGGATCGTTACATGAACCTAATACGTGAGAGGGGACGCTGGTAAGTTATGTAACTTCCAGCGTCCCCTCACCCACTCTTGATCAGCCTGGAGAACCGAGTTTTTCAACACCCCGTTGAGGGGATCGCCTGTTCACAGGAATGGGGATTCCCCTGCCAGCTCCCATATCCAGTGAAATAGGTTTTGATACCGCTTCACCCACACCATCTGGGCAGGCTCGATATGGTGGTCGGGACCGAAATCGACCCTCACCTTTCCGTCCCTATCGCGAAGGGGATCCCCCTTTTCACCGCGCAAGATCCGGTACTGGTAGATTCGCGGCGTGCCCTGCTCGATGAGCTGATCGCGGCTTTTCAGGATCTCCTTGGCAAAAGGCTCCGACCAGGCGGCGGCAACGAGTTCGCTATTGAGCACCATGCTCATGGGATCGAGGTTGTAGGTGCCGACCAGCACCAGCTGGCGGTCGAAAACGGCCAGTTTCCCGTGCAGGTTGTGCCGGTCGCCGCGGACGAAAATCCGCATCGTGGGGACCCGGGCCAGCAACTCCGGCCACTGCTCGAGGAACACTCCCTGGCTCATGGGGTTGTCGCTGGAGAGAGGACTGTTGGTAAGCAGGGTGATGCGCACCCCCCTTTCGCCCGCCTCTTCCAGGACATCCGCTGCCTCTTTCGGGAGGACCATGTAGGGACTTTGAATGAATATTTCACGGCGCGCGCTGCGCACCATCCGGATCAGGCTGCGGGTAATGTAGTCGTCGGATTTCATCAGCCGGCAACCGCTGTCGATCACGCGCACCTCCACCTCCGCCCACTCTGGCGGCGGCTCCGGCGCCTGAAGCATACCCCGAAGGTTCGGCGCCTTGCGCAATTCATCGAGCCAGGGGAGGTCCCGTTCACGGATCTTTGCTTCGGTTTCCGGAGGAACCGGCTCGCCCCGCAGCCAGGCATCCATCACCCGATAGGCGAGAAGCAGATCGGCCGTCGAGTCTTCGAGATCGACCTCCTCCCGCTCCACGTCGTGAGCCTCGCCCCCATCGAACTGAACCTTGAAGGCGGCTTCAAGAGCGGCGCCCGTATCGGGGCCGAAAAGTACGAGGTCGGTATCCAGAAAGGCGGTGGGTTCGTCCTCAGGAGGGGTGAAATACTCTTCGGAGATGTTGCGGCCGCCGATCAGGCCACGGTTGCCGTCGGCGAGCAGAATCTTGTCATGGTCGCTGATCATGATCGCGACCGGGTTCAGGGTAAGGAAGGCATCCAGATAACGGAAGCTGACCGGCCGGTACATCTTTACCGCTATCTTCTCCGTGTTGACGAGCGCATCCAGGTAGTCATTGCCGCGAAAACTGCGCGACATCCTGGTGCCCATTGCGTCCAGGAGAATCCTTATCTCCACCCCCTCGTGCGCTTTCTGAACCAGATGGCCGAGGAAAGCCATTCCGAAAACGTCCTGCTTGAGGATGAAGTAGCTGATGTCGAGATGTTTGCGCGCGCCCGCGAGCAGTCGCCAGCGCTCCACCCAGGCCTGAGAATTGTCGTCCAGCAGCCGAAGATGGGCCCTGTCGCCTTCTTCGTGGGGGAGGGAGTCGAAAGCCTCCCGGAGGGATACTTCGGGATCCAGGGGATCGGGGAAGAGCGCGCGGTCCGGCCGCTTGGGGAGCTGAACTTCGAGGAGCAGATTGCCCGCCACCCAGGCGACGACTAGAACACCCAGAACGACCAGGGCCCACTTGCCGAAGCGCTTCATTGTGCACACTTTCGTTCGTTGCTCCGAAGCCGGACGCGGAGAAGAGAGCGGCTCTTGTTAGTGGGGGTTCAAACTCCGCAGCAGTTCGACGGCCATCTCACCATAACCGGTTGCCGTCGCCAGCCAGTCGGCGCGGCGAGTGATTCCCGGCTCCATCGTGCGGAAATCGCGAGCCAGAATCTGCTCGAGTTGGCGGCGGCGCATGGTATCGTGCCAAAGACCGTGCTCCTTCGCCGACTGGTCGCCAAGCCAGCCGTAATTCACCAAAAGCCCGCGATGATCGGACTCCTCGCCGCCGACGACCTGCACCGCCTGAGGCGACATGTCGGTCGTGGCGAAAATGCCGTCGAGCGGCCATTGCGGCGCACCGGCTGGGTAGGTCGCCCAAGGGGAGAGGTCATCGGCGCCGCTGCGGGCGGCGAGATCGACACGAGCGTCGATCAGCTTGCCGCTGGTCAGAATGTCGTGGGTCCGGTCCGCCGCAAACGGATGGCGAGCGGCCGTCATGGCGGAGGGGACGGCATTCGTGTCGCCCAGAAGGACCGTCGATATGTCCGGGCGCATATAGCTGCGCAGTATTTCGGCAGCCTGTCCCTCGCGCTGTTTCAGGACGAAGGCCTCCAAGTGGGTTACCAGCACATCCACAGGATGGTTGTGAAAATCGATCCGCACCCGCACCACCCCGCGTTTTTCGCCCAATCGTCTGGACAGCAGTCCGCCGGCCGGGTTCAGGACGGCCCCCGGTTCCTCCTCGCAGGAGCCGCCCAGCGTGCAAGCATGCAGGTCCACCACCGGATGTCGGACCAGTAGCGCGTTTCCAAACCGCACCTCCAGCCCCGGCACATCCCGCCGCCAGGTTTCCCCCCGCACCACCTGGTAACGACTACCGGTAAGCGTGCGCAGTTCGTCCGCCAGAAACTCGGCCTGATCGATCCAACCGCTGCGGCGTGAATGGAAATCGACTTCGTTGAGCCCCACCACATCGACCGGCGACTCCGCGGGGGCCGCCTCCGCGAGGTGCCGGGCAACGGCACGCAGGTTCGCCTCGACATCGGCGCGCGGGGCGAACAACCGCCAGTCGGGACCGAGTCCGGAATGCAGGTTGTAGATCACCGCCCGCAGAGGGGGGAGATCGGCACGCTCGGCCAGGATGGTGGGGGCCGGGTCATCCCCCCAGTAGGCCGAGGGGGTCCCCCGCAGTTCGGTGGCCGCAGCTTGTCCAAAAAAGCTTTCCAACTGCAGGTTGTCCCAAGAGATGCACATGGCGAGGGAAACCCCGAAGACCAGCGGGAGGGCCAAGCGGCAGAGGAGGGAAAATCCGGGTTTTATCATGTCGTCCGGTTACGGAGTGAAAGAAGAGATTTAGAGATGCGGCCGGTGCAGCAGGGCATCACCCCTCGAGCATACCTCCTAATAAATACCATTCCTCCAGATCTCGCGCAACTTTCCTGGAAGTCGCGCCTTTTCGGCAACCTGCGGGATCAATCGTTTTTCTGCCGCTTCCATTTGCCTGTTTTCTCGTCTTTTTCGTACTCTTTCTTGACCGCTGCCCACGCTACCTTGTGGGCTGTCTCTTCACGGGAAGCATCCCCTCGCCGCTCTTCAGGTTTATCGTACTGCTCCCAGGCGCTGTTGTACGCCTCGCGGTAGATATCCTGTGCGTGGTTGGGGAGGTTGTCCTTGACGCTGTCGGGCAAATCGCTGTTTTTCTTGTACGGCATTTGTTCCTCCTCTCCGAGCACCGGTCTAACCGTCCCCCGCTGCCCTCAACTGCGCCCGGAAGCGCCGGCCGTTCTCGATGTAGCGCAGCGCGCTCTCGGTCAACTTCTGGCGGGCCGCCTCGTCGAGGGTGCGGACGACCTTGCCCGGCGAGCCCAGGACCACCGTACCGTCCGGCACCACCATCTTCTCGGTTACCAGGGCGTTGGCGCCGATCAGGCAGCCCTGGCCGATCCGTGCCCCGTTGAGCACCACCGCGCCCATGCCGATCAGGCTGCCGTCGCCGATTTCACAGCCGTGGAGGATGACCTTGTGGCCGACGGTGACGTGGCGGCCGATGGTCAGCGGAAAACCAGGGTCGACGTGGAGCACCGAGCCATCCTGAATGTTGCTCCCCGCCCCGATGCGGATCAGGTCGTTGTCGGCGCGGATGACCACGTTGAACCAGATGCTCGCCGCATCCTCGACAATCACCGACCCGATCAGGGTGGCGTTGGGCGCGATGAACGGCTCGCCGATGAGCTGCACCCGGCGATCTTCGATATTGTAGATCATGACTGACTGGACCTCCTGCTCTGCCCCGTTTCCTCTGCCCCGTTTCCTCTTCCCTTGATACCTCGCAGCCCCCATTTCCGCAACTGTATATTTGCCCCGTCTGCATAAGGAAGAAAAGGCCAACGATTGTCGGCTGCCGTTCCAAGAACCTTTTTTTACCCCGCCGCCCGTGCTAGAATTCCTACCCTTCAAACCAACCCAAGGATAGAGACGCATGGCACTGACCGCAGAACAGAACGCACGCATTCTCGGCTATCTCGTCGAAGAGACCGGCCTCAAGCCCTTCCAGGTGGAAAACACCGTTGCCCTCTTCCGCGAGGGGGCGACCGTCCCCTTCATCGCCCGCTACCGCAAGGAGCGCACCGGCGAGCTCGACGAGGTGCAGGTGCGCACCATCGAGGAGCGCCTCGCCTACTTCAGCGAACTGGAAGAGCGCAAACTCACCGTCCTCAAGTCGATCGAAGAACAGGGCAAGCTCATCCCTGAACTCAGAACCCGCGTCGAGGCAACCCGGCAGAAGACCGAACTCGAGGACCTCTACCTTCCCTACAAGCCGAAGCGGCGCACCAAGGCGACCATCGCCCGCGAACGTGGACTGGAGCCCCTTGCCGACCTGATTGCCGCCCAGGAACTTTCCAGCGGTACGCTCGAGGCGGCGGCCGCCCCCTTCGTCGATGCGTCCGGCGAGGTTGCCGATGCCGCAGCGGCCCTCGAAGGGGCCGGACACATCCTCGCCGAGCGTCTGGCCGAGGATGCCGACGCCCGCGCCGTGGTGAGGCAGATGACCTGGGAGCAGGGGCTCTTCGTCGCGAAGGTCGCTCCCGACAAGGCGGGGTCGGTCTCCAAGTTCGAGATGTATTACGATTACCGCGAGCCGCTGAAGGCGATCCCCTCGCACCGCATGCTGGCCATGCGCCGCGGCGAGAAAGAGGAGGTGCTGCGCCTGCTGGTCGAGGCGCCGGAGGCGGAGATCCTGCTGCGCCTCAAGGGGCGCCTGCTGCGGGGTGCGAGCATCTTCCGGCCACTGCTGGAGAAGGTGGCCGAGGATGCCTACAAGCGCCTGATCTCTCCCTCCATCGAGGTCGAGTTGCGCCTGGAGGCGAAGCAGCGGGCCGACGAGGCGGCGATCGCCGTCTTCGCCGAGAACCTGCGCCACCTGCTCCTCGCTCCGCCGGCCGGCGGCAAACGGGTGCTCGGCGTCGACCCGGGGCTGCGAACCGGCAGCAAGCTGGCGGCGGTCGATGGCACCGGCCGCTTCCTCGAGCACGTCACCATCTACCCGCATACCGGCGAGGGGAGGGTCGCGCCGGCGAGGAAGGAGCTGCTTCGGCTGGTCCAGAGCCACGGCATCGAGATGGTCGCCGTCGGCAACGGCACCGCCGGCCGCGAGATGGAGCTCTTCGTCCGCGACACCCTGTGCGAGGTGGGCCTCGCCCTCCCCGTGGTGATGGTGAGCGAGGCAGGAGCGAGCGTCTATTCCGCCTCGGAAATCGCCCGCGATGAATTTCCCGAGCTCGACCTCACCGTGCGCGGCGCCATTTCCATCGCCCGGCGGCTGCAGGATCCCCTGGCCGAGCTGGTGAAGGTCGATCCGAAGAGCATCGGCGTCGGCCAGTACCAGCACGACGTCAGCCAGACTGCCCTGAAGAAGGCCCTCGACGCCGTCGTCGAGTCGTGCGTCAACTTCGTCGGCGTCGACCTCAACACCGCCTCCTGGGCGCTGCTTGCCTACGTCTCGGGGATCGGCGAGTCGCTCGCCCGCGCCATCGTGCGCCACCGCGACGAGAACGGCCCGTTCCCTTCGCGGAAAGCGTTGCTCAAGGTCCCCCGCTTCGGCGCCAAAGCCTTCGAGCAGGCAGCTGGATTCCTGCGCATCCGCGGCGGTACGTATCCCCTTGACGGCACCGCCGTTCATCCCGAGAGCTACCCCCTGGTCGAGCGGATGGCTGCCGACCTCGGCGTCTCCCTGGCGCAGCTGGTTGCCGATCCGACGCTGGCCACCCGCATCGAGCTGAAACGCTACGTCTCGGAGACCGTCGGCCTGCCGACCCTGCGTGACATCCTCGAGGAGCTGAAGAAGCCGGGCCGCGACCCGCGCGCCGCCTTCGAGGCGGTCGCCTTCCGCGACGACGTGCGGGAGATCGCCGACCTGCAGGAGGGGATGATCCTGCCGGGAACGGTGACCAACGTCACCGCTTTCGGCGCCTTCGTCGACATCGGCGTCCACCAGGACGGCCTGGTGCACATCAGCCATCTGGCCAACCGCTTCGTCAAGGACCCGGCCGAAGTGGTCAGGGTCGGGGAGAGGGTCAGGGTCAAGGTCCTTTCCGTCGACGTCCCCCGCAAGCGCATCGCCCTCTCGATCAAGGAAGCCGACCCGAACGCCGGTACGGCGCCGGCCAGGCCACCGCGTCCGGCGGAGAAGAAGCCTGCGTCGAACGACGCTGCTGCCTGGGAAAAATCCGGATTCAGGGTCAAAAAGAGGTAAAATTTATTTGTACAACCACCCAGCGGATATTCGTAGGCCGGAATAAGCAAAGCGTTTCCGGCATGGCCTATCGCCGGGAACGGCAAAAATCGCCTTATCCCGGCCTACGGATCGAGCGAAACGAATGGGCGAGAGATTGGTTATGAACCGTTACGTTGATTTACACCTCCATAGCACCTGCTCCGACGGAATCTATCCGCCGGCCGAAGTGGTGCGCCTGGCTGCCGCGGCGGGGCTGGCGGCGATCGCCCTGTGCGACCATGACAACATCGACGGCATTGACGCGGCCGTCGCCGCCGGGCGCGAGTTGGGGGTGGAAGTGATCGCCGGGGTCGAACTCTCGGTCCTGTGGGGGGAGTACGAGGATATTCACCTGCTCGGCTACGGTTTCGACCACCACGATGCACAGCTCAGACAGTCGCTGGGCGAGTTCCAGGAATTCCGCGAGGGGCGCAACGAACGGATCGTCGAGCGGGTCAACGAGAAGCTGGCGAACGAAGGGCGGGCGCCGATCGATTTCGCCAGGGTGCGGGCGCTGGCCGACGGGACGGTGGGGCGGCCGCACATTGCCCAGGCGCTCATTGAGGCCGGGCATGTCTCGACCAACGACGAGGCCTTCCGCAACTACCTCGTCCCCTGCAACGTCGCCAAACGCTTCTTTCCTGTCGATGAAGCGATCGCCTTGGTGCATCGCGCCGGCGGCGTCACCTCCCTCGCCCATCCTCCCTTCATTACCAGCGACCGCAGCGAGTTCGAGCGCCTGCTCGACGCCCTGGTTCCCTTGGGGCTCGAGGGGGTGGAGGCCTGGAATAACGGTTCCAGCAACAATGACATCGACTGGTACATCACCGCCTCCCGCCGGCGCGGTCTGATCGTCACCGGCGGCTCCGACTTCCATGGCATCGAGGGTGGTCAGGTGCGCATCGGCGGCGGGCGGGGAAACCTGAAGATTCCCTACGCCTGCGTCGAGGAGATCCGCCAGGCGCTGGCGCGGCGACGGGTTGAGTCTCGGCAGCTGCCTGTGCTATAAAGTGAAAGTGGCAGGCTGAGGAACATATTCTGTTGGCCCTTTACGGGGGAACGCCGGCAGGCAGTTCCCCTCTTTTTTTAACCCAAAAATGAAAGGTAAAGAAAATGTCCCAGGCAAAACAGGGCAATTCCGTCAAGGTGCACTACACCGGCAAGCTCGACGACGGAACGGTCTTTGACTCCTCCGTCGGGCGCGAGCCGCTCGACTTCACCGTCGGTGCCAGACAGCTCATCGCCGGCTTCGACGAGGCCGTGGTCGGCATGGCCGTGGGCGAGAAGAAAACGGTGCGTATCGCTGCCGAGCAGGCGTACGGGCCGCACAACCCGGAGATGACCCTGCAGGTGCCGCGCAGCGACCTGCCGGCCGACATCCAGCCGGAGCTCGGCATGCAGCTGGAGGCGAGCCAGGAAGGCGGGCACTCGATGGTCGTCACCGTTGTCGAGGTCACCGACGAGAGCGTGACCTTCGACGCCAACCACCCTCTGGCCGGCAAAGCCCTGACCTTCGAAATCGAGGTCGTGGAGCTGGGCTGAGCCCCGTCCGCGCCAGATACCAGGCCGCCCCGGATACGGGGCGGCTTTTTTTGTCCAAGGGTTGCATCCCCCGGGGGCGCGTTATAATTAAAAGGCTACGTTCGCCCCGGGAGGAGAAGGCCATGCGCTACTATTTCAGCAAGATCCTGCCGACCTCCTTCGACGACGCCATCGTCCGTGTCATCGAGGCGCTGAAGCAGGAAGGGTTCGGCATCCTGACCGAGATCGACGTGCGCGCCAAGATGCAGGAGAAGCTCGGCAAGGAGTTCCGCAACTACCGCATCCTCGGTGCCTGCAATCCGCCCTTCGCCTGGCAGGCGCTGCAGATCGAGGACAAGATCGGCACCCTGCTCCCCTGCAACGTCATTGTCCAGGAATTGGCGCCGGGCGAGGTCGAAGTAGCGGCTATCGACCCTGCCGTCTCGATGCTGGCTGTGGGTAACCCCGCCCTGCGGGAGATAGGCACGCAGGTGCGGGCGAAGCTGCAGAAGGTGGTTGACAGTCTCTGAGCGCCGTCGGGATGCTATAATAAAGTATGAAAAACCGAAAGCTCCGCACTTGAGCAGGAAGGGGGTGCGATGATGCGCAGCGAAGAATTCAACAGCCTCTGTCGGGAGGTCGGGGCCGGCAAGGAAAGGTTGGTGCAGAATCTCGATTCGATGTACACGGGGAAAGTCGTGGCGTGCGGCGAGGATCAGTTGATAGTCGAGGCATTCGGTCACCGGATCGAGTGGAGCGCCGAGAGGTGCCGGCCGGTCGAACGAACCGTCAATCCTCTGGGGCCTCCCACCAACGCCTGAAGGTGGCGGGAGAGGGACGATAACAGGAAAGGAGAGAGATTATGGGCGAAAGGCTTTCCTTCAATATCAACGCCGAATTGTATGAAAACCAGTTCGGTGATCTGGCGATCCGCTTCCCCGGTGAGAAGGTTTTCCGCGACGTCGGCCCCGAGACGGGGACGAGTTTCGTCGAGGACGCCAAGCACGTTTTGGTCGAAGGAAAACACCCCGAAGGATGGCATGAGATGCCGGCCCACGAACTGCTCTATGGCCGGGGCTGGCACTGCATCAGCCGGATGGGCTTCGTCGAGGGGGACGAGAATCGCCCCGGCGTCGAGTTCGAGGTCGATCCAGGCACCGTCGGCAGCAAGGCCCAGGTTTACCTGCGGGAAGTGCTGCATTGAGTGTGAACCTCTCCGCTTTACCTGCCATTCCCGGCGAAACAAAGAAGGGTGCGTCACCTTGTGTGACGCACTCGCGACCTGAGATGGACCTTTTTCCCCTCCCTGTCCGTATTCACTGATCTGCCCGCCGACTGAAGAGAAAACAACCTTCGGAACACTTCTCGCTTTGAGCCGTCCCTGTGCATCATGTATGATTTCTTGCGCGCTCCGAGATCTGCCGGGCAGCGCAGCCGAAGAAGCGGTTGCAAAACGAGATCAGTCGAGGAGGCACGGCATGTTCACCGGTTATCGCATCGAAGACGACTACATCATTGGCGGCGAGATGTCGGGGCGATTCTATATCGAGGACGCCGTCATCAAGGGGCCGAAGAACAGCGGCAGGTATTACATCAGCGACAACTGCATCTGTGGCCCGGATGAAAACGGCCACTACTACATCGAGGATGGTTACATCTACGGCCCGAGCAAGGAAGTCCCCTGGCTGCGGGACTGAACACCGGCCGCCACTGCGGGTTCCATTCAATGTCATTTTGTTAGCAGGAGGTACCGAGAATGGCCAACGCCTTTTCCAATCTGAACGGCTTCGAAATCTTCTTTCTCATCTGCGCCGTCGTCGGCGGCTTCTTCGTTCTGGCCAGGCTGATCATGCAGTTCATCGGTGCGGGCGCGGACATCGACACCGACCTCGATACCGGCATCGACGCCCAGCACGTCGACTCGGACATCGGCTTCAAGGCCCTCTCCATGCACAGCCTCACCTCCTTTTTCATGATGTTCGGCCTGGTCGGTCTCGCCCTCTATCGGCAGAATCGCGCCGGCATGTTCCTCTCCGTCCTCGGAGCCTCCGTCGCGGGTCTCTTCTCGGTCTGGGTTATTGGCCGGATCTTCGCCTCCGTCGGCAGGCTGCAGTCGAGCGGCAATCTCGTCACCGCCAGCGCCGTCGGCAGCACCGGCACCGTCTATCTGGGCATCCCCAAAGGGGGGACCGGAAGGGTCAGCGTCAATTTCCGCGGCCGGCTGCGCGAGTTCGACGCCAGCGCCGCGGACGGCGAAGCGATTGCAACGGGGACGCCTATCCGTGTGGTGCGGGTCGAGGCGAGCGTGCTGGTGGTCGAGAAAATTCGATGATGCAAAAGTGATGGTCCCGTAGAAAATAAATCCTCGGACTTTTTTTTCGATTTCATTCAGTTGTCATTCAGTCAAAAGGAGCGGTCATGTTCGATTTCTGGATTCTTCCCGTCGTCGCTTTTCTCGTCCTGGTCACGTCGACCATCGTCTTTCTCGCCTCGCGCTACAAGCGCTGCCCCTCCGACAAGATCCTGGTGATCTTCGGCAAGGTCGGCGCCGGGCAATCGGCGCGCTGCATCCATGGCGGCGGTACCCTGGTCTGGCCGCTCATCCAGGACTACGCCTTCATGAGCCTGACGCCGATGACCATCCCCATCCCGCTGCAGAAGGCGCTCTCCCTGCAGAACATCCGCATCAACGTCCCCTCGACCTTCACCGTCGGCATCAGCACCGAGCCGGAGATCATGAGCGCCGCCGCCGAGCGCCTGCTCAACCTTTCGCAGAGTCAGATCGAAGAGATGGCCCGCGAGATTATCTTCGGCCAGCTGCGCCTCACCGTCGCCTCGCTGACCATCGAGCAGATCAACCAGGACCGCGAGAGCTTCCTCGAGTCGATCCGCAAGAACGTTGCCCCTGAGCTCAACAAGATCGGCCTCTATCTGATCAACGTCAACATCACCGACATCACCGACGAGTCGGGCTACATCGACTCGATCGGCAAAAAGGCGGCCTCGGAGGCGATCAACCAGGCCAAGGTCGACGTCGCCGAGCAGGAGAAGAAGGGCTCGATCGGCGAAGCCGAGGCGACGCGGGAGCGGACCATCCGGGTGGCGGAGAACGTCGCCGAGTCGGAGAAGGGAAAGAAGAAGGCGGAGGCCGACCAGCGCATCTTCGTCCAGCAGCAGGAGACCGAGGCGACCATCGGCGAGGCGGTGGCCAACCGGGAGAAAGAAATCAAGGTGGCGGAGAATGTCGCCGAGTCGCAGAAGGGAAAGAAGAAGGCGGAGGCCGATCAGCGCATCTTCGTCCAGGGGCAGGAGGCGCAGGCGATCGAGGGGGAGAACAAGGCCAAGGCCGATATCGCCGCCTACAACGCCCAACTGGCGGTGAAGCAGGCCGAGGCGCTGCAGCGCGGCGAGGTGGCCAAGCGCGAGGCCGAGGTGGAGATCCAGAAGGCGCAGGCCAAGGCGGAGCAGGAGCGGTTGGTCGCCGCCGAGGTGGTGCGCCAGGAGATCGACAAGCGCAAGGTGGAGATCGCCGCCGAGGCCGAGGCCGAAAAGACCCGCCGTGAGGCGAAGGGGGTGGCCGACGCCATCCTGCTCAAGTACCAGGCCGAGGCCGAGGGTATCCGCAAGGTTCTCGACAGCAAGGCCGCCGGCTACCTCGAACTGGTCAAGGGCTGCAACGGCGACGCCAAGGCGGTCGCCACCCTGCTGATGACCGAGAAGATCGAGCAGATCGTGCAGCTGCAGGTGGAGGCGATCCGCAACATCAAGATCGACAAGGTGACGGTCTGGGACAGCGCCGGCGGCAGCAAGGAGGGGGGCACGGCCACAGCGAACTTCCTCTCCGGGCTGATTAAGAGCTTGCCGCCGCTGCATGAGGTGGCCGGCATGGCCGGCATCGAGCTGCCCAAATACCTCGGCGAGATGGCGCCGGGCAGCGAAGCCGGTTCGTCCCGGCCGGCCGCGCCGGCTGCCGAATAGGCTGCCATTCGGGAGGACTGGCATACTCCGAAGCGTGGCAGCCAATGAGTTAGTTTTAGAGATGCCAGGGGAGGGTCTACGCTGTTGACGGCAAGCGCGTCAGGGGGTGGCGAAGAGCGTGTGCTCGAGGAGGATTTTCAGGCCGATCGCCCAAAGCACCAGCCCGCCGAAAACCTCGACCCTTGGCCCCCAGGCGGCGCCGACGCGGCGGCCGAGAAGCATGCCGGCGACGGTGAAAGTGCCGGCGACCAGGCCGATGACCAGCGCTGGCAGCCAGATGCCGATGCCGAGCATGGCGAGGGAGAGGCCGACCGCCAGGGCGTCGATACTGGTGGCGACCGAGAGAAGCACCAGGCTGAGGCCGCGCGTCGGGTCGTTCGAGCGCTCTTCCTCTTCGCTTTCGCGAACCGCCTCGTAAATCATCTTGCCGCCGACGAAACCGAGCAGGCCGAAGGCGATCCAGTGGTCGTAGTCGGCGATCCAGCGCTGTACGGTGAGTCCCGCCAGCCAGCCGACGACCGGCATGAGGGCCTGGAAGAGGCCGAAGTGAAAGCCGAGGCGGAAGAGGTGGCGGCCGGTGAGCCGCTCCAGCGTCATGCCGGTGCCGAGAGCCACGGCAAAGGCGTCCATCGCCAGTGCCACGGCGATGCCGAGGAGGGTGATCCAGTCCATCGTCTTTCCTGGTAAAATGCGGGTTGTGGTTGCTGACCGTTCTTGCCCGCAGGCCGGCAGCCGGCGGGAATTGTCCTATCCGCCGCCGGCGTTGTCAACGGCATTTTGCCTTCAGGTTGCCAAAAAGCCGGCCATCGGTGTAGAATACGCACGATTGTCCCCTGCCGCAGCCAATCCCCGCGGTCAAGGAAATCCGATTCCATTTTGAGGAAAGATGACATGAAAAAAAACGTGCTGCCGTTTCTGCTGCTCCTGCTTCTTGCCGCTGTTCCCGCTCAGGCCTTCATGGAGGAAGGTTGCGGCGCCGGCAACTGCGCCGACTGCCACAGCCTGAGCGTGCAGGAGGCGGCCACCCTTTTCAAGGGGAATGTCGACAAGGTGCTTAAGGTCGAACTTGCCGAGATTCCCGGTCTCTGGCTGGTCGAGGTCGAGAAGGACAAGAAGCGCTATCCTCTTTATATCGATTTTTCCAAGGGCTACGTGGTGGCCGGCAACATCATCCGTCTCAAGGACGGCCAGAACATCACCGGCAGCCGCAGTACTGAGGACAAGCGGGTCGATCTTGCCCAGATTCCCCTGGGCGATGCCCTGCTGCTGGGAAAGCCCACGGCGAAGACAAAGGTGATCGTCTTCACCGATCCCGAATGCCCCTACTGCAAGAAGCTGCACACCGAACTGCAGGAGGTGGTGCGGCGCGATCCGGAGATCGCCTTCCTGATCAAGCTGTTTCCCCTGAAGATGCATCCCAATGCCTACACGATCTCCAAGAGCATTGTCTGCAACCGCTCTCTGGCGATGCTCGAGGAGAGCTTCGCCGGCAAGACGTTGCCGCCCCCTCTCTGCGAAACCAAGGCAGTCGACGATACCCTGGCCCTGGTCGAGAAGCTCGGGATCAATTCGACCCCCACCCTCGTGCTGCCTGACGGCCGGGTCATGCCCGGTTACAAGAAGGCCGACGACCTCCTGAAGCTTCTGGGCGCCAAAACCGCCCTGGCTCCCCGCGCCCGCTAGGGCCGTCGGGGACGGTCAAAATACTTGCTTTATGTGGTGCTATCTGTTAAAAGTGCCTTTCCGCAAAGGCATCAAAAGGAGGAAGTAGCAATGGGATTGTTGACGGGCAAGCGCGGCATCATCTTCGGTGTCGCCAACGATATGAGCATCGCCTGGGGGATTGCCCAGAAGCTAAAGGAAGAAGGGGCCGAACTGGCCTTCACCTACCTCAACGAGGCGCTGGCGAAGCGGGTGCGGCCGCTGGCCGAAAGCCTCGGTTCCACGCTGATTCTCCCCTGCGATGTGGCCAGCGACGCTGAAATCGAGGCGGTCTTTTCGACTCTGAAGCAGGAGTGGGGAACCATCGACTTCGTTGTCCACGCAGTCGCTTTTGCCAACCGCGAAGACCTGAAGCATCCCTTCAGCCAGACCAGCCGCGACGGGTTCATGCTGGCCATGGACATCAGCGCCTACTCCCTGGTGGCGGTTACCCGCTATGCCGTACCGCTGATGCCCAACGGCGGCAGCATCATCACCCTGACCTACCTCGGCGCCACCCGCGCCGTTCCCAACTACAACGTCATGGGCGTGGCAAAGGCGGCGCTGGAGTCGGCGACACGTTACCTGGCAGCCGAACTCGGCGAGAAGGGAATCCGGGTCAACGCCATCTCCGCCGGGCCAATCCGAACCCTGGCCGCTTCCGGCATCGCCAACTTCAAGGCGAAGATCGGCCTGATGGACGACAACGCTCCGCTGCGGCGCACCGTCACCCAGGAGGAGGTGGGCAAGTCGGCCCTCTATCTCCTCTCCGACCTTTCCAGCGGTGTCACCGGCGAAGTCCACTTCGTCGATGCCGGCTTCAACTTCGTGGTTTCCGCCGGCTCATGATGGTAGGGGGCGGGTCCTTCGAAAAGGGTCCTTCGGGGCCCTTTTTTTGTCCGGGATAGGCCGGCGTGCTGCACGGTAACCTCACCGGCCTCAAGTCGAGCCAGATCCAGGCGCTCGAGCGGATCTACCGCCGCCGTGTCCCCGTCGACCAGGTCATTACGGGGGAGCTGGCCCGCTACCTGACCGAGCGCTCCTTCGATTTGCAGCGTCAGCTCGGGGTGATTATCGACCGGGCGGGGACGATTCTCTACGTCATCGTCGGCGACGACCGGCAGATTGTCATCCCCGACCTCTCCGGCTACGCCCTCGGACGCAGTCGTCTGCGCGGGCTGCGCTGCGTGCATACTCACCTCAAGGGGGAGGCGCTCACCCAGGACGACCTCACCGACCTGGCCCTGCTGCGCCTCGATCTGATGGCGGCCGTCATGGTAGGGGAACAGGGGCTGCCCGGCCGCATCCACTACGCCCATCTGCTCCCTCCCAATCCCCAGGCGAAAAATGTCGAAATCCTCGCCGCCGCTTCTCCCTACGACCTCAATCTCGATTTGTCCTCGTTTCTGCGTTCTCTCGATGCGGAACTGGAGCGCAAGCTGGCCGAAACCGTCGACCTCTCCGATACCCGGGAGAAGGCGATTCTCATCTCGGTCAGCCAGGAGCCGCGCCAGGAGATTGAGGATTCCCTCGACGAGCTGACGGAGCTCGCCCGCACCGCCGATGTCGTGGTGCTCGAGCGGGTGCAGCAGCGCCCCCGCCAGATCAATCCCAGGTACCTGATGGGGGAGGGGAAGATCAAGGAGGTGGTGATTCAGGCGCTGCAGTTCGGGGCCACCCTGCTCATCTTCGATCAGGACCTCTCGCCAGCTCAAGTTCGCTCCATCTCCGAACTCACCGATCTCAAGGTCATCGACCGCAGCCAACTGATTCTCGACATCTTTGCCCGCCGCGCCCATACCCTCGACGGCAAGGTTCAGGTGGAGCTGGCGCAGCTCAAGTACATTCTGCCCCGTCTGCTCGGCAAGGGCACCGCAATGTCGCGGCTGATGGGCGGCATCGGCGGCCGCGGCCCTGGTGAAACCAAGCTGGAGACCGACCGCCGCCGGCTGCGCGACCGTATCAGCCGGTTGGAGAAGCAGCTCGAGGCGCTCGCCCGCGGCCGCATGCAGCGCCGGCAAAAACGCATCCGGGCGGGAGTGCCGATCGTCTCCATCGTCGGTTACACCAACGCCGGCAAGTCGACCCTGCTCAACGCCCTCACCCAGAGCGAGGTATTCACCGAGGACCTGCTCTTCGCCACCCTCGACACCTCCACCCGGCGGCTGCGGTTCCCGATGGAGCGGGAGGTGATCATCACCGACACCGTCGGCTTCATCCGCCATCTTCCCAAGAGTCTCATCGGTGCCTTCAAGGCGACCCTCGAGGAACTCGAGGATGCCGACCTGCTGCTGCACGTGATCGACCTCGCCCATCCTCGCTTCGAGGAGCACATCCGCGCGGTGGAGCGTATCTTGCAAGATCTGGAGCTCGACCGCATCCCCCGCCTGCGAGTCTTCAACAAGGTCGACCTGGTGCCGGAAGAGGAGATTGCCCCCCTCTGCCGGCGCTTCGACGCCATCCCGGTAAGTGCCCGAAATCGGCGCACCTTTGAGCCTCTGCTGGCCGAGCTGGAGCGTCGATTCTGGCCCGCCGAGGCCGGAAATCCTTGACAGTGGGCGCCCGCCCGGGGTAGCCTTTTTGCCATTGCTGGAGGTATGTAATGAAGAAACTTTGGGCAGCCGCTCTTTTGCTTTTTATCGGAGGGTGCCTGCCGGCCCCGCCCGAAATTGTCACCCGGGATCCGGCCTTTGCCGTTCCGTCTGCATCGGAGCCCGCCACCCTCGCGACCTACCCCGTCTCCCCGGCTGCCGGCTTCATCCTTTCCACCGCTCCCCCGACAGGGGCCTCTGCCGCTTCAGTCCCCGCCGCGACAACCGTTCTCTCGCCCGAGGCCGCTGCCAACGCGCTGCTGGTGGCCGGGACGCCGGCTGCCGAGGATGAACCGCTCGCGGAGGAAGAGCCGCCCATCGACCCCGAGACCGCCGAGGATATTGAGATCCTCGCCGGGGAAGACCTGGCGCCCCCCGAGGATGAAGGCCAGACGCTGCCGGCCGAGATCTCCTTCGATTTCCCCGTGGTGAAGAACGAAAAGGTTCTTTATTACGTCGACTATTTCAGCGGCCCGGCTCAGAAGGTGTTCAAACGCTGGCTGGAACGCTCTGCCCGCTACCTGCCGATGATGCAGAAGGCCTTTGCCGATGAGGGATTGCCCCAGGACCTCGTCTACCTTGCGATGATCGAGTCGGGATTCAACAACCGCGCCTACAGTTGGGCCCACGCCGCCGGTCCTTGGCAGTTCATCGAAGGGACGGGGCGGATTTACGGTCTCGGCAACGACTGGTGGCGCGACGAGCGGCGCGACCCGGTCAAAGCCACCCGAGCCGCCGCTCGCCACCTCAAGGACCTCTATAACTACTTCGAGGGAGATTGGTACTTGGCGGTCGCCGCCTACAACGCCGGTTCCGGCAAGATTAGCCGGGCGGTCGAGATGTACGGTACACGCGATTTCTGGCAGCTCAGCCACGGCAGCTACCTGAAGCCCGAGACCAAGAATTACCTGCCCAAGCTGCTGGCGGCGCTGCTGATCGCCAAGGAGCCGGAAAAATACGGCTTCACCGAACTGGAGTACCTGCCGCCCTTTGACTTCGAGACGGTGAAGGTGCCGACCACGACCGACCTGGAGGTCATCGCCAACCTCAGCGGCAGCAGCTACGACGCGATCAAGGACCTCAACCCCGAGCTCAAACGCTGGAGCACTCCGCCCGGGGTTAAGAACTACGAAGTGCGCATCCCCTCCGGCAATCGCGATGCTTTCGTCGAGAAGTATGCTCTTCTCCCGGAAAACCGGCGGGCCAGTTACCAGCATCACAAGATCAAGTCCGGCGATACCCTGCTAGGCCTCGCACGGCGCTACGGCATCCGGGTGGCGGATATCGTCTCCCTCAATAAAATCAGCAATCCGCGCGCATTGCGGGTTGGCGCCGACCTCATCCTCCCCCTGCAGAAGGGGGGAGCAGGGCGCTTCCCTGTGGCAGATATCGGCGACGATCATCAGCGCTCCCGCAAGCCTACCCCCAAGTCCTACAAGGTGCGCAGCGGGGACAACCTCTGGAAGATCGCCAAGCGCTTCGGAGTGAGCGAAAAGGAGTTGAAGGCCTGGAACCGGCTGGGCAATAAAAGCGTCCTGCGCCCCGGCCAGACGCTGGTCGTCTCCACCACCAGCGGCCGCCAGTCCGTGGCTGCCAAACAGAGCGATGCGAAGAAAACGCTCGCCAAGAAAAATGATGCGAAGAAGACAGTCGCCAAAAAGAGTGCCGCGACGCAAAAGATTGTCTACAAGGTGCAGCCCGGCGACACCCTCTTCGGCATCGGCCGCCAGTTCAAGGTGGCCGCCCGTCAGATCATGGACTGGAACAATCTCTCTGAGAATCACATCCTGCAGCCGGGGGATCGTCTGACCCTGCTGCTCCGGGGCGAGCATCGGAGCTAGTGTCCCTGGGACTCCTCCCCGGCTGCTGCGCGGTGTTCATCTTTGCCACCGCGCAGCGCCGTCATCCGCGGTTTCTGCGGAATGACCTGCTTCCGGAAAACTCCCTTCGCCAGCGATTGATTGCCTGGTTGCCCCCTTTTTCTCCCCACCAGATTGCCCTGTTTCGCCCGGGATATTGCTTTGACTTTTGCGGGGGAGGTTGCTAAACTCATCGCGCTTCATCCCATCCGGAAAGGATTTCCCCAGGCATGTACAATTTTGCTATTTCCCTCCTTCTCGCCATCGCCGTCACGGCCGTACTCGGCTATCTCGTCGGGCTCAATATCTGGATTGCCTCGGCTATCGGCGTGGCCGTCTTCGCCGGTGCGTACATTCTGGCAACCCGTTATGTCATGAAGCAGATCGGCGTTCTGATGGAGACTGCCCAGCGCGACCTTCAGGCCGGCCGGGGGGAGAAGGCGGTGAAGACCCTGCAGAGCGGCTTCAAGTACGCACCCTGGCAGTTCTACATCAAGGGGCAGCTCAACGCCCAGATCGGCACCGTTCTCTATCTCAAGCGGGACTTCGCCGAGGCTTTCGAGTACCTGCAGAAGGGCTTCGTCCGCCACTGGGTTGCCATGGGGATGCTCGCCATCTGCTACATGAAACGCAACAAGACCGCCAAGATGATCGAGACCTTCGAGAAGGCGACCGCCGCCACCAGGAAGGAGCCGATGCTCTGGAATCTTTACGGTTACTGTCTGGAGCGGGTCGGCGAGAAGAAGAAGGCAATCGCGGCCATGGAGAAGGGGGTAAAGAAGGTCGGCGGGCACGAGCTTCTGCAGTCCAACCTCGACGCGCTCAAGGAAGGCCGCAAAATGAAGATGCTGGGCTGGGGCGATCTCTGGTACCAGTTCCATCTGGAGAAGCAGGGGACCCTCATCCGCCAGCAGACCAAGGCCATCCAGGGGCGGCGCAAGATCGTGAGGCGCTGAGCGTGGCCGGCAAGAAGAAGGACCGAAAAAAAGAGTTGCAGCACGACCCCTTCAAGCGCTTGAAGGGGTTTTGTGTTTCGTCGCCGCAGCAGGCGCCGCCGGCCGACCGACCTGTCACGCCGCCGGCGACCGCGTGCGACGAGGCAGCCGTGTTCGCCGACGAGATGGAACGGCTCGGGGTGGCGCGCCACCCGGCCGGGGATGCCGCGGCGGAAACGGCGGCGACCAGTTTCCCCGATTCTGCTTCGAAGGTTGCCGTTGAGCCGCCGCCAACCGACCGTGAGCTCTTTCTTGCCTCCCTGGGCGAGATGCAGGCAGTCTTCTGCGATGAGATTCCGGCAGCGGGTGGGCCGGCGGGCGCCCCGCGCCGCATGCGCCAGGTACGCCGCGGCGAACTCGTCCCGGAAGCGCAGCTCGACCTGCACGGTCTCGGCCGTGACGACGCCCGCGAACGGGTCCGTCACTTCCTCGACAATGCGGCCTATCACGGACGCAAGACCGTCCTCATCGTCACCGGCCGTGGCAAGGGTTCCGGCGGTGAACCTGTCCTGCGGGCCGAGATCGAACGCTACCTGAAATACGAGGCCGCCGCCTGGGTGGCCGAGTGGGGGAGGGCGCCGGCCCGCTACGGCGGGGAGGGAGCACTGGTCGTTTTTCTCAAGGGGCGCAAGGGGAACAAATAAAAAGGCCGGGTCGAGCGACCCGGCCTTTTCATCTTCAGGCTTCCTGTTCTTCTTTTGTCGCGGCCGGGGCCATGCGGCGCGGGGCGCGTTTCTTTGGCGCCGCCGGCTCCGGCGCCGTTTCGGCCGAAGCGGATGCTGAATCGGGTTCCCCGGTGAGCGTCGCTTTGGTGGAGCGCGGCGCCCGCCTTTTCGGTTCCAACCCTTCCGGCTTGTCCAATGCAGCAGCCACATGCTCTTCCGAAGGGGGTGTCGCCTTGGCGCGCGGAGCGCGCTTCCTGGGTTGAATCGCCGGTGCGGCTGCCGCCTCCGCGGCCGGCTTTTCATAGGTTTCGGTGACGTCGGCTGTTGCAGTTTCTGGCGCTGTTGCGGATTCCCCCGCCTGCTTCGAGCGGCTTGCGCTCCGTTTGGCTTTCGCCTCCGCTGCCGGCCGCTCCTCTCCTTCCGGAGTGAACGCCAGTGCTTCGGTTGCTCCCGCCGAGGGTGAAGGGGCGGCTGCAGCCGATATCTCGCCGCTCGCCGCCGCTACGACCGAAATACCCGCTGCCGGCTTCTTCTTGCGCCGCCGGCGTTTTTTCTTCGCCCGCTCCTCTTCGGCGGACCCCATTCCCGGGAGCGCCTCGGACAATTCCGCTGCGCCAGGTTCCGCGGCTGCTGAGGCCAGCTCGGTTGCGGTGGCCGCCGGCTCCGCCACGGCGGCCTCGGCTTCGCTCTTTTTCTTCTTGCGCCGCCGCTTGCGTTTCTTTTTGTTCCCTTCCTCGACGGTTCCGCTTGCTGCCGGCTCGGTCTGCAGGGCGGCCTCAGCGCCGGTTTCTTCCTCGGTGGCTGTCGCGGCAGCCGAAACCTGCGCTTCGGTGGCAGCCTCTCCCTGCTCTTCCTCGGGGACCGCTACCGCAGTCCCGGCGGCACCCTCTTCGGCCGTTCCTTTCTTCTTGCGTTTGCGCTTGCGTTTTTTCTTCGCCGCCTCTTCAGCGGTTTCCGCCTCGATCGCCGCTTCCACCATTTTCTCTACCTGCGGGGGCGCGTGCCGCTGTTCGGGCAGCGGAGCGAGGGCGCCGGCCTCGACGTACTCGGCGGGCGGTGCTTCCTCCCTTTCCCGCTTCAAGAAGGAAAGTTCCAGCTGCCCGGCGATGAAATCGGGGCGACCCTTGACGAAGATGGTCACCTGATGTCGCCGCTCCATCTCCAGCAGCTCTTCGCGCTTGGTATTGAGCAGGTAGGTGGCGACCTCAAGGGGGATTTCCCCCTCGATGCGGCCGATCTGCCCCTTGGCAATGCCGCCGTGGATCTTGCGCAGGAAGGCGACCGTCTGCGCTTCGACGTTCTTGATCCTGCCGCTTCCCTGACAATGCGGACAGGGGAGGTAGGAACCCTCGGCCAGCGCCGCCTTGATCCGCTGGCGGCTCATTTCCAGCATGCCGAACTGGCTGATCTTGCCGATGGTGACCCGTGCCTTGTCGTTTTTCAGGGCGTCCTTGAGACGATTCTCGACCTCGCGGATATGCTTGCGGTCGCGCATGTCGATGAAGTCGATGACGATCAACCCGCCGAGGTCCCGCAGGCGAAGCTGGCGACCGACCTCTTCAGCGGCCTCGAGGTTGGTCTTGTAGGCGGTCCCTTCCACCCCCTGTTCGCCGGCCATCTTGCCGGAGTTGACGTCGACCGCCACCAGCGCCTCGGTGGTGTCGATGACGATGGAGCCTCCGGAGGGAAGGGGGACCTTGCTCTTGACGATCGTCTCGATCTGCTCTTCGATCTGGTAGCGGGAGAAGATGGGACGCCGCTCCTGGTGTAGCTTGACCAAGCGGGCAAACTCCGGCATCACCTGTTGGAAGAAATCCTTGGCCTCCTGATAGACCTTCGGGTCGTCGACCAGAACCTCGTCCATGTCGGCGCTGAAATAGTCGCGGATGGACCGGATGACCAGGTTCGACTCCTTGTAGATGAGAGCCGGGGCCTTGACCTGCCCGGCGAGCGTCTGCAGGTTGTCCCAGACCCGGACCAGGTAGTCGAAGTCGCGCTTGAGCTCCTCGTTGGTCTGACCGATACCGGCGGTGCGCACGATGTAGCCCATGTGCTCGGGGAGGTCGAGGGAAGCCATGGCCGCCTTGAGCTTTTTGCGCTGGGATTCGTCCTCGATCTTGCGCGAGACCCCCTTGGTATCGCTGTCGGGCATCAGCACCATGAAGCGGCCCGGCAGGGAGAGGAAGGTGGTCAGGGCCGCCCCTTTGGTCCCGCGCTCTTCCTTGACCACCTGGACCAGAAGCTCCTGGCCGCGCCGCAGGATGTCGGTGATGCGCGGGCGCCCCTTGTCTTCGTTGGCCTTGAACAGCGACGGGTGGAGGTCGCCCATCTGCAGGAAGCCGAGCCGCTCGGCCCCGTAATCGACGAAGGCGGCTTGTAGCCCGGGCTCGACCCGCACCACTACCGCCTTGTAAATGTTCCCCTTGGTCTGTTCCTTGCCGGCGATTTCGATGTCGAGTTCGGTCAGGATACCGTCCTCGACGATGGCCACCCGGTTCTCTTCGGGATGGGTGGCGTTGATCAGCATTTTTTTGGCCATGTGGATTCTTTCCGGCCGCTTACGCAAAGCGGTTTCAAAGGTTGTGGAGCAGGGGCGTTCCCCTGCGTGCGGTCCGCCAGCCGGCATCCGGCGCGCCGCCCCGAAGGGCGCGGGCACTCGGACAACATCGGTCGGCGGTTCCGGCGAAATGCCTGCTTTTTTATATATCCAAGAGCCATGAGGCCCGGTGGAGACGCTCTGAGCGGGCCACAGAAGGCCCGAAAGCGCGCTAACTATAGCAGAGAATGGAAGGTTTGGATAGAGAGAAGGCGTCGCTATCCGTTTTCAACGTTACCGGATTGTGGCCGGTTCGCCCTTTCCCCTTCCCCTCCTCCTGTGCTATAAACAACGCCATGCTGCAACTACGAAACATCGTCAAGGATTACGCCGGCCGCCGACTCTTTGCCGGCATCAACTGGCACCTGCGGCCCGGCGACAAGGTCGGCCTGTGCGGCGAGAACGGCGCCGGCAAGACCACCCTGCTCAAGATGCTGGCCGGTCAGGTCTCGCCCGACGGCGGCGAGGTCCAGGCCGCCAGGGGAACCACTTTCGGCTACCTGCCGCAGGACGGTCTGGAGCACCGCGGCCGCTCCCTCTTCGCCGAGGTTCGCTCGGCCCTGGCTGAACTGCTCGCCATGGAGGCGGAGATCGGCCGCCTGGAAGAGGCCATCGCCCGCCGTCACGACCCCGACGACCTCGACCGCTACGCCACCCTGCAGGAAGCTTTCCGCCAGCGCGGCGGCTACACCATCGAAACCGAGATCGGCAAGGTGCTCGCCGGCCTCGGTTTCGTCGAGTCCGACTGGGAAAAACCCTGCGACCATTTCTCCGGCGGCTGGCAGATGCGCATCGCCCTGGCCAAGCTGCTGCTGCAGCGCCCCAACCTGCTGCTGCTCGACGAGCCGACCAACCATCTCGATCTCCCCGCCCGCGACTGGCTGGAGGGTTATCTCGCCGCCTATCCCCATGCCGTGATGCTGGTCTCCCACGACCGCTTCTTTCTCGACCAGGTGGTCGGCCGCATCATCGAGGTCTGGAACGGCTCGCTCACCGAATACCCCGGCAACTACAGCCGCTATCTCGATGAGCGGGAGCGGCGCGTCTCGGCGCTGCTCGAAGAGAAGCGGCGCCAGGATGAGGAGGTCGGCAAGATCGAGGCGTTCATCAGCCGCTTCCGCTACCAGGCGAACAAGGCGTCGCTGGTGCAGAGCCGGGTGAAGCAGTTGGAGAAGATCGAACGCATCCAGGTGCCGCCGCAGCGAAAAAAGATCGCCTTCCGCTTCCCCGAGCCGCCCAAGGGGGGACGAATCGCCCTTGAGCTGCAGGGCGCGACCCAGAACTACGGCGAGCTGACCGTGCTCTCCGGCGTCGATCTGACCGTGGAGAAAGGGGAGCGCGTCGCTCTGGTCGGTCCCAACGGCGCCGGCAAGTCAACCCTTATGCGCCTGCTGGCCGGGGTGGAGGCGCCGCGGGCCGGACGGCGGGTCGAGGGGCACAACCTGCATCCGGCCTACTTCGCCCAGGACCAGGCCAAGATCCTCGATCCCTCCCGCAGCGTGCTCGACGAGATCACCACCGCCGCCCCCTTCGACATGGTGCCGCGGGTGCGTGACATTCTCGGCGCCTTCCTCTTTTCCGGCGACGATGTGCACAAGAAGGTGGCGGTCCTCTCCGGCGGCGAGCGCAACCGGCTCGCCCTGGCCATCCTCCTGCTGCGCCCGGCCAATCTGCTGCTGCTCGACGAACCGACCAACCACCTCGACCTGCATTCGAAAGAGGTCCTGCTGGAGGCGCTGCGCGGATATTCCGGCACCCTGGTCTTCGTCTCCCATGACCGTTATTTCGTCGATGCTCTCGCCACCCGGGTCATCGAGGTCGGCGGCGGCCGCATCGAGTCGTGTTTCGGCAACTACGAGGATTTCTTACGAGTCAAAGCCAGCCGCGGCGAAGGGGGGCACTCCGCCCTGCGCGTCGAAACCTCGGCTGCCGCGGCAGCCGATACGGCGATCCCTTTCGACAGGGAGGACCGCCGCCGACAGCACGAGGAGCGCAAGGAAGCGCAGCGCGAGGAAAAACGCCGGCTCAAGGAGTTGGCCGAAGTGGAAGCGAGAATCGAGGTGCGGGAGTCCGACCTGGCCACGCTGGAGGTGACGATGGCCGACCCGGCGCTCTACCAGGATGCCGGGCGCTGGCGGGAGGTCTCCCTGCAGCACGAAACGCTGCAGGAGGAAATCACCGGCCTCTATGCGCGCTGGGAGGTTTTGCAGGTGCCAGAAACTGCCTAAGGCGTGAGGCCTGAGGCCTAAGGCGTGAGGCCTGAGGCGTGAGGCGTGAGGCGTGAGGCGTGAGGCGTGAGGCGTGAGGCGTGAGGCGTAGGGGCGCTGCTTGCTGCGCCCTGGGCGGGGAAACCCCGGCCCTACAGGAGGATGCATGGACCAGGGTTACCCGTTCGTCGTCGCCGTGGCCAGCGAAAAAGGGGGGGTGGGCAAGACCACCATTGCCACCAACCTCGCCGTCTATCTCAAGGCGCTGCGCGAGGACCTGCCGGTCACCATCGCCTCCTTCGACAACCATTTCAGCGTCGACCAGATGTTCGCCATCGGTCGCCACAAGGGGTCCTCCGTGGCCGGCCTCTTCGCCGGCACCCCGGCTGCAGAGTTGGCCTGCCTCGGCGAGTACGGTGTGCAGTTTCTCGCTTCCGACCGCTCCCTGGCGCCGCCCGACGACGACCCCGGTCATCTATGCCGGGCTCTTACGGCTTCCCGCCTCTCGGGTATCCTCATCCTCGATACTCGGCCGATCCTCGACTATTTCACCCGCAACGCCCTGATCGCCGCCGACCTGGTCCTGGTTCCGGTCAAGGACCGCGCCTCGCTGGTCAACGCCGCCTCGCTGCAGCAGGCGCTTCGGCAGGCCGGAGAGCCGCTGGAGAAGATGTGGCTGCTACCGAGTCTGGTCGATGCCAGGCTGCGCCTGCGCCAGGAGATCGGGGTGCGGGAGTTCCTGGTATTTTCGGCGCAGGAGCGCGGCTACCAGGTGGTCGACACCTTCATCGCCAAGAGTCCCAAGGTCGAGGGGCTGGCCACCAGCTTCACCAGTCGCATCCACTCGGTGATTACCCATGCCCGGGGCACGGTGGTCCACAGCCAGCTGCGCGAGCTGGCCGGCTTCGTGCTGCAGCGCTTCGATGCTACCTCAGAGTTGCGCTGCCAGAGCCAGTCGCCGGGATCCGCAACTTCGGGAAGGCTCGGCCGCCGTCAGGTGAACGATTGCCCGGTCTGCGGCAATCGGGCACCGGGGAGTGCGGCTGGTTTCGCCTTTCAGGATCTGCGCAGCCGGCGCCGGGGTCGGCTGCACCCGGCCTGTCTGCAGGCTCTGCTTATCCCGACCGGGTTGAAGACGTTCCTGCCGGCAACGGGGATGCTCCTCTGCGTCAGCGAAGGCCCGGGTTTCACCGGTCCGGGGGCAGCTACGACCCTTCGCCTCTTCGACAGCGAGGGGGAGGCCGTCGCCAGCGAGCTCCTGGGAGACCCCGCAGGCACCCCCTTCGAACCGATGCTGGAGGGGACGGCGGGGCGGTCCCTGAACGAGTTCGCCCGAGAGTTCCTGCTCGTCCTGCTGGAAGCCGGGCCGCCGGACGAAGCGGCGCGCTTCGCCACCCTGCGCCGCCGGGTGCTGCGGGATGTTCTGGGCAGGGACAAGTTCTGAGTCATTTCACCGATTCACCTTTTTCGAGGAGGTCCGATGCCTATAGAATCGTTCCGCGACCTGTTGCGACTGGCCCACGGTTTTGAGCAAACCAAGGTTTTTTTCGCGGCCAACGACCTCGACCTCTTCAGCCGGCTGGGGGAGGGGCGGGAGTCCGCCGACCTCGCCTTCGAACTCGGAGTGGATGGCCGCGCCCTGGGGCTGCTGCTGAATGCCCTGACCGCGATGGGACTGCTGGAGAAGGCCGGCGACCGCTACCGCAATGCCCCTGTGGCGAACGAATTCCTGGTGCAGGGAAAGAACTACCGGGGGAGCATCTTCCGCCACATCCACCACTGCTGGGAGGCCTGGAGCGATCTGCCGCAGGTGCTGCGCGCCGGCCATCCCACCACTCCGCGGGAGGCGGCGATCCTCGGCGAGCGCGAGGATTGGACGCGCGACTTCATCCGCGGCATGGACGATGTCACCCGCGATCTGGCGCCGCAGGTCGCCCGCCAGCTCGATTTCGGCGACGCTCGCGTGCTCCTCGATGTCGGCGGCGGCCCCGGTACCTACGCCGCGGCGTTTCTCGCTGCCCATCCGGCGCTGCACGAGGTGCGCCTCTTCGACCTGCCGGGGGCGCTGGCGGTGGGACGGGAGCGGCTCGCCGCGCGAGGGCTGCTGGATAAGGTTCGGTTGATCGAGGGGGATTTCTGCGTGAACGAGCTGGGCAGCCGAGTCGACGTCGTCTGGATCTCGCAGGTCTTCCACTCGCGGGACGAGGAAGGGTGCCGGATGCTGGTCGAAAAGGCCTGGCGCGCCCTCAACCCGGGCGGAATGCTGGCGGTGCACGAGTTCCTCCTCGACGAGGAGAAGACGGCCCCGCTCTCCGCCGCCCTGTTTGCTGTGCATATGCTGGTGATGACCGAAGGCGGCCGCACCTACAGCGGCGGCGAGATCAGCGCCTGGATGGAAGAGGTGGGGTTCGTCCGGCCCGAGGTTCGCCGGGCCAGCGAAGAGACCGCCGTGGTTCTGGCCCGCAAGCCCGGCTGACCAGCCGCCGCGCTGAGTGGTGCTGCCGAGGGGATCGGGCAGGCGAATAACGGCAAATGCCGGGGCGGAAACGTTCCGGCATTTGCATTCGAGGCCGGGTCTGGTTCGAATCAGGATTTCTTGGCAGGCGCCCAGAACAGTGGGGAAGCCAGATAGGTCACGGCTGCGCCAAAGGCGATGAGGAGGGGGGCGGTGTAGTGGTCGCGCCGGACGCCCAGGGCCAGGAGGAACAGGAACGCCCCGAGGGCGAGCACTCGCACGATTTTGGGAATTTTCGGCAGGATGGAGCGGCCGAAGTGGGCATAGGGGACCCGGGAGATCATCAGCAGGGCGGTTGCGACGACGATAATGCCATTGGCCACCTCGCTGGGGATCAGGACGCAGGTGGTTCCCGCCAGCAGTGCCCCAGCCGGGGACGGCAACCCGGCGAAGGTGGCCACCCCTCCGAGGATCCCCTGTCGGCGTTTCTCGACCACGAAGCGGATCAGCCGATACACCACCGCCCCCAGGTATATCCCCCCGATCGCCATTCCCAGCCACCGTTGCGAAAAGGCGGTGGCGACGATGAGCCCCACGGTGAGCCCGAAGCTCGTCCCGTCGGCCACGTCGTCAAAGATCTCTCCGCTGGGAGTGGAGCCCCAACGCTCCGCGGCCCGACCGTCGAACAGGTCGAGAAACTGCCCCAGGAACACGAGTCCGAGGGCATAGACCGGGGGGTGGCCGGTGAGCACGACCCAGCAGCCGGTGAGCCCGCAAACCAGGTTCATGAGGCTCAGGATATTGGCGTACCAGTAGTTGGGGATGAGCTTGAAGGCGGTGGAGCAAAAGGCAAGGCCGGTGCATATGCCGAGCAGCGGCTGGATCGTCCGGCCCAGGACCGGCAGGGGCCCGTAAATCCATTCCAGGCCGACGACGATCAGGAGCACGACCACGAGAAACGTCTTGGCCTTGCCGAACAAGTTTGCCGCTTTTATCTTGATGAAGTACCGGGAGACCTGACCGGTGATATCGAAAGTCAAAAACAGCCCCACCAGCATTGGGTCGAGCCACCCTCGCCAGACCAGGTAAACCAGCATGGGGGAATACATGAGTTTGTCGGAGAAGGGATCGATCGTTTCTCCCTCTTCGGTGTGCAGATCGCACTTGCGGGCGATCTCGCCGTCGGTGATGTCGGTAATCATCCAGAAGGTAAAGAACAAAAAACAAAGTCGCGGAAAGTCCAGGTGCAGCATGGCCACGGAGAGAAAACCCATGGGATAGCGGGCCCGGCTGATGGCGTTGGGGTGGAGCCAGGCGTGGCGTCGCACCCAGTCGATCTGGCGGGGCGTGCGAAGAAACCGGTAGACGGCATACCGCTCCGCGCCCAGCATAAGCAGCACGGGGATGCCGATCTCAATCAGGATAGAGGTGTAGGGAGTCATAATACCTTGAAATAATACGGGAGCCCTTTCGAGGCTCCCGGCGCTGATGCTTTTTGTCTGGCCGGGCCTGCCTACTACAGTGGTTTGACAACCTTCGCCTCGAGGGGCACCAGCTCGATCTGGATGCGCCGGTTCTGCGCCCGCCCCTCGGGGGTGTCATTGGCGGCCACCGGGCTGTACTGGCTGAAGCCGCAGGCCGAGAGCCGCTCACCGGCGATGCCAATACGGTCCTGGAGGAAGTGGACGACGTTGGTCGCCCGGGCGGTGGAGAGCTCCCAGTTGCTGGGAAAGGACTGCTGTAGGCGGGGACTGATGGGGACGTTGTCGGTGTGCCCCTCGACCCGGATGTCCTTGTCGGCCACTTCCTTGAGAATGTCGCCGACGCGCTTGAGCACCTCGAGGCCGGCCGGTTTGATGTCGGCCTTGCCCGAGTCGAAGAGAATGCGATCGACCATGTTGACGGTGAGTTTGCCCTGCAGTTCGGAGATGGTGATCTCGCCGCGCTGAATCTCGGTCTCCATCTTCTGCACCAGTTCGTCGTAGGTGCTTTTCATCTGGGCGATGCGCGCCTCGCGGGCGATGCGCTCCTGCTCGACCTGGTGGGCGAGATCCTGATTTTCCGCCTGTAGCCGGTCGATGGTCTGGCGCATCTCGGCCATCGCCTTGCCGGTCTCCTCGCTGCGCGCCGAAAGGACCATTTCCAACCGGTCGAGGTCGGCCCGGGCGCGGAGCAGGTCCTGCTGCAGGTTGGAACTTTTCTCCATGGCGTCAGTCAGTTGCCGGTTCAACTGGTCGTTGCCGGCGACCAGCGCTTCCTTCTGCTTGACCAGTTGCTGATAGTCGGTTTCGAGACCCCGGACCGTTTCTTCCAGCAGTGCCGCCTCGTCGACTTTCCTCTGGTAGGTCGATTTGCTGACGCAGCCGGCAGCGAGCAGCGAAGTGGCCAGAAGCAGGGCAACTATCCGCAATGAGTGCAAGGTGACCTCCTTGTTACGATGCGTGCAGGCAGGTCGGGCCCGGTCAGGCCCGGCCCCCTTTGCGGGTCAGTTCATGGCCGCAGTGGACGCAGAAAAGTTTGACCACTTCCTTGCGTTTTTCTGCGCCGATACCGCAGCCTTTGGCGGCGGGGGGGGCGGTGTCGTCGTGGACCACGTTGCGGGAGGTGGCGGTAACCAGAACCTCCCGGTAGGCTGTGCCGAAGCAGTTGGGGCAGGTGACTGGTTTTTCTTTCATAAAACTCCCTTCGCGCGTACAGGATGCAGACGCATTTTCTAGCAGAAAACGGGAAAAAGTAAAGGGAAATTACTTTTGCCGGCCGGCCGGCTTTTCGGTTGCCGCTTCGCCTTTGCCTGTGGTATAAAAAAGCGTTTTCAATAGGTTATAGAGGAGGCTCGATGTTCGCCATCGACAGCATCATCCGCAACGCCCTGCAGGAGGACATCGGTACGGGCGACGTGACCACGCTGGCCACCATCGAGCCGGGCACCATGGCCCGTGCCGAACTGGTGGCGAAGGAGGATTTCGTCCTCGCCGGCATCGATGTCGCCCGGCGCGTCTTCCAGACCCTCGACGCGACGGTCGCCTTCGAGAAGCTGAGTGGGGACGGCCTGAACGTCCGCCGCGGCGAGGTGTTCGCCTGGCTCAGGGGCGAGGCCGCCGTCCTGCTGCAGGGGGAGCGGGTGGCCCTCAACCTGCTGCAGCGCATGAGCGGCATCGCCACCCTCACCGCCCGTTTCGTCCATGAGGTGGAGGGTACCGGGGCGACCATCGTCGATACGCGCAAGACCATGCCCGGCCTGCGGGTTCTCGACAAGTATGCCGTGCGCATGGGGGGCGGCCGCAACCATCGCACCTCCCTCAACGACGGGGTGCTGATCAAGGAAAATCACGTCGCCGCCGCCGGCGGCATCACCACCGCCGTCTCCCGGGCGCGGGAGCGGGTTCCCCACACCCTCAAGATCGAGGTGGAGACGCGCAACCTGGAGGAGGTGGCCGAGGCCGTGAACGCCGGAGCGGACATCATCCTGCTCGACAACATGGATAATGCGACCCTGCGCCAGGCCGTGGAGTTGGTGGCGGGCCGCGCCCGCACCGAGGCCTCCGGCGGGGTCAACCTGGAGACGGTGCGGGGGATCGCCGAGACGGGGGTCGACCTCATCTCGGTCGGTGCCCTGACCCACTCGGTGCGGGCAGCGGACATCTCCATGCTGTTTCAGTAGGAAACAGGAGCAATTCTATTTCACCACCCGTTCGCTTCGCTCACTCGAGCTCACAGAGCAACCGGAGAAACCCTGACCAATGGTCAAAACCTGCACGCGGATAACATCTGATCAAATCTGATTAAATTCGGATCAAGCATAAACCGGAAGGGTAGACCAAAGCATTTAAATCCGTTTTATCAGAAGTTATCAGACTTGATCCGCGTGAAACGAATTTTAGATTTTCTCTGTGCCCTCTGTGAGCTCTGTGGTGAAAGCCTTTTGCATCAATTACGGGAATGCCGATGACGGCTAAAAACGCGCAGGAAGAGATCCTCCGGCTGCTGCGGGAAAAGGCGGGGCAGTTCGTCTCCGGCGAAGAGTTCAGCCAATCGCTGGGAGTCTCCCGCACTGCCGTCTGGAAGCAGGTCCGGCAACTGCGCGAACTCGGCTACACCATCGAGGCAGTCACCTCCCGCGGCTACCGTCTGACCGGCACTCCCGACACCCTCATCCCGACGGAGATCCAGTCCGGCCTGGAAACGCGCCTGATCGGCCGCGAAGTCGTCTATTACGAGACGACCGATTCGACCAATCTGCGGGCGCATGACCTGGGTGAGGCGGGAGCGGCCGAGGGGACGGTGGTAATCGCCGATCGGCAGACGGCCGGCAAGGGGCGTCTCGGCCGCAGCTGGATCTCGCCGCCGGGGGTGAATCTCTATGCCTCGGTGCTGCTGCGGCCTTCGATCCTTCCTTATCATGCGCCCCAACTGAGCTTCCTCTCGGCCGTGGCCGTTGCCCGGGCGGTGGAGGAGATCAGCGGCCTGGCGCCGAGCGTCAAGTGGCCCAACGACGTTCTGCTGCGCGGCCGCAAGATAGCCGGCCTGCTCAACGAGATGAGCGCCGAAACCGAGGGGATTCACTACGTGATCCTCGGCATCGGCGTTAATCTCAATATGCGCTCCGAGCAGTTTCCGGCCGACCTGCGCTATCCGGCCACCTCGCTGGCCCTGGAAAAGGGAGAGCCGGTCGCCCGGGCAGCCTTCGCCCGGGCGCTGCTGCGCCATCTCGATAGCCTTTACGAGCTTTACCTGGAGGTGGGTTTCCCGCCGGTTCTCAAGGCCTGGGAAGCCTTCTTCGACCTGATCGGCCGGCAGGTGGAGGTCGATTACCAAAGTCGCTGCGTGCAGGGTCGGGTCGAGGGGCTCGATGACGACGGTGCCCTGTTGCTGCGGTTGTCCGACGGCCGGCCTGAGAGGGTGCTGGCCGGCGACGTCCTGCCGGTTTAAACTAAAACTAGTCCCGGGTCCGAGGTCCAAGGTCCCGAGTCACCAATCACGGGTTTCCATGCTTTTAGTTATCGACGTCGGCAATTCCAATACCGTTCTGGGGATGTACCAGGAGGAGCAGCTGGTGCGCAGCTGGCGGGTGACTACCGACAAGTCCCGCACCGTGGACGAGTACGCCATGCTCATCCATGAACTCTTCCATCTCTCCGATATCCATTTCACCGATATCCGCGACGTCATCATCTCCTGCGTCGTTCCCCCCATGCTGAATACCCTGGAGGGGCTCTGCAGCGGTTATTTCCAGCTCAAACCCTATATCGTCGGCCCGGGGATCAAGACCGGCATGCCGATCCAGTACGACAACCCCAAGGAAGTCGGCGCCGACCGCATCGTCAACGCGGTGGCAGCCTACGAGAAATTCCGGCGCAGCCTGATCGTCGTCGATTTCGGTACGGCAACGACTTTCGACTACATCTCCGCCAAGGGAGTTTACCAGGGGGGCGCCATCGCCCCGGGGCTTGGCATCTCCGCCGATGCCCTCTTCGAGAGGGCCAGCAAACTGCCGCGTGTCGAGTTTTCCAGGCCGCCGCAGATCATTGCCAAGAACACGGTCAACAGCATACAGGCGGGGATTTTTTTCGGCTACGCCGGGCTGGTGGACGGGATCGTCGGGCGTATGAAGCTGGAGGCGCGGGACGAGCCGCTGGTGGTCGCCACCGGCGGTCTGGCCGGACAGATCGCGCCGGCTGCCCAGACCATCGACGAGGTCGATCCGAATCTGACGCTGGAGGGATTGCGCATCATTTACAACCGCAACAAGTCCGGTTTTTGACGCGGCAGCTGGTCGGGTGACGCTGATCGCCAGCGCCGCCATTCGCCGTTCGCGCAGATCGAGAGCGGGTAGTACGACCGCCATGTTCGTTGTTTCCTGTCAGTAATCCTTTAACCAGATTCCTCATCAACGATGGAATGAAAGGAGCGGCCATGGGAAAGTACGAAACGGCAAAAATTCGTAACCTGGGCATTGTCGGTCAGGGAGGCTCGGGCAAGACGTCGCTCACCGAGGCGATCCTTTTCAACACCGGCATGACCGATCGTCTCGGCAAGGTCGACGAGGGGACCTCGACCATGGATTTCGAGCCCGAGGAGATCAAGCGCGGCATCACCATCAGTTCGAGCCTCAACCACTGCGAATGGCGGGAGCATAGCCTGCACATCGTCGATACCCCCGGCTACACCAATTTCCTTCATGATACGCGCAACTGCATGCGCATCCTCGGTGGCGCCGTGCTGGTCGTCTCGGCCGTCGACGGCGTCAAGGCGCAGACGGTGAAAATCTGGGAATGGGCCGATCAGTTCGAGGTGCCGCGGATCGTCTTCGTCAACAAGATGGACCGCGAGCGGGCCGATTTCCTCAAGACCGTGGACGATGTCCAAAAGAGCCTCTCGACCCGGGCCATTGCCGTCAGCATGCCGGTCGGGGCCGCCGAGGAGTTCCAGGGTATCATCGACCTGGTCGACATGAAGGCGCGCTTCTTCAAGTTCGACGAGAAGGGGACCTACGACGAGACGGAGATCCCGGCCGAATATCTGGAGGAAGCCGAACGTCTGCGGACCGGGCTGGTGGAGGCTGCGGCCGAGGCCGACGACGAACTGATGGAGAAGTACCTGGAAGGTGAGACGCTGAGCAATGAGGAGATCCTCCGCGGCCTGCGCGAGGGGACCCTGACCAAGGTCTTTACACCGGTTTTCTGCGGCAGCGCCACCGCCAACATCGGCGTACGCAACCTGCTCAACCACATCGTCAATTGCCTGCCGTCGCCGGTCGACCGGGGAACCCAGTACGGCAAGAATCCCAAAACGGGGGAGCCCGAAAAGCGCCGCTCCGATCCGGCCGAACCGTTTTCGGCGATGGTGTTCAAGACCATCAACGACCCCTATGCCGGCAAGCTCACCCTGTTCCGGGTTTATTCCGGCACCCTCAAGAGCGATTCGGTGGTCTTCAATCCCACCCGCGACACCACCGAGCGGATCGGCCAGATTTTTGAACTCGAGGGGAAGAAGCAGCGGCCTGTTGCCGAAGCCGAGGCAGGCGACATCGTGGCGGTGGCCAAACTCAAGGAGACGGCTACTGGCGACACTCTCTGCGACGGCGCCCGACAGATCGTGTACGAGAGCCCGATGGCGCTCAAGCCGGTGATCTCCTTTGCCTTGGCGGCCAAGAGCAAGAACGACGAGGACAAGATCATGACCTCCCTGCACAAGCTCATGGAGGAGGACCCCACCCTGCAGTTCCAGCGCGATGAGGAGACCAAGGAGATGATCCTCTCCGGCATGGGACAGGTGCATGTCGAGGTGGCGGTGGAGAAGCTCAAGCGCAAGTTCGGCGTCGAGGTCGTACTCAAGGAGCCGAAGGTCCCCTATCGCGAGACGATCCGGAAGGCGGTCAAGCAGCACTACCGGCACAAGAAGCAGTCGGGCGGCCGCGGCCAGTTCGCCGACGTGCATCTGGAAATTGAGCCGCTGCCGCGTGGCGAGGGTTACGAATTCGTCGACAAGATCGTCGGCGGCGTCATCCCGCGGCAGTACATCCCGGCGGTCGACAAGGGGATCCACGAAGCGATGCGGCATGGCGTCCTCGCCGGTTTCCCGGTGCAGGACTTCCGCATCATCCTGTTCGACGGCTCGCACCACTCGGTCGACTCCTCGGAGATGGCCTTCAAGATCGCCGGCTCCATGGCCTTCAAGAAGGCGATGGAAGAGGCAAGTCCGGTGTTGCTGGAGCCGGTGATGCACATGGAGGTTACCGTACCGGAGGATTGCGTCGGCGATGTCATCGGCGACATGAACTCGCGACGCGGCAAGGTACTTGGCGTGGAGCCCCATGGCAGCAATCATGTGATTTCGGTACAGGTGCCGATGTCCGAGGTGCTCAAGTATGCGCCGGACCTGCGGTCGATGACTTCGGACCGGGGTCTCTTCACTATGGAATTTTCCCGCTATGAAGAAGTTCCCCCGCACCTTATGGCCAAGATTCTGGCCGAAGTGAAGAAAGAAGGGTAAACTGCCGGACCGATCCAGCAAGGAGGAGATCCGCAATGAGGGAGAAGGACGATTTTGGGTTTGAGGACCAACCGGAGTCGGATGACCAGGATCCGGGCGCTGCCATGATTGAGGAGGAACTGCGCCGGAATCGGGGCGAATCGGAGACGGTGGAAAAGCGATCGCCGAGCCGGATGTTCCTGCTGCTGGTGCTCATGCTGGTTCTGGCCGGCGGCGCCGCCTATTTTTACCTTGGCAGCCCGCCGGTTCCCGAGTCCCCGCCGCCGGCGCCGCCGGTCAAGCAGCCGATCGCCCTGCCGCCGCCACCCCCGGTTAATACGGAAGAAGCGACGGTCAAAACCGAGAGTGTCCCGCCGGCGCCGCCGTCGGTTGAAGCGCCCGCCGCACCGGCGGTAAAACCCGACGTGCCGGTGAAAGCGGCAGAGCCGGAGGTCAAAGCGACGCTTCCGGCGACAACTGCAGAGACGCCGGCCGGAACGGAGCCTCCCCAGTTACCTCCCCCCGCCGGACAGGCCGTTGCACCGGCAAAGGTTGCGTCGAAAAAGACCGGCCCTTATTTCCTGCAGGCAGGGGCCTTCTTGCTCAAGGCCAATTTGCGTGAAGCGGAGGCGCAGGTGCGCCGTCTCGGTTACGAGCCACGGGTCAAGCCCCTGCGCAAGACGATGCCGATGACCCGTCTGCGGGTCGGAGCTTTTTTTGCTGAGGACGGGAAGGCCAAACTGGATTCGCTCAAGGCCGTGGCGCCGGATGCCTTCTTGATCAGGAAGGGTGAATATGTGCTGGTCTATGCCGGCTCCTACCAGGATATCGACAGGGCGCGTCGCGCTGCCGATCATCTTTACCAGCAGGGGATCCGGGTTGAGGAGGAGGCGATAGAGGCTGAAGTAACCCTTTCTCTGCTCAGCTTCGGCAACTTTGCCGACCGGACCGCGGCCGCAAAGGCGGCGGATCGTGCCCGGGCGGCCGGCCTCGAGGTGATTGTTAGGAAAAATCCCTGAACCCGGACGCTGTAGCAATGACCAGCCAGACCAAGACCGTGCGGCTGAAGGTTTCTCCCGAGGTGGCGCGCATCGTTGCTCCTGAAGTCCCCCGCGAAGCAAAACTTGAGGCGGCGCGGGGGACACTGCCACTCTCTGCCCGGGATCTGGTGACGGCCCTCTTTTTCCTCTGTCACGGAGCCGACACGGAAATCAAGGCGCGGGCACTGGAAACCTTCAGGGGCATCTCCCCGGCGGCGCTGCGGCCGGTTCTGGAAAGCGCCGAGCTCCACCCGCAGTTACTCGATTTCATTGCCCGCTGGCGGATATCCGAACCGACGCTCATCAAGCCCCTGCTGGGCCATCCCGCGCTGGCCGATGCGACCCTGCGCCATCTTGCCGAGCATGCCGGCGATGCGATCCTCCCGCTGCTGGCAGACAATGAACGGTGCTGTGACGATCCCGGGGTGGTTGCTGCGCTTCTGGCGAATCCGCGTATCAGCGAAGATATCCGTGCCCGCTTGACCCCCGTCGGTGAATCGGCCGTCGGCGGGGAGGCGACCGAAGCCGAAGCCGATCAAGCTGCCGCCGAAGAGACGGAAAGCGGCGATGCCGAAGACGAGGACGACGTCGTCGAGGAAGAACTGAACCTTTCCAAATACCAGATGGCCCTGGGAATGGGGGTGTCCGACAAGATCAAGATGGCGCTGACCGGCGACAAGGAGTGGCGCAACATTTTTCTCAAGGATCCCAACAAGCTGGTTTCGTCGGCCGTGCTGAAAAATCCCCGCATCACCGAGGGGGAAGTCCTGACGGTGGCCAAAAACAAGAGTTCCAGCGACGAACTCATCCGTCTGATCACCCTCAACCGCGAATGGGTGAAGCACTACGAAATCAAGAAAGCGCTGGTCCTGCATCCACGGACCCCGCTGCCCAAGGCCTTGCGCTACATGATAATCCTGACTGAGAAAGACCTCAAAAACCTGGCCAAGAGCCGCGGTGTTTCCCAGGTCATCGTCAATAATGCCCGGCGCATGTTGCTGGCCAAGCAGAGGTAGTGCTGGTCGGCGATGCAGGCTGTGGGTGATAACCGGGCCGTGGGGCTCGCTGCCTTTGAAGGAGTCATTTGAATGAACCAAGGGGAAATCGTCGCCGTCTGCACCAGCCTCGGCAAGGGGGAACGCAAAACGGATGTGGGCCAGGGCGTGCTGCTGGAAAACTTCGGTCTCGAAGGGGACGGGCATGGCGGCGACTGGCACCGCCAGGTGAGTCTGCTGGCCCTGGAGAGCATCGACAAGATGCGTGCTGCCGGTCTTGACGTGGGGCCTGGCGATTTCGCCGAGAATCTGACCACGCGGGGGATCGGTCTTTGTACCCTGCCGGTCGGAACCCGTCTGCGGGTCGGCGAGACGGCCATCCTGCAGATCACCCAGATCGGCAAGATCTGTCATGAGCGCTGCGCGATCTTCTATCAAGCCGGCGACTGCGTCATGCCCAAGGAGGGGATCTTCGCCGTCGTGCTGCGGGGCGGGAGCGTGCGCCGGGGAGACCGGATCGAAGTGCTGGCGGAGGGAGAAGGGGCATGACGAACGAGACCCGTTACAGCGTCGGCATCCTGACGCTTTCCGACAAGGGGGCACGGGGCGAGCGGGAAGACGAGAGCGGCCGGGTCATCCGCGAGATGATCTCTTCCTTCGGCGAGGTCGTGTGCTACCAGGTCATCCCCGACGAGGAGGAACTGATCGTGCGCACCCTGGTGGAATGGGTCGACCGCGACGCCGTCGACCTGATTCTGACCACCGGCGGCACCGGGCTCACGGCGCGTGATGTCACCCCCGAGGCGACCGCCCGGGTGATCGAGCGGGAGATCCCCGGCATGGCCGAGGCGATGCGTATGGAAAGTTTGCGCAAGACCCCGCACGCCATGCTTTCCCGGGCACTGGCGGGGGTGCGTCGGCATTCCCTGATTGTCAATCTGCCCGGAAGCCCGAAGGGGGTGCGGGAGAACCTCGAGGTCGTCCTCCCCGCTCTTGGCCATGCCCTGGCCAAGCTCAAGGGAGATCCCTCCGAATGTGCCCGGTAAAATGAAAAAGGGAGTCCGCTGACTCCCCTTCTTCAGGCGTGCCCGAAGTGGGCGACCCAGCCGGCAATGGCGGCCGTCAGGATGCCGCCGCACAGCGCCAGGCTACCCTTGAGCCCGCGGGCACGGTGCGATTCCGGGATGAGGTCCGAGGCGGCGATGTAGACGAAGGAGCCGGCCGCGAAGGCCATGAGGGCACCGAGAATCCCCGGCGCGAGGTGGTGAACCAGAGAGTAGGTAACGACGGCACCGACGGGCGTTGCCAGGGCGACCGTAGAGGTGAAGATGATTGCCGTCCGGCGGGCATAACCGTAATGAAGCAGGATGGAGAGCATCGCAATCCCTTCCGGGACCTCGTGGGCGATAACCGCCAGGGCGGAGACCAGGCCCGTCTGGCTTCCCACCTCGAAGCCGGCGCCGATGACCATGCCGTCGATCAGCGAATGCAGAGTCATGCCGGCGAAGGCAATGACGCCCAGCGGATGCGGGTTGGCACAGCAGGCGTCGTGGCCCGCCGCGACCTCCAAGCCGGCATGGTGCAACTCCTCGTGGCCGGCGTGAAAAAAGAGATGGTGCTCGAGAAAATAGAAAAGAACAAAAGAAAGCAGGAAGAAGGCCGGTGTTTGGCTGCTCAGTTCCTGGGCCTCCGGCAAAACGTGGAGGATTCCGACGCCGAGCAGCACGCCGGCCGAGTAGGAGACCAGGCTGGCGGAGTTGCGACGGCTCCAGGCCGCTCGCGCCAGGATCAGGTACATGCCGAGAAAGGTGGCGGCTCCGGCAAAGCTGCCGAAGAAAATGACGCTGAACCAGCGTTCGTCCATGTGCGATGACTCCAGTCTTAGAGGTGGCAGCAGTATAGTCATGAACGTACGCGAGCTCAAGCACAGAATCCCGCAGAGGGCTTTCCCGGGGAAAATCCTGGTTTCTTTTATGATGGGCAATGAACAGCGGTGCCCTTTCGGTGGAGTGGATCGTGGATAGGAAGAAGAAGATATTGCTGGCCGATGATGTCGAGCTTTTTCTGGAACTGGAAATGACTTTTTTCCGGCGGGAGAATTTCGATCTGCAGGTGGCCCGTGACGGCCGCCAGGCCCTCGAGATCATTGCGGCCGAGCGGCCAGATCTCGTCTTCATGGATCTCTATATGCCCGTGATGAACGGTGACGAATGTTGCCTCCGGGTCAAGAGCGACCCCGAACTCCGTTCGACACCAATCGTCATGGTGACGCAGAGCGGGCGGGAGGAGGATCTGGCAAAGTGCCGGCAGGCCGGTTGCGACGATATTCTGCTCAAGCCGGTCAACCGCCACCTCTTCGTCGATACCGCCTGCCGACTGCTCGCCGTCGCCGGCCGGGAGGCCCAGCGGGTCAGGGCGCGGCTCGAGGTTCGCTACGGTCCTGGCCGCCGGCAGTTGCTCTGCAACTACTCCGTTAATATCAGCACTGGCGGCCTTTTCCTCGAAACGGACGATCCGTTGCCGGTCGATACGCCGCTCGAACTGGAGTTCACCCTGCCCAGCCGGCAGACCGCCATCCGCTGCAACGGACGGGTGGCCTGGGTCAATCACCCGGTGCTTCTGAACAAGCCGGAGATGGCTGCCGGCATGGGGGTCCAGTTCGTCGATCTCCGTCTCGACGATATGCATGCCATCCGCGATTTCATCAAGCAGGAAAGTCTCTCCCCCTCCTGGTGACCCCCTTCCCCCTGGACCTGGTGCATGGCAAGGCCCGCAGTGTTGCGGGCCTTTTTCTTTGCCAAAATTTGACCTGCGTCAATTGTCATGGGCCGCACGGCTGATATAGTTTCTCAATAATATTTTAATGGGCCGACGGTCACCATTCATACGGAACGCGCCGTCGTCCCGCCATATATCTGCTGAGACGCGGGTCCCGGGGCAAATTCGAGGTTTGTTGCGCCTGTTTCGTACAGGGCACGACCCATCATCCAAAGAGGAGGAAAGGAATGAAGAAGATCGGGATTGTGGTTGCGCTGGCGCTGCTGGCGCTGCCGACCGGAGTGCTGGCCAAGGCGGCCGGCGGGGTGGACAAGAAGGATTGCTTCGGTTGCCACGCCGAGGTCGAGAAGCTGCATCAGGGATCGAAGCATGCCAAGCTGGCCTGTGAGACCTGTCACAGCGGGATGGAGGCCCACCTGAAGGACTCTGCGACGAAGCCGGTCACCAGTCTGGAGCTTGCGACCTGCGGCAGCTGCCACAAGGACCAGTACGACAGCTTCTACCGCGTCAACTTCGACGCGCAGGCGCGCAAGGAGAAGGGGGGTCCCACCGGTCGCTCGCCGATGCAGGACAAGCTACTCGCTCCGCACGGCTTCACCAAGGAACACAACGAGCCGCGCTCCCATGCCTTCATGGTCGTCGACCAGTTCGTCGTCGATCGTTTCGCCTCCGGCCGCTACCAGTACAAGGACATGTGGTCGATGTCCCGCCCGGGCAAGGCCTGGGACGTGCTGGTCGACACCGGCAAGACCTACCCCAAGGAAGTTTCGGCATCGGCCGGCAATCCGGTCTGCCTGCAGTGCAAGACCTCGGACCTCGCTCTCAAATGGAAGCACATGGGCGACAAGGATCCGAAGGCCAAGTGGGACCGCACCTCCGACGTCAACGAGCTGATCAAGGATGTGCAGAACCCCGTCGGTTGCATCCAGTGCCACGACCCGCACGCCACCCGGCCGCGGATTATCCGCGATGCCCTGATCGAGGCGGTCGAGCGTGACGGCGGCGCGCGTCCATACGACGCCGACAAGGGGGCCTCCCGGGTCAAGGTCGAGGTGGTCAGCTTCCGCGACGGCTTCCGCAAGATCGGCCTGCTCGACAAACCGAACTCCACCCTGCTGTGCGGCCAGTGCCACGTCGAGTACAACTGCAACGGCGGCTTCGAGCCCGAAAGCGGTGAAAAGGTGACCATGGCCGACCGTCGCGCCAACCACTTCCCGATGAAAAACGCCCTCGATCTGCTGGCGCATTACGACCAGCTCAAGTTCCGGGATTTCAAGCACGCGGTGACCGGTGCCCGTCTGGTCAAGCTGCAGCACCCCGAGATGGAAACTTACTGGGGTAGCGTCCACGACAAGGCCGGCATCCAGTGCCACGAATGCCACATGCCGAAGGAGAAGAACGCCAAGGGTAAGGCCTTCACCTCGCACCAGGTGGTGCGGCCCAAGGATCATGTCAAGCAGAGCTGCATGGGCTGCCACCCCGATTCTTCGCCGGAAGAGAAGCTTTACCAGATCCAGGCGGTGCAGAACTACACCCGCGGCAGGATGCGGGAAGCCGAGGCGGCGATCGGCCAGTTGATCGACAGCTACGCTGCCGCCAAGAAGCAGGGTGTAGCCGAGGAGACCTTGGCCCAGGCTCGCCAGCAGCACGAGATCGCCCATGTGCTGTGGGAGTGGTGGACCGCCGAGAACAGCGATGGCTGGCACAACCCGGGCCTGGCCAGGGAGAGCCTGTTCGAGTCGATCGTCGCCGCCAGGAAGGGCGTCGATCTACTGAACCAGGCCATGGCACCGGCACCGGCTAAGTAAACAGGAAAAGATGAGCGAAAAAGGCGGGGCGCGAGCCCCGCCTTTTTCAGTAGCGGCGTCGGTGCGCGGCAAGGATGTGCACTCGACGGCGCAGGGCAAAAATGTAGCCGCCTGGCACTTTTTGATCTGGGTCAAATAAAGATATAAAAAAGCGTTCTATTGTTTTTTGCACAGTATGGGCCTGTGGTGTTGAGGCGGAAACGCTAAGTTCGGGTAAACTGCTTGACATCGCCTCGGCGCGGATCACCCTGAAGTCATCCGCTCCCTGGCCGCTATTCCGTCAACGATGAGGTGCGTCTATGGACAAAACAGGATTGGGCAGGATTTCCGCGGTGCTGGCGGCGCTGATGGTCGCCGGCCTGGCGGCTGGCGGCCCGGCGGGGGCCGAGCTTGACCTGACCCGGCTTGCCGAAAAGGGCGAGGGGATATTCCAGCAGAAATGCAGTCCCTGCCACACGATCGGCCAGGGCGACCTGTCGACCGGTCCCGACTTGGCCGGTGTCACTGGCCGTCGCGACCGGCAATGGCTGACTCGGATGATCCTGGAGCCGGGGCGGCTAATCGCCGAAAGAGATCCGACCGCACTGGAGCTTCTGGAGCGGTTCAACAACCTGCCGATGCCCGCTCTCGGCCTGGATGATGCCGACCTGCAAGCGGTGCTTGCCTATCTGTCTGCACCGGCCGAGGAACAGCACCATCCGTCGGCGCCGGCGGATGCCACACTACCGGCCGGCGATCCGGAGAAGGGGCGGGCGCTTTATGTCGGAACTGCTCCCTTTGCCAAGGGAGGTGCCCCCTGCCTGGCCTGCCACGGCATCGCCGGCGCCGGCCTGGGGATGGCCGCCGGCGCCAGTTTCGCCCCCGACCTGACTTCGATGTACGAGGACTACGGCGCCGAAGGGGTGGTCTCCATTCTCGAGAGCCTGCCGTTTCCCAGCATGGAGCCGATCTACGCCAGTCGTCCCCTTTCAGCCACGGAACAGGCCGATGTGACGGCTTTTCTGGCCGAGGTGGCCGGGCAACCGCCGTTCCAGGCGGGCGGGCAGGTGGCCGGGCATGTTGCCGTCGGGGTCGCAGTCATTGTGGGTTTGCTGGTCTTATTCGGTTGGGGCCGCCTCAAGGGGGTTCGGCAACCGCTCGTGGATGGGGCGCGCAAGGGAAAGGGTGAGTTGCGATGAGCTGGATAAAGGATATTGTCGATCCCAAGACCCGGGCCTGGGAAGAATTCTATCGCAATCGTAACCAGTGCGACAAGGTGGTGCGCAGCACGCACGGCGTCAACTGCACCGGCGGCTGTTCCTGGAACATACACGTCAAGGACGGCATCGTCGCCTGGGAGCTGCAGGCCACCGACTATCCGCCGCTTGCCGGCGACCTTCCGCCCTACGAACCGCGCGGCTGCCAGCGCGGCATCGCCTTCTCCTGGTATCTCTACAGTCCGCTGCGGATCAAGTACCCCTACCTGCGGGGAGTGCTGACCGATCTATGGCGCCAGGCGCGGGCCGAGCATGATGATCCGGTGGCGGCCTGGGCCTCGATTGTCGAAAACCCGGAGAGCCGTAAAAAATATCAGCAGGCCCGCGGCAAGGGAGGCTTTCGCCGGGCCAGCTGGGACGAGGTCGAAGAGATCATCGCCGCTTCGACCATCCATACCATCAAGAAATACGGCGCCGACCGGTTGATCGGATTTTCTCCGATCCCGGCCATGTCGATGCTCAGCTTTGCCGGCGGCTCCCGCTTCATGCAACTGCTGGGCGGGGTCAACCTCAGCTTCTACGACTGGTACTGCGACCTGCCCAATGCCTCGCCCGAGGTCTGGGGTGAGCAGACCGATGTGGCGGAGAGCGCCGACTGGTACAACAGCAAGTACATCGCCGTCATGGGCTCGAACGTCAACATGACCCGGACTCCGGACGCGCATTTTCTCGTCGAGGCCCGCCACAACGGCACCAAGGTGACGGTCCTCTCGCCCGACTTCAGCATGACTTCGAAGCATGCCGACTGGTGGATTCCGGCCCATGCCGGCCAGGACGGCGCCTTCTGGATGGCCGTCAACCACGTCATCCTCAACGAATTCCACGCCCAGGCAAAAACCCCCTATTTCATCGACTACCTCAAGCGCTACACCGACAGCCCGTTTTTGATCGAGCTCACCGAAAAGGCCGGCGTCTACCGCCCCGGGCGGATGGCCACGGCGGCAGCGCTGGAGCGTTACCGGCAGGAAGAGAACGCCGGGTTCAAGTACCTGGTCTGGGATGAAACCAGCGGCCAGCCGCGCATGCCGCTGGGAACTCTCGGTTTCCGCTGGCAGCAGAAAAAGGGCGAATGGAACCTGCAGATGCAGGACGGCCAAGACGGCAGCGAGCTGGCACCGGTCCTGTCGCTGCTCGATGGCTGCGAGGAGGTCCTGCGGGTCTCCTTCGACGATTTCGCCGACGGCAAGGCGGTCGGCCGCGGCGTCCCGGTGCGCTACCTGGAAACGGCGAAGGGCCGCGTGCCGGTCACCACGGTTTTCGACCTGCTGATGGCCCAGTTCGGTGTCGGCCGCGGTCTTTCGGGCGATTATCCGCAAGACTACGACGCGGAAAACAGCGCCTACACGCCGGCCTGGCAGGAGAAATATACCGGCATCGACCGCGCCAACGTCATCCAGTTCGCCCGTGAGTGGGCTTCCACCGCCGCGGCGACGCAAGGCAAATGCTCGATCATCATCGGCGCCGGCGTCAACCACTGGTACCACGCCAACCTGATCTACCGGGCCGGCATCGTCTCGCTGATGCTCTGCGGCTGCGTCGGCAAGAACGGCGGCGGTCTCAATCATTACGTCGGTCAGGAGAAGCTCGCCCCGGTCGCCCCCTGGGCCACCATTGCCGGGGCCCTCGACTGGTCGAAACCGCCGCGCTTTCAGAACACCCCCTCCTTCCACTATGTGCACAGTGATCAGTGGCGCTATGAGCGCACCGCCGACGAGGTCCGGATCAATCCGGTCGCCGAGCCGAGCCCGCTCACCTCGGACCACACGATGGACCATCAGATCCGCGCCGTTCGCAGCGGCTGGCTGCCGTTCTATCCCCAGTTCGACCGCAGTCCGGCGCAGACGGTGAAGCAGGCCGAGGCCGCCGGCGCCGGCAGCCCGCAGGAGATCGTCGACTGGACCGTCAAACAGCTGGCCGAAAAGAAGATGAAATTTGCCGTCGAAGACCCCGACGCTCCCGAAAATTGGCCGCGGGTCTGGTTCATCTGGCGCGGCAACGCGCTGATGTCGAGTGCCAAGGGGCATGAATATTTCCTCAAGCATTACCTGGGCACCCACCACAATACCGTGGCTCCGGAAACCGCCGAGGAATCGGTCAAAGAAGTCAAATGGCACAAGCAGGCCCCGGAAGGGAAACTTGACCTGGTGGTCGACATCAACTTCCGCATGGACACCTCGGCGCTCTATTCGGACATCGTCCTGCCGACCGCCACCTGGTACGAAAAGGACGATCTCAACACTACCGACATGCACTCCTTCATCCATCCCTTGCAGGCGGCGGTGCCGCCCTGCTGGGAGTCGAAGAGCGACTGGGACATTTTCAAGGCGCTGGCGAAAAAAGTCAGTCAACTGGCCGAAGTGCATCTGCCCGAGCCGGTGCGCGATATCGTCGCGGTGCCGTTGCAGCACGACACGCCCGCCGAGATGGCTCAGCCGACGATCAAGGACTGGAGCAAGGGGGAGTGCGAACCGATCCCCGGCAAGACCATGCCGTCACTGGTCGTGGTGGAACGGGATTACGTCAACCTCTACAACCGCTTCGTCTCCTTCGGCCCCGCCGCCCGGCAGAACGGCATCGGTGTCCACGGGCTCTCCTGGCCGATCGAGGACTTCTACGACGAGCTGAAACAGAACAATCCGACGGTCAAGTGGAACGGTCAGGAGTATCCGGCACTGAACACGGCCAGGGAAGCCGCCAACATCATCCTCCACCTGGCGCCGGAGACCAACGGCGAAGCCGCCTATCGCGCCTTTCAGGCCGAGGAGAAGAAGGTCGGGTTGCCGCTCACCGACCTGGCGGCGAACAGCCGCGACGTGCGTACCACCTTTGCCGACCTGGACCGCCAGCCGAGGCGGTTGCTGAACAGCCCCTGCTGGAGCGGCTTCACCAACAACGGCCGCGCCTATTCGGCCTACTGCCTCAACGTCGAGCGGCTGGTCCCCTGGCGGACCTTGACCGGTCGCCAGCACTTCTACCTCGACCACGAAGGATATATCGCCGCCGGCGAGCATCTGCCGACCTACAAGCCGAAGCCGGACCCCAGCTCGTTGCAGGACCTGGTGGTCAGCCCGACGGGCGAGAAGGCCATCATGCTCAACTACCTGACCCCGCACGGCAAATGGGGGATCCACAGCACCTACGGCGACAACCACCGGATGCTGACCCTCTCGCGCGGCTGTCATCCCTTCTGGATCAACGACCGGGACGCGCAGGAGATCGGTGTCGTCGACAACGACTGGGTAGAGGTCTACAACGATCACGGCGTGGTGGTGACCAGAGCGGTGGTCAGTGCCCGGTTGCCGCAGGGGATCGCCTTCCTCTATCACGCTCCGGAACGGACCATCGGCGTGCCCAAATCGCCGCTGCGCGGCAACCGCCGCGCCGGCGGACACAACAGCCTGAATCGCATCCGGCTCAAGCCGAACCTGATGCTGGGCGGCTACGGTCAGTTCACCTACGGGTTCAACTACTGGGGGCCGACCGGCGCCAACCGGGATACCTTCATCCTGGTGCGCAAACTCAAGGGGGAGCCGCAATGGTGAGGACAACCATTGGTAATAATGGAATTGTAGGGGCGCCCCTTGCGGGCGCCCAGGGCAGGCGCAAGGCCTGCCCCTACAAAATTCATTGCGGTTTTTCGGAATAAGGAGACAATCCATGAACATACGTGCCCAGGTATCCTCCGTTTTCCACCTCGACAAGTGCATCGGCTGCCATACCTGCAGCATCGCCTGCAAGAACCTCTGGACCGACCGCAAGGGCGCCGAATACATGTGGTGGAACAATGTCGAAACCAAGCCGGGAACCGGCTATCCGACCAGATGGGAGGACCAGCAGCAGTACCAGGGAGGCTGGGAAAAGGTCGGGAATCAGCTGCGGCTGAAGATGGGGGGCAGAGGCGGGACCCTGGGAAGGATCTTTCATAATCCCAGCCTGCCGACCATGGATGATTACTACGAGCCGTTCACCTACAAATATGGGGATCTGACCAGTGCCCCGGCCGGTGATGACCAGCCGACCGCGCGCCCGGTTTCCATGGTCAGCGGCAAGCCGATGAAAATCGAGGCCGGCCCCAACTGGGACGATGACCTCTCCGGTTCCAATATCTATGCCGCCAACGATCCCGGGGTGGTGAAGCTCAGCGCCGAAGAGCAGGCGCAGATGTTCGCCATTGAGAAGATGGTGATGTTCTACCTGCCGCGCATCTGCAACCACTGCCTGAATGCCGGCTGCGTCGCCGGCTGCCCGTCCGGGGCGATCTACAAGCGCGGCGAGGATGGCATCGTGCTGATCAGCCAGGACAAATGCCGCGGCTGGCGGATGTGCGTTTCGGCCTGTCCCTACAAAAAGACCTATTACGGCTGGACCACCGGCAAGTCGGAAAAATGTATCCTCTGCTATCCGCGCCAGGAAGCCGGGGAGGCGCCGGCCTGCTTCCACTCCTGCGTTGGCCGGATCCGCTACCTCGGCGTGCTGCTCTACGATGCCGACCGGATCGAAGCGGTTGCGCTGCGCGAGGATGGCGAGCTGGCGGCGGCCCAGCGCGACATCATCCTTGACCCGTCCGATCCGCAGATACTGGCGGAAGCCCGCAAATCGGGCGTTCCCGAGCAGGTGCTGGCGGCGGCCCAGCGTTCGCCGGTCTACAAATTCGTCAAGGAATGGGGAATCGCCCTGCCGCTGCACCCCGAGTTCCGCACCCTGCCGATGCTCTTCTACGTACCGCCGCTGCTGCCGGTGCTGGCGAAGGAGAACCAGGGGACGCAGAAGCTGGCTGACGAGTTTTTCACCTCCCTGGAACAGGCCCGGCTGCCGATGCAATACCTCGCCGGTCTATTTGCCGGCGGCAACGAGGAGGAGGTCAGGGCCGTCTACCGCAAGCTGATCGCCGTGCGCATTCAGCGGCGGCAGCAGAGCGTCGGCGACCTGGCCGACAGCGAAGTGGCCAAGGCCTGTGACATGGCCGGGGTGAGCGCCGAGGAAATTGCCGCTATTTTCCGCATGACCACCCTGACCGGCATCAAGGAGCGGATCGTGATTCCGCCGATGCTGCGCGAGCAGGCGATCGAGGCGGGTCTGGACCCCCAGGAGCACAGGGAGGAGATGGGCTTCGGCAGCCGTCGTCCGCCGAGGAGGCGCTGGTAATGAACGCCGAGCTGGTCAACCATCAGGAACTCTGCCGGCACTTCGCCGCGCTGCTCAGCTATCCGCAGGGGGATACAAACGACGCGGCCCGGGCCTGCCAGGCTCTGCTCGCCGAGCACAACCTGCCGGGGGCGGCTGAGTTGGAGCGGTTCTGTGAATTCGTCGCGGCTCAGGCCGCTTCGCGGGTCGAGGAGATATACACCGCCACCTTCGATCTGCAACCGGTCTGCTATCCCTACGTCGGCTACCAGCTCTTCGGCGAAAGCAAGCAGCGCGCCCTGTTCCTGGTCAAGATCCAGGAGTGCTACCGCAACCATGGCTATGTCACCGGTGGTGAACTGCCCGACCACCTGAGTGAGGTGCTGCGATTTCTGGCGACGGCGCAGGATACGACGGCACGCGAAGAGCTGGTGAACGACGGCCTGCTGCCGGCGTTGGCCAAAATAGTCCAAGGGATGGAGGATGGGGAGCATCCCTACGGGGATGTGCTCCGCGCCCTGCAGGGTTTTCTTTCCGGGGAATCCACAATTGCGGTGGCGGCGAACTCCGTCGGCCGAGAAAAGGAGCCGAAACCATGACCGACCTCATTCTGTTTGGCATCTTTCCGTATGTGGCGGTGGCCCTGGCTGTTTCGGCCGGTTTCTACCGCTATTTCGTGGACCGCTACTCCTGGTCGTCCCAGTCCTCCCAGTTCCTGGAGAGCCGGGTCCTCTTCTGGGGCTCGGTTCCCTGGCACTACGCCATTCTGCTCATCCTGCTCGCCCACCTGCTGGCCTTTCTTTTCCCGGAAGGCTGGGGGGTGATGCTGGGGCGGCCGCTGCGGCTCTACATGCTGGAAGTGAGCGGCATGGCGCTCGGGCTCGCCACCGTTGTTGCCGTGGCCCTGCTGATCTTGCGTCGGGCGACCAACGACCGGGTGGCCACGGTTACCTCGGTGGTCGACTGGGTTCTGCTCGCCGCCTTGCTGCTGCAGGTAGCGACCGGGGTCTATATCGCCTTCACCCTACGCTGGGGCGCAGTCTGGTACCTGCACACCGCCTCCCCCTGGCTTTGGTCGCTGGTGAAGCTCGATCCCCAGGTGCAGTATCTGGCCGTTCTGCCGGCGGTGGTCAAGGTGCACGCGGTCAATGCTTTTTTTCTCGTGGCCATCTTTCCGTTTTCCCGGCTGGTGCATGTGATTAGCGTGCCCCTGTCTTACCTGGCGCGTCCTTACCAGGTGGTTGTCTGGTACCGGAGGCAGATCGCCAAATAGGTCCAATAGGTCGTATAAGTCCCATGGGACCTATATAAAGCGAGGTGAACGATGACGACGTTCCGGCGCAAGCAGCTGTCAGTCCTGACCATGAACACGACGGCCTTCACCTTCTGTTTCGCGGTGTGGGTGATGTTCTCCATCATCGGCATTCCGATCAAGACCGGTCTGCAACTGACCGATACCCAGTTCGGCCTGCTGGCGGCGATGCCCATCCTCACCGGGTCGCTGATCCGCCTGCCGCTGGGGATGTGGACCGATAAATATGGCGGACGCATCGTCTTTGCGCTTCTGATGCTCTCCACCATCGTCCCCATCTGGTTGATCAGCATGGCCACCCGCTACTGGCAGTTTCTTCTCCTCGGTCTTTTCGTCGGGGTCGCCGGGGGCGCCTTTTCCGTCGGCATCGCCTATACAGGCCGCTGGTTCAGCAAGGAGCGCAAGGGCTTCGCCATGGGGATTTTCGGCGCCGGCAACGCCGGAGCGGCTGTAACCAAGTTCGTCGCGCCGAGCCTGGTGGTCGCCTACGGCTGGCAGGCGGTCCCCAAGGTCTACGCCGTGGCCATGGCGGTGATGGTCATCCTGTTCTGGCTCTTCACCTATTCCGAGCCGCACCACAGGGTCGGCGAACATGTCACCTTTCGCGACCAGCTCGCCGCCCTCAGGGACGTGCGGGTCTGGAAATACTGCCAGTACTATTCCATCGTCTTCGGCGGTTATGTGGCCCTTTCCCTGTGGATGACCAAATACTACATCAGCGAATACGGTTTCGGCATCCGGACCGCCGCGCTGATTGCCGCCATCTTCGTGCTCCCCTCCGGGATGATCCGGGCGCTTGGCGGCTGGGTATCGGACAAACTCGGCGCCCATACGGTAACCTGGTGGGTCATGTGGACCTCCTGCCTGGCCCTGTTCCTGCTCTCCTACCCCCGGCACCGGGTCATCATTCAGACGGTGCGCGGCGAGTTGACACTCAACCTCGGTCTCAATGTCTGGGTCTTCACCTCGCTCCTCTTCATCGTCGGCATCGCCTGGGGGTTCGGCAAAGCTTCGGTCTTCAAGTACATCGGCGATGAATATCCGCACAACATCGGCGTCATCTCCGGCATCGTCGGCCTGATCGGCGGTCTGGGCGGATTCCTCTTCCCGATCCTTTTCGGCATGCTGGTCGACTTCACCGGCATCAACAGCAGCATCTTCATGCTCCTCTTCGCCGTCACCTGCTGGTCCCTGATCTGGATGTACACCACCGAGGTGCGCGGTGTGAAGACGCTCCGGCTGATCGCCTCTACCGGCAAGGAAGCCGCGGAGGCTACCGAAGTAAAGGAGGTCGGCGGAGACGACGCCGGACGGGCCGAAAATGCAGCAGCAGGGGTGCGACCGCCACCCTTGCACTACCCGTCCTGAAAGGCATGCGAATCACGGGACAAAATCTGTACCTGAGTGAACAACACGTCATCGGAGACCCCCTATGAACAAAGACGTTCAGACCAAAACCGCCCCGACCTCCAAGCACCTTCTGACCCGCTGGAATCCCGAGGATCATGCGTTCTGGGAAAATGAAGGCAAAGGCATCGCCAAGCTTAATCTGTGGATTTCCATTCCCGCCCTGTTCCTGGCTTTTGCCGTATGGATGGTGTGGAGCGTCGTAGTGGTGAACCTGCCCAAGGTCGGCTTCGATTTTTCCACCAACCAGCTCTTCTGGCTGGCGGCGCTGCCCGGGCTCTCCGGCGCGACTCTGCGCATTTTCTATTCCTTCATGGTGCCGATTTTCGGCGGGCGGCTGTGGACTACCCTCAGCACCGCTTCGCTGTTACTGCCGGCGCTCGGCATCGGGTTTGCGGTGCAGAACCCGCAGACGCCATACGGGGTCTTTTTGCTTCTCTCCCTGCTGTGTGGTTTCGGCGGCGGCAATTTCGCTTCGAGCATGGCCAACATCAGTTTCTTCTTCCCCAAGGCGCAGAAGGGGACAGCACTGGGGCTCAACGCCGGGCTCGGCAATCTGGGGGTAAGCGGCATGCAGTTTTTCGTGCCGATAGTGATCACTGCCGGCATTTTCGGCGCCCTTGGCGGCGACCCCCAGGTGCTGACGACGGCCGATGCCGGCACCCGGATATGGCTGCAGAACGCCGGCTTCATCTGGATCCCCTTCATTCTCGCTTCGACCCTCGCCTCCTGGTTGGGCATGCATGACATCGCCAGCGCCAAAGCCTCCTTCAGTGACCAGGCGGTGATCTTCCGTCGCAAGCACAACTGGATCATGTGCTGGCTGTATCTCGGGACTTTCGGCTCGTTCATCGGCTACTCGGCCGGCTTGCCGCTGTTGATCAAGGGGCAATTCCCCGCGGTCGACCCGACTAGATACGCCTTTCTCGGACCGCTGGTGGGCGCCTTGGCCCGGCCGCTTGGCGGCTGGGTGGCGGACAGGCTCGGTGGCGCCCGGGTGACCTTCTGGAACTTCATCGTCATGGCGGCGGCCGTGCTCGGGGTGCTCTTTTTCCTGCCGGGAGAGAATGCCAGCGGCAACTTCTGGGGCTTTCTCGCCATGTTCATGCTGCTGTTCACCACCACCGGCATCGGCAACGGCTCTACCTTCCGGATGATCCCGGTTATTTTCATGGCCCATCATCGCTGTGAGGACACCGCGTGTACCCTGGAGGAGCGCGCCCTGGCGTTCAAGGAAGCGGGTAAGGAATCGGCGGCGGTGCTCGGCTTCAGCAGCGCCTTTGCAGCCTACGGGGCCTTCTTCATTCCCAAGAGCTTCGGCACCTCGATCACCCTGACCGGCGGGCCGGGAGCGGCACTCTACGGTTTCATCGGCTTCTATCTCACCTGCATCGCCATGACCTGGTGGTATTATTCCCGCCGGAATGCTGAAATGCCCTGCTGAAGGGCGAAGCACCGGTTTCTGGAAATCTGCCGGCGGTTCGCTAGAATTAAGGGCAGAGGGGTAAAGGGAGGTGCCCATGACCGACAAACGCTGCGCCAGGTGCGGGATGCTTTACGAGGAAGAGGAACTGCTGGTGACCGAGGATACCGGTGAGGCGGTCTGCCCCGACTGTTCCGGGCTGCTGGCTCATGAGGATCTCGACTGTCAGTACGACGAAGAAGGGTGACGGCTCCGGCCGTCGCCGCTGCGCAGACCAGAGGGGCATGCCATAGGGCATGCCCCTCATTGTTTCGGCGCTGCTCCGAGCAGAGAAACTCCGGCAATCCTTTCCTCTTCCCGTTTGTTGCGCCGGCATCCACACCTTTTGTGGATAGCGTTGTGGACAAGGGTGTGGGAACGGAATGCGGGCTGGATGGGGACAGGGGTTTAGCTTTCTGCCTAGAAAAAAATCATGACCGCAGCAACTGCCTATTTACCATCCAGCCAACAATCGGCCTGTGAGGTGCCCTTCCTCCGCCCGGGCCACCTCGGCCGGGCCGGCCACGCGTTTTTTGAATTGACTGGAACTGGGAGGGTGTGATATTCAAAAATACATTTAAATACGGATAGTTATATTTTGGCGATGGTAGCTTGTGCAGCCCTGCATTTGATGGCGAATTGATTCCCGGAGGATTCGAGGTATGGCCGAGACACTGCACTACACTGTGGGCGGACTGCTCGAAATGGTCGCCCGCCGCTTTCCCGACAACGACGCCCTGGTCTACGCCGACCGTGGCCTGCGCTATAGCTACCGTGAGTTCGACCGGCATTGCGACCGCGTGGCCAAGGGGCTGTTGAATCTGGGGATAAGAAAAGGCGACCACGTTGCCATCTGGGCCACCAACGTCCCCGAATGGGTTGTACTGCAGTTCGCCACTGCCAGGATCGGCGTCGTGCTGGTGACAATCAACACCAGCTACAAGTCGGCCGAGCTCGAATACATCCTCCAGCAGTCCGACGCGACCACTCTCTTTCTCGTGCAGGGGTTCAAGGACACCGACTACGTCGAAACACTTTACGGCGTGGCGCCGGAACTCAGGAAAGTGTCGCCGGGCGGTCTGTGCAGTGACAGCCTCCCCTGTCTGAAGAACGTGATCTTCCTCGGCGGACAGGCGCCCGCCGGCATGCTCGCCTACGCCGAACTGGAGAAGCTGGGGGGGAGCGTCAGCGACGCCGAACTGGCTGCGGTCAAGACGTCGCTGACCGAGCACGAGGTAATCAACATGCAGTACACCTCAGGGACCACCGGCTTTCCCAAGGGGGTCATGCTCACCCACCACAACCTGGTCAACAACGGCTTCAACATCGGCGAGTGCATGCGCTTCACCGAGAAGGACCGACTCTGCATCCCGGTTCCCTTCTTCCACTGCTTCGGCTGCGTCCTGGCGGTGCTCGCCTGCGTCACCCACGGCGCGGCCATGGTTCCGGTGGAGACCTTCAACCCCGAACAGGTCCTCAAGACCATCGAGGCTGAGCGGTGCACCGCCGTGCACGGCGTGCCGACCATGTTCATCGCCGAGCTCGAACATCCGGCTTTTCGCAAGTATGATCTGTCCAGTCTGCGCACCGGGATCATGGCCGGCTCTCCCTGCCCTATCGAGGTGATGAAACGGGTCATCCGCGACATGAACTGCTCGGAAATCACCATCGCCTACGGCCAGACCGAGTCGTCGCCGGTCATTACCCAGACCCGCACCGACGATCCCATCGAGCTGCGAGTGGCCACCGTCGGCCGGGCGCTGCCCGACGTCGAGGTGAAGATCGTCGACATCGAGACCGGCGCCGCGCTCCCCCCCGGCAAGCAGGGGGAACTCTGCACCCGTGGCTACCTGGTGATGAAAGGGTACTACAAGATGCCGGAGGAGACGGCCCGGGCCATCGACCTTGATGGCTGGCTGCACACCGGCGACCTGGCGGTGATGGATGAGCACGGCTACTGCAAGATCACCGGCCGCATCAAGAACATGATCATTCGCGGCGGCGAGAACATCTATCCCCGCGAAATCGAGGAGTTCCTCTACGCCCACCCCAAGGTCGCCGACGTGCAGGTCTACGGGGTGCCCGACCGCAAGTACGGCGAGCAGGTGATGGCGGCGGTCAAGCTCAAGGAGGGTGTGGCCTGCAGCGAGGAGGAGATTCGCGATTTCTGCAAAGGGCGCATCGCCAACTACAAGATTCCCTATTACGTCAACTTCGTCGACGAATACCCGATGACCGCCAGCGGCAAGATCCAGAAGTTCAAACTGCGCGAGATGGCGATCCGCGAACTGCAGCTCGAAGAAGCGGCCGGGATCGAGACGGCCTGATTTCTGTCATGTAGGGGCGGCTTGCGTCCGCCCGGGCGCATGCAATGCGCCCCTACATTTCATCCCGGAGGAAAAAATGAGAATCACCCCTGCCAGTGAGCTGACCGCCCGCTTCCAGAAACTCCAGTCCCTGATGCACAAAGAGGGACTCGACGCCGTGCTCATCGCGCAGAGCGCCGACCTTTTCTACTTCACCGGCTCCATCCAGCAGGGGCTGCTCTACGTCCCCGCCGCGGGCCAGCCGGTCTACATGGTGCGCAAGGATTTCCTGCGCGCCCGCATGGAGTGCGGCCTCAAGGAGATCGTTCCGTTCAAGAGCCCGAAGGACATCCCCGGCATCCTCGCCGATTTTAGCTACTCCCTGCCGAAGCGGGCGGGGATGGAGCTCGACGTGCTGCCGGTGGCCGTTTACAACCGGTTTCGCTCCCCCTTCGGCGACTGCGAGATGCTCGACGCCTCGCCGCTGATCCGCAGCGTGCGGGCGGTGAAGAGCAAGTACGAGATCGAGATCATGAAGGACGCCGCCCTGCAGGTCGACCGCGTCTGCCAGCGGGCAAAGGAGGTGATCCGGGCCGGCATGACAGACTTCGAGCTGGCTGCCGAGCTCGAATTTGCCGCCCGCAAGGCCGGCCACCAGGGGCTCACCCGCATGCGTGGCTTCAACTCCGAGCTTTTTTATGGCCATGTTTTCTCCGGCGCCGACAGCGCCGCCCCGGCCTTCAACGACACCCCCCTCGGAGGCATCGGCGTGAACCCCTCCATCGGACAGGGGGCAAGCTACAAGCGCATCAAGGAGAACGAGCCGATCATCGTCGACTTCACCGGCGCCTTCGACGGCTACGTGGTCGACCAGACCCGCGTCTTCTGCATCGGAGGGTTGCCCGACGAGCTGCGGCGGGCCTACGACGACATGGTGAAAATCGAGCAGAAGCTCAAGGCGATCGCCCGTCCCGGCGCGGCCTGGGGGGACATCTACGAGCAGTGCCATGCCCTGGCCTGCGAGCTGGGTTACAAGGACCACTTCATGGGCTCCGCCGGCGCCCAGGTCTCCTTCATCGGCCACGGCATCGGCATCGAGATCGACGAATATCCCTTCATCGCCCGCGGTTTCAAGGACCAGGTACTCGAGGAGTTCATGACCTTCGCCTTCGAGCCGAAGGCGGTCTATCCCGGCCTCGGCGCCGTCGGCGTCGAGAACACCTTCTGGGTGGCGCAGGACGGGCTCAAGCACATCACTTTCACCAGTGAGGAGTTGGTGGTGCTCTAGGATCAAGGTCGCGGGTCCAAAGTCCCGGGTCCAATGTCAAAGGGCGGGATAGTCAGAGAGGGGATTTTTCTTTGGTCAGTGAGGCCTTACCTGAAACGTGGGAGGGGACGCTGGTGGGAGGGGACGCTGGTAAGTTATGTAACTTATCAGCGTCCCCTCACCACTCAGCGTTCCCTCACCACTTCCGCCCGCCTCCGAATTCGCCTGCCGGAAACCGAAGCCGACTGCTACGCCTAGGCCTTGCTCGACAAACACTTTCATTTGCTTCTGCGACCGCGACCGCGGCTGCTCTCCCAGATCATGTGGCGACTTCTGCCGTGGTATTCAATTTGCGCCACAATCTATCTCCCCGTATTCCCTAAAAACATGGGGCCCGCTTTTGGCGGGCCCCGGTGTGTTGCGCCTGACTCAGGGGAGATCGGTCTCTCCCATCAGGTATCGATCGACCTCGCGGGCGGCGCCGCGCCCTTCGTTGATTGCCCAGACGATCAGGCTCTGCCCCCGGCGGGCGTCGCCGGCGGCGAAGAGGCCGGGGCGGCTGGTGGCGTAGCGACCGTAGTCGGCGGCGATGTTGGAGCGGCTGTCACGGGCTACCTCCATCCCGGCGAGGACGTTCTCTTCGGGCCCAAGAAAGCCCATGGCGAGGAGGACCAGGTCGGCCGGGATCATCCGCTCGCTGCCGTGGGTCTTTTTCGGCGTCAACCGGCCCCCCTCGCCCTGCCACTCGATGTCGTGGATCCGGATCGCCTTGACCCGGCCGGCGCCGTCGGCGATGAACTCTTCCGCGGTCACCTGGTAGCGGCGGGGGTCAAAGCCAAACCTGGCCTGGGCCTCTTCCTGGCCGTAGTCGAGCCGCTCGACCCGCGGCCACTGGGGCCAGGGGTTGTCGTCGGCCCGCTGCTGCGGCGAGCGCGGCATGATCTCCAGTTGGATAACGCCGGCGCACCCATGGCGCAGGGCGGTGCCGACGCAGTCGGTGCCGGTGTCGCCACCCCCGATTACCACCACCTGCTTCCCCTTGGCGCTGATTTCGGGGGGGACGCCGGCGAGGAGCCGCCGGGTGTTGTGGGTGAGGTACTCCATGGCGAAATGGATGCCTTTGATCTGCCGTCCAGGAATCGGCAGGTCGCGGGGGCGGGTGGCGCCGCAGCAGAGGACGACGGCGTCGAATTCCTCCTGCAGTTCGTTCAGGGTGAGGTCGCGGCCGATTTCGGTCCGGGTGACGAAACGCACCCCCTCGGCGGCGAGGAGATCGACCCGGCGCTGGACCAGCGCCTTATCGAGCTTCATGTTGGGGATGCCGTACATCAGCAGGCCGCCGATGCGGTCGGCCCGTTCGAAGACGGTGACCTGGTGCCAGGCCTTGTTGAGCTGGGCGGCGCAGGCCAGGCCGGCCGGGCCTGCGCCGACCACCGCCACCCGCTTGCCACTGCTCCCGGCCGGGGGCCGCGGCACGATCCAGCCTTCAGCGAAGCCGCGGTCGACGATCGCCTGTTCGATCGCCTTTATCGTCACCGGCGGCTCGATCAGACCCAGGACGCAGGCCCCCTCGCAGGGGGCTGGGCAAGCGCGGCCGGTGAATTCCGGGAAGTTGTTGGTCATGTGCAGCCGTTCCAGCGCCTGGCGCCAGAGGTTGCGGTAGACCAGATCGTTCCATTCGGGGATCAGGTTGTAGATCGGGCACCCCGAGGCCGCCCCGGCCAGGGTCAGGCCGGTGTGGCAGAAAGGGGTACCGCACTCCATGCAGCGCGCCCCCTGCTCGCGGTACTTCTGCTCGGGATGGTGATGATGAAACTCGCGCCAGTCGCCGAGCCGCTCCAGCGGCGGCCGGTCGGCGGGGAGTTCGCGGAAGTATTTGAGAAATCCGTCAGGTTGGCCCATGGCGCCCATCTATCTCCTACGAGGTTTAGATAATCCCATCTGACGAAGCCGAAGCGAGGCTGGCGTTTTGGGAAAAAGACCGGCAAATGTTCGAGCGAAGCGAGTTTTCGTCGTCAGGGGCGAAACCCCTGGTTAACTAATTCCCCCCGACCCTCGCCAGATCGCGGGCGTTCTCCTCGAAGGCGGCGCGCAGGGCGTCGTCCCCCGAGAGCCCGGCCTCGGTGGCGCGGCGGATCGCCTCCTGCATCCGGCGGTAGTCTTTCGGGTAGACCTTGACGAATTGCGTCTGGTGCCGGGGCCAGTCAGAGAGAAGGGCGTCGGCCAGGTTGGAGCCGGTCAGGTCGCGGTGGCGTTCGATCAGCGCCTTGACCCGGGTCGCCTCCTCCGGGTCGGCGAGGGGCTCGAGATCGACCATCTCGGTGTTGCAGCGCTCGGCGAAATCTCCCTTGTCATTCAAGACGTAGGCAACCCCCCCGGACATGCCGGCGGCGAAGTTGCGGCCTGTCGGGCCGAGGATGACGACGTTGCCGCCGGTCATGTACTCGCAGCCGTGGTCGCCGACTGCCTCGACCACCGCCGTCAGCCCCGAATTGCGCACGCAGAAGCGCTCGCCGGCCATGCCGCGGATGAAGGCCTCGCCGGCGGTGGCGCCGTAGAAGGCGACGTTGCCGACGATGATGTTGTTCTGCGGGTCGAAGGTGGCGCTGCGCGGCGGCACCAGGATGATGCGGCCGCCGGAAAGCCCCTTGCCGCAGTAGTCGTTGGCATCCCCTTCGACGGTCAGGGTAATCCCAGGCGGGATGAAGGCGCCGAAGCTCTGGCCGGCCGAGCCGTTGAACTTGAGGCGGATGGTGCCGTCGGGGAGGCCGGCGGCGCCGTAGCGCCGGGTCACCTCGCTGCCGAGCATCGTTCCCACCACCCTTTGGACGTTGCGGATCGGCAGGGAGGCATGGACCGGAGTCCTGGTGTCGAGTGCCGGCTCACAAAGCTTGAGCAGCACGGTGCGGTCGAGGGCCTTTTCCAGCCCGTGGTCCTGTTTGACCCGGCAGTAGCGGCCGTTTTCTCCGGGGGTCTGCGGCCGGTGCAGAATGGCGGCGAAGTCGAGGCTGCGGGCCTTGGGCTCGAGGCCGCGTCGGGGCTGGAGCAGATCGCTGCGGCCGACCATCTCGTTGAATGTGCGGAAGCCGAGGCGCGCCATCAACTCGCGCACCTCCTGGGCGATGAAGGTGAAGAAGTTGACCACGTGGTCCGGGCTGCCGCGGAAGCGGGAGCGCAGCAACGGGTCCTGGGTGGCGACCCCGACCGGGCAGGTGTTGAGGTGGCAGACCCGCATCATGATGCAGCCCAGCACCACCAGCGGGGTGGTGGCGAAGCCGAACTCCTCGGCGCCGAGCAGGGCGGCAATGACGACGTCGCGGCCGGTCTTGAGCTGGCCGTCGGTCTCGACCGTGATCCGGTCGCGCAGGCCGTTGAGCATCAGCGTCTGGTGGGTCTCGGCCAGCCCCAGCTCCCAGGGGAGGCCGGCATGGTGGATGCTGGAGAGGGGGGAGGCGCCGGTGCCGCCGTCGTGGCCGGAGATCAGCACCACGTCGGCCTTGGCCTTGGCCACCCCGGCGGCGATGGTGCCGACACCGACCTCGGAGACGAGCTTGACGCTGATGCGGGCCCGATCGTTGGCGTTCTTCAGGTCGTGAATCAGTTCGGCCAGGTCCTCGATGGAGTAGATGTCGTGGTGGGGCGGCGGCGAGATCAGGCCGACGCCGGGGGTGGAGTGGCGCACCCGGGCAATCTCGGGGTAGACCTTGTGGCCGGGAAGCTGCCCCCCTTCGCCCGGCTTGGCCCCCTGGGCCATCTTGATCTGCAGCTCCCGGGCATTGACCAGGTACTCGCTGGTGACGCCGAAGCGGGCCGAGGCGACCTGCTTGATGGCACTGCTGCGGCGGTCGCCGTTGGCGTCGGGGCGGTAGCGGGCCGGGTCCTCCCCCCCTTCGCCGGTGTTGGACATGCCACCGAGGCGGTTCATGGCGATGGCCAGAGCCTCGTGTGCATCTTTGCTGATAGAGCCGTAGGACATGCCGCCGGTTTTGAAGCGGCGGACGATTGCCTCCACCGGCTCGACCTCGTCCAGGGGGAGGGGGGAGGCCGGGAAACGGAAGTCGAGCAGGCCGCGCAGGGTGCGAGCCTGCCGGGTCTGGTCGTCGGCCCGGGCCGAGAACTCCTTGAAGAGGCGGTAGTCCCCCTTGCGGGTCGCCTCCTGCACCAAGTGGATCGCCATCGGCCCGAGCTGATGGGTTTCGCCGTCCTGGCGCCACTGGTGGCGGCCGCCGGCGCTGAGCCCCTCGTCCGGATCGCGGCGCTGGGCGAAGGCATGCCGGTGCCGAGCCAGCTGTTCTGCAACGATCGTTTCCAGGCCGATGCCGCCGATGCGGGAGGCGGTGCGGGTGAAGTACTTCTCCACAAGCTCCGGCGCAAGGCCGACCGCCTCGAAGATCTGGGCCCCGCGGTAGCTCTGGATGGTGGAAATCCCCATCTTGGCCATGGTCTTGACCACCCCCTTGGTGGTGGCCTTGAGGTAGTTGTAGCTGGCCTTGTCTGGATCGACCCCGGAGAGGAGCCCTTGGCCGTGCAGCTGTTCGAGGGTCTCCAGGGCCAGGTAGGGGTTGATCGCCCCGGCGCCGTAACCGATCAGGACCGCGAACTGGTGGACGTCGCGGGGTTCGGCCGATTCGAGGATCAGGGCGCAGAGGGTCCGGGTCCCCCGGCGGATCAGGTGGTGGTGCAGACCCGCCACCGCCAGCAGCGCCGGAATCGGCGCCTGCTCGGCGGTGACCCCGCGGTCGGAGAGGATCAGCAGGGAATCGCCGCTGGCGATGGCCGCATCGGCCTGCCGGAAGAGCTCTTCGAGGGCATCTTCGAGCCCTCTGGCGCCGGACGCGGCGGTAAAGAGGATCGGCAGCGTGACCGCTTTCAGTCCCGGGCGGTCGATGGCCCGCAGCTTGGCAAGGTCGGCGTTGTCGAGAAGGGGGCTGGAGATCTCCACGTGCCGGCACGACTCGGGGGTGGCGTGCAGCAGGTTGCGCTCGGTGCCGAGGGTGGTGGCGGTGGCTGTGACGATCTCTTCGCGGATGCTGTCGATCGGCGGGTTGGTGACCTGGGCGAAGAGCTGCTTGAAGTAGGAATAGATGAGCTGCGGTCGGTCGGAGAGGACGGCGAGGGCCTCGTCGGCCCCCATCGATCCGACCGTCTCGACGCCGCTGGCGGCCATCGGCGCCAGCACCTTGCGCAGCTCTTCGAAGGTGTAGCCGTAGGTCTGCTGGCGCTGGAGGAGGGTGGCCGGTTCGGCGGCGGCTGCGACCGGGGCCGCCGGCAGCTCGTCGAGGCGCACCAGGTTCTCATCGAGCCACTGCCGGTAAGCATTCGCGCCCACGATCTCCGCCTTGATCTCATCATCAGGGATGATGCGCCCCTGCTCGGTGTCGACCAGGAACATCCGCCCCGGCTGCAGTCGCCCCTTGTGCAGAATGCGGTTGGCGGCGACCGGCAGTACCCCGGTTTCGGAGGCGAGGATCACCAGATCGTCGCGGGTCACCCAGTAGCGGGAGGGGCGCAGGCCGTTGCGGTCGAGAACAGCGCCGATCTGTACCCCGTCGGTGAAGGCTATGGCGGCGGGGCCGTCCCACGGTTCCATCAGGCAGGCGTGGTATTCGTAGAAGGCCCGCTTCTCCGGACTCATCTGCTTGTGCCGGCTCCACGGCTCGGGGATCATCATCATCACCGCGTGGGGGAGGGAGCGGCCGGAGAGATGAAGGAATTCCAGGCAGTTGTCGAACATCGATGAATCGCTCCCCGACTCGTCAATGACCGGGAGGATCTTGGCCCACTCGTTGCCGAGCTCGCGGCTTGCGAGAAGCGCCTGGCGGGCGGCCATCCAGTTGACGTTGCCGCGCAGGGTGTTGATCTCGCCGTTGTGGGCGAGGTAGCGGTAGGGGTGGGCCCGCACCCAGTTGGGGAAGGTGTTGGTCGAAAAACGCGAGTGGACCAGGGCCAGGCCGCTTTTGATCTCGGGGTGGCGCAGGTCGAGAAAGTAATCCGGGAGCTGGTGAGGGGTGAGCATCCCCTTGTAGACGATGACCCGGGCCGAGAAGCTGCAGACGTAAAAAGTCGCCTCCTCGTGCGGACCGAGGGAGCGGACGGTATTGGTCAGGTGGCGGCGGCAGACGTAGAGGCGGCGCTCGAAGTCGAGTTCATCGGTGACCGAGGCCGGACGGCCGACGAAGAGCTGGCGGATGACCGGCTCCAGGTAGCGGGCCCCTTCGCCGAGGCGGCTGTTGTCAGCCGGCACCGTGCGCCAGCCGAGAAAGCGCAGGTCGTGCTCGGCGACGATCTGCTCGGCCAGACGTTCGCAATGGTGGCGGCCTTCGCGGTCGCGGGGGAGAAAAAGCATGGCCACCGCATAGCGCCCCGCCTCGGGGAGGTGAATCAGGTCGTCGGCACACTCCTCGACGAAGAAGTCGTGGGGGAGCTGCAGCAGGATGCCGGCACCATCGCCGGTGTCGGGGTCACAGCCGACGGCGCCACGATGTTCGAGATGGCCGAGGACTTCGAGGGCCTGCTGCACCAATTGGTGGCTGCGAACCCCTTTGATGTGGGCGACGAAGCCGACCCCGCAGGAGTCATGTTCGTAGCGCGGGTCGTAGAGCCCTTGGGCGGGAGGCGGGTTGATCGGTCTGGACATGGGCGGACCTCGAGAGCTGAGAAGGGCCAGCGGCGGCAACGGGGGCAGATAAATAACCCCCTTTGTTAAAGTCCGTGACGGAGCAGATTCAAGAGATGTTTGGGACAGTATAGCAACTGAATGCCGGGGCGCCAGGTGCCCCGGTCGACCCCGGCCCAAAGTTGGGAAGTACCTCTGGGGTCGTATTTGACATTTAAACATTTTCGCCTATTTTCCTCCAATGGCCCGCAAATCCCGAATCCATTACCCCGGCGCCCTTTACCATGTGATCCTGCGCGGCAACGCCGGCGATCCCGTCTTCTTCGATGAGGGTGACCCGCCTACGCACTTACCAGCCGGCTACGGCAAATCCTCAATGACCCCCCACAAAACTGCTCGGGCCTGATAAAATTCAAATATTCGCCTGTCAACTCTTGCGCAGAAAGGGTGTCTATTATGCACAAACATGTCTGGGTCGGCCTGCTGGCCGGGGTTTTGCTGTCTTTTCCGGCGATGGCCCCGGCTGCGGAGATGATGAAGCCGGGGCTGTGGGAAATCACCGCCAGCATGGAAATACCGGGGATGCCGTTCCAGCCGCCGCCGCAAACCATGCGCCATTGCTACACGGCGGAGGATGTCAAGGGGGAACCTGTGCCGGCAGATGAAAACTGTCAGATCACCAATTTCAAGTCGTCCGGCAACAAGGTCACATGGCAGCTTGAATGCACGGGGGCGATGGCCGGCAGCGGGGAAGGGGAGATCGTCTTCCAGGGGGACTCGGCTTACGAGGGGAAAGCCATGATACAGGCACAGGGGATGACCATGACCACGATATATACAGGCAAACGCCTCGGCGAGTGCAACTGACCGCCTGGAAATCGACGGCAAACGGCTGCGGACACGGGGCGAAGGTTTGAACGTTCCCCTCCGGCAGGAGGAGCCGGGCAATGGAGACAATTTTCGGACTTATCGTCGGCATCGGTCTCAGTGCGGCCTGCGGGTTTCGCGTGTTCGTGCCGCTCCTGGGCCTCGCGGCGGTCATCTGGATCTGCTTTAAGGCGATCACCACCATGGCCAGATCTGCCTTGTTCAAAAAACTGTTGGGGTAACAAGCAGCTTCGTTGGCACAGGGGGATACCGTTGCCAGGCTGCAAAATCAGCCCTCGTCCCCGGACACGCCACTCGCGCGCACCCCGGTTGCCAGGGCAAACACTGCCTGCTGCCCTTCTTGGTGGCGGCATCCATCGGAGGTGACGCATCAAAGTGGGAATTTGCCCTGATCTCCTTGAATGTGCTATTCTTTTTTCGTTGTCGAACAGCTGGTTTCTATCACCGCACCCGCAACCATCCCTACCCCAGGGCATCCAAAACAACTGGTCGGGGTAGGCCTGCGGGCATTGAGGGCTTGATGCGCTTTTACCAGCCAAAATCCTTTCTGACCCTCCTGGTGCTCGGTTTTGCCGTGGTGCTGCTGCCGATGCTGGCGGCACTGTTCAACGCGGAATGGGCGTTGGGGCGCCTCTCCCAGAAGGGAGCCGGGGCGGTCTACCACTCCGTCGACATGACGCAAGGCAGTCACAGCCTGGTCGAAAAGATCATCGACCTGGAACGGCGGGCGCGGCAGTACGACGTTCTCGGGGATCGGCATCTGCTGGACGAGGCTGCCAACATCCACGCCGAAATCGAGCAGGCCCTGACTCAGCTTTTTGCCCTGCCGATGAACGAAGCCCAGAAGCAGCGCCTGGTCTCGTTGCGAGCCGGCGAGATGGCCATCTTCAAAGTCCTGAGCACCGCCTCCCACGGCTCCCCGGAGCAAAAGGAAGCCTTGCGGATGTTCGGGGTACTCAACGTCCTGGCCAATGAGATTTATGCGGAAAGCAATGAACTGATCTTCCGGGAAGTCGACGGCATGCGCAAGGCTACGGCCGAGGCGCGCCGCTCCGTGCTCTTGCATGCGGCTGCCCTGATCCCCTTTACCCTTCTGGTCCTGGTGGGTTCCATCCGCCTGCTGTCCCAACCGGTCCGTCAGATTGACAAGGCGATTCACCGCTTGGGCGAGGGCGATTTTGAAACTCAGGTCACCGTGACCGGTCCTGACGACCTCGTGTTTCTCGGAGAACGGCTCGACTGGCTGCGCAAGCAGCTCGCTGAAGTGGAAAAAACCAAGGCCATGTTCGTCGCCCAGGTCTCCCATGAACTCAAAACCCCTCTCGCTTCGATCCGGGAAGGGGCGGAATTGTTGGCGGAGGGGGTCGTCGGTCGCCTGAATGCACAGCAGCAGGAGATTTCTGCTATTCTATGCAAGAGCAGTATCCACTTGCAGAAGCTGATCGAAAATCTCCTGGGTTTCAGCAAGTCACAGGCATCCATCTCGCCCCTGCATCTGTCTGATGTGAGGATGGCAGAGGTGGTCACCTCGGTGATTGCCGATCATCAGGCGGTGATTTTGAAGAAAAAGCTTCGAATGGAAGTTAAACTCAAGCCAGTAACCGTTCATGGTGATCATGCGCGACTGCGGACCGTGGTGGATAACCTGCTTTCCAATGCCATCAAATACACGCCGCATGAAGGGCGAATTGACCTGACGATGCGAGAGAGACCGGGCGAGATGGTTTTCGAAGTGACCGACACGGGGCCAGGGATTCCGGTCGCGGAACGGGGAAAAATATTTGAACCCTTTTATCAAGGGAGTATCCATGCTCCCGGTCCCGTCAAGGGAACGGGACTGGGGCTCTCCATTGCCCGTGAATTCGTCCTCGCCCATGGCGGGACGCTGCAACTAGTAGACAGCACAGCCAGGGGTGCCCGGTTTCGTCTCACACTGCCGCTGCAGGCTAAGGGGGACCTTCCATGAAGACCCGCTTGCTGATTCCGTTGGTTCTGGTCATAGCCGTAACGGTGCTGCTGGCCGGCGGTTGTTTCCAGATGGAACCCTTCCGCCAGAACAAGACTGAAGACGCCCCATCTCGTCAGGAAGCGTTTCTTGTTCCCAGACCTCAGGCCGACGATATTCTGGCTTACCTGCAGAGCATACTGGCCATGCCCGCTACGCAGCAGGCCAAGGAATTGGAACAGGCGCAGCTAGATTTCACGCGAAGCGGCAAGCCTGAGGATCGACTCCGCCTGGTTTGTCTGTCCCTTCTGCCCGGACGGCCTTCGGCTGACCGTGCAAACGCCGCCAGGTTGCTTGACGAATACCTGGCCGACCCGAAACGGGATCAGGGCGGTCTCGAAGGGTTGGCGACTTTGCTCAAAATGCAGTTGAACGAATATCGTGCCGTGCAGAAGCAGGTGAGCGCCGAAAAGGACCGGGCCGATTCCTTGACAAAGCAGTTGAATGAACAGAAAACCCAACTTGACGATCTGAAGACGCAGTTAAACGAGCTGAAGAAAATTGAAAAGATTATCAGTGACCGAGAAAAAGCAGGTTTGCCGGAAAAACAATGAAATGATGACTGACAGAAAGTTCAAAATTTTTCTCGTGGATGACGACCCCGATCTCTTGAGTCTGCTCACCATGCGTCTTTCCAGTGCAGGCTATGAGGTACATACGGCGCAGAGTGCCGAACAGGCTCTGTCCCAATTGCCACTCATCAAGCCGCATCTGGTCATTTCGGACCTACGGATGGAGGGGATGGATGGATTGGCCCTGTTTGAGGCCATCCGTAAGTTCCATGTTTCCCTGCCGGTCATCATCCTGACCGCCCACGGTTCCATACCCGAGGCGGTTGCCGCCACCAAGAGTGGGGTGTTTTCATTTTTAACCAAGCCCATCGTCGGCCGGGAGTTGCTCAAAGAGGTTGAAAAGGCTCTCGACCTCTCCGGCACGGGGAGCGACGATGGTGCCGATGCGGCCGGTTCGGAATGGCACAGCGAGATCAATACTCAGAGCCCGATCATGGAGCAACTGCTCAGCAAGGCTAAGCTTGCTGCCGAGAGCGGCTCGAGCATTCTGGTCCGCGGGGAAAGCGGTACCGGCAAGGAGTTGCTCGCCAAGGCGATCCACAAAGCCAGCCCCCGGGCCGCCATGCCGTTTGTGGCGATCAACTGTGGTGCGATCCCCGAAAACCTTCTCGAATCCGAGCTCTTCGGCCACACCCGGGGCGCATTCACCGGGGCAGTGAAGGATTCTGTCGGTCTGATCAAGTCGGCCGATGGAGGAACCCTTTTTCTCGACGAAATCGGTGATATGCCTTTACCTCTGCAGGTCAAGCTGCTGCGGGTGCTGCAGGAAAGGCAGGTGCGTCCGGTTGGCTCGACTCGTTCAGTCGATGTGGATGTGCGAATCATCTCTGCCACCCACCGGGACCTGGATGCGGAAATTGCAGCTGGCAACTTTCGTGAAGATCTCTATTATCGGCTCAATGTGGTTTCTCTGGATCTCCCCACTCTCAATCGACGTCGAGAAGATATTCCTCTGCTTGCCCGTCATTTTCTGCTGCAATTGGCGGCCAGGAACAAGAAAAAAGTAACCGGTTTCTCCCCGGAAGCCATGGAAGAACTGTTGGCCGCCTCCTGGCCCGGCAACATCCGCCAACTCGTCAATGTTGTCGAGCAGGCCGTTGCCCTCAGCACTGCGCCGGTCATTTCGGCGGACCTGCTGCAGAGCGCCCTGTCCAAAAACACTGAAAAAATTCCACCTTTTGTCGAGGCCCGCCGGCAGTTCGAGCAGGATTACATTTTACGGCTGCTGAAAATCGCCGACGGCAATGTCAGCCATGCGGCGAAGCTGGCCGGGCGTAACCGCACCGACTTTTATAAACTTTTGCAGCGTCACCACATCGTTCCCGGGATGTTCAAATCCTGACAGCAACAGGTACCCCTTCGTGAGATTGTCGCAGAATTGCGACGACGTTCGCAACGGGGAGGGACGACGGCAAGACCTGCTGGTAGCCCCT
>Ga0299906_10000099_pt1 | contig 81710 bp, 32 predicted proteins | sample RVTome_14_FD_200259 | JGI IMG/M metagenome (GOLD analysis project Ga0299906, IMG submission 200259) | Soil microbial communities from uranium-contaminated site in the Upper Colorado River Basin, Wyoming, United States - RVT145D125 (version 2) ...
TGCGACAGGGTGGCTGGACTCGGCGAACGTATCCCCTCGGGGGGTAGCTCTCCAGGTATCAGCCCCTGACCCACTGCCGACCTACGGAGTGACGGCATGATGGACTGCATTGAGATCAACTGCACCCTATTGAATTGGCTGTGTCGCTGGACAGCCCGCCGTACGGCTTCCTCGCTCAGGTAGAACTCCCTCTTGCGGGAATTCCGCGCAGAGATCGCCGACACGCTGCACCGGCAGATCCATGGGCAGCGACGCCCGATCGCGGGACGAGGCACCACGAGAATGGTACAGTGGCCTCAGCCATGGACGAGCCACACCCCGCTCTCGGGGATTCAGCGAGCGGCCGCGGAAGGCTCCCGCGAGCGTCCACAACGTCCCTGAGCGGCGCCGGGAAGATCCCGCGGGCCGATGTCAGAGAAAAAGTCTCGCCGCCAAGTGCAAGATTCCGGAGCTCCGTGGTGTCTCTGGTAGTAGAGGGTCACGAAAGACCGCCTCTGAGTGGGGTCCCGCGCCACCACGAACCTCTCGACGCCGGACCTCCCGGTACTCTCGCTGGAAGCGCGCCCACCGGCCCGGTTTCCAGCCTTCCGGCGTCGTCGCTCGGAACCTTTCCGCGTTCGGCGGGCTCTTACCGACAGCGAGCCGTCCGTACGCCTGCCGTCACGGCCCGAATCCGTGATGCGTAGCCGTGCCAGGAAGGTCCGCACGGGGCAACGCCACGTCCGTCCCCGTCGGTGAGGTCTGCCCGCAGAGATGGAGGAGAACCATGGAAGCCGAATGGACAGCCGAAGGGATGCCGCCTCCCCGGGATCTCCCGGCGCTCGACGCCGAGACGCTCGCCGCGGTGCGCGCGCTCCAAGGAGGAGAGGTCCACGAGAGCACCCGGCACCTCTTCGAGACGTTCGAGCCGGAGCTTCGCGCCTACTTTCGGCGCCATGGCTGTCGGGACCATGAGGCCGACGACCTGGCGCAGACCGTCTTCGTCCGGATGCTGGAACAGATCGGGACCCTGAAGGACGCGGAGCGCTTTCACTTCTGGCTCTTCAAGATCGCCGGCAACCATCTGCGCAACTTCCGGCGCGACAGCGCCCGGAGCCGGGACGGCATCGAGGACTTCGCCGCCACGGTCCGCCGGGACGGCGACCCGAGCGTCTTCTGGGTGCGCGGCACGTTCGAGCCGGGCCCGGAGGCGAGGCTGACGATGAAAGAGACGGTGGAGCGACGGCGCCTCGTCCTGCACCAGCTCCTGCGGATCACCAAGCTGGCGCAGCAGACAACGCAGTCCCTCCTGCGCCGTCTTCAAGGCGACAGCTACGAAGAAATCGCCGACGCGCTCGGGATCCCGGTCGGGACCGTCGGGTCGCACGTCAGCCGCGCCAGCACCGCGTTGCTCGCCAACCTCGACAAGATCGATCCGGACGGCGTCAACGGCGAGGATTTCGGCGACGACGTCGTCGCCGATCTGAGCTCGGAGCTGCTGACGTTCAAACGAGAGGCCCAGGAGGCAGATCCAGCCTACTTCAGAGTCTGCAGCCTCGAAGCCGCCGGCGCTCGTCACGACGAGGCCGAGGAGAGCGAGGACGAGACGCTGGCGTTCCTCCGCAGGGAAGACGTCGAGGACGAGGAGGACGACAAGGAGGATCAGAAAAAGGCCGAACGCGTCGTCGACAGCCCCGCCGCGATCGCCGCCGTGGTCAGGGAGGACCGGGCACGGGGACGGTCGCGCCGGCGGGTGACGCGGACGATCCTGCCCGCGGAGCGCAAAGTCAACGGCCTGGCCCTGGGAAGTCTCAGCAAGGACGACCTGGGCTACCCGGTGATCTTGCTCGAGGAGGCCGCCGTCTTCCTCGACGACGGAGCCGGCGACTCTGGAGAGTCCGGGGATCTCGCACTGAAGGCCAAGCTGACCTGTGCCGGCTCGCTTCTCGCACGGGGGCGGCGCTTCAGGATCGCGCGACGCGTCCAGGAGATCGTGGGGCAGATCATCCCTCTGGTCGGCAACGGCCGGCGCGACGAGATCCGTCACCGAGTCGCGGAGGGTTGCGCCCTGTTGCGGTCCTTCCTCAGCGACGAACGGAAAGGAGGTGACGCTCGGGCGATCCACTGAAGCGGCCTTTCCGACACGACAAACGATCGACGCTCAAGGAGACTGGAACCATGTCAGCGATCATGACGAGAATCGCCATCGAGGCGGCGGTACGCCTCGGCACGTTGATGGAAGCCCACGCTCGGGAAGCCGGCCGCCAGCTCGGAGAATGGCTGCGGCCCTGGCTGCGGGACGGCGAGGTCCTTCCCGACTTCACGCTGGTCTTGCAGCTTCCGGCGCGAATGTCGGCACACGCCGGGCAACGTCTGCGCGAGAGCCAGAAGGAGCTCGACGAGTCCAGGAGCCGCGAAGGCGAGGCCCGGGCCTCGCGAGATCTCGCGGCGTCGGTGCTGCGCCGGAAGCTGGTCGAGGTCCGCCGGCAGCTCACGTCGGTATTTGGCTCGCGCACCGCGTCGCTGCTCGGCATCGAGGGCAAGACGGCCCAGGCCTCGCAACCCGCGCTTCTCCTGTCGCAGGCCGAGGCTTTCCTGAGGGTGCTCCGCGATCCGAAGCGGCTGCCGATTCCGCACCCCGGCTACTTCGTTCCCGCTCTGGCCGCCGCGGCCCTTGAGCCGCTCATCGCCTCTTTCCGCGAGGCTTACGGCGATCTCGACGAGATTCGCCAGGCGAGCGCGGCCCGGCTCGAAGCCAGAGATCAGGCGCGTACCGAGCTCGACCACGGCATCCACTGCGTGGTCTCGATCCTCGGCGGATGGCTCGAGCTGATCCGCCGGGCGGAGCTGGCGGAGAAGCTCCGCCTCGTCCAACGGTCTTGAAAGGAGGTGCAGTGAAGAGAACGTCTTAGAGCACGTCGAAGTCCGAACGCATTCGTCAGGAAACCGAGCACAAAGGAGAGTCAATCATGGCATCCGTACCGAGCATTGACCGCCAGAAGGCGTCCACCGTCTTCCGGTCGGTCGAAAACACCCACGTTCAAGAAGCGCTGCCGGTGGTGGAAGACCGGTTGCGCGAGGTCCTGACCGGCGAGGAGACCCTCCCCGACGTCAGGCTGCTGGCCACGCTGCTGGGGCGGTTCCGGGTCGGCGGGACGCAGCGGCTCACCGCGGCGGACAACGCCCATGACGAAGAGCTCGCCAACGACAACGAGCCGCGGCAGCGCCGCGACGTCGCGGGCGAGCGGGTCCACGGGAAGCTGGTCCACGTCCGCCGGATCGCCGACGGCCTCTTCGGCCCCGAGCGCAGCGGCGAGGTGCTGGGCACCAGCGGTCCCACGGCTCCGGTCACCGAGGGGGAGCGCCTCTGGCGTCAGGCCGAGGACACCGCCAACCGGCTCGAGGCCCCCGGCTTCACCGCACAGGCGACGACGACCTCGAGCGTTCAGTTCGATCCCGCTCAGTTGGCCGCGGAGCTTCGGAGCGACAACGCCGCGTTTCGCGAGGCTCTGGACGCCGTCGCGCTGGAACAGCGCAGGGCGGAGGCGAGCCTGCAAGTCAAGGATGCCCGCCTCACCGAGGCGACGCGCATCGACGCGGCCTGTGCCCGCATCTACGTGGGCTTGTTCCTCCTGGCCGATCGCCGGGACCTGGCCGCGAGGTTCCTCCGGGCGCTGCGCCGCACGCGGCGCCGGGCTTCGAGCGCCGGCGACGCCTCGCCGGTGCCCGACGCCGGCCCGTCACCGGACGCCGGCCCGTCGCCGGACGGTGAGCCCGTCGAGGGCGAGTCGTCCGCGGCCGCCTCGTCCGCGGCCTGACGTCGTCCGCGGACTGACGTCGCACTCGAGGGTCCCACCCGTCGTGGGTGGGACCCTCTTTTTTCGTTGGCGAGAGTGGCCGACGCGGCGGCGGCCAGTCGAGGCGCCCGCTATTCGTGCCGCAGCGCCGTCCACGGATCGACGCGCGCGGCGCGGCGGGCCGGAATCCAGGCGGCGAAAAGGGCCACGGCGGCGAGCAGGAGCGAAACCGATCCCCAGGCCACGGCGTCGCCCGCCGTCACGCCGTAGAGGAAGGCCTCGAGCGCGCGGCCGGCGGCGAAGGCGCCGGCCCAGCCCGCGGCGAGGCCGCCGGCTGTCCACGCCATGGCGTCGCGCAGCACCAGGCGGATGACGTCGCCCCGGCGCGCCCCCAGGGCGCGCCGGATCCCGAGCTCGCGGGTCCGCCGGCTGGCGGCGTACGCCGTCACGCCGTAGATCCCCGTGGCCGCCAGCACCAGCGCCAGGACGCCGAAGAGGGCGAAGAGCGCCGCCGCCGTCCGCGGCAGCGCCAGGGCGGGGCCGAGGGCCTGCTCGAGGGTCGAGAGACGGCTGACCGCGACCCGGTCGTCGAGCTCGCGGATCGTCCGTCTGAGGACCGCCAGGGCCGGACCCGCCTCGCCGTCGACCCGCGCCACCAGAGTCTCGGTGCCGGTCGTGATCTCGCCGCTGCGGCCGCTCCTCGCCCAGCGGCCCTGGTCGAAGGCCAGATAGAGGAAGGGACGCGGCGCCTCGCCCAGGGTCCGGTACTTGCCGTCGCCGACCACGCCCACCACCTGGTAGACGCCGGCGGCGCCGGCGACCCGCAGCCGGCGGCCGACGGCGTCCGCGCCCGGCCACCAACGCCGCGCCAGGGCACGGTTGACGACCGCGACGCGCGGGGCGCCGTCGCCGTCGCCGTCGTCGAACGTGCGGCCGGAGAGCAGGGGCACGCGGAGCGTCTCGAGATAGCCGGGGCTCACGGTGGCGGCGTCGACGCGCCGCCAGGCGTCCGGCGCCGGCTCGCCGCCGCCGTCCGCCGCCGCGATCTCCTCGAAGCGGATCTCCGCGGACAGCGGGAGGTGGCTCGTGAGGCCGGCCGTGGCGACCTCGGGAAGCGCCTCGACCCTGGCGAGCAGGCGGCGGTAGAAGTCCTCGACCTCGGCCGGCGAGGAGCCCCCGAGCCGGGGTCCCAGGGCGGCGACCACCACGCCGCGGGACTCGAAGCCGGGATCGATGCGGTGGGCCTTCACCATGCTGCGGACCGCCAGGGCCGCGCCGAGGAGCAAGACGAGCGAGAGCGCCACCTGGGCCGCCACGAAGACCGCCGTCCACCTCCGGCGCCGGCCGCCCGTGGCCGCGCCTTGCAGGGCGGCGATCAGGTCGGTGCGGGCGGCGGCGGCGGCGGGCGCCAGGGCGAAGACCAGCGCCACCAGCGCCGCCCACGCCGCGGTGAAGGCGACGACCCGCAGGTCGAGGGCCAGGTCGAGAGCCAGGTCCAGGGTCACCGGCAGACGCAGCGCGTTCAATGCGGCGTTGGCGCCCCACGCGAGGACGAGACCGAGAGCGGCGCCGAGGGCCGCCAGCAGGAGGGCCTCGGTCAGCAGTTGGCGCAGGATCGCCGCGGGCCGGGCGCCGAGGGCGAGCCGCGTGGCCATCTCCCGCCGCCGCTCGGCGGAGCGCGCGAGCAGCATGTGGGCCACGTTGGCGGCGGCGACGAGGAGCACCAGGGCGACGCCCGCCAGCGCCGCCGCCGACGCCGCGCGGAGCCCGCCGTCGACGTCCGGCAGGAAGAGCACCTGCGCCGTCGGCAGGGCGGCGAAGGTCCGTTCGCGGTGGCTGGCGGGAAAGTCTTCCCGGAGGCGCGCCGCGAGCCCCGCGATCTCGGCCCGCACGCTCGCCAGCGATCCCGGCGGGGCCAGCCGGCCGACGACCCAGAGCCAGCGCAGGTCGCGGTCCTGGCGGCGCGGAGACGTCTCGAGGTCGAGCGGCAGCCACATCTCGGGGGCGAAGCCGCGGGTCAGGCCGAAGAAGCCGCGCGGCGCCACCCCCACGACGGTCACCGGCTGACCGTTGACGCGCAGCCTCCTGCCGACGACGCCGGGATCGGCGCCGTAGCGCCGCTGCCAGGCCGGCCAGGCCAGCACGGCGGTGCCGCCCGCGGCCTTGTCCTCGCCGAGGGAGCGGCCGAGCGCCGGCTCGACGCCGAGGAGCTCGAAGTAGCGGCGGCTGACCCGCTTTCCCAGGACGAGACGGCTCTCGCCGCCGTCCTCCACCGCCAGCGGCGTGTAGGTGTAGGCGATGAGCTCGGCGAGGCTCCGCGTCTCGCGCCTCAGGTCGGCGAGATCGGCCGCCGAAGTGGGACCGTGGCTCATGGGCTCGTCGGGCTCCGTGGTGAAGATCGACACCAGGCCCTGCGGCGACGCCACCGGCAGCGGCCGCAGGAGCACGGCGCTGACGAGGCTGAAGACCGCGGAATTGAGCCCGATGCCGAGCGCCAGGGTGAGGACCGCGGCCGCCAGGAAGCCCGGCCGGCGCCTCAGCAGGCGCCAGGCGAAGAGCAGGTCACGTCGTAGGGCGTCCATGCAGCCTCCCCGCGGCGCCGTCCTCCGCGGCTCATTCCTGCTGCTGGAAGTCGTTGCCGCCGATCAGCCCGAGCTTCTTGGCGTAGTAGCGGAAGGAGCGGAACGTCATCTCGAGGACCTCCGCGGCCTGGGTCTGGACGCCGTGGGTACGTTCCAGGGCCTGGCTCATCAGTTGCGTGCGGATGCTGTCGAGGTACGCCTCGAGGTCGATCCCCTCCTCGGGCAGCACCGCGACCTCGCCCAGGGCCGCCCGCTCGGAGCGGAAGTTGAGCGGCAGGTCGTGGGTGGTGAGGCTCTCGGCGGTGGAGAGGGCGAGGGCGCGCTCGATCGTGTTCTCGAGCTCGCGCACGTTGCCCGGCCAGTCGTAGGTCTCGAGCAGTTGCAGCGCCTCGATGGTGATCGGCTTGGGCTCGATCCCCATCTGCGTCGAGTACTTGCGGATGAAGTGCTCCGCCAGGAGCTCGATGTCGCCGCGGCGCTGGCGCAGCGGCGGCAGGTGGATGGGGATCACGTTGATCCGGTAGTAGAGGTCCTCGCGGAAGCTGCCCTCGTCGATCAGCTCGCGCAGGTCGCGGTTGGTGGCGGCGATGATCCGTACGTCCACGTCTTCCTCTTGGGTGCCGCCGACGCGGCGGACCTTCTTCTCCTGCAGGGCGCGCAGGAGCTTGACCTGCATGGCGGGGGTCATCTCGCCGATCTCGTCGAGGAAGAGGGTGCCCTCGTGGGATTCCTGGAAGAGCCCCTTCTTCTCGCGCGAGGCGCCGGTGAAGGAGCCCTTCTCGTAGCCGAAGAGCTCGCTCTCGAGCAGCGTCTCGGGGAAGGCGCCGCAGTTGACCGGGCTGAAGCGGTTCTCTTTGCGCGGCCCCTGGAAGTGGATGGCGCGGGCGATGAGCTCCTTGCCGGTGCCGCTGTCGCCGCGGATCAGGACCGTCGACTGCGTCTTGGCGACGCGCTCGATCAGCGAAAAGACCTCCAGCATCTTCTGGCTGCGGCCGATGATGTTCGCGAACTGGTACTTCTGCTCGAGCTCGCGGCGCAGGTAGACGTTTTCCTCCTCGAGCACCGTCTTCTCGAGCGCCTTGGACACCACGACCTTGAGCTCCTCGACGTCGAAGGGCTTCGAGATGTAGTGGTAGGCGCCGAGCTTCATGGCCTCGATCGCCGACTTGGTGGAGGTGTAGGCGGTCATCATGATCACCGCCGTGTGCGGATGGCGCTCCTTGATCTCGCGCAGCAGGTCGAGGCCGTTGCCGTCGGGCATCAGGATGTCGCAGAGCACCAGGTCGTAGCTCCGGCCCGAGATCGCGAGCCGGGCTTCGGTGACCGAGTTCGCCCGGTGGACGTCGTAGCCCTCCTCCTCGAAGAGCAGGTTCAGGAACTCGAGCAGGCTCTGCTCGTCGTCGACGACCAGGAGATTCGATCTCACGCTGCGCCCTCTGCGACCTTCTGCGGTTCCGGAGCGCCGACGGCGGCGGCGGCACGCTCCCCCTCACGGCGGTCGCCCTGGCGGCGCTCCCCGACGCGGCGCTCGGCCGGGTGGTTGGCAGGAAGCTCGACGTAGATCACCGTCCCCTCGCCGGGACGGCTCTCGGCTGTGATCTTCCCGCCGTGCTCCTCGACGATCCGATAGACGATCGCCATGCCGATGCCCGTACCCTGGTCGAAGAACGACTTGAAGGGATGGAAGAGATCGGCTTTTTCCTCCTCGGTCATGCCGCTGCCGCTGTCGCGGAATTCGAGGTGGTAGGCCGTGTCGGTGAACCGTCCGATGACCTTCAAGGTGCCGCCGTGGGGCATCGCGCGCAGCGCGTTGCGCGCCAGATTCCAGAAGATCTGCCCGATCTGGTCCGGGTCGGCGCGGATGAGCGCCGAGGAAGGATCGAGGTCCATCTCGATCCGATGGCCGTCGTCGACGTCGTCGCTGTTGCGCAACAGCTCGATGTCCTCGGCGATGAGCGCCGCGACGTCGACCTCGGCCACGCGCCGTTGCCGCGAGCTCGCGAGCTGCAGGAACGACTTGACCGTGCGGTCGAGCCGCCGGCTCTCCTTCAAGGTGATGTCGAGCAGCTTGCTCTGCGCCTCGTCGCCTTTGAGCGAGCTGGCGAGCACCTGCACCGAGCCGGAGATGGCCGCCAGGGGGTTGCCCACCTCGTGGGCCAGGCCCGCGGCCATTTCGCCGATCGCCGCCATGCGGTCCTTGACCCGGAGCTGCTCCTGGAGACGCCGTTCCTGGGTGAGGTCCTCGACCACCAGGATGTAGCCGCGGCGCCGGTTGTCGGCGTTGCGCAGGTGGCTGAGCGTGAGCCCGAGATAGCGGGTCTCGCCGCCGCGGCGGCGCTCGATCTCGATGCGCGCGATGCCCTCGGCGCTGTGCTCGGTCAGCTCCCGCCAGCGGTCCACCGCGACGAGACCGGTCTCGGCGACGTGAAGGCCGATCAGGTCCTCGGCCCCACGCTTGACGATCATCTCGCCGGCCCGGTTGACGCTGGTCACGATGCCGGTCAGATCGGTGGTCAGGAGCCCGCTCAAGATCGACTGCACGACGTCGCGGTGCGCGACCTCGAGGTGGGCGAGGTCGAGGTTCTTGGCCTCGAGCCGCTTCTCGGCCCGGGCGACGTCGCGGGCGAGGAAAGAAGTCAGGAACGCGACCGCGTAGAAACCCGACAGGTGGACGACGAGACTGTAGATGCGGGACGGCAGGGGCATGTGCCGCAACGGCGAGTCCGGCAGCGACAGCGGCTCCTGCACGAAGTCGAGCAGCCCCCAGGAGGGGGCCCACAGCATCATGGTGAACAGCAGCGCCGCCAGAGTCGCCACCACCACGCCGGCGGAGCGCCGCAGCAACGCCGAGGCCACGCTGATGACCACGAAGTAGAGGATCGAGAAGCTCTGCCCCGCGCTCCCCAGCCGGTACATGAGGAAGGTGATGAGGAGCAGATCGCCGCCGAACTGGATGTAGGCGTGGGCCGTGGGCCGGTCGCGCAGGAGGCGCAAGAGGGTTATGTAGAGGAGCGTCTGGACGCAGACCGCGGCGAAGACTCTCCACAACGCTCCGGTGCGCCAGTTGAGGAGCGGATCTTCGGTGATCGCTCCCTGGAGCTCTTCGGCAAGGCCCAGCCGGTAGAGGACGTAGATCCCGGTGATGCTGAAGACGATCAACAGCCGCAGGGCGATCAACCAGAAGAGCTTGCGGTTGAGATCCGTCATCCGGCGCGGGTCCTCGGCGCCCACCCTAGCCGATCTGCTGTATCATCGCGAACATCGGCATGTACATCGCGGCGACGATGGTGCCGATGGTGCCGCCGAGGAAGACGATCATGATCGGCTCGATGAGCTTCATCAAGCCCGCCACCGCGGTATCGACTTCGTCTTCGTAGAAATCGGCGATCTTGGCGAGCATCTGGTCGAGGGCGCCGGTCTGCTCGCCGACCCCGATCATCTGCACCACCATCGACGGGAAGACCTTGGTCTCGGCCAGCGGGCCGCTGATCGTCTTACCTTCCTCGACGCTCTTGCGCACCTTCATGATGGCGTCCTCGACGATCGCGTTGCCGGCGGTCTTGGCGGTGATCTCGAGGCCGTCGAGAATGGGCACGCCGGAGGCGGTCAGGGTCGACAGGGTGCGGCAGAAGCGGGCGATGGCGATCTTGCGCAGCAGCATGCCGATGACCGGGATCTTCAACATCAGGTCGTCGAGCACGCGCCGGCCGCGGTAGGTCTTGTACCACTGGCGGACGGCGACGCCGATCAGCGCCAGCACGATGAAGATCCAGATCGCGTAGGCGGCGATGAAGTTGCTCACCGTCACCACGACGCGGGTGATCAGCGGCAATTCGGCGCCCAGGCCGGCGAAGAGCTGGGCAAAGACCGGAATCACCTTCCACAGGATGATGAACACCACCCCCGCGGCGATCACGATGACCGCGATCGGGTAGATCATCGCGCTCTTGACCTGGCTCTTGAGCTTGACCGCCTTCTCGATGTAGACCGAAAGGCGCTGCAGGATGATGTCGAGGATGCCGCCCGCCTCGCCCGCCGCGATCATGTTCACGTAGAGGTTGTCGAAGGCGCCGGGATGGCGCTTCATGGCGTCGGCCAGCGAGGCGCCCGACTCGACGTCGCTGCGGATCGACTCGATGATCGACTTGAAGACCTTGTCGTCCTGCTGATCGGCGAGGATTTCCAGGCACTGGACGAGCGGCAGACCGGCGTCGAGCATGACCGAGAACTGGCGAGTGAAGATCGAGAGCTTCTTGGGGTTGACCCGGCCGCCCAGCCGCGGCAGCAACGGAATCCGCCGCTCCTTCTCCCGGATGCTCGTGACCTGGATCTGCTGGCGGCGCAGGATCGCTCCCGCGGCGTCCTTGGAGTCCGCGGTCAGCACGCCTTCCTCGACCTGGCCGGAGCGATTGCGACCTTTCCAGACGTAGACGGGCATGGTTTACCTCCTTGCCACGGGCCCGGCACCGGCGGGTCGTGCCGCAGCTTGCGACGTTTGTCCCAGGTTGGGATTGAGCGCGGCGGGACCGCGCGAGATGAGCTCCTGGAGCTCCTCGGGGTTGGACGAACGCGTGAGCGCCGCCTGCAGCGTGACCAGGCGTTTGAAGTGCAGCGAGGCCAGGCTCTGGTTGAAGGTCTGCATGCCGTACTTGGCCTGCCCCGTCTGCATCATGCCGTAGATCTGGTGGATCTTGTCTTCGCGGATGAGGTTGCGGATCGCCGGCGTCGGCACCAGGATCTCCATCGCCATCGCCCGCCCCTGCCCGTTGGCGCGCGGCAGCAGCGCCTGGCAGAGGATCCCCTCGAGCACCAGCGAAAGCTGGGCGCGCACCTGCGCCTGCTGGTGGGCGGGAAAGACGTCGATGATGCGGTTGATGGTCTGCGCCGCCGAGTTGGTGTGGAGCGTCGCGAAGGTCAGGTGGCCGGTCTCGGCGATGCGCAGCGCCGATTCGATCGTCTCCAGGTCGCGCATCTCGCCGATCAGCACCACGTCGGGGTCCTGGCGCAGGGCCGAGCGCAGCGCCGCGGAGAAGCTGTGGGTGTCGGCGTGGACCTCGCGCTGGTTCACCAGGCAGTTCTGGTGCTGGTGGATGTACTCCACCGGGTCCTCGATCGTGATCATGTGCTCGTGGCGCTCTTTGTTGACCTTGTCGAGGATCGCCGCCAGGGTGGTCGACTTGCCGGAGCCGGTGGGGCCGGTGACCAGCACCAGCCCGCGCGGCTTCTCGGACAGCTTCTCCACCACCCCCGGCAGGCCGAGCTCGCGAAAGGTCCGGATCTGGTACGGGATGGTCCGGAAGACCGCCGCCACCGCCCCACGCTGGTGGAAGACGTTGGCCCGGAAGCGCGACAGGCCCTTGATCCCGAACGAGAAATCGATCTCGAGGTCCTCCTCGAGACGGTGCTTCTGGATGTCCGTCAGGATCGAGTAGGCGATCTGCTTGGTGTCGGTCGGCGACAGCGGCGGCACGTTGAGCGGCCGCAGCTTGCCGTCCACCCGGATCTGCGGCGGCGAGTTGGTGGTCAGATGGAGGTCCGAGCCACCTTGCTCGACCATCGCCTTCAGCATGGCGTTCAGCGTCGGAGCTGCCACGTCTCGATCTCCTCCACGCTCAAGGGGACCATTATAGACACCCGTCTATGGATCGGCGCAACTCGGTCGCGGTCCACTGCGCTGAGCATCGCCGGTCCGAGGCCGGTCCGAGGATAGCAGAAGGAGAGGCCCGCGGGCCAACTCTCCCGCGGCGCCAGGATGGGTTAGGGTAGCTGCGCGATGCAGGAATGGGAGGAGTTCCACGACGAGAAGGACGTCGGCAAGGTCTACGACGTCGCGCTTCTGCGGCGTCTCATGGGCTACTTGCGCCCGTATCGGGCGCAGGCGGCGGCGGCGGTCGCCCTCCTCGTGCTCTCGTCGCTGCTCGAGCTCGTCGGCCCGCTGGCCACCGCCCTGGCCCTCGATCTCTACGTGCGCCCGCTCGCCGGCGCACAGGAGCCGGAAGGCTTCAGCGGTTGGGCCGGCGAGCGGCTGGCGGCGGCCGGGCTCGACTTCGAGCCGGCGGCCGGCGTGACGGCGATGGCGGGCGTGTTCGTGGCCGTGGTGCTGCTGAGCTTCGTGGTCCTCTACGGCCAGGCCTACCTGATGCAGCTCATGGGCCAGCTCATCATGTTCGACCTCCGGCGCGACGTCTTCGCCCGGCTGCAGGCCCTCGACGTCGCCTTCTTCGACCGCCGGCCGATCGGCCGGCTGGTGACCCGGGCGACGACCGACGTCGCCGCCTTGAACGAGCTCTTCAGCGCCGCCCTGGTGTCGATCTTCGGCGACCTCTTCATGCTCGTGGGCATCCTCACGGTGCTCTTCGTGCTCGACGCGCGGCTCGCCCTGGTGAGCTTCGCCATCCTGCCGCTGCTCTACGTGCTCACCCGCTGGTTCAAGCGCGGCGCGCGGCGCACCTACCGCGACGTGCGCACCCGCGTCGCGCGGCTCGGGGCCTTCCTCCAGGAGCACGTGACCGGCATGTCGTTGGTGCAGCTCATGGGCCGCGAGGACGACGCCTTCCGCGAGTTCGCCGCCGTCAACGACGCCCACCGCAAGGCCAACGTGCGGGCGATCTTCTACTACGGCGTCTACTATCCGGCGGTGGAGCTGGTCAACGCCGTCGGGGTGGCGCTCATCGTCTGGTACGGCGGCGGCCAGGTGATCCGCGGCGCCCTGACGATGGGCACCCTGGTGGCTTTCCTGCAATACGTGCAGCGCTTCTACCGGCCGCTCGCCGACCTCTCGGAGAAGTACAACGTGGTGCAGGCGGCGATGGCCAGCGCCGAGCGCATCTTCGAGCTCCTCGACGCCGAGAGCGAGATCGTCGAGCCCGCCGGCGGCTACCGGCCGGGAGAGGTCCGCGGCGAGATCGAGCTCGACGGCGTGAGCTTCGCCTACCGCGGCGACGAGCTGGTGCTGCGCGACGTGTCGTTCCACGTCGCGCCGGGCGAGACCATCGCCGTGGTCGGCCACACCGGCGCCGGCAAGAGCACTCTCGCCAACCTCCTCCTGCGCTTCTACGACGCGCGATCCGGCAGCGTGCGCATCGACGGCGTGGACGTGCGCGAATGGGACCTCGCCGCCCTGCGCGGCGCCATCGCCATGGTGTTGCAGGACGTCGTCCTCTTCGCCGGCGACGTGGCCTCGAACGTGCGCCTGGGGGCGGCCATCTCCGACGAGCGGCTGCGTCGGGCGGCGGGCGAGGTCCATGCCCTGGGCTTCATCGAGGAGCTGCCCCGGGGCTTCGCCACCGTGGTCCGCGAGCGCGGCGCCGGGCTCTCGGTGGGCCAGAAGCAGCTCATCTCGTTCGCCCGCGCCCTCGCCTTCGACCCCCGCATCCTGATCCTCGACGAGGCCACCGCCTCGATCGACACCGAGACCGAGCAGCGCATCCAGCAGGCCCTCGAGCGCCTGTTGGTGGGCCGCACCAGCCTGGTGATCGCCCACCGCCTGTCCACCATCCGCCGCGCCGACCGCATCCTGGTGCTGCACAAGGGCTGCCTGCGCGAGCTCGGCACCCACGAGGAGCTGCTCGCCCTCGGCGGCATCTACCACAAGCTCTACCAGCTCCAGTACCGCGAGCAGGACGAGCTGGCGACGGCCGGATCGGCGTCGCCCTAAGCCTGGCCCGGTCCGACGGGGTCCGACGAGTCGGACGGGGCCGACATGTCCGACGAGGCTCGCAGCGTCTGCTCACGCCGCCGGGTGGTAAGATCCCGCCCGCGAGGACCCATGACCACCCGACTCCCGATCACCGTCACCGTCAACGGCGAGGCCCGCGAGCGCGCGGTGGAGCCGCGGCTGCTGCTCAGCGACTTCCTGCGCCACGAGCTCGGCCTCACCGGCACCCACGTCGGCTGCGAGCACGGCGTCTGCGGCGCCTGCACCGTCCACGTCGACGGCCGCGCCGTGCGCTCCTGTCTGCTCTTCGCCGTCCAGGTCCACGGCCGCGAGGTGGCGACCGTCGAGAGCCTGGCGACCGAGGCCCGCCCCGAGACCCTGCATCCCCTGCAGCAGGCGTTCCGCGAGGCCCACGCCCTGCAGTGCGGCTTCTGCACCCCCGGCTTCCTGATGTCGCTCCTGCCCTTCCTCGCAGAGAACCCCGACCCGAGCGAGCGCGAGATCCGCGAGGCCCTCTCGGGCAACCTCTGCCGCTGCACCGGTTACCAGAACATCGTCGCGGCGGTGCGCCTGGCGGCGGTCAAGCTGCGGGAGACCGCCCCATGACGACCCGCGCGTTCGGCGCGCGCGTGCTGCGCAACGAAGACCCGCGGCTGCTCGCCGGCCAGGCCCTCTTCGTCGACGACGTCGCCCTCCCCGGCATGCTCCACGCCGCCTTCCTGCGCAGCGACTACGCCCACGGCCGCCTCAACGGCGTCGACCTCGGCGCGGTGCGCGAGCGCCCGGGCGTCGTCGCCGTCTACGCCGCCGAGGACCTCGGCGACTACTGGCGTCCCGGTCCGCTGCTGGTGCCGCCGCCGCCGATCGCGCGCGCCGTCTTCCACGAGCGCACCCAGGTGCCGCTCGCCAAAGGCAAGGTGCGCCACGTCGGCGAGCCGATCGCCGTCGTCGTCGCCGAGAGCCGCTACCTCGCCGAGGACGCCCTCGCCGACCTCTACGCCGACGTCGAGCCGTTGCCGGCCGTCGTCGACCTCGCCGGCGCCCTCGCCGCCGGCGCCCCGCGCGTCCACGACGACCTCGAGTCCAACCTCGCCGCCCACGTGATCCAGGAGAAGGGCGACTGGGAGGCGGCGCGCGCCGCCGCCGACCGCGTGATCGAGCGCGAGTACCTCTACGACCGGGGGGTGGCCGCGGCGATCGAGAACCGCGGCGTCGTCGCCAACTGGGACGCGCGCGGCGACGAGCTCACGATCTGGGACACCACCCAGGCCCCGGTGGTGATCCGCAACGGCCTCGCCGCCATGCTCGGCCTCTCCGAGTCGCAGGTGCGGGTGATCGCTCCGTTCATCGGCGGCGGCTTCGGCCCCAAGATCATGATGTTCTACCCCGAGGAGGTGGTGATCCCGTGGATCGCCATGCGGCTCGGGCGGCCGGTCAAGTGGATCGAAGACCGGCGCGAGAACTTCTTCGCCACCTCCCACGAGCGCGGCCAGATCCACCGCGCGAAGATCGCCGTGACGCGCGAGGGCAAGATCCTCGGCGTCCACGACCGTTTCCTGCACGACACCGGCGCCTACGCGCCCTACGGCCTGACGGTGCCGATCAACAGCCAGTGTACGCTGCTCGGCCCCTACGACGTGCCGAATTACTACAGCGAGTTCGAGGCCGTCTTCACCAACAAGCCCATCGTGACTCCCTACCGCGGCGCCGGCCGCCAGCACGGCGTCTTCGTGATAGAGCGCCTGCTCGACGCCGCGGCCCGCGAGCTCGGCGTCGACCGGGTGGAGATCCGCCGGCGCAACTACCTGACGCCCGACCAGTTCCCCCACGACCACGAGATCATCTACCAGGACTTCGCGCCGCTCACTTACGACAGCGGCGACTACCTGCCGGCGCTCGAGAAGGCCGTCGAGCGCATCGGCTACCGGCGGTTCCTCGCGGAAGAGAAGCCGCGGCTCGAGGCCGCGGGCAAGCGGGTCGGCCTCGGCGTCGTCTCCTACGTCGAGGGCACCGGCATCGGCCCCTACGAGGGGGCGCGGGTGACGGTGGAGGCGTCGGGCAAGGTCAGCGTCGCCACCGGCGTCGGCACCCAGGGCCAGGGCCACTTCACGTCCTTCGCCCAGGTGGTGGCCGACCAGCTCGGCGTCGAGGTGGCCGACGTGCGGGTGACCACGGGCGACACCCGCGAGTTCCACTGGGGTTGCGGCACCTTCGCCAGCCGCGGCGCGGTGGTGGCGGGCAACGCCATCCACGCCGCCGGCGTGGCGGTGCGCAGGAAGGTCTTGAAGCTGGCGAGCGAGATCCTCGAGGTCGCCGAGGACGACCTCGAGCTCGGCGGCGGCAAGGTGCAGGTCAAGGGCGCGCCGCAGAGCGCCATCCCGCTCGGGGAGCTGGCGGCGCGCGCCAACCCCTTGCGCGGCGCGGTGGAGCCCGGCACCGAGCCGGGCCTCGAGTCGACGCAGTACTTCGGCCCCAAGGCCGGCTCCACGGCGAGCGGCGTCCACGCGATGATCGTCGAGGTCGACCCCGAGACGCTGACGCTCGAGATCAAGCGCTACGTCGTCGTCCACGACTGCGGGCGGGTGATCAACCCGATGATCCTCGACGGCCAGATCCAGGGGGGCGTGGCCCAGGGCATCGGCAACGCCTTCTACGAGCAGCTCCACTGGAGCGAGGACGGCCAGCTCATGAACGCCTCGTTCATGGACTACCTGCTGCCCACGGCCACCGACGTGCCGGCGATCGAGAGCGACCACGTGGAGACGCCGGCGCCGTGGAACGAGCTCGGCGTCAAGGGCGCGGGCGAGGCGGGCGCGATCCCGGTGGGCGCGCTCTTCGCCCAGGCCCTGGACGACGCGTTCGCGGACGTCGGCCTGGAGATCCGGGAGATCCCGCTGTCGCCGAACCGGCTCTTCGAGCTCGTCGAGGAGGCGCGGGCGGCGATAAGCTCGGAGCCGCCATGACGAAAGCCCAACCCCAGGAGATCCTCGAGCTGCCGGTCCCGGAACGACTGCGGGTGGCAGAGGCCGTCTGGGACAGTCTTGATGAGGCTGACATCCCGCTCACCGATGCGCATCGGAAAGTGCTCGACGAGCGGCTCGCGGCCTTCTCGCCGACCCCGAAGACACGCTGACCTGGCCAGAGCTCAAGGCAAGACTCGAACGGCGGTCATGAGGCGCCTACTATTCCGCCCCGAGGTTGAAGAAGATCTGGCCGAGGGCTCGGGTTGGTACGAGGGGAAGCGACCAAGCGGCGGCTGTTCTTGTGCAGGGTGACGCGACCCCGAAGCGGCGACTGGAATCGCTCCGCGGCGTTGATGACGAGCACCCCGCCGCGGAGCATCAAACCCCAACGGGGTTTTATCCCGAAGCCCAGGACAAGCGAAGCGCCGTCCTGGGTCATGACCACCACGATCCCAACCCCAACGGGGTTGTATAAGGAGACGTCCAATGCCGCCGCCGTGCGTTCACGGAAGCGCGACGGGTTCATCCCGCACCAATCCCTGAAGTGCCGGGCGAACGAGGTGATGTCGACGTAGCCGACGAAGATCACGATGTCGCCCACGCGCCAGAGGGTGGTGCGCAGCAGCCGCGCTGCTCAGGCCGTCTCGGACCCGCGGCGCAGCGTCAGGGCACGAAGCGATAGCCCACGCCGCGGACGCTGTGGATGTGGCGCGGGCGCCAGGCGTCGTCCTCGAAGGCGCGGCGCAGCGCCACGATGACGTTGTCGACCACCCGGGTGTTGGGGTGGTTGGGCAGCTCCCAGACCTTGTCGAGGAGCTCGCGCCGAGTGACCACCTGGTTCGCCTTGTCCGCGAAGACCCGCATGACCGCGAGCTCCTTGCGCGAGAGCTCCACGACGCCGGCGCGGGTCTTGGCCTGCCAAGTCTCGAAGTCCACCCAGTAGTCGCCGAAGGCGAAGCGCGGCTCCGCCGCGGGTGGGGCCGCCGAGGGCTGCCGGTTGCGTGCCCAATCTGCGCGCCGCAGCAGACCTTCCACCCGCGCGAGGAAGATCGCCAGGTCGAAGGGCTTGACCATGTAGTCGTCGGCGCCGCTCTTGAGCCCGTAGACCACGTCGTCGGGCTGGTCGCGGGCGGTCAGCATGAGGATCGGGGTGAAGACGCCGTCGCTGCGCAGGCGCCGGCACACCTCGAAGCCGTCGTGCCTGGGCAGCCGGACGTCGAGCACGATCAGGTCGAAGCGCGCCGGGGCCGCCATGTCGAGGGCCGCGGCGCCGTCCTCGGCCAGGTCGACCTCGTAGCCCTTGCGCCGCAGGTTGAGGACCAGCCCCTGGGCGATGGCCTTCTCGTCCTCGACCACCAGGACGCGTCGCGGCCGCTCGAGATCGGCTTCGTGCATGGGGACGGCTTCGTGCATCACGGCCCGGGGGAGCCGCCGGCCTGGTCGGAGGGGGCCTGCGGCAACTGGATCTCGAAGCGGGTCCCGGGCCGGCCGTCGCCCGACACCGCCCGGATCTTGCCGCGCATCTCCTGGACCAGCCCGCGGACGATCGCCAGCCCGAGCCCGGTGCCGCGGGTGCTCTGGCCGAGACGGTAGAAGCGGTCGAAGATCCTGCCGATCTCCCGCTGCGGGACGCCGATGCCGTTGTCGGCCACGACGATCTCCGCCCACTCCAGGCCGTCGGTGACCCGGCACAGGATCTCGCCCCCCTTGGTGCCGGCGGTGAAGCGCACGGCGTTGTCGATCAGGTTGTCCATGACGCGCTGCAGCGTCTCCGAGGTGGCCATCACCACCGCGCGCGTCCGGATCTCGAAGTTGAGGTCGACGCGGCGCAGGTCGAAGCGGCCGCGCACGCCCTTCTGGTACTCGCGGAAGAAGTCGCCGAGGTGGACCCTCTCGAGCCCCCGCCCTTCGCCGCCCGCCAGCCGGCTCGACTCGAGCAGGTTGTCGACGAGGCCGCTGATGCGCCCCGCCTCCTGCACGATGAAGCGGACGCACTCGCGCTGCTCGGCCGGCGTGACGCCGGCCTGCTCCAGCGTCTGGGCGTGGAGCTGGATCGCCGCCACCGGCGACTTGAGGTCGTGGGTGACGTTGGAGAGGAGCTCCTCGCGCTTGCGCGAATAGCGGCGCTCCGACAGGGTGACGGCCAGCAGGTAGGTGAGGGCGACGATCACCAGGAAGAAGAGGCCGGCGCCGGTGGACTGCACGAACCAGTGGAAGTGGTTCCACTCTACGCCCAGCCGCGACAGGAGCTGGTTGATGTCGGCGTTGAAGCGCTGGACCACCAGCACCCAGAAGACCAGGAGCGCCGTGGTCATGGCGATGGCCAGGAGGTAGATCAGGTAGACCAGGATGGCGGAAGGGCTGCGGCGCATGGGACGGGTCTCCTCGCACCCATACTACCCCACGGCGGTGGCGGCCGAGAGCTGACGAAACCGTGACACTTCCGACGCAAGCCTGACGCTGGGCGGCGGGCGCGGCGGAGATAATGGTCGGGCCTGGGCGTCGACCCGGGACGCCGGGCTGACGAGCGGAGCCGGAATCGGTAGAATGGCCGGCCCGTTCTCCCCGAAAGCACGACCAAGGGGGAGGAGGTCAGCTTGGCGATTCGAACGATTCTCGTCGACGACGAACCTCTGGCTCGCGAGAAGCTGCGCGGCTTCCTCGAGTCGGAGCCCGATTTCGAGGTCATTGGCGAATGCCGCGACGGTGCCGAAGCCATCCGAGCGATCCAGCGGGAAGAGCCCGAGCTGGTCTTTCTCGACGTGCAGATGCCGGAGCTCGACGGCTTCGAGGTGCTCGACCGGCTCGACCGGCGGCGGCTGCCCGCCGTGATCTTCGTGACCGCCTACGACCAGTACGCCCTCAAGGCCTTCGAGGTGCACGCCCTCGATTACCTGTTGAAGCCGTTCGACCGCGAGCGCTTGCGGCGAGCCCTGGCGCGGGTGCGCGAGCGGCGGCAGGCCGACGAGCTCAGGTCCCGGCTGCGCGCCCTGCTCGAGGAGCGGGCGAGGTTCCCGGACCGCCTGGAGGTCAAGAGCGGCGGACGGGTGAGGATCCTCAAGGTCGACGAGATCGACTGGATCGACGCCGCCGGCAACTACGTGAAGATCCACGCGCGAGGCGAAACGCTGACGCTGCGCCAGACCATGGGCCGCATCGAGGAGCGCCTCGACCCGCGGCTCTTCCTGCGGATCCATCGCTCGACCATCGTCGGCATCGGGCGCATCCGCGAGCTCCGGCAGCAGCAGCACGGCGATTACGTGGTGGTGCTCGAGGGCGGTCAGCGGCTGACGCTGAGCCGCAGCTACCGCGACAAGATGCACGAGCTCCTGTCGCGCTTCCGATGAGATCCGCTGCGCCGAGGGCCCGGCCATGACGGCGGCCGCCATCGACGCCGCCGGCGCGAGCGTCGCCGACACGACCGCCGGCGACACGACCGCGCGCGACCGCAAGCTCGAGCACATCCGCCTGGCGCTCGAGAGCCGCATGCAGCTCGAAAGCCGCTTCTTCGACGCCTGGGCCTTCGAGCACCAGGCCCTGCCCGAGATCGACATGGCCGACGTCGAGCTCGGCGTGCGCTTCCTCGGCAAGGACCTCGCGGCGCCGCTGCTGGTCTCCTGCATGACCGGCGGCACCGAGCAGGCGGCGCGGATCAACCGCAACCTGGCGCTCGCCGCCGAGGCGACCGGCGTCGCCCTCGGCGTCGGCTCGCAGCGCAAGGCCCTGGAAGACCCGGTGAGCGCCGCCTCCTTCGAGGTGCGCGACGTGGCCCCCAGCGTGCCGCTGCTGGCCAACCTCGGCGCGGTGCAACTGAACTACGGCATGGGCCTGGCCGAGTGCCGGCGGGCGGTGGCGATGATCGGCGCCGACGCCCTGGCGCTGCACCTCAATCCGCTCCAGGAGGCGATCCAGCCGGAAGGCCAGTGCGATTTCCGCGAGCTGCTGCCCAAGATCGGCCGCCTGGCGGCCGAGCTCGAGGTGCCGGTGGCGGTCAAGGAGATCGGCTGCGGGCTCTCGGTCGCCGCCGCGCGGGCGTTGCTCGACCAGGGGGTGCGCATCCTCGACACGGCGGGGCTCGGCGGCACGAGCTGGGCGCGCATCGAGGCGGCGCGCGCCGCCGACCTCGAGCTCGGCGAGCTGTTCGCCGGCTGGGGCGTGCCCACCCCGGACTCGATCCGCCAACTGGCCGAGATCCGCCGCCGCGACCAGATCGACGACATGGTCCTGATCGGCAGCGGCGGCGTGCGCAACGGCATCGACGTGGCCAAGGCGATCGCCCTGGGGGCCGACGTGGTGGGGCTCGCCCAGCCCTTCCTCGCGGCCGCCATGGAGTCGGCCGAGCGCGTGGCCGAGAAGATCCGGCGGACGGCCCGCGAGCTCACGATCACGATGTTCTGCGTCGGCGCCAGGACGCTCGGCGAGCTGCGCCGCGTGCCGCTGGCGAAGAAAGTCTGAGGTGGGACGATGACGGGAATGGTGAATGTCGTGCGAGAGATCTCTCCGGAAACGGAGCGCGAAGAGCTGATCGACGCCCTGGCCCTCGGCCATCTGCGTTTCCATCAGATACCCGAGCACTACCCGGCGCGCGAGAAGGCGGCGATCCGCCGCGAAGCGCTCGGGCGCCGCACCGGCGCGCGGCTCGAGCACATGGGCCATTACAGCCTCGACGACGAGCGCGCCGCGGCGCAGAACTGCGAGAACATGATCGGCGTCACCCAGGTGCCGGTCGGCGTCATCGGGCCGCTGCGGCTCCACGGCGAGCACGTCCGCGGCGACGAGGACGTCTACGTGCCCCTCGCCACCACCGAAGGCGCGCTGCTGGCGAGCGCCAACCGCGGCTGCCGCGCCCTGCGCGACGCCGGCGGCGCGACGGTGCGCGTCGACAACGTGGGGATGACGCGGGCGCCGGTCTTCCGCACCTCGGGCATCGTCCAGACGCGGGAGCTCCTGCGCTGGATCGCGGACAACGAGGAGGAGATCCGTCGCCGCGCCGAGGCGGGGTCGCGCTTCCTGCGCCTGCTGGAGATCAAGCCGCAGGCGATCGGCACCACGGTCTTCCTGCGCTTCCGCTTCGACGCCGGCGACGCCATGGGCATGAACATGGCGACGATCGCCTGCGACCGGGTGATCCGGGAGCTCATCGAGCCGGAGACCGGCGTCGAGTGCGTGGCGCTCTCGGGCAACTACTGCGTGGACAAGAAGCCGGCGGCGATCAACTTCATCGAGGGCCGGGGCAAGCGCATCTTCGCCGAGGTCGTGCTCGACAAGCACGTGCTCGGCAAGTGCCTCAAGACCTCCGCCCGGTCCCTGGTCGAGGTGCAGTACCGCAAGAACCTGCTCGGCTCGGCGATGGCCGGGTCGATGGGCTTCAACGCCCATTACGCCAACATGCTGGCGGCGTTCTTCCTCGCCACCGGCCAGGACGTGGCCCAGGTCGTCGAGGGCTCGCTCGGCATCACCTGCGTCGAGCTGCGCGGACCGGAGTCGGTGGTGGCCTCGATCTACATGCCGGACGTGCCGCTGGCGGCGATCGGCGGCGGCACGGGCCTGGCGACCCAGAGCGAGGCCCTGGCGATCCTCGGCGTCGAGCCCGACCCCGAGCGGCCGGGAGCGGCGGTGATGCGCCTGGCCGAGATCCTCGGCGCCACGGTGCTGGCCGGCGAGCTCTCGCTCTTGGCGGCGCTGACCTCGCGCGACCTCGCCCGCGCCCACGAGCGCCTGGGCCGCGGACGCCGGTGAGCTCCGCGAGCGATCAACCCAAGTAGCAACTGCCGCGCCTTCGCGACGTCGGGCGCGAAGCGCTCCGGCGGTGCGTCAGCCCCCGCCGACCTCCCGGACCGCCTGATAGATCCAGTCGACGCTCTCGAGATCGGCCCACCCGAGGACCTCGAGCGCGTCGTCCACGTACTGGGGACGCCGCATGCCGCTCAGCACCGCCGTCACCCCCGGCGTCGACGCCGCCGCCCACAGCGCCTTCTGCGACAGCGTGGCGCCGCGCCGCTCGGGCGGCAGCAGCGGGTCGATCGCCGCCGCCACCGCGGCGGTCCGTTCGTTGGCCTCGACGGCGAGCTCGCGGCGCAGCTCGGCGAGCAGGCGGTCGAGCTCGGGGAAGTAGTCCTGCTTGAACGCGTTCCAGCGGTCCCGGACAGCTGCCGGCAGGTGACGGTCGAGCGTCGCCGCCGCGCGCTGCACCGCGTAGGCCATCTGCGAGGCGATCTGCGACCACTGGTCGAGGCTGGAGAGGCGCCCGCGCAGCCGCCCGAGCTCCTCCGACCAGCGGAAGAAGTCCGCCACGTCGAGCTCGCCGTCGTCGCCGGCCGCGGCCCGGAACGGCGAGGCGACGCCGTCGCGGAAGTCCTGCTCGAGCTCCCGGAGGCGGCGCACCTGGGCGTCGAAGTCGATCGTCTCGCTGCCCGGCTCGAGCGCGGCGAGACGCAGCAGCCCGCGGCGGGTGAACGCGTTGAGCGGCCGGTTCACGAGCACCGCCAGCTCCGACCGGAGCGCCAGGGAGAGCGCCGTCGCCGCCGGATCGCCGGCCGCCGGATCGCCGGCCGCCGGATCGCCGGTGTTGAATTCGAAGACCGGGCCGCTCTCGAAGAGGTTCAATGGGAGCTGGAGGACGCGGAAGCGGTGCTTCTCTCCGGCGGCGGCGCGGGCGGCGGCGAGCATGTCGGCGAGCGAGGTGGCGTCCGGCGCCACCACCGGCGCGCCCACCGTGTTCGACGACACGCCGTAGGCGCCGAGGCGCCCCGCCGCGACCTCGCTCTCGAAGTGGCGGAAGGCCGCTTCCAGCCGCCCGTAGAACGTCTTCCGCGCCGCCTCCGCGTCGGCTCCGGCGCGCGCCTGCTGGGCGAGGAAGTACTCCGGGTTGTGGAGCAGGCACACGTCCAGGCGCTCGAGCTCCAGGCGGTCGAGGGAGCGCTCGAGCTGGTCGGCGAGGAACTCGGGGTGCAGGCAGTGCCAGAGCCCCTCGTCCACCTTCACCATCTCCGGGAACGGCCGTCCCTCGGCCTCCCGCTGGCGCGCCAGCTCGTGGTTGCGGCCCTGCACGTAGCCGATCTTCGACACCACCACCACCTCGTCGCGCGCCAGCTCCCCGGCCTTCACGAGCTCGCGCACCACGCTCCCGACCAGGCGCTCGCTGCCGCCGTCGCCGTAGTTGGTCGAGGTGTCGATCAGGTTCACGCCCGAGCGAAGGGCGCGCGTCAGGGCCGCGCGGTGCTCCTCGGAGCCGTCGCTCACCCGGTAGCAGCCGAAGCCCAGGCGGCTGGTGACGAGCCCCGTCGTCCCCAGGGGGACGAAGCCGCGCCCGTCGCGGCGGTGGCGGCCGGCGTAGCGCTCCGTGCCCGCCGGGGTGGCGTGGCCGGCGAGCCGCGACGCCAGCGTCGTCGCCGCCGCGACGCCCGCGGTGCCGGCGGCGCCGAGGGCCTCGGGCACCGCCGCGGGACGGGTCACCGGGGCCTGGCAGGCGAAGTCGCGGCAGACGTAGAGCGCCGCCTTGCCGTCCACCAGGGTCTTGCCGGCGACCAGCGGCGGCACGTCGCCGCCCTGTACGGTGCCGTCCGTCGCCGCGGGATTGTGGATCGCCTGGATGCGGTTCGGCAGGTAGCGCGCCGCCACCTCGCGGCGCAGGGCCTCGAGCTCGTCGGACCCCGCGGCGCCGACGAGCGCGATCTCCAGCGGACCCGCGAGCAGGAAGTCGGTCACCGCGAGCGAGCGGGCAAAGGCCCGCGGGTAGCGGGCGATCAGGCGGCCGTGGGCCTTGACGGCGTCGACGGCGGCGGCGCGGAAGTCGTCGCGCGCGAGGTGGGCGGCCAGCCGCGCCAGGGCCGAGGCGGCCACCGCGTTGCCGGCGGGCGTGGCGCCGTCGGAGCCCTCGCGGCTGCGCAGGATGAGCTTCTCGTGGCCGTGGGCGGTGGCGAAGAAGCCGCCGTGCTCCGCGTCGAGGAAGTCGGCGAGCAGGCGCTCGGCCATCGCCTCGGCCTGGCGCAGGCGACGCACGTCGCCCCCCGCCTCGTAGAGCGTCAGCAGCGCCTCGGCCATCCAGGCGTAGTCCTCGAGGTAGGCGTCGAGGTGGGCCTTGCCGGCGCGCCAGGTGCGCAGCAGCCCCCCGTCCTCGCGCCGCAGGGCCGAGAGCACGAAGTCGGCGGCGCGCTCGGCGGCCTCCAGCCAGCGGCGCTCGCCGAGCGCGTCGAAGCCCTGGGCCAGGGCGTGGATCGCCATGCCGTTCCAGGCGGTCAGCACCTTGTCGTCGAGCCCCGGCGGCACGCGCGCGAGGCGCGCCTCGTAGACCTTGGCGCGCGCCCCCGCGAGCACCCGCTCGAGCTCCTCGGGCGCGAGCGCGAGCTCGGCGGCGACCACGTCCAGCTCGCGCGGCACGTGGAGCACCGACTTGCCCTCCCAGTTGCCCTCGGGCGTCACGTCGTAGAAGGCGTTGAAGGCGCGGGCCTCGTCCTCGTCGAGGACCTCGGCGACCTGCTCCGGCGTCCACACGAAGAACTTGCCCTCCTCGCCCTCGGAGTCGGCGTCGGTGGCGGAGTGGAAGCCGCCCTCGGGCGAGGTCATCTCGCGCAGCAGGTAGTCGAGCGTCTCGCCGGCGACGCGGCGGTAGAAGCTCTCGCCGGTGGCCTGCCAGCCCTCGAGGTAGGCGCTGGCCAGGAGCGCGTTGTCGTAGAGCATCTTCTCGAAGTGGGGCACCAGCCACCCGGCGTCCGTCGAGTAGCGGGCGAAGCCGCCGCCCACCTGGTCGTAGATGCCGCCGCGGGCCATGGCGTCGAGGGTGCGGCGCGCCATGGTCAGGGCGTGCTCGTCGCCGAAGCGCTGGTGGAGGCGCAGGAGGAGCGAGAGCCCTGCCGCCGGCGGGAACTTGGGCGCCGGGCCGAAGCCGCCGTCCTTGGCGTCGAAATCCGAGGCGTACTGGGCGAGGGCCAGCCGCAGCTCCTCCTCGCCCACCGCCCGCGGCGGCGCCGCGCCCTCCTTCTCGCGCCGCAGCCGCTCGGCGAGCTCGCGGGAGTCCTTCCTGAGGCTGTCGCGGTCCTCGTCCCACACGTGGGCGATGCGCTTCAGGAGCGAGGCGAAGCCCGGGCGCCCCCAGCGGTCGTCGGGGGGGAAGTAGGTGCCGGCGAAGACGGGAGCGAGGTCCGGGGTGAGGAAAACGGTCATCGGCCAGCCGCCCTGGCCGCGGTTCATCGCCAGCGTCGCCGCCATGTAGACGTCGTCGAGGTCGGGACGCTCCTCGCGGTCGACCTTGACGTTGACGAAGTGGCGGTTCATGAGCTCCGCGATCGCCGGGCTCTCGAACGACTCGCGCTCCATCACGTGGCACCAGTGGCACGCCGAGTAGCCGATCGAGAGCAGGATGAGCTTCTCCTCCTGGCGGGCGCGCTCCAGGGCCTCGGAGCCCCAGGGGTACCAGTCCACCGGGTTGTGGGCGTGCTGGAGGAGGTAGGGGCTGGTTTCGTGGATCAGACGGTTGGTGTGCTCGGAGGTGCCGCTCATGTCGCTCCCTGGATCGTGACGTTGTTGCGGAGGGCGAAGCTCCAGTCTAGCGCAACGCCTGAGCGCCGGCAGCGACCGCGCAGGCCCTGTCCTGGTCAAGCACGGGCTCGCGGTCGTCCCGGTGACGCTCGAGGTAGACGTCCAGGGAGGAGAGCGGGTTGCGCTCGCTGAACGCCGTGCGGTAGGCGCCGGTGCGTCCCGGCGGAGGGACGCGCGCGGACTATGATGGCGCAGGCGCGATCCGGGCGTCCACCGTCCTGCCCCGGATCGATTGCGGCTCGGCCCGAGCTATGGCACACGCGACCTCACGACGGTCTCCGGGTTTCCCCCCATTCAAGAATGGGGGGCTTTGGGGGTTGCTTTTTGCGGTGTTGGCCGTGTTTGGCGCCCGCGCCGACGATTCCGCCGCCGTCGCCCGGCGCCTCGTTCAGGAGCCTGCCCCGCCGGTGCGAGGCCCCGCCAGCCCGGCGGTGGCCGCGGCGCTCATGGACGACCTGGTGCCCGCGGAGCTGGAACGGCTCGTGGCCGCGCACCCGGAGCTGATCCCCGGCGTCTACGGCACCCTGGGCGACGCCCTCGCCCGCGCCGGCTCCGAGGCGGCGGCAGAGCTCGGCGGCTACTTGGCCGCCGTCGCCCGGGAGCGCGGCCGGCGTCTCGGCGCGCAGGGCTGGACCGAGGACGACGCCGACCTGCTGCTCGCCTTGCAGCTCGTCGACCTCGAGCGTTTCGTGGCCGACGCGGCGTTTCGCGCGCGTGCCCTGGCCGGACTGCCCCACGCTCTCGACCCGCGGGCGCCGCCGCGGCTCCGCGACCGGCTGCTCTACCGCCTGCGCCAGCTCCGCGGCGTCGATCTCGACGCTTTCGAGGACGTCGCCTGGGCCTGGGGCGCGCTCGTCCGCCCGAGCCGGGGGCGCGAGCTCGCGGGCGAGGCCGAGCTGACGCTCGGCGACGCCGAGGCGCCCATCCGCGCTTCGGTCTTCTCGCTGCCCTCGGACGTCGTCGCGCCGGCCGACGCGACGCGGCTGCTCGCCGCGGTGCGCCGCGCCGCGCCCGCGCGGGCGCTCCTCGTCCTCGCTGACCGTCCTCTCGGCGCCGTCCTCGCGGCCCACGCCGAGCTCGGCGTATGGTGGATCGACACCTGGGGCTTCCCCTACTCGCCGTGGCCGCGCGATCCGCTCACCTTCCTCGACGAGGCCGGGGGCAGAGTGGTGTTGCTGCGCCCGCCGAACGCACGCCAGGGCCGTCCCGAGGACTCCGCGCTGGGCCGCGCCCTCGTCCAGGGCCTGCCGCGCCGCCTCGACGAGACCTGGCGCCTGCGCTGGCGGCGCGCCGCCTTGCCCTTCCACAACGGCCAGATCCTCGACGCCGGCGGCCGCCTGTGGGTCAGTCTCCACACCTTCGAGATCAGGATCCTGGAGATCCTGGGGCTCGACCGCCTGCCGGTCGAGCGCTTCGCCGAGGGCGCCGGCGAGCGCTACCTGGTGGCCGCGCGGCAGGCGGCGGCGGAGCTCACGGAGCTCTATGGGCGCCCGACGGCGTTCGTCCATCCGCTGCCCGCCGCGCCCCCCAGGGGGGAACCTGCGGCCGGCGGCACGGAGCGGGCCGCCGCCCTCGCGGTCCTGGGCGGCGGCGCCGGCTTCGACCTCGATTCGCTGCTGACGCTCCTGCCCACCGCCGGCGGCCTGGCCGCCCTGGTGGCCGATCCCGCCGCCGGCGCCGAGCTGGTCGCCGCGGCGAGCGCCGCCGAGCTCGACGGCTTCGCCGCGGCCTACGGCCTGACGCCGCGCGGCGAGGCCCTGCGCCGGTCCCTGCTGGCGGCCCAGGCGTCGCCGCGGGCGGACCGTCTCGCCGCCTTCCTCGGCGTCGTGGCCGGGCACTTGTCGGAGACGGCCGCGGTGCGCCGGCTGCCGCTGCTCCTGGTGCCGCGGGAGCTGCAGGCCGATTCCGGCGGCGCCGCCGGCCCCGAGCTCCTCGTGGGTTGGAACAACGTGGTGCTCGAGCGCCGCGCCGACGGTCCGCGCGCCGAGGGCTTCGCCTCGCTGCTGGCGGCCGGCGACGCGCGGGCGCGCCAGGCCTTCGCCGAGCACGGCTACCGCCTCGAGCTCTTCCCGCCGCTGGTCGCGAGCGTGACGCGCAACGGCGGCTACCGCTGCGCCTCGCAGCACGTGCGCTAGAAGCGCGGAAAGAACGCCGGCACCCGCGCGCGGTACTCGTCGTAGGCGGCGCCGAAGCGCTCGTGCAGCTCGCGTTCCTCGAGGATCACGATGGGCACGAGGGCGAGGATCGTCAACAGCATCAGCACGTAGATCGCGGCGTAGTTGATGATCAGAGCGTAGCCCAAGCCGCCGGCGGTGAACTCCACGTACCGGGGATGGCGCAGCTTGCCGTAGATGCCCTCGGTCAGCAGCTTGCTGCCGTGCTTCTCCGGAGCGACCTCCGGGATGCCCGCCAGGACCTTGAACGTCAGGAGCCGGCGCCGCTTGAACTGGATGGCGATCGCCAGCCCCAACAACGGCAACGAAACCGCCACCAGGACCCAGTCGGTGCCGAGGTCCCCCAACAGCAGCCGGTCGCGGACGAGGAAGAGCCCCGCGGACATGGCGAGGTAGACGACCGCCAGGAACGTGAAGGTGACCGCCGTGCCCCGCCGGCGCCAGAACCCGACGAAGGGATGGACGATGTACCAGTAGGCCAGCGCCGGCGGCAGGCCCATCAGGGTCAGGACGCCCAGGACGTAGCGAAAGGTCTCCATCCGGGATTCTCCGCGGGCCATCATAGCCGTACTCAGCGCGGCGGGATATGATCGGGGAAGGAGCGACCCCCATGGCCGATCCGGAGCACCTCAAGGTCTTCCATCGCGGCGTCTCGGCGTGGAACCGCTGGCGGCGCAAGCACCGCGGCCTGCAGCCGGACCTGAGCCACGCCGACCTGGCGCGCAGCAACCTGCGGCTGGGCAACCTCAACAACGCCAACCTCGAAGGCGCCAACCTCGAAGGCGCCAACTTCGGTCGCGCCTACCTCGAAGCCGCCGACCTCGCCGGCGCCCAGCAACGCGGCATCCACCTCTTCGGCGCCGACCTCGGCCGCGCCGACCTGCGGCGCGCCGACCTCGGCGAAGCCCAGCTCTGGCACACCCGCCTCGCCGAGGCCGACCTGCGCGAGGCCTGCCTCGCCAGTGCCGACCTGCGCTTCTCCGACCTCTCGCGCGCCGACCTGCGCGGCGCCGACCTCACGGACGCCAACCTCGAGGGGGTCTCGCTCTTCCACGCCGACCTGCGCGGCGCCCGCCTGACCGGCGCCCGGCTCGAGCGCCTCCAGGTGTGGGACAGCCGCTTCGAGGACGCCGACCTCGCCGCCGCCGTGATGATCCACGTGGCCCTCAACAACGTCGACCTGAGCCGCACCCGCTCCCTCGCCGCGGTGCGTCACGACCAGCCCTCGAGCATCGGCCTCGACACCCTCGAGCGCACCGCCCTGGGCCTGGCGCACGACGGCGGTCTGACCGCCGAGGTCGAGGCCTTCTTCCGCGGCGCCGGGGTCCGCGAGAGCTACCTCGAGGTCTTCCGCCAGCGGATCGGCAAGCCCGTGGGCTTCTATTCGGCGTTCATCCGCCACAGCCAGGCCGACCGCCGATTCGCCCGCCGCCTCTACGACGCCCTGCAGCGCCGGGGCGTCCGCTGCTGGCTGCACGAGCACCCGATGCTGCCCGGCGACGACGCCCACGAAGTGCTCGACCTCGGGCCCTGGGACCGCCTGCTGCTCTGCGTCTCGGAAGCCGCCTGCACGAGCTGGTGGATCGACGTCGAGATCGCCCGCGCCGAGGCCGGCACCCTGGTGGGCGTGAGCCTCGACGCCTACCTGGCGAGCGGCCGCTGGCGCAGCCCCGAGAGCGAGCGCCTGCGCCCGCTGCTGGCCGCCGATTTCGACGGCTGGGCCGACGACGACGGCGTCTTCGAGCCCCAGCTCGAGCGTGTCATGGCGGCCCTGCGCGTCGCCGGCTGACGCACTTCCCCCTTTTTCCCTCCCAGGGGTTGACACGACGGCCAGATGAGGTACAATACCGACCGGTTGGTCGAAACATGACCTGAGAGAGCGCAGAGGGGACGCTCCCGATTTAACCTCTCGTGGAGGCTGCACGCCCGGATCTCGTCCTTCACGGACCGGGATCTCGAACACCCGCTCAGCCCGCAAGCCCGCACTACCCGCAAGAGCCCGCTACGGTCATCCACCCCAAATCAACCCACACCTTCCATCCACACCCTTCCTCGCACAGCGCCACGAGAGGTTAAGTCAGGGGCGTTGCCCTCAACGGGTGCCCGGCCATTCCGCGGCACCCAGAGGGTCTTCAAGGCCAATAGCCGGACAGCGTCCGCGGACGCAGCCCCTGTCTGACCACCTGGACGTCGACGTGGCGCCAGCTCGCGTTGCCGCCGTTGGACTTCGGGTAGTAAGGTCAGCAGGTACTGGCTGCGCAGCTCGGTCTCGATCTCGTCGTAGACCTCGTCGAGGTTCTCGTACTCCTTGGCGTAGAAGACCCGGCCGCCGGTCGAGGCGACCAGGCGGTCGACCTTGGTCTCCCGGCAGGACGCCACCCTCGTGTAAGGCTCCGGAGCATCGTCGGCGGTGCCGTCCGGATGTTGTCCAACCCACGGCTGAAAAGCCGCCTCGTCGGACATGAGATACAGGTGCGTGAAGTACAGCGCGTGATAGGCGATCTGCCACGGCGCATTGCCGGCGTCCGTGGCCCTTTTTGAGCGAGGCTGTTCACGGGATTGTCGACGACCAAGCGGATGTATTGCCGGACTCGAAGCCGTCGACGAAGATCTGCAGACCGACCCGAAACTCGTGCTCGTGGACCTCGCCCCTGTAGGTGGCGGAGAAGCGCCAGACGCCCACCGGCGCGCCGGTCGGCAGATCGACGAACCAATACCAGTAGCTGGCCGCGAAGTAGGGTCCCGGATAGGTGTGGGTCCACGAGTCGAAGACGCTGCCGTTCGGCCGGTACAGGGTCACGCCGGTTTGATCGCCCGGGAGCTGGTCGCGGTAGTAGACGGCGACGATCATCGTGTCGCCCAACTTGAAATCGTCGGAGAAGTTGGGAATCTCGGTCTGCGGACAAGGCGGGAACTCCGGCGGCGCGCTGTGGGTGGCCAGCGCGTTGACCGCCGAGTCGTAGTAGGGGCGCTGCTGCCGCCACAGGCTCGCTGCCGTGGTGGCGTTGCAGGGACCATCGTAGGGGTCCACCACCGCGTCGCCGGCGTCGTGAACCTCGAAATGGAGATGCGGTCCCGACGAGCAGCCCGAGCTCGCCACGATCCCGAGGGACTCGCCGGCGGCCACCGACGAGCCGACCGGCTTCGCCGTCACCGAGCCGTTCTTGAGGTGGAGGTACCAGGCCACCGAGCCGTCGGGGTGTTCGACGATTACCAGGTTGGGATCGTCGGTGGCACAGCCGCAGCGCCGGTCGAAGTTGCCGTCGACGCGGTCGACGATCACGCCGCCGGCGGCGGCGACCACCTCGACCGCGCTCTGGTCGACCTTGAGCCAGGAGAACGGCCAGAGGAAGAAGTCGCTGCCCCGATGGTTGTAGCCGCCACCGGTGTCGTAGGTACGGCTGCCGCATTCGTAGTCCAGGAGCCCGCCTGGGAAGCTGGCGTTGTGGTCGACGAAGGCGTCGATGGCATGGTAACCGGGATCGTCCAGCGTGGCGGCTGCTCGTAGCGGCCACTCGAAGACAGGAGGTCCGACCGACCGCGGGCCGCTGAGCAGCCCGCGGGCCATCAGGTCAGCCCGGCTCGCGGCCAAGCGCGCGGCGATGCGCTCGCGCGACTCGGCCGACTCGTCAGTCGGCCCCGCCGTGCCGCCGCCACCGTCGGGAGAGCGCTCCGAAGCAAGGGCGTAGCTACTGGTGGAGAGGCTCACCAAGACAAGGACCAGGACGATGCCTGGCCAACGAAGGCTCCTCAGGACCATCCCGACATGTTACCAGGGCGATGGCCTTCAGGACATCGGTCGACGAAGCTACGCGTCGACCGATGTCGACCCAAGCGACCGCCGCCGGCCGGGAGCAAGGCGCAAGACGAAGAGGGCATGGCGCGGCGCCGCTTCGCGGCGCTTGGCGCGATCCCTGGCCAGCTCGCCCTTCGAGCGCCCCAGCCAGCGCGCCAGGAACTCTCTCCGGCGCGCGCCGTCGAAGGGCAGCAGCTCGAGCTCCCGGAGCTCGCTGGCCGGCCGCCGGTAGCCGATCGGCCGGCTGGTGACCACCAGCGCCGACGCCGGCCACCGCGCTGAGAGATCGCGCAGCAGCGACTCGGCGTCGCCGCGGTCCTCGCGCGCCACCTCGTCGAGCCCGTCGAGCAGCAGCACCAGTCGCCCTTCCCGCCCCAGGCTCGAGCACCGCCCCCAGCCCCCGGGCCTGGTGACCGGCCCGGCCCAACGGCGCTCGAGCTCAGACGCCCGCTGCACCTCCCGAGCCTCAGCCGTGCAAGCCGATGCGCACGCGGTGCTGTCGGTGCCGCACCGACCATCCAACGCCGGGCCATTGACCCGCCTCTCCACGAGGCCGCCCTCACGAGGCTGCGGTCGACTCCTGAGCGCATGCCAGGCCAAGCTGGGAGCGTCGAGCAACGGTCTTGGTCGTGCCCGCGGCCTCGAGCAGGGCGAGCTCAACCTCCCGGCCAAGCGTCCGCGCGACATCGACGGACCTTGCGGCCGGAGTGCAGGTGCAGGTACGCCACTGCAACGGCCTGGACCTGCATTGCAGGCGCGGACGGACCCCGTGCAGGCGCCCGGTGCGCGAGCCGTACCCTGCACCGCCGCCGAACGAGAGCGACTTGCGCGCCCCTGCAAGAGCCGAGGCGCCCTCTCAACGCCCGACCGATGCACCCGCAGTGGCCGCCTGGGTCCGTGAGCACCCCTCCCGGTGCCCTTGAGACCGGGCCTGCCGGAGGGGGCCCTTGGTGAGGCCGGCGGCCCCTGTCTCTCACCGGACCGTGCCTTGCAGTTGTCCTCCCGCTTGCATTGCTCGGATCGGGGAACCGTCCCTCGACTGCTTGGACTCTGGCTCAAGACGCTCGCCCCGCCAAGTTTCCGGACGTGCCTCCAGTCGCCGCGCGACACCTTGCGCGGGTCGAGCGTCCCGATCCTTCTCGTCCGCATCAGGAACGGTTACCTCGATCCTTCCCAACTCAATCAGGAGGACAACCCCATGGCATGTTCATTCCGTCGTCATCCGATCGCCGGCCTCACCAAGGCCCCCTCCGACAAGCCCGGCAAGCGGCTCGCTTCCCGCCGCTGCGGACCGCAATCCATCGGACCCTGCGGACGGGCGCCTGGGAGCTGCTGCCTCACCGCAGGCAGTTCGGCTCACCCTGGGACTTCCCGAAGGACGGCAAGCGTTGGTTCGGCGACTCACCTCGCGACTGCCTCCGCCCGGTTCTCCGGAAGTAAGAAGGGGCCTTCGGCCCCTCGACAGAATCGCGAAGACTGTCCGGGCCTCTCGCTACGCTCAAGGTCTCATCACAGATCTTTCTCCTGCTTCATCCCCGCGTTCCGATCCTCCGATCACCGCCGCGGCGCCGGCGCGCTCCACCGTGCCGGAGCTCGCGGCGCCATGCTCCGGCTCTTCGATCACCCTCGCGCCGCCCACACGCCCTCGCTCGCAGCTCGGGCGAGCGGGCGGCGCGAGGCCTCTTTGCCTTTCTCCGCCAGGCTCCCGATCTGGTTACCTCGCGGCGGCGTGCCGCCGCCGGGCGGCGCAGCCGCCCCTTATGAAAAATCGTCGTGGCGGAGCCACGCCTTTTGGTTACTAGCTGGGGGTTCGTCCCACAAAAGCCTGCTGCGCCGGCCCTCGCCGGGCAGCGGCAGCTTGTAGAACACCGAGACCGTGGTGTTGGGATCTCGGGATCGGTGGTGAAGCTCCACAGGGTCTCTTCGTGGCCGGGCACCGGGTAGATCTCGCGCGGGCGCGGCTCCGGCGGCCCTTCGAGGCCGCTGAAGTGCTCGTGGATCAGCTCTTCCACGCGTCCGGGGTCGAAGTCGCCCACGGCCACGACCGCCATCAGGTCGGGGCGGTACCAGTCGCGGTAGAAGCGCTTGAACGCGTCGTACGGCGCGTTCTCGAGGATCTCCTTCTCGCCGATCGGCAGCCGCTCGGCGTAGCGCGAGCCCTTGAAGAGGATGGGGAACAGTTGGTCGCGGATGCGCGCGGCGGCGCCGCGGCCGAGACGCCATTCCTCCACGACCACGCCGCGCTCCTTGTCGATCTCCTCGTCCTCGAAGGCGATGCCGTGGGCCCAGTCCTTGAGGATGTCGAAGGCGCGGCCGAGGATCTCGTCGTCGTCGGTGGGCACCGTAAGCATGTACACGGTCTCGTCGAAGCTGGTGTAGGCGTTGATGTCGGGACCGAAACGCATGCCGATCGATTCGAGGTAGTCGACGATCTCCTGCTTCTCGAAGCGCGCGGTGCCGTTGAAGGCCATGTGCTCCACGAAGTGGGCGAGGCCCTGCTGGTCGTCGTCCTCCTGGAGCGAGCCGGCGCGCACGAAGAGGCGCAGCTCGGCCCGCTTCTCGGGACGGCGGTTGGTGCGCACGTAGTAGGTCAACCCGTTGTCGAGCTCGCCCTTGACGAGGTCCGGCGCCAGGGGCAGGGACGCGTCGAGCGGCGCTTCGTCGAGGTAGGAGGAGTCCGGAGCGGCGTCGGGCGCGACGGCGCTGACTTTCGTCTCCGTGGGCTCGCCCGTCTCGGCGGGCTCGTCGCGGACGGCGGGTTTATCGTCGATCGTGGCGCGGTCGACGGTGGCACAGCCGGCCGCCAGCGAGCCGGCCAGGAGGAGCGCGAGGAGGGTGTGGAATCGCGGATAGGTGCTTATGGCGGGACGTCGTGGGCGCGACTCCCGCTTGCGCCACGCCGTTGGAAGTCTGGCGAGGCAAGGCGCAGGCGCTCGGGGGTCTCTCGACAATCCGTCGCCGACGTGCTACCTTGCCTCCTCAGCAGTCGGACGATGGCGGCGGTCGAGGCACCCGAAGGGTGGCTTCGAGGCCAAAGAGGGGAGTCTATGGGCGGCCTCGCGACGACAGTCGACCTTCTACGATCCCGGACGAAGGACCGTGAGGAGGCGCTCGCCTACGTATTTCTGGCCGACGGCGAGACGGAGTCCGCGAGGCTGAGCTATGGCCGATTGGACCAGCTCGCGCGGTCGATCGCCGTCCGTTTGCGGGACGCCCGCGGCGCGGGCGAGCGCGCCCTGCTCCTCTATCCGTCCGGGCTGGAGTTCATCGCGGCCTTCCTGGGTTGCACCTACGCGCGGGCGGTCGCCGTGCCGTCGTACCCTCCCGCTCCACGGCGCGAGCCGACGCGCCTGATCTCGATCGTGCGCGATTGCTCACCCCGGCTCGTGCTGACCAACGCCGCTATCCTGGGCCGCCGGGAGGCGCTCCTTCGCTGGATCCCTGAGCTGGCCCAGGCCACGTGGATCGACACGGGCGCAGTCGAGGCCGGCGACGCCGCCGCCTGGCGCGATCCGGGGGTGAAGGGGGAGAACTTGGCGTTCCTCCAGTACACCTCGGCGTCCACGGCAGCTCCCAAGGGCGTGATGGTGAGCCATCGGAACCTGATCGAGAACCAGCGCATGATCCGGGAGGCGTTCGGCCATTCGGAGCACACGCGCGTAGTCAGTTGGCTTCCCCTCTTCCACGACATGGGGCTCATCGGCTGCGTGCTCCAGCCGCTCTACCTCGGCGTGCCTTGCGTTCTCATGTCTCCCGCGGCCTTCCTGCAGCGGCCAATCCGGTGGCTCGAAGCCATCTCCCGCTTTCGGGGCACGACCAGCGGCGGCCCCAATTTCGCCTACGACCTCCTGTGCCGCAAGGCGCGGCCCGCCGAGCTCGAGCGGCTCGATCTCTCCTCCTGGGACGTGGCGTTCAACGGCGCCGAGCCGGTCCGCGCCGACACCTTGGAACGGTTCGCCGAGACCTTCGCTCCCTGCGGCTTCCGGCGCGAGGCGTTTCTCCCCTGCTACGGGCTGGCTGAATCGACCCTGCTGGTCAGCGGCGGCGGCGCGGCAAGGCCGGCCCTGGCGGCCTTCGACGCCAGGGCGCTGGAAGAGGACCGGGTGTGCGAGGCCGCCGAGGGGCACCGTCGCCGGCTGGTGGGCTGCGGCCGGCTGCCGGCCGGCCAGGAGGCGGTCATCGTGGATCCGCGAACCTGCGCGCCGTGCGGCCCGGACCGGGTCGGCGAGATTTGGATCCGCGGTCCGAGCACGGCCCGGGGCTACTGGAGCCGGCCCGCCGAGACCGCGAGCGATTTCGGCGCCCGGCTGGTGGACGACGCCCGCACGGAGCCGTTCCTGAGGACCGGAGACCTGGGCTTCATCAAGGACGGCGAGCTCTTCGTCGCCGGGCGCCTCAAGGACCTCGTGATCGTGCGCGGGCGCAACCATCACCCGCAGGACCTGGAAGCGAGCGCCGAGCGCGGCCATTCGGCGGCCCGGCCGGGAGGCGGAGCCGCGTTCTCGATCGAGGCGCCGAACGGCGAGCGGCTCGTGCTGGTCCAGGAGCTGGAGCACGGCGAGAAGGACAATGTGGATCTCGAGGAGGCCGCCGCGGGGATGCGCCGGGCCGTGATGGACGATCACGAGTTGGCGCTCGACGAGGTCGCGTTCATCCGTGCCGGCGCCCTGCCCCGGACCTCGAGCGGGAAGGTCCAGCGCCGCAAGACCCGCGACCTCTATCGCGCCGGCCAGATGGACGTCGTCGGCTGCAGCCGGTTGGCCGCCATCGACGGCCTCGCGCGCGGCGAGCCCTGGGGCGAGGCGGGCGAGGACGCGGCGTGGACGGCCGAGGCGCTGCGCGCGCTCGCGCTCCCGGCCCGCCGCACGGTGCTCGAAGAGGGATTGAAGCGCCGGGCCGCGGCGATCCTGGGCGTCTCCGCGTCGCGGCTCGACGCCGAGATCCCCCTGGCGGGCATGGGGCTGGACTCGCTCAACGCCGTCGAGCTCCGAGCCTCCCTGGAGGAAGCCTTCGGCGTCGCCCCCTCGTTCACGGAGGTCGCGGAGCTCGGCCTGGGAGAGCTCGCCCGGCGGATGGCGTCGGCGCTCGATCGCGAAGGGCCCGCCCGGCCGCCGCTGTCGGATGCGCCACCCGCGCCCGGAAGCGAGATGCCGCTCAGTTGGGGTCAGCAGGAGCTGTGGCTGGCCCAGCGCCTGGCGCCGGCGTCGCCGGTCTACCACGTCGTGGTCGCGGCGCGGCTCGACGGGGCGCTCGACGTCGGGGCGCTGGAGCGGGCCCTGACGCGCCTGACCCGGCGGCACGACTCCTGGCGGACCACGTTCCACGAGACCGGCGAGGGGCCGCGCCAGCGTCTCGAGGCGCGCTCGGCGGTCGACTTCTCCTGCCGCGACGCGTCGTCCTGGAGCGGTGAGCGCGTGACGGAGTCGCTGCGGGAGGCGGCCGATCGGCCCTTCGACCTTGCCGCGGGCCCCCTGTTGCGGGTGGCGGTGCTGCGGCTAGGCGAGCGGGAATACCGTATCGTCTGGGTGGTCCACCACCTGGTTGCCGACCTCTGGTCGCTCTCGCGGGTCGCGGTGGAGCTCGGCGAGCTCTACCAGGAGGAAACCGGCGGCGCCCCGGCCCGATCGAGGCCCGGCGCCGCCGGGCGGCGACGTGGGCCCGAGACCAGCCACGCCGCGTTCGTGGAGGATCAGCGGCGGCTGGTGGCGAGCGAGGAGGGGCGCCGCCTCGAGCGTTACTGGCGCGAACGCCTCGAGCCGGCTCCGGAGCCCCTCGAGCTCGCCGCCGACCGGCCGCCGGCGGCGGCTCGGACTTACGCCGGCGCCGCCTTGCCGGTGGCCCTGGGGCCGGCGCGCAGCGAACGGCTCTTCCAGGTGGCGCGGCGACACCGCGCGGGGACCTTCGTCACGCTGCTCACGTTGTTCAAGGCGTTGCTCTACCGCCGCGGCGGCCAGGACGACGTGGTCGTCGGCTCCCCGGCCGCCGGCCGGTCGCGGGCCGGGCTTGAGTCGGTGGTGGGATACCTGGTCCGGATGCTCGCGCTGCGCACCGACCTGGCGGGCCGACCCTCGCTGATCGAGGCGTTGGGGCGGGTGGGGCGGGGCGTCGCCGCGGCCTGGGACCATCAGGAGTACCCTCTTTCCCTGTTGAGCGGACCGGACGCCGGCGAGGGCGCGCCACGCTATCGGGCCGTCTTCGCCCTCCAGCGGCCGCCGCGGACGGGCGATCCGGCGGCGGGAGCTCTGGCCCTCGGGGCGCCGGGGGTCGGCTTTCGCCTGGGCCCGCTGAGGTTCGAGTCGCTCGCCCTCGGAACCCGCGCCGTGCCGTTCGACCTCTCGCTGCTGGCGGCCGAGTCGGGCGGCGAGGTTCGCGCCGTGCTGCAATACTCGACCGAGCTCTTCGACGCCGCCTCGGCGCAGCGGTGCGCCCGGCAGCTCGCCGTCCTCATGGACGCGGCGCTGGCGGACCCCGGTCTCGCCCTGGCCGAGCTGCCGCTGCTCGACGCCGCCCAGCGCGGCCAGCTCCTGCGGGAGTGGAACGACACCCGGCATCCGTCGGTCTCGGCACCGGTTCAAGCCCGGGTGCGGCGGCAAGCCCGCCGCCGGCCGGACGCCGTGGCGGTCACCGCCGCGGGCGAGGCCGTGACCTACGGCGAGCTGGAGGCGCGGGCGAGCGCTCTGGCGAGCCGGCTCCGGGCTCTCGGGGTCGGCCCCGACGGCGTGGTGGCGGTCTGCCTCGAGCGCTCGCCGTGGATGGTGGCGGCGCTCCTGGGGGTTCTCGAGGCGGGAGGCGCCTACCTGCCGATCGATCCCGAGTATCCGATCGAACGGGTGAAGCTCACGTTGACCGACGCCCGGCCGCTCGCGCTGGTCGGCGACCCGCCTCCGGCGCGGCGACACGCGCTGGCGCCGGCCCGCATCGTGGCGATCGACGACGGGACGCCGAGCCGCGGCCGGGCGGCGCCCGCCGCCCGTGGGGAGGAGAAGGCCGACCGCCGTCTGGCCTACGTGATCTACACCTCGGGCTCGACGGGGCGGCCCAAGGGAGTGGCGATCTCCCACGCGTCGCTGGCGAACCTGGCCGACTGGCACCACGGCGCCTACGACCTCGCCGGGGCGGATCGGGTCGCGCAGGTGGCGGCGCCGGGGTTCGACGCCACGGTATGGGACGTATGGACGGCGTTGACGGCGGGGGCGTGCCTGTGCCTGTGCGACGCGGCGGCGCGGCTGGACCCGGCGCGGCTGACCGGCTGGATGGAGCGCGAGAGGATCACGGTCGGGTTCCTGCCGACGCCGCTCATGGAGGCCTGTCTCGCCCTGCCGGAGCCTGGCGGCGCCTTGCGTCTCTTGCTGACGGGCGGCGACCGATTGCGCGTGCGGCCTCCGGCCTCTTGGCGCTGCCGTCTCGTCAACCACTACGGCCCGACCGAGTCGACCGTGGTGGCGAGCGCCGGCGAAGTGCCCGCCGCGGGACGCGACGGCGCGGGCGGCCCGCCCCCCACCCTCGGGCGGCCGATCGCCAACTTCGAGATCCGCGTGGTCGACGCCCACGATGAGCTCGCGCCGCCGGGCGTGCCGGGAGAGCTCAGGATCGGCGGCGGCGGTCTGGCGCGGGGTTACCTGCACGGGCCCGCGCTGACGGCGGACCGTTTCCGTCCCGATCCCTGGAGCGGCGCCGGCGGTCGGCTCTACCGCAGTGGCGACCGCGCGCGGCTGCGCGGCGACGGCGAGATCGAGTTCCTGGGGCGCGGCGACCGCCAGCTCAAGGTGCGGGGGTTCCGCGTCGAGGCGGGCGAGGTCGAGACGGTCCTGCGCGCGCACCCGGAGGTCGCGGAGGCGGTCGTGGACGTCCGCGGCCCGGACGGGCTGGCGCCGCGTCTCGTGGCCTGGATCGTGCCGGCCCGCCAGCCCTTCGCCGGGATCGTCGAGGTGCGCCGGGCCCTCGAGAAGCGACTGCCTTCATACATGGTCCCGGCGGCCTGGGCCGTGCTGGCGGAGCTGCCGTTGACGGCGCACGGCAAGCTCGATCGGCGCGCCCTGCCTGAGCCCGGCGCCGACGGCGGGCGGGCGCCGCGCCGGCCGCGGACGCCGACGGAGGAGATCCTGGCCGGCATCTGGAGCGAGTTGCTCGGCGGGGTGGACCCGGGCGCCGAAGAGAGCTTCTTCGAGCTCGGAGGGTCGTCGTTGCCTGCCGCCCGGCTGGTGTCGCGGGTGCGCGACGCCCTGGAGGCGAGGCTGGAGCTGCGCGAGGTCTTCGAGCACCCGCGGCTGGGCGAGATGGCGGCCCTCGTGGAGGCGTCCCGCGGCGCCGCTTTGCCGCCGCCGATCACCCCGGCGCCGCGTCCGGCCGACGGCCGGATTCCCCTGTCCTTCGGGCAGGAACGCTTGTGGTTCCTGGACCGGCTCGATCCGCGGTCGGCGGCGTACAACGTGCCCATGGCCCTCGAGTGCCGGGGCCGGTTGCGTCTCGACGTCCTGGAGGCCTGCCTCGCCGAGATCGCCGCGCGCCACGAGGTGCTGCTCTCGTCGCTGCCCGTCGTCGGCGAAGGCCCGGTCCAGGCGGTGGCGCCGCCGGCGCGGCTCACCCCGGCGCGAGTCGACCTCGGCGGCTTGCCGGCCGGCCGCCGCGCGCGCGTTCGGCAGCGGCTTGCGGGGCGCGAAGCGGCCACGGCGTTCGACCTCAGCACGGGTCCCTTGTGGCGGGTGCTGATCCTCACCTCCGGCGAGCGGGAGCACACCGTCGTCCTCACGTTCCACCACGCGGTCGTCGACGGCGCTTCGATCGCGGTGTTCTGGCGCGAGCTCGGCGCTCTGTATCGGGCCATGGCGGCGGGCGAGCCCTCGCCGCTGCCGCCGTTGCCGCTCCGCTACGCCGATTACGCGCTGTGGCAGCGCCGCCGCTACGCGGAGGACGGCGCCCTCGGGCTGGAGTACTGGCGCCGACAGCTTGAAGGCGCTCCCGAGACGCTGGAGCTGCCGGTGGACCGGCCCTTCGTGTCCGCCGCGAGCGCGCGCGGAGCCTCATTGCCGCTTTCGAGCCCGGCGGAGCTCACGAGCGCTCTCGAGCTGCTGGGCCGGCGCAGCGGCGCGACCTTGTTCATGGTGCTCCTGGCCGCCTTCGCCTCCCTGCTCGCGCGCTGGTCGCGGCAGCGTGACCTCGTGGTGGGCTCACCGGTGGCGGGTCGCGGGCGGGTCGAGCTCGAAGGGCTCATCGGCCTCTTCGTCAATACGGTGGCCTTGCGCGTCGAGGTGGCGCAGGCGTGGCGATTCACCGAGCTGCTGGCGCGCGTTCGCCGTACGGCGCTGGGGGCCTACGAGCACGGCGAGACCCCCTTTTCGAAGGTCGTCGAGGAGCTCCGGCCGCAGCGTTCGCGTGGCCGGTCTCCCCTCTTCCAGGTCCTGTTGGCGCTCGACGAGGCGCCGCCCGCGCCCCCCGAGCTGCCCGAGCTCGACCTGCTCGTGTGGAAGCCGCGGCGCGGCGCCTCTCAGCTCGATCTGACCCTCTCCCTGGCGCGCGGCGAGGCCGCCCTGGAGGGCGAGATCGAGTACCGCCGCGACCTCTTCGACCACACCACGGTTCGCCGGCTGCGGGCGCACTTCCTGCGCCTGCTGGCCGAGGTCACCGCCGATCCCGGCCGTCGCCTCGGGGAATTGGCGCTCTTGAGCGGCGGCGAGCGCCGGCAGGTGCTCGACTGGAGCGGATGGGCAGCGCCGGACGAGCCTGCCGGCGCTTCGCCGGTACACGAGCGGATCGCCCTCCAGGCCGGGCTGCGGCCTGACGCGGTCGCGGTGGAATCGCAAGGCGCGGCGTGGAGCCACGCCGGTCTCGACGTCTGGGCGAGCCGTCTGGCGCGTCGCCTCGCCGGCCTCGGCGTAGGACCGGAGGTGCGGGTGGGCCTGGAATTGGAGCGTTCGCCGGCGATGATCGCGGCGCTGCTCGCGGTCCAGAAGGCCGGCGCCGTCTTCGTGGTCCTCGATCCGTCCTATCCTCCCTACCGGCTGGCGCTGCTCCGGGAGGACGCCCGGCCCGCGGTGGTCGTCGACCGGGATTGGGTGCAGGCCGGCCGCCACGATGCCTCTTCGCCGGCAAGCCTCGCGTCGCCTCGCGATCCCGGCCACCTCGCCTACGTTCTCTACACCTCCGGCTCCACCGGAAGGCCCAAAGGAGTCTGCGTGTCTTACGGCGCCCTCGCCCGGCACTGCCGGGCGATCGGTCGCTCGTGGGAGCTCGAAGCCGGCGACCGCGTGCTTCAATTCGCCGCTCCCGGCTTCGACGCGGCTCTGGAGCAGATCCTGCCGACCCTGGCCTGCGGCGCGACGTTGGTGCTGCGCGGCGACGAGCTGGAAGAGAGCCGTCAGTTCCTGCGGTCGGCAGCGACTCTGCGGTTGACGGTGGCCAACTTGCCGACGGCCTACTTCGAACAGTTGGCGAGCGATCCGGAGCCGGAGCCGGCGGCGCTCGCGCTACGCCTGGTGATGGCCGGCGGCGAGGCGCTGGCCCCGGAGGCGGTGCGGCGCTGGCGTCGCCGCCACCCGGCGGTGCGCCTGGCCAACGCCTACGGGCCCACCGAGGGCGTGGTGACGGCGGCGGTCTGGGACGTCGAGGTCGGCGGCATCCCCGCGGCGGGAGCGACACCCATCGGCCGGCCCACGAGTGGGCGCCGCCTGTACGTAGCGGAGCGCTCGGGCGAGCTCGCCCCGGCGGCGGTGACCGGAGAGCTCCGGCTCGCCGGTCCGATCCTGGCGCGGGGCTATCTCGGGCTGCCCGGCCACACCGCCGCGAGCTTCGTGCCCGACGCCGTCTCCGGGGTGCCCGGAGGGCGCCTCTATTGCACCGGCGACCTGGTCCGCTGGCTTCCCGGCGGCGTGCTCCAATACCTCGGGCGCAGCGACCGTCAGGTCCAAATCCGCGGCTTTCGCGTCGAGCCGGGGGAGGTCGAGGCGGCCGTCGCCGCCCACCCGGAGGTGGCCGCCGCCGTGGTCGTCCCCAGCGTCCGGCCCGGGGGCGAGAGCTGTCTCGTCGCGTACGTGACACCGGCCGGCGAGCCGCCCCCGGGCGGCGCGAAGGGCGCCGCGCGAGGTCTCTGGCCCCGGCGCCTGGCCGAGCACCTTCGAGGACGGCTGCCGGCCTACATGGCGCCGGCCGCCTGGGTCGTCCTGGACGCGCTTCCCCGCACCGTCCACGGCAAGGTCGACCTCGCGGCCCTGCCGGCGCCGCACTTCGATCTGGAGCCGAAGGGACGGGCCGAAACGCCGGACGAGCAGCTCCTCGCGGCGATCTGGGCGCAGGCCCTGGGGCTCGAGGAGGTGGGCGCCGACGACGACTTCTTCCTGCTCGGCGGCCATTCGCTCCTGGCGACGCAGGTGGCGGCGCGGGCTCGCCGGGCCTTCGGCGTCGAGCTGCCGGTCTCGAAGGTCTTCGAGGCGCACACGGTGCGGGCCCTGGCGCGGGAGCTGCGCGCTCTTCGTCGGCCGGTGGAGACGGCGCCGATCGAGCCGGGCGGCGGCGACGAGGCGCCGCTTTCTCCGGCCCAGCAGCGGCTCTGGTTCCTCGATCGCCTGGACCCGGGAACGCCGGCCTACAACGTGGCGGGCGCCCTCGGATTCCACGGCGAGCTCGATCCCGACGCCCTGGCCGCCGCGCTCGGTCACGTGATGAGCCGGCAAGAGGCCCTGCGCACGCACTTCGCCGAGGGGGAGGGCGGGCCCGTGCAACGGGTCGCCCCCTGGCGGCCTCCGGCGGTCGCAACGGTCGACCTGCGCCGTCTCCCGGCCGGGCGGCGGCAGGGCGAGGCGCGCAGGCTCGGAAGCCGGGAGGCCCGACGTCCTTTCGACCTGACCACGGCGCCGCTCTTGCGCCTGACCCTGTTGCGCCGAGCCGCGGCCGAGCACGTGGGGATCCTCACGATCCATCACATAGTCGCCGACGGCTGGTCGCTGACCCGGGTCCTGCCCGGCGAGCTGCTCGCGGCGTACCGCGCCTGTCGCGCCGGCGAGGCGCCGCGCTGGGAGCCGCTGCGCGTGCGCTACGCCGACTACGCCCGCTGGCTGGCCGCCGGGCCGGGCGGCGCCGCGGCGGAGGACCTCGCCTGGTGGCGCCGCCGGCTGGCCGGCGCGCCGGGCCGGCTCGAGCTGCCCCTCGACCGTCCCCGCCCGCGCGCCCTCACGCCGCGGGGCGGGCTCCTTTCCAGGCCGCTCGCGGCGCCGCTGGCCCGGGCCGCGGAGAGCTGGGGCCGGAGCGCCTCGCTGAGCCCTTTCCTGGTCTACCTGACCGCTTTCGGGGCGCTCCTCTCGCGGCTGACGCACCAACGTGACCTGTTGATCGGCTTCCCCGCCGCCGGCCGCGAGAGCGTCGATCTCGAGCCTCTCGTCGGCATGTTCGTCAACCCTCTCGTGCTGCGGCTCGAGATCGCGCCCGGGGACGGCCTCGGCGCCCTGGCCCGGACCGTGCGCGGGTCGTTTCTCGAGTCCTACGACCGTGGCCGCCTGCCGTTCGAGCGCCTGCTCGAGGGGCTGCGGCCCGAGCGCGGCCTCGACGCCGCTCCGCTCTTCCAGGTGATGTTCGCCACCCTCGACACGGTCCGGCGCTTCACCGAGGGCGGGCTCGAGGTGAGCGTGGAACCGATCGACAACGGCACGGCGAAGTTCGAGCTCGACCTGACGGTAGAGCGCGACACGGCTTCAGACGTCGCGCGGTGGGAATACTCGACCGACCTCTTCGACGCGACGACGGTGCGGCGATTCGCGGACGGTTTCGCGGCGATTCTGGCGGCGGGCCTGGCCGCACCGGAGCGGCCTCTCCACGAGCTGGGGCTGCTGGGGGGCATCGCCGGCCGCCAATTGCTGGTGGAGTGGAACGACGTGGCGCGTTCGTTCTCCGGCGCGGCGGGCGTCGGCGATCTGGTCCTGCGCCGGGCGGCGCGGCAGCCCGACGCCGCGGCTGTGGTCTCCACCCGGGCCACCCTCACCTACGGCGAGCTCACGCGCCGTGGCGCAGAGCTGGCGCGCCGCCTGCGTTCGCTCGGCGTGGGGCCGGAGCGGCGCGTCGGCGTCTGCCTGGAGCGCTCCGCGGCCCAGGTCGTGGCGCTCCTGGGGACCTGGCTCGCCGGCGGCGCCTACATGCCTATCGACCCGCGCTATCCGGACGCCCGGATCGTCTTCATGGTCCGGGACGCCGGTCTGACGGCGGTGGTCACCGACAAGAGCCTGGCGAGGCGTCTGCCGGCGCGGGCGCCGGTCGTCCTGATCGACCCTTCGGGCCCGGTCCCCTTCGCGGACGCGGAGGGCTCGGCCGCCGGCGTCGAGAACCCCGACCAACTCGCCTACGTCATCTACACGTCCGGATCGACCGGCCATCCCAAAGGGGTGGCGGTGACCCACCGCACCCTCCACAACCTGATCGGCTGGCACCTGGAGACATACGGCCTGACCGCGGGCGACCGGGTGGGTCAGGTGGCGGGCGCCGGGTTCGACGCCTCGGTCTGGGACGTGTGGACGGCTCTGGCCGCGGGAGCGGCCCTCTGCCTGGCCGACGAGGTCACCCGCGTCGACGCCGAGCGCCTCAATGCCTGGCTCGCCGGCCGGGCGATCACCGTGGCCTTCCTGCCCACTCCCTTGCTCGAAGCTTGTCTGGATCAGCGGGCAGCCGGGGGCGGCGCCCTGCGATACCTGTTGACCGGCGGCGACCGGTTGCGGCGCTTCCGGACGCCGGCCCTCGCCTGTGCGCTCGTCAACCACTACGGTCCGGCCGAAGCGACCGTGGTGGCGAGCGCCGGCCCGGTGCCGGTGAGCCCCGCCCGCCGGCGCGCGCCGCCGTCGATCGGGCGGCCGATCGCCAACGTGTGGCTCGAAGCGGTTGACGCGCGCGGCGCTCCCGTTCCGCGCGGCGTGACGGGCGAGCTGCGGATCGGCGGCGGCGGGGTGGCGCGGTGCTACCTCGGCCGTCCAGGCCTGACCGCGGAGCGCTTCGTTCCGGCGCCCCGAGGGGGGGCCGGGGATCGCCTTTACGTGACGGGGGACTTGGTGCGCCACCGCCATGACGGCGAGCTCGAGTTCCTCGGCCGGCGGGACCATCAGGTCCAGATCCGGGGTCTGCGCGTCGAGCCGGGCGAGATCGAGCGAGCGCTCCTCGCCCATCCGGCGGTGGGCGAAGCGGCGGTGGTCCTGCGCCGGGACGCGGCGGGGGAGGGCCGGCTGGCTGCTTACGTGGCGCCGGTTCCCGGCGGCGACGGCCTCGACGTCGCCGTACTGCGCGGCGAGCTCGGCCGCCAGCTTCCCGCGCCCATGGTCCCCACCCTCTGGGTCGAGATGGCCGCGCTGCCCAAGGACGCTCACGGCAAGCTCGACCGCGGCGCCCTGCCGCCGCCGGGCGAGCCTTCACGACGGCCGGCGCCGCGCACGCCTCGCGAGCGCGAGGTCGCGAGGATCTGGAGCGAAATCCTCGGCGTCGAGAGCATCGGACCCGAGGACGATTTCTTCGAGCTCGGCGGACACTCGCTCCAGGCCACCCGCCTCCTCTCGCGGGTGCGCGACGAGCTCGCGGTCGAGGTGGATTTGCGGCGTTTCTTCGAGGCGCCGCGTCTCGGCGCCCTGAGCGAGCTCATCGACCGGCAACGTGCCTCGGGCACGGCCGCGGCGCCGCTTTCGAAGCCGAAGATCCGCCGGCTCGGCCGCGGCCGAAGCGATCTCGATCAGATGCTCGACCGCGTGCGGGAAGTCTCCGCCGGCGCGGTCTCCCACGACCGCCCCGGCTCTCTCGGAAGCACACGATGAAGACCCTCGACGGACCCCGACTGCGGCCCGATCAGGACGAGCTCTTCGCCGGCCTCCTGGAAAAGGCCGGCGGCGAGTTCAACGTCTTCCCGCTCTCTTTCGCCCAAGAGCGCCTGTGGTTCCTCGAGCAGCTCCGGCCGGGCACCGCGGTCTACAACGTGCCGATGGCCCTGGCGCTCGACGGCCCGCTCTCGGTGAAGGCCCTCGAGGCCGCCCTGGGCGATGTCGTCGCGCGGCACGAGTCGCTGCGAACGACCTTCGTGGCGGTAGGCGGCCGGCCGGTGCAGAAGATCCTGCCGGCGGTGCGGCTCGAGCTGCCCCGGGTCGACCTCACCGGCGTTGCCGGGGGCCGGGAGGAAGCGCTTCGCCGCATGGACGCCGTGATGGCGCGGCCCTTCGCGCTCGACCGTTGGCCGCTCCTGCGCGCGGTGCTCTACGCGTTGAGCGAGCAGCGCCGCGTCCTGCTCCTGGTGTTCCACCACGTGGTCACCGACGGCTGGTCGTGCGGGGTGCTCGCCGGAGAGCTCGCGGAGCTCTACCGGGCCCACCTTACCGGCCGCCGTGCCGAGCTTCCCGCGCTCGAGATCCAGTACGCCGAGTTCGCGGTATGGCAGCGGGAATGGCTCACCGGCGAGGTGCTCGAGACCCTCCTCGGGTACTGGCGCCGCCAGTTGAGCGGTCTGGAATCCGTGGAGCTGCCCGCCGACCGGCCGCGTACGGATCGCCGCACCTTTCGCGGGGGGTGGCTGCCCGTGGCGATCGGCCCGGAGCTGGCCGGCGGCCTGCGGCGGCTCGGCGCGGCCGCCGGTGCGACGCTCTTCCACGTGCTCCTGGCGTCGTTCCACGTGCTGCTGCAGCGCTACTCGAACCGTCCCGACCTCGCGGTGGGCACGCCCATCGCGAACCGCAACACGAGCGAGGTCGAGCCGCTGGTGGGATTCTTCGTCAACACCCTGGTGGTTCGCGCCCACGGGCGCGGGAACCCTTCGTTCCGCGAGTTCCTGGGCCGGGTTCGCGCGGCGGCGGTGGACGCCTACGCCCATCAGGACCTGCCTTTCGAGCGGCTGGTCGAGGAGCTCGAGCCAGAGCGGCGGCTCGACCGCAATCCGTTCTTCCAGAACGTGCTGGCGCTCCAGAACACGCCCTTGCCGCGGTTCGCTCCGGAGGGGTTGAGCGTGGAGATCGTCGAGGTCGACAGCGGCTGGGCCAAGCTCGACCTCACCCTCACCCTGCGCGAGGGTGAGGGGGGCCTTGCCGGGGCCTTGACCTATAGCGCCGAGCTTTTCGACCGGCGGACGGTTGACCGATTCCTCGGGCACTTCCGGAGCCTGCTCGCGGCCGTTGCCGCCACCGGGGATCGCCGGCTCTCAGAGCTGCCGCTATCGAGCCCGGCCGAGGAGGCCGAGCTGCGCTGCCTGGCGCGGGGGCCGGCCGCCACTACGCCGCCGCGCTCCCTCCACTCCGTTTTCGAAGAGCACGCCGCCCGGCACGGCGCGGCGCCGGCTCTTTACTTCGAGGGCCAGCGCCTCGACTACGCCGAGCTCAACGCGTGGGCCAATCGGGTCGCACACCGTCTGCGCAAGGTCGGCGTGGCACCGGAGAGGCGGGTGGGGCTGCTGGTCGATCGCCGGCCCGAGATGATCGTGGCGATGCTGGCGGTGCTCAAGGCCGGAGGCGCCTACGTACCGCTCGATCCCGGCGCGCCGCCACGCCGGCTGGAGCGCCAGCTTCGCGACGCCGGCGCCGCCTGGGCAGTGACCGTCGGAGACCTCGAAGCGGCCCTGCCCGAGGGCGTCGGCCGGGTGCTCGCGGAACCCTCCGCCACGCAGTCCGAGCCGGACACCAACCCGTCGCCCGCCGCAGGTCCGGACCATCTTGCGTACGTGATCTACACGTCGGGCTCCACCGGGCGGCCCAAGGGGGTCGCCGTGGAGCACCGCCAGCTCCACGCCTACTCCCAGGGCATCCTCGGCTTGCTGCGGTCGGGCGAGCTGAGCTTCGCGACGGTCTCGACGCTGACCGCCGATCTCGGCAATACCGCGATCCTCGCCGCGCTCATGACCGGCGGCGCCTTGCACCTGGTCAGCGAAGGCCGCCTCGCCGACGGCGACGCCCTTGGCGAGTACCTGGAGCGCCACCACGTCGACGGCCTCAAGATCGTGCCCTCGCACCTGGCCGCGCTCCTGAGCTGTTCCCGGCCGGAGCGACTGCTGCCACGCCGCTGCCTGGTGCTGGGCGGGGAGGCGGCGAGCTGGCCGCTGATCGAGAGGGTCCGCGCCCTGGCTCCTCGCTGCGCGATCTTCAACCACTACGGTCCCACCGAGGCCACGGTGGGAGCCGTGGCGACGCGGCTGACCGACGAGCCGGCGAACCGCGCCGCGCCTCCGATCGGCCGTCCGCTGGCGGGAGCGGAGGCCCACGTTTTCGGCCGCGGGCTCGCCGTGACGCCGCCTGGCGTTCCCGGAGAGCTCCACCTGGGTGGCGCCGGCGTGAGCCGCGGTTACCTCGGCCAGCCGAGGCGCACGGCGGAGCGCTTCATCCCGCATCCGGCCGCGAGCGGGGCGGGCGAGCGCCTCTATTCCACCGGAGACCTCGCTCGCTGGCGGGACGGCGGCCAGTTGGAGTTCCTCGGCAGGATCGACCAACAGCTCAAGCTCCGGGGCTTTCGCATCGAGCCCGGTGAGATCGAGTCCGTGCTGCGGGAGCACCCGGCGATCGACCAGGTGACGGTCGTTCTCCTGCGCGACACGCCTGGAGGACGCCTCGCCGCCTTCTTCACCCCCCAAGGCTCCCCGCCCGCGCCGAGCGAGCTCCGGGGCTTCGCCGCCGAGAGACTGCCGCCCATCATGGTGCCTTCGGCGTGGCAGGCCGTCTCGATCATGCCGCTCACCGCCAACGGCAAGCTGGACCGCGCCGCCCTGGCGCGGCGCGCGCCGCCGGCCGCGACGCCCGGCGAGCTCGCCGACGCCCCGCGTACCCCCACCGAGGAGCTTTTGACCGGCATCTGGTCCGAGGTCCTGGGTCGCCACGTCGGTCTCCACGACGACTTCTTCGCCACGGGCGGTCATTCGCTCCTGGCCGCGCGGCTGATCTCGAGGGTTCGCCAGGCGTGGCAGGTCGAGCTGCCGCTGGCCGAGCTCTTCGCGGCGCCCACCGTCGCCGGCCTGGCGACGCGGCTGGAGCGGGCGCGCGGGGGCCGGCCGGCCCGCGCTTACGTCCCGGTTCCGCGCAATGGCGAGCTGCCGCTGTCGTCCGCTCAAGAGCAGCTCTGGTTCCTCCAGCGCCTCGATCCTCGCGACCCGTCCTACAATCTTCCCTACTTCGTCGAGCTCGAAGGCGAGCTCGATCACGGCGCGCTCGCCTGGGCCCTCGAAAACGTCGTGGGGCGTCACGAGGTGCTCAGGACGTCATTTCCCGAGGTCGGCGGCGTGCCGGTGCAGCGCATCGCCCCGCCGTTCGCGGTGGAGCTTCCCAGGGTCGACCTTGGGGCGCTGCCCTGCTCCGCCCGCGAGCTCGAGGCGGCGCACCTCGCCCGCGATGCCGCGCGCCAGCCTTTCGACCTGGGCCGGACGCCGGCGTGGCGTGTGCTGATCCTCGCTCTCGGCCGCGGACGCCATTGGCTGCTCTGGACCCTCCACCACGTCGTTTCCGACGCCTGGTCGCGTGCCCTCCTCACCCGAGAGCTCGGTGCTTTCTACGACGGCGCCCGCCGGGGCGCGCCGCCGGCGCTGCCCGAGCTGCCTCTCCAGTACGCCGACTTCGCCCACGGCGAACGGCTTCGGCTCCGCGGACCGCTGCTCGACGACGAGATCGGCTACTGGCGCCGCCGGCTGGAGGGCGCGCCGCCGCTCGAGCTTCCCACCGACCGGCCGCGGCCCGCGCGGCGTTCCGGGAGGGGGGCGGCGGTGGCCTTCACCCTGGGCCGGGAGACCACGACGGAGGTGGCGGCGCTCGGCCGGCGCCACGGCGTGACGCTCTTCATGACCCTGCTGGCGGCCTTACAGACCCTGCTCCACCGTCACACCGGTCAGGACGACGTGACCGTCGGCGCGCCGGCGGCGCACCGGGGCGCGGGCGAGCTCGAAGGCCTCGTGGGCTTCTTCGTCAACGTGCTGGCGCTGCGCGGGTTCCCGGCGGGCCGCCTGCGGTTCGCGGAGCTTCTCAGCTCCACCCGCGGCGCTTGTCTGGAGGCCTACGACCACCAGGGCCTGCCCTTCGAGCGCTTGGTGGCGGAGCTCGCTCCCAAGCGAGAGCCGGGGCGCACGCCGATCTTCCAGGCGATGCTCGTGCTCCAGAACGCTCCGAGCGAGCAGTGGCGGCCGGCGGGGCTCGCGCTGCGACCCCTCGAGGTCGGCACCGGGACGGCAAAGTACGACCTCACGCTGGCGATCGAAGAGACTCAGGCCGGATTGCGGGGAGCGTTCGAATACAGCACGGACCTCTTCTTCGCCACCACGCTCCGGCGGCTCGCCGGCCATTTCCGGAGGATCCTCGAGAGCGGCGCCGCGGCGCCGGAGCGGCGGCTGGTTGACCTGGCCCTGCTGAGCCGCGCGGAGCAATCACAGGCGCTCTGGCAGTGGGATCCCTCGGACGTCGGCGGCGACGCGGTCACCAGCGTCGACGCCAAGATCGACGAGCGCGCCGCCGGTACCCCGGACGCCGTGGCCGTGGTCCGAGGCGACGAGCGCCTGACCTACGGAGAGCTGCGCCGCCGCTCCGGTCTGTTGGCGGCGCGCTTGCGCCAGATGGGCGTCGGCGCGGACGACGTCGTCGCCACGTACCTGGAGCGCTCGGCCGCGATGGTGGTGGTGATCCTGGGCGTCCTCGAGGCCGGCGCCGCCTACCTGCCCCTGGAGCCCGGCCAGCCTCGGCACCGGCTGGCGCGGTTGCTCGCCGACGCCGGGCCGCGAGGGGTCGTCACCACCCCGGCGCTCGCCGCGGACCTGCCCGCGGCCGCGCCGGTCCTGTTCCTGGACGGCGGTTCATCTCCGGGGCCGTCCAGGGCCGACGAGCGGCGGGATGCGTCCGTTCGGGTCCGTCCGGAGAACCTGGCCTACGTGATCTTCACGTCGGGCTCCTCGGGAGCACCCAAGGGCGTGGCGATCGAGCGCCGCCAGTTGGCCGCCTACGTCCGGGGCGTCGGCGAGCGACTCCGCCTGCCGGAAGGCGCCGCCTACGCCCTGCTCACGACGTTCGCCGCCGACCTGGGTCACACGATGGTCTTTCCCGCGCTCTGCCGCGGCGGCCGTCTGCACGTGGTGCCGTCGAGGATTGCGGCCGACGCCGAGGCGCTGGCCGAGTACAACCTGAGGCACCGTCTCGACTGCGCAAAGATCGTGCCCTCGCACCTGGCGGCGTTGGCAGGCTCCTCCCGGTTCGGCGAGGTGCTGCCGCGGCTGCGCCTGGTGCTGGGAGGCGAGGCGGCGAGTCGCGAGAGTGTGGACCGCGTCCGCGCGGTCGCGCCTGAATGCCGCATCTTCAACCACTATGGGCCCACCGAGGCCACGGTCGGCTGCCTGACCTGGGCGCTCGACCACAAGCCCGGTCCGCTGGAAACCGACCGGGTGCCGTTGGGCCGCCCCCTGCCGCAGACGCGGGCGTTGGTGGCCGATTCGGCGCTGCGGGCGGCTCCGGCGGGGGTGGCGGGAGAGCTCCTGGTCGGCGGCGCCACGGTCGGCCGCGGCTACTTGGGGCGACCGGCGGCGACGGCGCAGCGATTCGTGCCCGATCCGCGCGTCGGCGAGCCCGGGGAGCGCCTCTACTGCACCGGTGACCGGTGTCGCCGCCTGGCCGACGGAGCCGTGGAGTTCCTCGGCCGGGTCGACCACCAGTTGAAGGTCCTGGGGTACCGGATCGAGCCGGCGGAGATCGAAGCGGCGCTCGAGCGCCATCCGGCGGTGCGCCGAGCGGTGGTGACCGCGCACCGGGCCGAGGATGGCGAGGTCCGGCTTCGGGCCCACGTCCAGACAAGTCCCGGCCGGCGGGATGCGCCGCGATTGCTCGCCGAGCTGGCGCGGCACGCGCGCGGCGAGCTGCCCCCCTACATGGTGCCCCACGACTTCGCGGCTATCGACTCTCTGCCTCTGACCCCCAACGGCAAGGTGGACCGACGAGCTCTGGAAGAGCGGCCGCTGCCGCGGGCCCTCGAACCGGAGCCTGGCGACGAGCCGCGCACCGCCACGGAGGAGCTCCTGGCCGGGATCTGGTGCGAGCTCCTGGACCGGGGCACCGTGGGGCGAGAACAGAGCTTTTTCGAGCTCGGAGGGCACTCGCTCCTGGCCGTGAGGATGCTGACCCGGGTTCGCGATCTCCTGGGGATCGAAATGGCGTTGAGAACGGTCTTCGAGCGGCCGTCGATCGCCGAGCTCGCCGCCGGTATCGACGGCGCGCGCCGGAGCGCCGGCCCCTCGGTCCCGGCTCTCGAGCCTCTCGCGGACCGGGACGGCGTGCCCCTGGCATTCGCCCAGGAGCGGCTGTGGTTCTTCGAGAATCTCCACGCGGGCCGTCCCCTCTACAACCTGGCGAGCGCCTTTCGGCTTCGCGGCGAGCTCTCGGTGACGGCGCTCGGGCAGGCCGTCGACGAGATCGTTCGCCGCCACCAAGTCCTCCGGCTACGAGTAGAGATTCGAGACGGGCGGCCGGTGCAGGTCTTCGCTCCTCCCGCCCCGGTGCCGCTTTCGACCGCCGACCTCTCCGCTCTTCCCGCCGGCGTGCGCCCGGACGAGCTCCGCCGCCGGATGCGCGGGGAGATCGGGCGGCCGTTCGACCTGGAGCGCGGCGGCGCCCTGCGCTGCACCGTGCTCAGGCTAGGGGAAAGCGACCACGTGCTGCTGGTGGCCGCCCATCACCTGGTCAGCGACGGGGAGTCGTTGCGGATCTTCGTCGGCGAGCTGAGCGCGCTCTACCGGAGCGGTCGCGAGCGAGCCGCGGGCACGACCCTGCCGGAGCCGGCCTTGCAGTATGCCGACTACGCGGCCTGGCAGCGTCGCTGGCTCGAGAGCGGGGCCGCCGAGAGCGAGCTCGCCGAGTGGCGGGAGTCGCTGGCCGGGGCGCCGCCCCTGCTCGGGCTGCCCACCGACCGGCCTCGGCCGGCGGTCATGGGCTTCGCGGGCGCCAGTTGCGCGGTGCGGCTGGCGTCGGACGCGGAGCACGCCCTGACCGGGATGAGCCGGCGCCACGGCGCAACCCTGTTCATGACCTTGCTGGCGGCCTTCAAGGTCCTTCTCCTTCGCTACACGGGAGAAGCCGACGTCGTGGTGGGCTCTCCCGTCTCCCACCGTCCCCAGCAGCGGACCGAAGGCTTGATCGGGCTGTTCCTCAACCTGGTGCCTTTGCGGACCAGGCTCTCCGGCGACCCGAGCTTCGCCAACCTGCTGCAGCGGGTCCGCGAATCCGTATTGACGGCCTTCACGCGCCTCGGTGTGCCCCTCGAGCGGGTGGTCGAGCATCTAGCGCCGCGGCGTAGCCCCGCCTACACGCCGGTCTTCCAGGTGATGTTCAACTTCCGGCACGCCGTCGGCGAGGACCTCGAGCTCCCAGGCGTCGCGGCGCAGGCCATGAGCCTCGACTCCGAGATCGCCCGCTTCGACCTCACGCTGTCGCTGCGGCGAACCGCGCAAGGCGTTGCAGGCGTCGTCGAGTACAAGACGGAGCTCTTCGACGCCACCACGATCCGCCATCTGGCTTGCCACTATGCGCGCCTCGTCGAGGCCGTGGCCTCGGATCCGGCCTTACGCTTGTCGGCGATCGACGTGCTCAGCCGAGTCGAACGGTGGCAGCTCGTGGGCGAGTGGACCGACACGGAGCGCGGCGTCGCCCCGGCGACGGTTCACGGGCTCTTCGAGACGCGCGCCGCGGCGTCGCCGGGGGCGCCGGCGCTTCACTTCGAGGGCCAGCGGCTGACCTACGAGGAGCTCGACCGCCGCGCCGGCCGTCTCGCCCGCCGCCTCGAGTCGCTGGGCGTCGGTCCGGAGATCGTGGTCGGGATCGAGATGGACCGTGGTCCCGAGCTGGTCGTCGGTTTGCTCGGCGTGCTCAAGGCGGGCGGCGCCTACCTGCCCCTCGACCCGGCCTACCCGCGACGACGCCGGGAGCTCATGCTGGCCGACGCCGGCGCCGCCCTGCTCCTCGTGCGGGGCTCGGCGGCCACGCCGGACGGGGGCGCGTCCGTCGAAGGAATCCGGGTCGAATCCCTGACCCCCGCCGCCCGCGGGCGTGCCCCGGCCGGGCCTTTTCCGGCCGGGCCCGACAACCTGGCCTACGTCATCTACACCTCGGGCTCGACCGGCCGTCCCAAGGGGGTCATGATCTCCCATCGCCAGGTGGTGAGCTTCTTCGCCGGCATGGATGAACGCCTTGGGCGCGACGAGCCGGGGACCTGGCTCGCGGCCACCAGCGTTTCCTTCGACATCTCGGTGCTGGAGCTCTTCTGGACGCTGACCCGAGGCGCCACCGTCGTCCTCCAACACTCGCTCGGAGGCCACCGCGGGATCCCTCAGGAGACGCCGGCCCGGGCCGCCCGGCCCGCGGCGCGGCGCGCCATGGAGCTCAGTCTCTTCTACTTCGCCAGCGCCCGGCCGCAAACCGGCGCCGGCGGCCGCCGCGGCGGCGCTTATAGGTTGCTCCTCGATGGGGCGCGAGCCGCGGATCGGCTCGGTTTCGCCGCGGTGTGGACACCCGAGCGCCACTTCCACGACTTCGGCGGTCTCTATCCCAATCCCGCGACCACCGGATCGGCGGTGGCCGCGGTCACCGAGAAGGTCGGGATCCGGGCCGGCAGCGTGGTCCTGCCTCTCCACCACCCGGTGCGGGTGGCCGAAGAGTGGGCGGTCGTCGACAACATCTCGGGCGGAAGAGTGGGAATCTCCTTCGCTTCCGGCTGGCATGCCGACGACTTCGTCCTCGCCCCGGCCAACTACGCCGACCGCAAGCAGCTCATGCTGCGCGAGATCGAGACGGTGCGCCGCCTCTGGCACGGCGAAGCGGTAGTGCTCGCGGGCGGCGGCGGCAACGAGGTCGCGGTGACGATCCGTCCGCAGCCGGTCCAGGCCGAGCTGCCCGTGTGGATCACCGCCAGCGGCAACCCCGAAACGTTTCGCCTCGCCGGCGAAATGGGGGCCGGGATTCTCACCCACCTGCTGGGCCAGAGCGTGGCCGACGTGGCCGACAAGATCGCCGTCTACCGCCAGGCCTGGCGCGAGGCCGGCCGGGGCCCGGGCAAGGGGCACGTGACGTTGATGCTCCACACCTTCGTGGGCGAGCGGCTCGACGAGGTGCGCGAGCTGGTGCGCGAGCCGTTCTACGATTACTTGCGCAGCTCGGCCGGGCTGGTCAGCAACCTGATGCGCAGCCTGGGCCGCCAGGGCCGGGCAGAGGACTACTCTCCCGAAGAGCAGGAAGCGGTCCTGGCGCACGGCTTCGAGCGCTACTTCGATCAGAGCGGCCTCATGGGGACCCCGGAAACCTGCGCGCGGACGATCCACACGCTCGGCTCGATCGGCGTCGACGAGGTGGCCTGCCTGATCGATTTCGGAGTCGACGCCGACCTCGTTCTGCAAAGCCTCGAGCCGCTCGCCGACCTGCGCCGTGACGGCGTGCCGCGGGCCGTCCGGGAGACGGGCTACTCCCTGCCCGAGCAGCTCGTGCGCCATCAGGTCACCCACCTGCAGTGTACGCCGTCGATGGCCAGGATCCTGGCGGCGGACAGCGCCGCGGCTCCCGGTCTGGCGAATCTCGAAACGCTCTTGATCGGCGGCGAGACGTTGACGCCGGCGCTCCTGAGCGAGCTGCGGGAGAAAACGCGGGCCCGGATCCTCAACGTGTACGGCCCGACCGAGACCACGATCTGGTCGGCCACGTGCCGCGTCGAGTCGGGCCCCGGCCCCGTCGCCATCGGCCGCGAGATCCTCAACACGCGGATCTACGTGCTCGATCGCCACCTTCGGCCCACCCCGGCCCGGGTGCCGGGACAGCTCCTGATCGCCGGTGCCGGCCTGGCGCGCGGTTATTGCGGGCGGCCTGCGCTGACCGCGGCCAGTTTCCTGCCCGACGCCTTCGCCGTCGTGCCCGGCGGCCGGCTCTACGCCACCGGGGACCTGGCGCGGCGCCGCGGAGACGGCAGCCTCGAGTTCCTCGGCCGCGTGGACCACCAGCTCAAGCTCAACGGCTACCGCATCGAGCCCGGAGAGATCGAGTCGGTTCTGCGCCGCCACCCCGCGGTGGGCCAGGTGGTCGTGGCCCCGGACGGCGACGCGCCGGAGAGCCGGCTCGTGGCCTTCGTCGTCCCGCGCGGCGCGGCCGCCCCGCCCGATCCGGCCGCGCTCGCCGCCCTGGCGCGCCGCCACCTTCCCGAGCACATGGTGCCGAGCTTTTTCTCCTTCCTCGAGGCCCTGCCGCTGACCGTGAGCGGCAAGGTCGACCGCCGAGCCCTGCCGCGGCAGGAAACGTTCCGGCACCGCGGCGACGCAGCGCAGCTCGCTCCTCCCGCCGGCGAGACCGAGCGGCGCCTCGCCGCCGTGTGGAAAGAGGTGCTGAAGATCGACCGCGTCGGCCGCAACGAGAACTTCTTCGAGGCAGGTGGGACCTCGCTGCTCCTCGTCCGCGTCCATCAGGAGATCCAGCGCAGCTTCACCGGCCCGGTTTCTCTCGTCGACCTCTTTCGCCGCCCCACGATCGCTTCTCTGGCGCAGCTTCTGGAAGGCAAGCACACGGACGCGGACAACGTCGAGCAGAGCCGCGAGAGGGCGCGGCGCCAGAGCGAAGCGATCGCGGCGTCGGGCGCTCTCGACCGGCAAAAGCAATTCATGCAGCGCCGCCGCGAGGGCAGGCGTGCTCCCCGCTCACTTGGCTAGAGGATCTCACAGGTGCCGGAACCCCTACCCCCGATCAGCGCTTCGGTCCCGCGTCGGCTCAGCCTGCCCAACGGTCTGGAGATCGCCTGTCAGACCACCAGCGAGGCGAGGTACTTCTACGAGGACATCTTCGTCAAGAGGATCTACGTGCGCCACGGTATCGATCTCTCGGACGCGGAGTGCGTCTTCGACGTGGGGGCCAACATCGGGCTCTTCACGCTCTTCGCCCTCCGGTTCAGCCCGCGTGCCCGGGTCTACGCGTTCGAGCCGGCGCCGGCACTGTTCGAGATCCTGCGCCACAACACCGCCGGCCATGGCGAAGCCGTGCGGCTGTTCCACTGCGGCGTCTCGCGCCGCAGCGGCCGGGGCACGCTCACCTTCTACCTCTCGAGCTCCGGCATGTCGTCGTTCTACGGCGATCCAGACGAGGAGCGCGAGGCCCTGCGATCGATCTTCGAGAATCAGCGGCGTCAAGGCGTCGAGGGCGTCGAGGAGGTCCTCGAGCATGCCGACGACCTGCTCGCCGAGCGGTTGCGCAACAAGACTTTCGACGTCGAGCTGCTGCCGCTCTCCCAGGTCATTCGCGACGAGGGAGTGGAGCGGATCGACCTGCTCAAGATCGACGTGCAAAAGAGCGAGGAGGACGTGCTGGCCGGCATCGAGCCGGCCGACTGGCCCAAGATCCGCCAGGTGGTCGTCGAGGTCCACGACGTCGCGGGGCGCGTGGAGCGTCTGCGCGAGGTCCTCGAAGAGCGTGGGTTCACGGTCGTCGCCGATCAGGACGTCCACTACGAGAGCTCGCCGATCTGGAACCTCTACGCCGCGCGGTCCAGGCCGGCGGAAACGGTGGGCTGCCCGGCCTTGTCCAGGACCCGTGTCCGCGCCGGCCGGCTGTTCGCCGCGGCGAGATCCCAGCGCCGGGGGATCGCGAGATGAGCGGATCGCGGATCGAAGGTATCGCCATCGTCGGCATGTCGGCCCGCTTTCCCGGGGCCGCCGACCTCGACGAGTACTGGCGGAACCTGTGCGGAGGAGTCGAATCGATCACCTCCTTCAGCCGGGAGGAGCTCGAGGAGGCGGGGGTCTCGCCGCTCTTGCTCAACGAGCCCCGGTACGTCCGCGCCAGCGGCGTCATCGAAGGCTTCGAGAGCTTCGACGCGGCGTTCTTCGATTTCAACCCGGCCGAGGCGCGGATCGTCGATCCGCACCACCGCCTCTTCCTCGAGCACGCCTGGCAGGCGCTGGAGAACGCCGGCTACGATCCGTTCTCCTATGGCGGCTCGATCGGCGTCTTCGGCGGCATGGGTGCGCCCCTCTACCTTGCCAATCACCTCGCCGCCAATCCCGAGGTGGCCCGAACCGTCAGCACCTTCCAGCTTCGGATCCTGAACGACAAGGACTTTCTCGCCTCGCTGACCGCCTACAAGCTGAATCTCCAGGGACCGTGCGCCAGCGTTCAGACGGCGTGCTCCACCTCGCTCGTCGCCGCCGCTCTCGCCTGCCAAAGCCTGCTCAACCACCAGTGCGACATGGCGCTCGCCGGTGGCGTAGCGCTGAGCCTGCCCGGCCGATCCGGCTACGTCGCCCACGAAGGGATCTTCAGCCCCGACGGCCGTTGTCGCGCCTTCGACGCCGAGGCCAACGGCACGGTCTCGGGCCGCGGCGTCGGCGTCGTCGTCTTGAAGCGTCTTGCCGAGGCCCTCGAAGACGGCGACCACGTCCACGCGGTGATCCGTGGCTGGGCGATGAACAACGACGGCGCTCTCAAGGCCGGCTACACGGCGCCCAGCGTCGACGGCCAGGCGGAGGTGGTGGCGATGGCGCAGGCCATGGCCGGAGTCGACGCCGAGACCATCTCCTACGTCGAAGCCCACGGCACCGGCACCCCGTTGGGCGACCAGATCGAGGTCGCCGCCTTGAGCGAGGTCTTCCGTGAGACCACGCAGCGCTCGGGCTTCTGCGCTCTCGGCTCGGTCAAGACGAACATCGGCCACCTCGACATCGCCGCCGGCGTCGCCGGCCTGCTCAAGGTGGTCCTCGCGCTCGAGCACCGGTTCTTGCCGCCAAGCCTCCACTTCTCGACGCCCAATCCCCACGTCGACTTCGCCGCGACCCCTTTCTACGTCCAGTCGGAAGGGCGGGAGTGGCAGGGCGCCGGGGCCGCGCCGCGCCGCGCGGGCGTGAGCTCGTTCGCCATGGGCGGCGTCAATGCTCATCTGGTGCTCGAGGAAGCGCCCCCTCCGGAGCCTTCCGGCGCCAGCCGGCCTCACCAGCTCCTGGTGTGGTCGGCCCGCACGCCTTCCGCGCTCGCGACGATGACCGCCCGGCTGGCCGAGCACCTTTCGGGCGCCGCCGGCCCGGCGAGCTCGCCGGAGGCGCTGGCGGACGTCGCCCACACTCTGCGGCTCGGCCGGCGGCCCTTCGAGCACCGCCGCGCCCTGGTCTGCCGCTGCGGCGACGACGTGCCGGCGCTGCTGCGCGGCGAGCATCCGAGCCGTCTGCTCACCGGCCGGCCGCGGCCGGAGGGGGCCACCGTGGCGTTCCTCTTCCCCGGCCTCGGCAACCACTACGTGGGTATGGCCCGCGAGCTCTATGACGAGGAGGCGGTTTTCCGCGATCAGATCGACCGCTGCGCCGAGCTGCTCGAGCCCCGGTTGGGGCTCGATTTCCGGACCGTCCTCTATCCCCCCGAGATCGCGCGGAGCACCCCCAAGAGCGACTTCGCCCGTTTGATCGGCCGCTCGGCCGAGGGCGACGGCGGCGCGGCGGGCGAGCTGCTGAGGACCCGGCTGGCGCAGCCGGTGCTCTTCGCCGTGGAGTACGCGCTCGCGCGTCTGCTCGTGGAGTGGGGGCTGCGGCCGGCGGCGATGCTCGGCTTCAGCATCGGCGAGTACGTAGCCGCCTGCCTGGCGGGGGTGGTCGACCTCGAGGACGGCCTCGCTCTGGTCGCCGACCGCGCCGAGATGATCGACCGCCTGCCGGCCGGCGCGATGCTCGCCGTGTCGATCTCCGAAGCCGAGGTCGAAGCTCTCTTGACGCCCGACCTGTCGATCACTGCGGTCAACGCCCCGCGAGTCACCGTGGTGGGCGGGGCCCCGGACGCCGTCGCCGACCTGGCCCGGCGGCTGGAAGAGCGAGGGGACGTCGCTCGCCGCCTCGAGACCACGCACGCGTTCCATTCCCCCATGATGAGCCCCGTCGTCGCCGCCTTCCGCCAACGCGTCGCGCGAGCGAACCTCCGGGCGCCGCGCATCCCTTTCGTTTCCAACGTGACCGGGACCTGGATCACGGCCGGGCAGGCGACCGATCCGGGCTACTGGGCCGATCACCTGTGCCGACCCGTACGGTTCGCGGCCGGGGTCGCGCAGTTGGGCGCGGATGCCGCTCGCGCGCTGGTCGAGGTCGGACCCGGCCAGGTCCTGAGCTCCTGGGCTCTGCAGGCGCCCGCGAGCGACGGAGTCGAACGGCTGGCGGTACCCACCTTGCGCCACGCCTTCGACCGGCATTCCGACCAGGCGTACCTGCTCGACGCGCTGGCACGCCTGTGGATCGCCGGCGTGGTCGTCGACTGGCCGAGCTTCGCGGCCGGGGAGCGCCGGCGTCGCGTGCCGCTGCCCACCTATCCCTTCGAGCGGAAGCGGTTCTGGATCGAGGCCCGGTCTCGCTTGGACACGGCGGTGCCCAACGAGGCCCTGGCGACGCTCGCCAAGACCGCTCTCGACGACTGGTTCTACCTACCGGCCTGGAAGCCGGAGCCTCCGGCGCTGACGGCGCCGGCGACGCCCGGGCCGAGGCGCACCTGGGTGCTCTTCATCGAAGAGGCGGGCTTCGGCCTGCGGCTGGCCGAGAGGCTCGAGGACGAAGGGCACACGGTGGTGCTGGTGGCGGCCGGAGAGCGCTTCGCCAAGGTCGAGCCGGGCGCCTTCACGCTCGAGCCCGGTGAGCCCGGAGGCTACAGCGACCTCCTCACGGACCTGCGCGCCGAGGGCCACGAGATCGATCGCATCGTGCACCTTTGGACCCTGGGACCGGCCGCGCCGGAACCTGAGCGGGATCTGGACCTGGGGCTCTACAGCCTGATCTTCCTGGCGCAGGCGCTCGCAGCAGGCCGGCCGCCGCAAGCTCTGGGCCTGTGGGTGTTATCGAGCCATCTCTTTCAGGTGACAGGACACGATGAAGTCCATCCCGAAAAAGCGACCATCCTCGGTCCCTGCGCCGTCATTCCTCAGGAGTTCCCCGGCATCGAATGCCGGTGCCTGGAGCTCGCTCTTCCACCGCCGGAGAGCCGGCTTGAGGAGCACCTGCTCGACGCCGTGCGCCGCGAGCTCGACGACATGGGCGGGATTTCGCCGGTGGCCTATCGCGGCTCGCGGCGCTGGCGGCGTGACTTCGAAAGGGTCGACGTTCCGGTGCCGGGGGCGGCTGGGGAAGCGAGATCTCTGCTCAAGTCGCAAGGGGTCTACCTGATCACGGGCGGCCTCGGCGGCTTGGGCCTGGTGATGGCCGAGGAGCTCGCCCGCAGCGTCCAGGCGCGGCTCGTGCTGGTGACCCGGTCGGCGTTTCCGCCAGCTTCAGCGTGGGACGGCCACGTCGCCGGAAACCCGCCCTCCGATCCCGTGAGCCGACGAATCCGGCGGATTCGAGCCTGCCAGGAGCTCGGAGCCGAGGTCCTGGTTGCCGCGGCCGACGTCACCGACGTCGAGGCGATGGAACAGCTCCGCGCCGAGGTGAGGCGGAGGTTCGGCGCCGTCGACGGCATTCTCCATGCCGCCGGCGTCTTCCCGGGGGGATTCCTCGAGATCACGACGCGCGCGCGCATGGCGGAGGTCCTGGCTCCCAAGGTGCAGGGCACGCGGGTCTTGGAGCGGGTCTTCGCTGCCGAGCGGCCGGACTTTCTTCTTCTGTGCTCGTCGCTCACGGCGATCACGGGCTCTTTCAGTCTCACCGACCACACGGCCGCCAATGCCTTCCTCGACGCCTTCGCCCAGTCCGCGGCGCTCGTCGGCGGCACCCGCGTGATGAGCGTCAACTGGGACGCCTGGCAGGAGGTCGGACAAGCCGTGGCAGCGGCGGCCAGCTTCGGGCTGATCGGCGAGCCTGAAGAGATCCTCTACGCTCCGGATCACCCGCTTCTGGGCGAGTGCGTCTACGACTCGGGGGAGAGGATCGTCTACCGCACGAAGCTGACCACCGCGGACTTCTGGGTCCTCGACGAGCACCGCTTCACCGATGGCGGGGTGATGCCGGGCACGGGATACCTGGAGATGGTCCGTGCCGCCTGCGCGGAGAGGCTCGGCGACGCCGAGTGGGAGCTGCGCCAGGTCTACTTCCTCCAGCCCATGGTCGTGCCCGACGCCGGGCAGCGCTGGGCGCACCTCACTCTGGAACGTCGCGACGACGGATTCGCCTTCCACGTCGACAGCCGCTCGGCCGAGCTCGGGAGCGAGCCGGTGCGCCACGTCGAGGGCCGGGCCGTGCGGCGGACCGCCTCGCCCATTCCCGCCGTCGACGTGGAAGCGATCCGGCGCGAGTGCAGCGAGCTCGACGAGGCTGCCGCGGCGAGCGCCGATCGGCGGTCCGGTTCCTTCCTCTTCGGCCCCCACTGGACGACAACGAGCAAGCAGCTACGCTGGGGCGACTCCCAAGGCCTTCTCACCATTACCCTGGCCGAAGAGCTCGCCGCCGAGATCGGGGTCTACGGCCTCCATCCGGCGCTCCTCGACGGCGCGACCGGCTTCGTCCAGCGCCGAGCGGAAGGGCTCTACCTGCCCTACGGCTACGAGAGACTGCGACCGCTGCGTCCGTTGCCGCGGTCGTTCTATAGCCATGCCCGCCTGCGAGCCCTGACCGACGAGATCCTGACCACCGATCTCACGCTCCTCGACCTGGAAGGAGAAGTGCTCGTCGAGATCGAGGGGTACACGCTGCGCCGCGTCGATCCCGCCGCCATCGGCGCCGCCGGCGCCACCCAGGACATCGGCGCGGCTCTCGCCCACACTCACGAGCGGGCAGGCGAGCGCGAAGAGGAGCTTCTGGCCGCGATCCGGCCGCGGGAAGGTGCCGAGGTCCTGCGCCGTCTGCTCGGGTTGTACCGCCTGCCGCCGCAAATGCTGATCTCGACCCGCCACCTTCCGACCCGCCTGCGGGCGCTCGCCGAGCAGACTCCGAGCCGCCACTTCGACCGGATCGACCAGCTCCGATCCCAGGCCGGAGCCAATCACCCGCGGCCCGACCTGGCCACCGCCATGGTCGCGCCGCGCACCGACCTCGAGGATCGAATGGCATCGATCTGGCGCGACCTGCTGGGGTTGTCCGAGGTCGGAGTCCATGACAACTTCTTCGATCTCGGTGGCGATTCGCTGCTCGCCACGCGCCTGGTAGCGTTCACCGAGCAGCACTTCGCGGTCCGTCCGTCTCTGCGGACGATCTTCGAAGCCCCGACCATCGCCGAGCTTGCCGCCGCGGTGACCGAGCTCGGAAGCGAGGACGGCGGCGACACCGCCGGAGAGATCGAGCGGCGGGACGGCCCGGGGCCCTTCCCCCTCTCCTTCAACCAGCGCCAGATCTGGCTCTTCGAACGCCTGCGCCCCGGCACGCCGACCTATAACGTGCCCACCGTCCTGCGCCTTTCCGGCAGGCTTCGGATCGATGACCTGCAGAGCGCGCTCGACGCGTTGACGCGGCGCCAGGACGAGCTCCGGGCGACCTTCCACTTGGCCGGTGACGCGCCGGCTCAGACCATTTCGGACGATCTCCGGTGCCTGGTGAGGGAGGTCGACCTGAGCGCTCTGGCGAGGGACGGCCGCGAACGCGAGGCGCACCGGCAGGTGCGAGCCGAGCTCGCCCGGCCGTTCGACCTGGAGCGCGGCCCGCTCGTACGGGTCTTGCTCCTACGGCTCGAAGGCGACGAGCACGTCCTCGCCATCACCCTCCACCACCTGGTCTGCGATCGGTTTTCCCAGATCCTCTTCGTACGCGAGCTCGTCGCCCTTTACCGAGCTCGCCTGGAGGGCCGCCCGGCGCTCCTGCCGGAGCTCACATTTCGCTACGTGGAATATGCCGTGTGGCAGGACCGCTGGATGACGGCGGAGCGGGTCGATCGACAACTGGCTTATTGGAAGGACCAGTTGACCGGCGCTCCGGCGGCCTTGGAGCTCCCCGCCGACTATCCCCGGTCCGCGCTCCGGAGCTTTCGCGGCGCACGCCATACGGTTGCTTTCGCCGACGGCCTCGGAAATAGGTTGAAGAGCCGGGCCGATGCCGAGGAGGCGACCCTCTTCATGGCCCTTCTGGCCGGGTTCTACTTGTTGCTCTACCGCCACACGGGCCAGGAGGACCTCCTCGTGGGCTCTCCGATCACCGGACGCAACGCCCTCGGCACGCAGGAGTTGATCGGCCTGTTCGCCGCGGTCATGGTCCTCAGGACGCGGCTCGACGGCGATCCGACGCTCGGCCAACTGCTCAGACGGGTCCGCGAGGTGGCCCTCGGCGGCTACGCCCACCAGGACCTGCCTCTCGAGAGGCTGGTGGCGGAGCTCGATTTGCCCCGCGATCCCACCCGGGCGCCCCTGTTTCAAGTGATGTTCATCGTGCAGCGTGATCCCGACGAGCCCATGGAGCTGCCGGGTCTGGTGCTCAAGCCCTGGGAATCGGCGCGCGGTACCTCGAAGTACGATCTCACCGTCTTCGTCTTCGAGCAGGCCGACGGAGTGCGGGGCGCGGCGTTCGAGTACCGCCCGGACCTCTTCACGGAAACACGGATCGCCGCTCTGGCCCGGGACTTCGAACGGTGCCTCGAGCTGATCGCCGGGGAGCCCGAGCTCCGATCGAGCTCGGCGGTCGACCGTTTGCGCCAGGAAAGCCGGCGCGAGCTCGCCTCCCGGGAGCGACGGCGCAAACCGGTGCCCACGGCGGTGGCGGCCGGCTCTCGCCGAGAGCCGGCACCCGAGACATGCGACATGGAGGTGCGCAATTGAGCACGGCAACAACGTCGAAGCGTCTTCCCAAGAAGCTCCCATCAGGGATCGCTCGCGCGGCTCCGAGGAGCGCGGCGGAGCACTTGGTGCGATTCGAACCCTCCGCCGACGGCCGATTGCCCGTGGTGGCGCGCCCGGCCGCCGACGGCGTGGACCTCGCCGCTTGGCTTAGCGACAACCGAGCCGTGGCTCGCTCTTGGCAGCGAGCCGTCGGCGGTGTGCTGTTTCGCGGTTTCGACCTGTCGGGGGTCGATGAGCTCGAAGCCGTGGTCCGGGCCTTCTCGCGAGAGGACCTGGCGGTCTACCGAGATGCCACGACGCCGCGCAGCGTTATCCGCGGCAACGTCTACACCTCCACGGACTATCCGGCCGATCAGGACATTTTCCTCCACAGCGAGCTCGCCTACTCCAAGACCTGGCCGATGAACCTATTCTTCTTCTGCGAGATTCCGGCGGAGGAAGGCGGAGAGACGCCCATCGCCGATACGCGCAAAATCCTTCAGCGCATCGACCCCCAGGTCCGCGAGCGCTTCCGGCGGCGCAAGGTGCTCTACATGCGCAATTATGGCGAAGGCCTGGGGATTGACTGGCGCACCGTGTTCAAGACCGACCGGCGCGCCGAGGTCGAAGCCTTCTGCTCGGCCTCGGGCATCACCTTTGAATGGCGTGGCGAAAACCGCCTGCGCACCCGCGCGGTGCGTGACGCTCTGGCCCGTCATCCGGAGACGGGCGAGGAGGTCTGGTTCAATCACGTGGTGCTCTTTCACGCCTCGAACCTCGATCCGGAGGTGCGCGGCGCGCTCGAGTCCCGACTGGGAGAGGAGGGCCTCCCCCACGGCACTTTCTACGGCGACGGCGCGCCGATCGAGCCCGAGGTCGTCGGGCACCTTCGCAGCGCGTCGTGGGCCGAGGCGGCCGTTTTCCCCTGGCAGCAGGGCGACCTGCTGCTCCTCGACAACATGTTGACCGCCCACGGACGCAACCCGTACCGGGGAGAGAGGCGTCTGCTGACGGCGATGAACGAGATGTGGTCCGGCAACGCCTGATCGCGGAGAGAGCCCATGCAACCGGTGGAATCGGTGGATCGTCCGGAGCCTGTACGAGGATACCGCCTGTCGCCGCAACAGAGGCGGGCGTGGGCGCTGGCGGCCGGGGCCGAGCCGGAGTCGGGTGCTCTCCCGGCCTGTTGTCCTGCCCGGCTCGAGATCGATGTCCGCGGGCCACTCGAGGTGTCCCGGCTGCGCAGCGTCCTGCAAGACGTCGTGACGCGGCACGAGGTCCTGCGGAGCCGTTTCCACTGCCCGCCCGGGCTGCGCCTGCCGGTTCAGATCGTGACCGAAGCCGTCGTCGAGCTTACCGTCGCTGACGCCGCCGAGACCAGGAAGTCTCCCGAGCCCGCCGTCGGCTCCGCCATCAGGGCGAGGCTCATCCGGTTGGCGCCGGAGCGTTGGACCCTCGAGCTCGAGCTCACCGCGCTCCAAGCCGACAGCCGCGGCCTTCGCCAGCTTGCGGCGGAAGTCGCCGCGGCCTACGGCGGCGGCGTCCGGCAGGGCGAGGAGCCGATGCGGTATGTGGACCTCGCCGAATGGCAGAACGAGCTCGCCCACGGTGATGACGCCGAGCAGGGACGGCGGTTCTGGGCGAATCGGCGCCCCGGCGACACGAGATGGCTCAGGTTGCCCCTAGAGGGCACCGGCGGCTCCGAGCCCCCTGAGCTTCGGTTCACCTCCGTGACGCTCGGCGAAGGGGTCGCGGCGGCCACCGACCGCCTGGCCGAGCGTTCGGGGGTGAGCCCGGCCGCCGTCATCCTGGCCGCCTGGGCCACGCTTCTCGGCCGCCTCACCGGCCGCCGAGAAGTGCCCGTCGCGACCTGCTACGACGGCCGTTCGTACGAAGGCCTGGAGCGGGTCATCGGTCCTCTGGAGCGCTATCTCCCCCTGCGCCTCGATTGCGGGCCCCGGCGGCGCTTTCGCGAAGTCGCCGGCCAGGCCTTCGAGCTGACGGAAGAGCTCTACGACTGGCAGGAATTCTACCAACCCCAGGACGACGTCCTCCTGCCCTGGGCCTTTCTCTTCGAGGAAGGAGAGACCTCTTGGAGGGGAGGCGAGGCGAGCTTCTCCCTGACCCACCACAGCGCGCTGACGGAGCGTTTCGTGGTGCGGCTCGCGGTCTTCCGCCGCGCCGCAGGCCCGGCGTGCTCCGGGGCGCTCGACGCCGAGCTCGCGTACGACGCCGGCCGCCTGACTCCCGACTCCGCCCGCCGCATGGCGGAGCGGCTCTCGACCCTGCTCGCCGCGGCGGTCCTTGACCCGGACCGTTTTCCGGAGGACCTCGACGTCGTCTCGCCGGCGGAGAGAGAGGTGATCGAGGTCTGGAGCGTCTCCTCGCCGGAAGTCCCCGGCCGCCGGCCCGCGGACGCCGTGCGGCTCTTTCTCGAGCGGGTCGAGCACGGGCCCGATCGGATCGCGGTGATTTGCGCCGGGCAGCACGTGAGCTACCGCCGTCTCGCCGCCGTCGCCGGCGACGTCGCGTGCCGGCTGCGCCGGCGCGGCGTCGGGCCGGAGACGCTCGTGGGGATCTGCCTCGACCGCTCGCCGGACATGGTGGCGGGTGTCTTCGGCGTCCTGATGGCAGGCGGGGCCTACGTGCCTCTGGATCCCGCGTATCCGCGCGAGCGGAACCTGCGGGTCGCCGAGCTGGCGCGGCCCGCCCTGATCCTGACCCGCGGCCGCCTTCGCGACGCGCTGCCGGCGCCCGCGCAGGTGCTCCGCCTCGATGAAGACTGTCGCGACGAGGACCGCGAAGAGCGAGCGCCGTCGCCGGAGGCCGATCCTCAAAGCCTGGCCTACGTGATGTTCACCTCGGGCTCCACCGGCGAGCCCAAAGGGGTCATGGTGAGCCACGCCAACCTCGCTCACTACCTGGATTCCCTGCCTGAAGCCCTTGGAGTCGGAGGAGACGACGTCTTCCTTCACACCGCTTCGTTCGCCTTCTCGTCCTCGGTGCGTCACCTCTTGGTTCCGCTGAGCCGCGGCGCCGCGCTGGTGCTAGCCACCGACGAGGAGCGGTCCGATCCCAAGCGGCTCCTGGGTCTTGCGAGGAACACCGCGGCCACGGTCATGGATACCGTGCCCTCGTTGTGGCGCGGGTGCCTCAAAGTCCTCGGCTCTCCCGCCGCGGCCGGGTACCGTCCACGCCTCGCCCTGTCGACTGGTGAGGTCCTGGCGGCGGAGGTCCCGCGCGAATGGGAACGCCGTTTCGAGGACCCGCCGCGGTTCGTCAACATGTACGGCCAGACCGAAACGGCCGGAATGGTAGCGCTCCACCCGGTGCCGAGGCGGTTCGAAGATCCGGACGGGATGCCCCTCGGCAGGCCGATCCGGGGCGTGGCGGTCTTCGTGCTCGATCGGCGCTCGCGGCTTTCGCCGATCGGCTGCACCGGCGAGATCCACGTGGCCGGAGGCGCCCCCGGCCGCGGCTATCTGCGCCGGCCGGCGCTCACCGCCGAGCGGTTCGTGCCGGATCCTCACAGCGGCCGTCACGGTTCGCGCCTGTTGCGCACCGGCGATCTCGGCTTTTTCGACGGCGGCGGCTGTCTCCGATTCGTGGGCCGGCTCGATCACCAGGTCCAGGTCCGGGGGCACCGGGTGGAGCCCGGAGAGATCGAGGCGGCGCTCGGGGCTCATCCCGACGTCGAGCTCTGCGCGGTCCGCGCCCGCGACTCCGGCTCTGGCGAGATCGAGCTTGCCGCCTACGTGGCTCGAGGAGTCGGGCGTGATCCCGAGCCTCGGAGCCTGCGCGCCTTTCTGGAGGAGCGGCTGGCGCCCTACATGGTGCCGAGCCGCTTCCTCGTCCTCGACGAGCTGCCCATGACGCCGAACGGCAAGGTGGACCGCCTCGCATTGCCCGAGCTCGAGGAAGCGGCCGCCCGGCCCTACGTGGCCCCGTCGACGGAGCTGGAGCGACAGCTCGCCGAGATATGGGCGGCGGTGCTGGCGGTCGAGCGCGTGGGTCTCCACGACGATTTCTTCGACCTGGGTGGACATTCGATGCGCGCGATCCTGATCATGTCGCGCCTCCAGGAGCGCTACGGCGTCGACTTACCGGCCTTCAGGCTCTTTGAGGTCCGGACGGTGGCCCAGCTCGCGCTCCTCGTCGAGGAGCTCCAATTGGCCGACGCCAGTGATGAAGACCTGGCCGAGGCCCTGCAAGAGCTCGCAGAGCTCTCCGACGAGGAAGTCCGCGATCAGCTCGCAGACGAGGCCTGAAGGTCGGGAAGGGCTGGGATGGAACGTCTATTCGATGGTCTGAGCGGCGACCGGCGTGCCCTGCTGTTGCGAAAGCTTCGCGGCAGGAAGCGGCGTGAGGCCGCACCACCTATCATCCCCCGACAGGAGCGTCGAGACCGGTTCCCACTGTCCATGGCCCAGGAATCCATTTTCCTGGCCCAACAACTGGCCCCGGCGAGCGTCGCATTCCTCCTCAACCAGACGCTGCGATTCGCCGGTGAGCTTTCGGCAGGGCTTCTGACGGACGCCTTGCGGCGTCTCGTCGAACGCCACGAGACGCTGCGGACGTGTTTGCGCACGACTGACGAGGGACCGGTCCAGATCGTCGAGCCGGCGGCCTGTCGCGTCGCCCTTCCCATCGTCGACCTGACCGCCTTGCCGGAGCCGCTGCGTTTCGGCGCCGGACGCCGCCTCGTCCGCCGCCTTGGCAACTACCCGTTCGACCTCGCGAAGGCGCCGCTATGGCGCCTGTTCGTGGTTCACCTGGACGAGCGCGACCACCTGCTGGCGCTTTCGATCCACCATGCCGTCTCGGACGAGTGGTCGAACCGGTTGCTGTTGCGGGAGCTGGCGGGAGCTTACGAGACGCTACGCCGCGGGCACGCGCCGGCCTGGCGCGAGCTCACGGTGCAGTACGGCGACTACGCGCTCTGGCAACGCCGCCGGCTGGGAGAAGGGAGCATCGAGCAACACCTGGCCTTCTGGCGTCGGACTTTGGCGGGTCAGCCCCCGGCGCTGCGCCTGCCGGCGGACCGGCCGCGGCCCGAGCGGCGAGTGTTCAGGAGCGGCCGGCGAGCATTCTTCTGGGCCGCCGACATCGCGCGGACCGTACGGGCCATCTCGCGGCACTCGGGAGCGACGCTCTTCATGACGTTGCTCGCGGCCTATCAGGCACTGCTCGGCCGCTATTCGGGGCGCACGGACGTGTGGGTCGGCTCGCTCGTCAGCAACCGGCGGCGGCGTGAGCTCCACGGTTTGATCGGTCTCTTCGCCGACACGGTCGTCCTGCGCGGCGACCTCGGCGGCGATCCCGATTTCACCGAGCTTCTCGCCCGCGCTCGGCAGAGCGTTTCGGAAGCTTTCGCTCATCAGGAAGTGCCGTTCGAGGAGATCCTGCGGGCGTTGAGCCCGCAGCGCTCCGCCGCCGCGCCGCGGCCCTACCGCACCATGCTCGTGCTGCTGGACCTGCCGGAGCATGGCGAGAGCCTCGAGGTGGACGGTCCGCGATCGGCCGACGGGCCTTCCTTGACCACTTTCGAGCCAGGCGGCGAGCTCCAGACCCTGGAGGACCTGAACTTTTATTTCTACGAACGTGGATCGGGGATTGGCGGCAGCGTCGAATACAACGCCGAGATCTTCGAAGCGACGACGACGCGGCGCATTGCGGGGCACTTGCGGACCCTGCTCGCCTCTCTCGCCTCACGGCCCGAGGCCCCTCTCTCGCGGCACGGTCTGCTGACCCCGGCCGAGCAGCAGCAACTCCGCGAGTGGAGCACGACGAGCCCCGCTTCCCGAAGCTCGGGCCCTCTGCACCGGTTCCTCGAGCGCCAAGCCGATCGCATCCCAGAAACCGTTGCTCTGGTCTTCGCCGAGCGGGCATTGAGCTACCTCGAGCTCGATGGTCGGGCCAACGCCCTGGCCCGACGCCTGGCCGAGCTCGGGGCCGGCCCGGAAGCCCGAGTAGGAATCTGCCTCGAGCGCTCGCCCGAGATGATGATCGCGGTCCTGGCGACCCTCAAGTCCGGCGGCGCCTACGTGCCGCTCGACGCCGGCTATCCGCGGGAAAGGCTGGCGGCGATTCTCGACGGCGCGCGGCTCACGGCCCTGATCACGCGCCGGCCGCTCCTCGAGGCGTTTCCCACGCCGCCCTGTCCGACGATCCTGATCGGTGCGGAAGCCGCGGTCGCGAGCGCCGCAGAACGGCTCGCCGTCGCCGTCGATCCCGAGCATCCGTTCTACGTCATGTACACCTCGGGATCGACAGGCCGGCCCAAGGGCATCCTGCTGCCTCACGCCGTGATGGTCAACCTGATCCACTGGCACCTCGAAGCTCTGTACCGTGGCCGACGCACGCTGCAGTTCTCAAGCTTGAATTTCGACGTCAGCATCCACGAGATGTTCGCGGCCTGGGGCTCGGGAGGCGCTCTCGAGATGGTCCCGGAGCCTTTGCGCCGAGACGTTCCCGCGCTGGCCGACTTTCTCTTGGAGCGCGGTATCGACAAGGCCATCCTGCCGGTCGTCGTCCTCCAACAGATCAGCGAGCACCTCCGCGGACGGGGCCCGTTGCCGCTCGCCCTGGTCGAGCTCGTCACCACCGGCGAGCAGCTCCAGGTCACGCGTCCGGTGCGCGAATTCATGGAGCGGTTGCCCCGAGCGCGCCTCCACAACCATTACGGCCCCGCCGAGACCCACGTGGTGACCGCGTATACCCTTCCCGCCGGGAAAACGCGGAGCTGGCCGTCCCATCCTCCCGTGGGAAGAGTCGTCCACCACGCGCGCATCCACCTCCTCGACGCCCGATGGCGGGAGGTCGCTGCCGGTGTCGTCGGCGAGCTCTATGTCGGTGGCCCGGTCCTGGCGCGCGGCTACTTGGATCGACCCGGCCTCACCGCCGAGCGTTTCGTGCCGGATGCCCTCGGCGGCCGGCCGGGCGCGCGTCTCTACCGTCCAGGTGACCTGGCCCGGTATCTCGCCGGCGGCGAGATCGAATACCTCGGCCGCATCGACCACCAAGTCAAGATCCACGGCGTCCGTGTCGAGCTCACCGAGATCGAGGCCGCCCTGGAGGAACATCCGCGCGTGCTCGAGACCGTCGTCACGGTGCGCGAGGACCAGGGTGGCCGGCGCCGGCTGGTGGCCTACCTGGTGGCCGATGGCGAGCCGGCGCCCGGTCCCAGCGAGCTCTTCCGATTCCTGCGCCAGAAGCTGCCCGAGCCGATGGTGCCGGCGGTGTTCGTGCCCGTGACCGCCTTCCCGCTGACACCCAACGGCAAGATCGACCTCCGTGCCCTGCCGGAGCCCGGGCGCAGCCGGCCCGATCTGGAACAACCTTACCTGGCACCGCGCGACCCCACGGAAGAGCGACTGGCCCAGTGCTGGAGCCGGGCCTTGGGCATCGATCGAGTGGGCGTCGGCGATTCCTTCTTCGACCTCGGCGGCGACTCGGTGCTCTGCTTGCAGATCGTGGTGGAAGCGCGCCGGTACGGTCTGGCCTTCGAGGTCCGCGATCTGCTGGAGCATCCCACCGTCGCCCGACTGGCCAAGGTCTGCGAGCGCACGGCCGTTTTGCCGGAGCGACCGATCGAGCGCCAACCCGACGAGAGCGCTCATGCCCTGACTCCGATGCAGCAGGGGCTCTACGTGCACACTCTTTCGACGCGGGAAGGCTCCAGCTATCTCGAGCACGTCGACCTTGCGATCGGCGAGCCTCTGGACGTCGACGCCCTCGGTAAGGCCTGGCGGCTGGTCGTCGAACGCCATCCCGTTTTGCGGAGCGGCTTCGTCCTCGAGGGTGCGGCCGGCCCGCGGCAAGTCGTCCACCGGCAGGTCCCGCTGAGCATCGAGGATCACGACCTGCGTGAGCTGACGCCGCGCCGACAGGAGCTCGCCATCGAGGAGCACGTCCGCACCGGAGCAGGCGCGCGCCGTTTCGAGCTCCGCACGCCGCCGCTGCTGCGCCTGTCCCTCTTTCGAGTCGCCGACGACGGCTATCGCCTGGTCTGGACTTACCACCACCTGATTGCCGACGGGTGGTCCAGCGCCGTGGTGCTGGCGGAAGTCGAGTCGGCCTATCGCGACCTCAGGGCGGGCCGCCTTCCGGCTCTCGGTCCGGCCCGGCCGTTTCGTGACTACGCCGAGTGGCTGGAGAGCCTGGACAAGGCGGCGTCGGAGGTATTCTGGCGACACCATATGGCGGGTTTCGAGCGGCCGGCGCGGCTGGTGGTGGAGCCATTCGGTCCGCCCGCGAAGGCCGCCTGGATCGAGCTCGCGCACCGGCTCTCGGGGGAGACGGCCGGTTCTCTTCGGGAGGTAGCACGGCAATGCGCCGCGACCCCGGGGATCCTGGTCCAGGCGGCATGGGCGATCCTGTTGAGCCGCTATTGCGGCCGCGTCGACGTCGTGTTCGGCAACGTCGTCGGAGGACGGTCGGCTCCCCTGGAGGGCATCGAGTCGATGGTCGGGCTCCTGGTCAACAACCTGCCTTTCCGGGTTCGCGTCGATCCCGGCGCGCGGCTGCTCCCGTGGCTTCGTCAAGTGCGTGACCGGTGGCTCGCCGTCCAGGCCCACGAGCACGTCCCACTGGTCGACGTCCGGAGATGGAGCGCCGTGGGCGCCGGTCAGCCTCTCTTCGACTGCTTCCTGGCGATCGAGAACTTCCCATCGCGGGCAAGCTCCTGGGTACGCCGCGACTGGCCGTCCATCGACACGGGCTATCCGCTCTACCTGATGGCGCGGCCGGGCGATCCGTTCGAGCTGCGGGCGGTCTGCTCCGGCCGGTCCTTCGAGCCGACGGCGGCCCGACGCCTGTTGCGCCATCTCGAGCAGCTCCTCAAGGGTTTCGCGGCGGACCCCGAGGTCGCCCTCGAGCGCCTGACGCTCCTCACCGGCGCCGAACGTCAGCAGCTCCTCCTGGAGTGGAACGACACGGAGACCGAGGCCGACGACATCGGCTTCATCGGACCGGCGTTTCGCCGGGCGGCGGAGCGCCACACCGACTCCGTCGCCGTGGTTTGCAGGCATCGCAACGTGACCTATCGCGCCCTCGAACGGAGCTCTCGCCGGGCCGCACGCCGGCTGGCCCGCTTGGGGGTAGGCCCCGGCGTGATCGTGGCCCTTCTCGAGGCGCGGGGCGTCGAGCTCCTGACGGCGGTCCTCGCCGTCCTCGGGGCGGGAGGGGCTTACCTGCCGCTCGAGCCGTCGCATCCCCGCCGTCGCCAGATCCAGATTCTCGAGCGCAGCCGCGCGTCGCTGCTGCTGACGCGACCGTCGCTGTGGCTGCGCGGAGGCCGCGAAGCGGCGCCCGCTGGGCTCGCGGTGGCCTGGCTCGAAGAGCTCTTGGCGGATGAGGACGCCGGAGCGGAGGTGCCGGAAGCGGAGATCCCGTGGCGCTCCCGGCCCCAGGATCTCGCCTACGTGATCTATACCTCGGGCTCGACCGGCACGCCCAAGGGGGCCATGGTCGAGCACGCCGGCATGATGAACCACATCGCCGCCAAGATCGGCGAGCTGGGTCTCGGAGCCCGGAGCGTGGTGGCTCAGAACGCGTCGCAGTGCTTCGACGTGTCGGTCTGGCAACTCCTGGCGTCGCTCGTGGTCGGCGGTCGCGTCCACGTGGTTCCCGAAGAAGAGGCCCCGGACCCGCGCAGGCTTCTCGGGGCGACGCTTGCCGGCGGAGTGACCCATCTCGAGGTGGTTCCCTCCCTGCTCGAATACCTTCTCGCGGAGATCGAAGAGCAGGGCACGCAGGCCTCTCTCGGACGGCTGCGGTGGCTGATTCCGACCGGCGAGGCCCTGGCGCCGGCGCTGGCTCGGCGCTGGCTCGGCCGCTTCCCCGAGGTCCCTCTCCTCAACGCCTACGGGCCGACCGAGTGCTCGGACGACGTCACCCACTTCCGCCTCGCGCGGCCGCTGGCGGAGGGCGTCCTCCATACGCCGGTGGGACGGGCTCTGCGCAGCCTGCGGACCTTCGTGCTCGACCGCGCGCAGCGCGTCGTTCCCGTCGGTCTCCTGGGAGAGCTTCACGTAGGGGGTGTCGCCCTCGGGCGCGGCTACCTCCGCGAGGGCGCCCGCACCGCGGAGGTGTTCGTTCCCGACGGCCTTTCACGGCAGCCGGGCGAACGCCTCTACCGAACCGGCGACCTGGCGCGTCATCTGGCCGACGGCAACGTGGAGTTCCGCGGCCGCATCGATCACCAGGTCAAGGTCCGCGGGCACCGCATCGAACCGGCCGAGATCGAGGCGGCGCTGCGGCAGCTCCCCGGGGTGCGGGAGGCCCTGGTCGTGACGTGGCAGCCCGGCGGGGACCGTGGCGCCGGCGCGACACCGGATCGGCGCCTCGTGGCCTACGTGTCGGGCGCCGCGGCCGCGGGAAGCGACGCGGAGCCTTGGCGCGCCTTGCTCGCCGAAAAGCTGCCGGCCTCGATGATCCCGTCGGTCTTCGTCGTCCTGGACGACTTTCCTCGTCTTCCGAGCGGTAAGATCGATCGCCGTGGCCTGCCTGATCCGGGCGCCTCGGATGCCCGAGAGAGCCGGGCCTCGCCGCGCACGCCTCTCGAAGAGACTCTGGCTACGATTTGGTGTGATCTGCTGGACCGAGACCAGGTCGGTCTCCACGACGACTTTTTCGAGCTCGGCGGAAACTCGTTGATGGCGATTCGGGTCTCCTCCCGCATTCGCGCTTTGTTCGGCGTGGAGGTCGCTCTCCAGGAGGTCTTCGAGGCTTCGACGCTCGGATCTCTGGCGCGCGTGGTCGAACGGACCATGAACTCCGAAGCCGGATCACCGAGGCCACCGAGGCCGCGGCTCGCGCCCCTCCTCCCGGCCTCGAGCCGGATCCTGCCGCTCTCCTTCGCCCAGGAACGCCTCTGGTTCTTGAATCGGCTGGAGCCCATCAATCCGGCCTACAACATCCCCCTGGCGCTTCGCCTCGTGGGCCGACTCGACGTGGCGGCTCTGGTCCATGCCCTGACCGCGATCGTTCGCCGCCACGGTATCTTGCGAACCGTGTACTCCGAGCAAGACAACGGACCGCGGCAGGAGGTCTTGCCGCCGGCTCCGGTGCCGGTGCCGGCGGTCGACCTGCGCCGGCTGCCCTCCGCAGTCCGCGAGGAGGAGCTCAAGAGGCTCGCCGCGGCGTCAGCTCTGCGGCCTTTCGATCTCGCCCGCGGCTCCGTGCTCCGGGTGAGCCTGGCACGCGTCGACGACCAGGACCACTCCCTTTTCGTCACCCTCCACCACATCGCCGCGGACGGCTGGTCGATGCACCTGTTCGCACGGGAGATGGTGGCGCTCTATGAGGCCTCGGCGGCCGGGAGGGAATCGCCGCTTCCGGAGCTCCCGATCTCCTACGCGGACTATGCCGTGTGGCAGCGGCGCTGGCTCGCGGGAGAGAACCTGGAGAAGGATCTGGCCTATTGGCGGGATCGCCTCGCGGGCGCGCCGCCGGTTCTGAATCTTCCGGCCGACCGCCCACGGCCGGCGCAGCCGGGCTCGCGCGGCGGCCGACGTCCCCTGAACCTGCCGCCCGAGCTCGGACGCCGCGTCCGGCTCCTGAGCCGCCGCGAAGGAACGACTCTCTTCATGACTTTGCTCGCCGCCTTCCAGACCCTGCTCTCGCGCTACACGGGCGAACGCGACGTGGTGGTGGGAGTCCCGGTGGCTGGCCGTACGCAGGTGGAAACGGAGGCGTTGATCGGCTTCTTCGTCAACACGCTGGTCTTGCGCACCGACGTTCGTGGCGATTCCGGCCGAGCGTTCCCGACGCTGCGGACCTTGCTCGGCCGGGTGCGGCGAGCGACCTTGGCGGCGTTCGCCCACCAGGAGCTCCCGTTCGAGAAGCTGGTGGAAGAGCTGAGGCCCCAGCGGGACCTTGCTCATTCGCCGATCTTCCAGGTGGTCTTCGTCCTCCAGAACCTGCCGCGGGTGCCGCCGAGGTTGCGCAACGTCGAGCTCGTGGCCCTTGGCCAACCGGTCACCGTGGCGCGTTTCGATCTGACCCTCCAGGTGGGCGAGACGGCCGAGCGGCTGGGCGGAGCGATCGAGTACCGCGCCGAGCTCTTCGATCCCACGACCGTCCAAAGGATGACGCGACACTATCGGCGTCTTCTGGAGGCGATGGCCGACGAAGACGCCGCCGAGACGCGACTCGATGCGCTCCCGTTGCTGAGCGTTGCCGAGAGCCACCAGACGTTCACGGAATGCTCGGGCGGCTCGGATTCTTTGCCGTGCCCCGAGAAGACGCTCGACGGGCTCTTCGCGGTCCAGGCAGGGCGCACCCCGGATGCCGTGGCGGTGAGCTTCGAAGGCGCCGCCCTGAGCTACGCCCGGCTCGCCCGGACGTCGCGGCGGTTGGGCGACCGGCTCCGCCGTCTCGGTATCGCTCCCGAGGTCCGCGTCGGTCTCTTCCTGGAGCGGACGCCGGAAATGGTCGTGGCGATCCTCGCCACGCTCAATGCCGGTGGCGCCTACGTGCCGCTCGATCCCGACGAGCCCCGCCACCGTCTGGCCCGCAAGATCGAGGACTCCGGCATCGCCGCGTTGCTGACGACCGACGCCCTCGCGCCGAAGCTGTCGGAAAGCGGTGTGCGCAGGATCCATCTCGATCACCGATGGCCCGCGGCAGAGCCTGACAGGTGCCGGCCGGACACCTCGCCCAAGTCGCATCGGGCCGCCTACGTGATCTACACCTCGGGCTCCACGGGTGAACCGAAGGGCGTGGTGGTGACCCACCACAACGTCGTGCGGCTCTTCGAGACCACGCGGCCCTGGTTCGGCTTCCATTCCGGCGACACTTGGACCCTTTTTCACTCTTACGCTTTCGACTTCTCGGTCTGGGAGCTGTGGGGGGCTCTCCTTCACGGCGGCCGCCTGGTGGTGGTGCCGTATTGGACGAGTCGCTCCCACGAGGAGCTTTGTTCTCTCGTGGTGCGAGAACGCGTGAGCGTGCTCAATCAGACTCCTTCGGCCTTTCGCAGCCTTCGCGACGTCGCCGAGCCCGGAGCGCTGGCTCTGCGGCGGGTGATCTTCGGAGGCGAGGCCCTGGATCTTGGCTCACTTCGCCCGTGGCTCGATCGGCACGGGGAGTCGAGCCCCGTGCTGGTGAACATGTACGGCATCACCGAGACGACCGTGCACGTCACGGTGCTGCCGATCAGGCGGGCTCACACCGCCAGGAGAGTCGGCGGAAGTCTTATCGGCGGGCCGCTTCCGGACCTCGAGGTCCATCTCGTCTCCGCGGCGCTGGCCGTGCTTCCCCTTGGGGTCACGGGGGAGATCGTCGTAGCCGGCGAAGGCTTGAGCCGGGGGTATCTGAACCGCCCGGGCTTGACCGCTTCGCGCTTCGTTCCCCATCCCTGGAGCAAGCGGGCCGGCGCTCGCCTGTACCGCTCCGGCGACCTTGCCCGTCGTCTCGCCGACGGCGGATTGGAGTATCTGGGCCGAGCCGATCAGCAGGTCAAGATCCGCGGATTCCGCGTCGAGCTCGGCGAGGTGGAAGCGGCTCTTGCCGCCTATCCAGCGGTGCGTGAAGCGTTGGCCGTGCTGACCCGCGACGGCGCCGGGAATCCGAGGCTGGCGGGTTACGTGGTGGCTCCCGCCGCGGCGCCGAGCCGAGAGGAGCTGAACCGGTTCCTGCGCGAGCGCCTCCCCGATCCGATGGTCCCGTCGGCGCTGGTCTTCCTGGAAAGGATGCCCCTGAATCGCAACGGCAAAGTGGACCGGGGGGCGTTGCCGCCTCCGGAGGTCACGCCGCAGACCGTGTCGCCGGCGACTCCGCGGACTCCCATCGTGGAGCTGGTGACGGGAATCTGGGCTGACGTGCTCGGCATCGAGCCTTTCGGCCCCCACGACAACTTCTTCGACCTTGGCGGCCATTCCCTGCTCGCCACGCAGGTGGTTTCCCGGCTTCGTCGGAGCCTCGGGGTGGAGGTGGGCTTGCGCCAGCTCTTCGAGCACCCGACGGTGGAGGAGCTCAGCGCCGAGATCGCCCGAATGAGGCGTGGCGACGCGCCGGCGCCGCCCGCCATCCTTGCCGATCCCACAGCCCGTTCGGCAGAGCTTTCCTTCGCCCAGCAGCGGTTGTGGTGGCTGAGCCAGTTGCGGGGCGCCAGCTCGGCCTACAACGTGAACGGAGCGCTGCGGCTCGAGGGGCACCTCGACGTCACGGCTCTCGCGGCGAGCCTGAGAGAGATCCTTCGGCGCCACGAGGTGCTCCGGTCGACCATCGAGGCCTCCGACGGCCGCGAGCCGGTGCAGGTCGTCGGTCCCATCAGGCCTTCCTACCTCCCCGTCGCCGACCTGAGCTCGCTCCGTGAGCCGGACCGCGACGCCGAGCTTGTCCGCCTGGCGGAGTCGGAGGCCGCCAGGCCGTTCGACCTGGCCCGCGGCGCGATGGTTCGCATCACCCTGGTGCGCCTCGCCGCGAGACTTCACGTCGTCCTCCTGACTCAGCACCACATCGTCTCGGACGCCTGGTCTCAGGCGATCATCGCGGGAGAGCTGAAGACGCTCTACGCTGCCTTCAAGGGAGGAGCCGGCCTCGCCGAAGCGGCTCGGCTGCTCCCTGACCTGCCGCTCCAGTACCGCGACTACGCCCGCTGGCAGCGGAACTGGCTGCGCGGAGAAGTGTTGGAGCGTGAGCTGAAGTACTGGCGTGAACGCCTCGAGGGGATCCCGCGCCTCTTCGCCGGGCTCGCCGACTACCCACGGCCGCCGGTGCCGTCGTTTCGCGGCGCGGCCGAGAACGTTCAGCTCTCACGAGACCTCACCCTGCGGCTCGAGAGCCTGAGCCGCGAGAACCAAGCGACGCTTTTCATGACGCTCCTGGCGGCGTTCGACCTGCTGCTCTGGCGGCACTCGGGACAGCGGAGATTCGTCGTGGCGACCAACGTGGCGCACCGGACGCGGACCGAAGTCGAGCCCCTGGTCGGCTTTTTCGTCAATATGCTCCTGTTGCCGGTGGAGCTGATCGACGATCCGCCTTTCACTGAGTTCCTCGCGCGGATACGCGAGTCGACGCTCGATGCCTATGGCCATCAGGACACGCCTTTCGAGAAGCTCGTGGAAGAGCTCCAACCAGAGCGCGATCCGAGCTACAACCCGCTGTTCCAGGTGGTGTTCTCACTGCTCAACGCGCCTTCCGTGCCCTTGCAGCTTCCAGGCCTGCAGCTCAGCGGATTCAGGATCAAGAGACGGAGCGCCAAATTCGACCTGCTCATGAACGTGTGGCCGAGCCCGGACGGCCTTCGTGGCGAGCTCGAGTACAGCCGGGACCTCTTCAGCCCGATGACGATTCGCAATCTTCTCGACCGGTTCGGGCGCCTGCTGGAGAGCATCGTCGCGACCCCCGAGGCGCGGCTGAGCAAGCTCGACGTGCTTTCGCGGCGGGAGACGGCCGCCCTCGCGACGCCGATCCACGTGGAGGAGCTCGACGACGATTTCGCCTTCTAGAAGCACTTCGCCCGTGCTGGACGTGACCGAGCGTGCGCAAGTCACGTCCTAGTGTACAGTCCCTCAAATGAGTTGCTAATGAGGCGCTGAGGGTGTAGACTGCCGGCATAGACTTCCCAAGGAGGAGGCTTATGCCTGCGATTCGAAGGATCGAGCTCTCGAAGGCCCAGCGG
>Ga0299906_10000101_pt1 | contig 81083 bp, 105 predicted proteins | sample RVTome_14_FD_200259 | JGI IMG/M metagenome (GOLD analysis project Ga0299906, IMG submission 200259) | Soil microbial communities from uranium-contaminated site in the Upper Colorado River Basin, Wyoming, United States - RVT145D125 (version 2) ...
TTCCTGGCCGGTGAGCTACCGGAGCCTGAACCGGAAAGGGATGATATGGAGAAGCTGCAGAAGTCCATTCTCTTGCTGAAGGCCGGTGGTGGTCCGAGCCGCCCCGGCCTGTCGCTGCAATCCACTTCCGACAAGCAGGGCCACGAGGTCCATCGCTGGAAGCGCACCGGTGGAGACGACAAGGGCGGTGATGACCGCCGCGGCGCCGGGGAGGGTTACGGCACTCACAATATCGAGCCCGGCGACAAGGTCTCATTCAGCCACGAAGGCGGCGACCACAGGGGGCACGTAGTGGCGACCGGCAAGGATGGCGCGACAGTAAAGCATGCAGACACAGGTGAGCACCACCGGGTGTTCTGGCATGAAGTTAGCGGTCACCATCCGAACGGTGACACCAAGAAGCCGGAAGTCGACGGGGAGGTGCGCGGCAAGCAGGATCGTGTGCCGGCAGAAAAGTTCGTGGCGTCTGACTTCGCGCAGGAACATGACGACCCAGATGTCACACCCGAAGATATCTTGAAGAGCTTCCCGTCGGACACTGGAGGCAAGATCAAAAAGGTTCAGGAGCGCCTGGGCTCTATTGAGCAAACCATCGACCAGCACAAGGAAGATGGGACTTATACGGAGGAGCGCGAAAAGCTCCACAGGGAGATTATCGGGAAGTTCCTGTCGCCGGAGAAGATTGCGGCGGCGACACCCCCGGAAGGGGAGGCGCCCACATTCACCATTCTGGGAGGCCGCGGCGGATCGGGCAAGAGCTGGTTCGAGGGCAAAGTGTATGACCCCGACAAGGCCATTGTCCTGGATGCTGACGCGATCAAATCGATGCTGCCGGAGTATGAGGGCTGGAACGCCCACCAGGTGCACGAAGAGTCCGGCGAGTTGTTCGACGAGATCACCCGGTTGGCGCAAGGACTGGGCCTGAACGTCGTCCACGATGCCACCATGAAGTCCGCTGGCAAGGCGCAGGCGCTCGTTAAGGAATTCAAAGACGACGGATACCGCGTGGAGGCCCACTACATGCACCTGCCGCGGCAGGAAGCCGCCAAGCGGGCGGTTTCTCGGTTCCTGGGCAAGACCAATCGCTATGTTCCGGTGGAGGTGGTGCTGTCCAATACCGGCAACGAAAAGAGCTTCGATGCGGTGCGGAAACTGGCCGATAAATGGTCTTTTCGGGACAACAATGTGCCCAAGGGCAGCGAACCCATCCTGATTTCCGAGAGCGGCAGTCAGGATGGTGGAGAGCAGTTGAAAAAGTCCTTCTCAGCGCCTATTATCCTGGTGTGGAGGACGCAAAAAAGATGAACGATTTTAAAGAGAAAGTCCGTCAAAACCCCGACAGCTTTGACGACATGGACAGCCGCCCGGGCCCGAGCAAGTACCCCGAGGCGAACCGCGAAGGCGCCACGCCGGACCATATCAAGAAACTGCTGGCGGAACGGGCAGCAAAGAAAGAGCGCCCCGAAGCGGCGGAGTGACGCCGTAGTTCCACCCTCTCGGTGTGCCGTCGTGACTATACCCTCACGGCATGGCCATACTCCTCGACATAGAGCCGCTGCACGAATGCGCGTGCAATCACGGCATCGACCTATTCTACAAAGCGGGCAGCGAGCCCCCGGACGATAAAATCTGGGAGGAACACCCGTCTCCGTTCGTTCGGCGACTCGTGGAAATGTTCACCCAACGCGGCCTGACGCGGCTGTCCTATCTCCAGCTCGAGCTGGCGAAGTGGATCAACCACGAGACGTTCAAGGCTGGTGAGCCACGGCAGCCCCGACCGGAGGGCGCGATGGAGCGGTGGACGCCCGGCGAGCTGGCCCTGGCGCGGCTGTACCTGGAGACGGTGCCCCCGGAGGAATTCGCCCTCGACGACTGGATGATGGTCATCGAATACCTCACCCAGCGATATCTTCCCCTGGACGATCTGCGCACCGAAGCCGAGTGGCTGTCCGTCAAGTCCACGCTCATGGGCCGTGTGCAGGCCAGCATGGAAGACGTCACCGAGCGCCAGGCCGACAAGCTTCTCGCGGCGATGCCCAACACGGTGCACGAGGTCGAACAGCAGTTCACGCTGAACCCGCGGCAGCGTGCGGTGCTGGACTACGGCCGCACCCGCTGCGCGGACTATGTGACGGCGATTCCCGACAGCACGCGGCGGCGTCTGCGCCGGTTGATTGTCGACCATCAGGAGGCCGTGGCCCTGGGCGATCGGGGCGCGACTGCCCACTCCCTGGAGACGAAGTTGCACGACGAGTTCTCGGTGCTGAACCGGGATTGGCGCCGGATCGCCGTTACCGAGGCTGGCGAGATGGCGAATCAGGGGATGATCGCGTCCTTGCCGGAGGGCTCCCGAGTGAAGCGCCTGGAGCACTACGAAGGCGCCTGCGCGTTCTGCCGGAAGATCGACGGCATGGAGTTTGATGTGGTGACGCCGGATGCGCCGGATAAGGACGGATGGAAGCAGGTTTGGGTGGGCAAGACGAACGTGGGGCGCTCCGCTGCTCCCAGAATGCGAGTCGGAGGCACCCTCGTGCCGCGACCTGCTGATGAGCTGTGGCAACCTGCCGCCGGAACGCAGCACCCACATTGCCGCGGCGCCTGGCTGCAGGTCACCGATGCGAGCAACGACCCCGACTTCGCCGCATGGCTTGAGGATACTCTGAAAGCGCCCGCCAAGGGCATCAGCGCATAGGAGCGCCCAATGAGCACAACAGATGTGCACGATATACAGCTCGAGCAATCAGCGGGCGACGGGGCTTATCATTTCGGTCTTCAGGCAGCCCATCAGATATTGGAGCTGTCCAGCATCCTATTCCTTGATGGATCTGGGTCACTTGCTGTCCCATCCGGCGGCATGGTGACCGTACAGGTAACTGTCGATGGGGTGAACTGGCTCAACATTGATGGTGGCCTTTTCAGCGCGAACGAACCGCCTAAATACCCGCCTTTCTATATTGGTTTTGCAAAGGCCGGCCGAGTCGTTCTTTCCGGCGTTACCGGAGCGGCCACGTTCATTGCTGATCTTCGCCAGCACTCAGACCAGGCTCAGATGATGCGAGATCTTCTGACCAGCGACCGGCGTGTCTATCGGCGACTGCGCGTGGATGTGGCTCAAACTGGATTCTTTGAGGGGCGTGAGTTTCGTACTTTTTTTGAGTGGGGGTCGGAGACCACTGGAACCTACCTGATTAAGGCGGTCGTTCCGATCAATATTATTTTGTTTTCTCTTGGTGTTAATCTAGAAGCCGGATCTGTGAGGATAGAGACTCTGGCAGGTGGAACCCCAAGCGGGGAGGAAACCTTTCCCGATACGTTGCCGATTTTCCCGACAAACACCATGCTGGAGAAGCCTCAGCCAGCATATTCTCCTCAGGTTGTTCTGACTGGAGGAAGTTCTGCGACGCTGACCGGTGGAGTTCTGTTGGATGTTCTGCGAGCGAAGACTTCTAACGTTTCCAATTTCGCGTCATCTGTAGGATCTCAGTCGTCAGATGAGCGTGGTGTCATCGCAGGAACCTACCATTTTCAGATTACTCTGGCTAACGCCACCGGGATTTTCAGGGCACGTTGGGAAGAACGTCCATAAGTGAGTGTTGCCTATCCCGATGCGGAAGGCGATGATTTTTGGCGTCTCGTAACGGGCGTCTACAAAAAAATGGGAGGCGAGATGCGCAAATCCATAGTTCTGCTGGTTAAGTCTGAAGAACTCTCCAACAGCATGCGCGAGCAAATCGGCGAGGTCGGCAGCAAACACCGCGAGAAGATGCCGGCGAGTGCGTTTCTGCTGGGCAAAGAGCGGAAGTATCCCGTGAAGGTGAAGCGTGACGGCCAGTGGGAGTACTCGCCGAAGCTGCTCCTGGCCGCTGCGCGACGGGCGCGGATGGAGGGCCGTACTGATCTGGCGAGCCGGGCTGACAAGATCCGGACCCGCCTGGAGGGCTGAGCAATGACGGCGATCCCGGTGGTTTTTCTGAAGGCCCATCCGATCAGGCAGGCTGTCGCCGGGGGCACTCCGGCACCGAACCTCAACGAAGGCGAGCTGCGCCGCAGCCCCGGTGAACCCTCCGCAGCGCAAGCCGAATCCGACCGCTACAAAAAGCCGTGCTTGGAGTGGAACGGCCTGGATATCCGCGTGGAGAACCCCGCCGGCAGTGTCCGCCGCGGCCGCTCGCGCGACGGCCACACCTGGGAAACGCGCATGGTCTACGACTACGGCTATGTGGCCAGGTCTGAGGGCGTCGATGGCGACGAGGTGGATGTCTATGTCGGCCCGAACCCGGACGCGCCCATGGTGTATGTCGTGCATCAGCGGTGCTATGGCGACTGGTCTGAGTATGACGAGGACAAGGCCATGGTGGGCTTCGACAGCTGCGACGACGCCTGCGCGGCCTATCTGCAGCACTACGACGATCCTCGGTTCCTGGGGCCCGTCACCGAGATGCCCGTGGCGGAGTTCTGCGCGAAGGTGCGGGCAACGAAAGAGCGGCCGGCGATGATTAAGGCGGTCGCTCGCGAATTGGGCGACTTTGGCGAAGGGCCGCGGGTGCTGTTCCTGAAGGGCCATGTGCGCAGCCACACGCGGCGGCTGTCGTCCGGGAAGATAGTCACCGTCGACCCATACGAGACCAAAGTGCAGGCGCGCGGGTCTGGCGCCGGGCAGCTGGATATGTTTGTGCCGGCGGATGAGGACGGGGAAGTGCCACCGGGCAAGCTGGTGAAGATGCCCCGCAAACCTGGGAAGAAGCTCAGCGACGAAGAGGCGATGCAGGAGCTGTTTTCTGCTCCGAAGGCGGTCGATAAAAAATACTACGTCACCATGATCCGCGCCGGCAAAGACAAGCCGGCGTTCCTGGCCGGCCCGTTCGATACCCATGAGGAGGCCAAGGCCCACGTTGAGCCGGCGCGCAAGAAAGCCGCCGAGGTAGATCCCTGGTCCGATTTCGACGCTTTCGGAACCACCGGCGTGACGGCTGAGAAACATCCGCCGGGCGTTCTGAACCGCCATATCGGCATCGGGTAACGGCGCCGTCGTGACTCCACACTAACCGCCAGGTCCACCAACTGGCGGTTTTTTAATGCTCATCCTTTTTCTCAAGGCCGACCAGCTGGGCCTGTTTGAGACTCCCGTCCGCGTCGCCGGCAGCGTCGACAAGCACGGGCATGTGCGCAAGCCGTATGTGCGAGTGCAGAAGGTAAAGGCGAAGGAGTCCAAGAAAGCAGCCCCCGCGCCGAAGCGTGGCGAGAGCCTGGACCTGTTCGCTGTACAGCATGAGGGCGTAGCTGAACCGGTTGAGCACACCCGCGCGCCCGAAGCCTCCCCCCGCGCGCTGCCCATCGTTGAGCACCAGACCAAGCGCCGCCTGTTGCGTGGCGTCATTATGCGTGACGCCAGCAAGGAAGAGGCGGCCGCGATCGACCCATATACTTTCCGCAAGGAAAATGGTTGGTTCATTCGCGAGAAGTACCTGGTCGACGGCGCGCTGCCGGCAGTTGCCGAAGTGGCGCCGGAAATGGCGGCCGCTCCCGTCGAGCCGGCCGCGCCGCAGACTCCCGGTGGCATCGACTACAGCCTCCCCTTCAATGAAATCCCCATTCCTGCCTTCGGCGTGCCTGACGGCATCAGCAAGACAGAGCGCCGCCGACTGAATGCCGAGGCGATCGGGCTGCTGGACAAGTCCGACCTCACCGACGACGACCGCGCCGTCCTGGCCCAATACAGCGGCCTCGGCGGCGTGGGCGACAGTCTGAACGAGTTCTACACCTCTCCGGAGGTGGCTGCTGGCATGTGGAAGGCGCTACGCGGCCTGGGTGTTACTGGCGGTAACGTTCTGGAGCCTTCTTGTGCTACCGGAGTCTACATGGCGACCGCTCCCGCCGGCGTCCGCGTCACCGGTGTGGAGTTGGACCCGACCAGCGCAAAAATATCTGGCATCCTGCACGGGGCCGCGCACGAAACCCGGAATGCCAGCCTGGAGCGCTTCGCCACGTCCGACGAGCGCCAGTTCGATGCGGTGATCGGAAACGCGCCCTTCGGGCTCCGCGGCGAGCATATCCGCGACGACAAGCCGGAGCTGAAGACTGCCGAGCAGTATTTTCTGGACACCGCACTGGACAAAACCAAGCCCGGCGGCGTGGTGGCGATGATCGTCCCCACTGGCGTCATGGACGGCAAAAATAACCGCTCCTTCCGCGAGCGCCTGCTGCGCAAGTCGGAATTCCTCGGCGCGCAGCGGATGCCGAACACCGCCTTCGAGCACGCGCACACTGCCGTCACCGCCGATATCGTGTACCTGCGCAAGCGACCGGATGACGTAGCCGGCGCTCTGGGAACCGTTGACCAAGACACCCTGAAGACCCTCGGCGCGTGGGATGACGAATTCCTGGCGGGAGGGTACTTCAAAGGCCGCGGCGCCGGAAATGTGTTCGGCACTCAGGAAGCCGGATGGCGTGCGAAGGCCGGTATCGGCGACGACATCATGGTCACCGGCTCCATGGCCGGCGTGCCGGCGGAGATTGCCGCCTTCGAACAGACCGAGGCGCCGGAGCCCGTCACCATGGACGCGATCCTGGCGGCGCTTCCCGACGAAGCCGCCCGCGAGCGCGCTGTAGGCGCGTCCGCCACGCTGCCCTACGCCGCGGCCAAGGTGGGCGATACCAAGCAAATCGACGGCGTGACCTACGTCCTGCAGGGTGATCCGCCCCGCTGGCACCGGGTTGACGAGGTGGTGGATGCGACCATGGTGGCGACCGCTTCCGACCTGGCCGATGAGATAGAGCGGCTGATGGATGGTGGCACAGCCGACCGCCCGCAGCTGGAGAAGGATATCCGTGCCTTCATTGAAGCCCACGGTATCCCGGCCAAGAACAAGGAACTCCTGCTCGCCGCGAAGGCCGACCGCCGTCTGCACCGCCTGATCGGCGCCGTCGGCCTGAACGGGCGCCTGTCCGATGTGGTGACCGGCCGCGGTGTGCAGCGCGAGAGCAATTTCGAACTGACGGCGCAGGCGCTGTCCCTGGAGCACGAGAGCCGCGATTTTGACGCGGGTGAACTCGCTGACCGGCTAGGGCGCGACCTGGAAGAGGTTGAAGACCACCTGATGGCGGACGCGGCCTATGCCTACACCGGCCATGGCCGCTGGACAACCATGGACACTTACCTGACTGGTGAACTGTGGCCGAAGCTGGATGCGGCGCGGGCCGCTCAGGACGAGAATATCCCGCAGCAAATCCTTGCTGAGAAGTTCGCCACTCAGGAACGGCTGCTGCTGGAAGCCATTGATCCGCAGTCCCTGGAAGACGTCGATATCAAGATGAACTCGGCATTCATCCCACCTGATATCCTGGCGGCGTGGTTGAACTGGAAGAACCACGAGTCTCCGGAAGCCAATCAGTGGACCCGTGACCTGAAACCGGTGGATATCACCTATGAGCAGGGTGTGTACACGATCACCGGCGGCAATGAGTACGGCGACCAGAAAATTCTCGACAAGTACCTGAACCGCACCGGCGTCCGGAAGGACGATATGCCGGCAGTCGACCGTATGAACGAGGATTTCAAGGAGTGGATCGCCTCCTCCCGCTACCGCGACCAAGTGGAGGATCTGTACAACCGAAAATTCCGCGGCTTTAAGCCAGTCGCGTTCAGCGATGCGCCGATCGATATCCCCGGGATGGCGAACGTAGACCAAATCAAGGACTACCAGTGGCCTGGCCTGCGGTGGGCGATGGCGACCGGCAAGGGCATCGTGGCGGCGGATGTGGGCCTCGGCAAGACCGCACGGGGGCTCATGCTGGCCCGCATGGCGCAGCTGCAGGGCAACGCGAAGAAACCTATGATCGTGGTCCCCAAATCGGTGCTGGCCAACTGGGCAGCAGAGGTCGACAAATGGTTCCCGGGCGCCAACACCCTGGTGATCGGGGGCACCTTCAGCCGGGATAAGGACGGCGAGCTGCGCGGTAAAGACGACAGCCCGGCGGAACGGAACCGCAAGCTCCACGACCTCACCCAGAACGACTACGACTTCATCCTGTGCGCCGAAAGCGTCTATCAGGAGGTCGACCTCAGCCCGGCGCTGAAGAAGCAATACGCAGAAGATGATTTCTGGGTCCAGCGCGGTGACCAGCTCGGCAACATGGGCGACAAGCGGGCGAAGAAGGTCCGCGAGCAGTACAAGCAGAACATCGCCGGCCGCGACCGCGAGAAGCGGACTGACGCTATCTACTTCGAAGACCTCGGCGTGGACATGGTGATCCGCGACGAGGGGCACCGCGAAAAGAACCTGTGGGCGGCTCGCAACCGGTTCGGCGAGACACCCAAGTTTCTCGGTGGCCAGGGCGAAAGCCAGCGCGCCTATGACTTCTATCTCAAATCGAAGTTCATTCGGGACCGCAACGACGGCCGCAACGTGTACATGCTGACGGCCACTCCCACCAAGAACAGCCCGTTGGAAGTCTACAGCATGCTGTCTCACATCGCGCCGGAGGCCTTCGAGCGCATCGGTATCCGCAACAGTGAGGAATTTCTGGACCGTTTCTGCGTCTTCGACCGCGACCGCATCTACACCCTTGAGGGTCAGTTTGAGGAAGCCCTGGTCACGTCCGGGTTTAAGAACCTTGGCGAGTTGCGCGAGATCATGTCCCGCTACATCGACCGAAAGACGGCCGAAGATGTTGGGCTGGAGCTGCCGCGCCGCGATGATCGCATGCACTACCTTGACATGAGTTCGGAGCAGTCTGCGGAATACCAGAAACTGCGCGAACGTCTCGCGGAAAGCCGGAACAGCGATGAAGCCACAGGGGATGCCCATATCTTCGCGATCATGTCGGACATGGCGAAGGTGGCGCTTGATCCCAGTTTGTACGATCCGGATGCCTATAAAGCGGCTGTCTCACCGAAATATGAGGCCGTCGCGAAGAATGCCTCGGAGATGTCCAAGGACGGAGGCCAGATTATCTTTGCGCAGTACATCGGTGCGCACGAGAAGATCGCCGCGGCGCTGGAGGCTTCGGGAGTGCCCCGGTCCGAGATCGCGATCGTCAACTCCAAGGTGGCCAATAGCGCCGTCAAGCGACAGAACATCTCCGACAAATTCAATGCCGGCAAGATCCGGTATGTCATCGGCAACTCCACCATGGAAGAAGGGATGAACCTGCAGCGGCTGACGGCCGACATTCATCATCTCGACCTGCCCTGGGAGCCCGCCAGCATGCAGCAGCGGAACGGCCGCGGGCTGCGCCAGGGCAATCTGAACGAGTCCGTCCGCATCCACACCTATATCAGCAAGGGCACATTCGACGGCTACCGCTATCAGTCCATGATGCGGAAGAAAGACTGGCAGGACCTGTTGTGGAACGGTGGAGATTCTGTGGAAAACCTGTTGCGGGAGGGCAGTGTTTCGCACGACGACCTGGCCGTGATGGTGGCGGAGGACCCGGAATCGGCCGCGCGGGACCTGGCTCAGAATAAATCTCTCGCTGCGGCCCGGTATGAGGCTGATCGGAGTGCGGAGGCGTCCGCGGATTTCAGCCGGTACCAGACCTTGAAGGGGAACTACGCGGTTCTCCAGAACAAGAAGTCCGCCAGTGCGAGACGGTTGCAGGCGCGGATTGAAAAGGCCCGAGACGTTCTGAAGGCTAATCCGTATTTCAAGGCGCACGGCGCTCTGGATGCCACCGGGGCTGTCCTGATCCATCCCGCGACCGGCGACATGATCGCGCCGGAGCAGGGTTTTGAGGTGCCGAAGGATGTGATCAAAGGTGGTGGTCAGTTTGTGGTGACGGCCGTGTCGCCCGGGAAGCGGCCGCAGGTCAGCGTGCGGCGCTATGGGGTGCCGGATGCGCGGAACATGATCGTCTCCGCGGAAGACTTCGCGAAGGCGAAGCCCTTCGACTACGACAAGGCTGCGGAGACGGCAGAGATTGACCGCAAGCTGGCTGATCAGGCTGAAGCCAGTGTGGAGGCTGTCGACCATCCGTCCAAACTGCGCGGGCTGCCGGCGGAAGTTCTGGGCAAGCACTACGGCACGATTCAGGACAAGCTGAAGACTGCGCTAAAGGAGTATAAGTGGAGTGCGCCGAGTTACGGTGCCGGTGTCGGTTTTGTGAATGCCGAAGGCCGCGGAGAATTCCGCCCCTCCTATGGCGCCCGGGACGCGGGTATGGATGTCATGTTGCCGACGGCAGACCACCGGGCGGCTGCAGAAGAAGCATGGATTTCGGCGGAGCGTGGCAAGCAGTTCCAGAACGACTATGTCTCGTCCGGCCGCAAGCACAGTTCTTCACGGCCGGTGCTGAAACAGAAATATGCCGACGAGAAAGGCAGCTACTACGGGCATGAGACCAACCCCTGGTCCACGATAGGCAACGACATATTCGGGCCGGAGTTTGAAGAGGAAGCCCGGGAGAAGTTCCTGCGGGGCCAGTATGAGGCAGCCCGTCACGCTGGTAACTTCGCTGATGCGGCAAAGGCCATCGCGCCGACAGTGGATTATCAGTATGGTCGCACCACTTGGCCGAAGCGTGCCCTGGCAATCCTGTGGGCAAAGGCGAAGCGGGAGGGCGTACTTGACCGGCCGATGAAGGAAGCGGCTACGGAGACTACCAAGCACGGCCGCGTGGCCCCAATTTTTCCGCCGGAGGTTCTGCGCACCAGTGACTACGGTGGCGGGGGCGGCACTGTGCATGATGTTCTTTCCGGTGTCGCTGCCCACCATGGTCACAGTGATTTGGCCGCAGCGGTGCATACTTCGCGGGTGAGAGATAGGGAGGAAGCGGTTAAGGCGATTGAGCGGCTGGCGTCACTTAATAGTGACCATAAATGGGATGCGATACGACATCTTGTAGACAAGTATGAACTTGGGGATGTTACGCCGGAGGAGATCGGCATCAATCATTATGACTTTGATGACGATATATCTCTCCGGGAAAATCTCGAACGCGAGACGGGGAGGGCCACAGCATGAACCTCCAAAACTTCGCCTTCAACACGCTGGAGCTGCTCCAGGAAAACCCGCAGCGGTACCGGAACTTTGGCGCCTACTGGTATCTGGTGAAGGCCGTAATGAAGCGGTTTTACACTCGTGACAATCTAATGTTGTTGGGCGATTTCGTTGATCAGTCGGTGACGGATCGCATGCCGCCGCATGATAGTCTGGACGAAGCCCTTCAGGCAGCTCTCCAAACCTACAACCGCAATGCCATGTTCAACATGCAATCGAACGAAGTGACCGATCCTTCCGGCGACGTTTTCATTCTGATGGATGAGGACGGCGGCGGAGTGTGATGGCGTTGGCCGAACGCCGCCCCGCGTGTAGCGATGACCTCTGATTACCTCCAGGGGTAGCAGCGCGGACCAGCAATTCGGCAAGCCGAGGGTCCTGATCCCTTCATAACTGGTAGCCCCGCCAGTGGCGACAGAGGGGCTTTATTTTGTTGGTTGGTATATACTTCGGCTTGAATTGGCGGTATGTACCGAGCACTCTGTGTTGCCGCCCTCCGGCCCTGGTGGCTACCCGCCCAAGAGCGGTTATAAAGCGAGTCGAGTTAAGAAGAGCCCCGCCTAGCGCGGGGCTTTTTCATTTGTCGTGACCCTATCCTCGCAGAATGAGCCAAATTCTCTTCTTTAAAGCCCTTGGTCCGAACGAGCGCTGGGTCACAGTCAGGCCGCCAGGCCACGAAAAAGGGCAGCCCCTTCTCGTCCGCGAAAACTCCGACGGATCAGCCACAGTGATCGGGGGTGCCGGCGGCGCACTCAATCATGCCCGACTAGGCAAGCTCCGCTCACCGCAAGAGTACGCCCGCGCTTCTGCCGAGAAGAAAAAGGCCCGGCAGGAAGCCCGCAAAGAGCAGGCGAAGCGCGACAAAGAGGCCGGTGTCCACGAGGCGAAGAAATCCGCCAAAGAGCGTGTCGGCAGCCAGCGGCGCGAGCATCAGCGCAAATTCATACAGGCCGTCGCCGAGAAATCCGGCTGGGACAAGTCCGACCTGCAGTTCGACGAGCAGAAACACCGCGATGCCGGCCGTTCCGAGGGCGCCATCAAGAAGCTGGCACGCCAGCACCACAACGAACTGCTGAAGCGCGCGAAGTCCGTCACCGACAACCTGACTGAGCGCGTGGTCGCCGATCCTGAATACCGGGCCGATGCCGGCTTGGGCGAGATCCCGCTGGACAGCAAGAACCCGGATGTGGTGACCGTCCAGGACCTGGACCCGATTACCCCTCGCGGTGCGGCCCTGGGTTACTCCACGGACTACAAGGGCCGGGCCGAAAGCGCCGGACTCAGTAAGGAAGAGCTGACCCGCGAAGCCGAAGAGCTGCGCGAACAGAAACGGGCGCAGCTAACCGATGCCCAGCGGCGCGCTGCCATCACCCGCGGCGAGACGGCCAAGATGGTAGGCGAGGAGCTGCGCGGTATCCGTGACCCGCTGCCGGACGTGCACGCGGCGGAAATCGGTGCAGCCGATGCCGCGGAACTGCTGCGGGAGCGGAAGCGGCTGGAGTCCGCGGAGCGACAGGCGGCCGCGGCGCAGAGGGACATTGATTCCGGTGATGGCGCGCCGAAAGCTTATGCGATCGATGCCGAGCCCGACGAGCAGCTGGACGAAAAAGTCCGCGACAGCATTGAGAGCGACCTACGTACCGTGCGCACCCGGGCATTCCTGACGGCTGCGGAAGATGTCGCCGGCGGCGATGCCCATCAGGCGCTCCGTGGCCATGTCGGCGTGGGCGCCTACAACAGCATCAATGCGTTGGCGCTGACCGTGGGCGGCGATGCCCTGGTGGACCGTTCCGTGGTGGACGTGCTCGGCGTGACCGGTGCGGCGCAGGTACTGGTGCGGCGCCTGAAACAGGACCTGAACACAGAAGAGTACCAGCAGCTCACCGACGGTATGCAGGAATTCCACCTGCACCATTATATGGAGACCAGCAAAGAGGCCCTGGAGCAAGCAGAGGATCTGCGCAAGAAGGCGGCCGACATAGAGCTGCCGGAAGCCCACACCGGTGCCGACCTGCAGGTCATGCAGGCGATCAATGACCGGCGCCGCCAGGCGGTCACCGACGCGCAGAAAATCCTCGGGCAGGCACTCGGCGAGATGGAGGCCAACGGCACGCTGGTGCACCAGCTGCAGCAGGGTGCACAGGATGACGTGCGCGTGCCGCTGAGCGGAATCACTCCGGAAGATGCCATCCGGCAGGTGCGGGCAATCGGTCTCCAGCGCGGCGACTACAAAATCGAGCACGCCGACGGCCGCGGGTTCCTGACCATCAACGCGGCCGGCATGGACCGGCTGGCCAAGCCCGTTGACCGGGAGGCACTGCAGCAGGTGCGCCGCAACCTGGATATCATCGAGGGGCGCCAGGATGAAGAAAACTGGCTGCCGCTCGGCGTGGCCAATCGTCCGGATCTCGCCATGGACGTGAAGGACGGCGTAGCGCCACGGTTGGCGAAGCCGTTTGATCCTGGCGCCGACCTGGAGCAGTCCCTGCGGGATTACATCGGGGGGCGGGCGGCTGACGGCGACACGCCGGCGGATATCGTGGCGGACATCCAGTCGGCCGATTTCTTCAACAAGGTAGGTGGCGACCGGACGAACGAATACTATGCCGCGCTGAATGCGGTCGCGCCGATGAAAGGTGCGGACGGGAAGCAAAATCGCGCGGAATCGCTCGCGCCAGCATTCGAAAAATATGCAGATGCGTTTGCCGACCGGGAGTACGGCGGCAAGCTGACCCCTCTCCACCGCCAGAAGTTCCACGTGGATCAAAAGGCCGTCGACTCCATGCACCGGGCGCTGTCCGACCATCCGGAGGGGACAGCAGCTTACAAGCCTATCGGCGAGATGACGCCGCAGGACCAGCGGGCACTGCGGGAGTACTTCCACCGCCATGTGGCGCGCGAGAGCCCGGAGGCCGGGGAGCTGCGCGGCAAACTGGAGCAGCTGGAGGGTAGCGAGCCGGAGAAGGAAACCGTCGACATGTTCGGCGAGTCGGGCACCAATCCGGAGTGGCTGTCCTGGCGGCAGGAGCGCGACGAGGCAGCGGAGAAGCTGAATGCCTCGTCGCTAACCTGGAGCAAGTATGTCGGCTCTATGCGCGGCAATGCGGCGGCATACCAGTCCGTGCAGGACCTGATTCGCTCCGACGTGGGGAATGCCTTCGCTGGCCACTATAATAAGCTGAGCCCCGGGGCACCCTTGAAGGTCGGACGCGCGGTGATCCGCAACAATCTCGCACACCTCGACACGATAGACCCGGAGGCCCGGGACGCACGGCTCGCCAAAGAGCGGGCACTCGTTGATTCCCTGCGGGAGCGCAGCGGGGGACGCTACGCCGCCGGCAGCGTGCGCGACAAGCTGGATGCTGCACGGGAGGAGCGCGAGGCCTTCGACCAATCACAGATGGGATTCTTCGCGGATGAGCCCGCGCCGACGGCTGAGAAGCCGCTCGCCAAGGACGAGCGCCATACCCTGGGCCATGCTGCTGAGCGCCAGGTCGCCGCCATGATGGGCATCGTCGGGAAGAACTTCCGTCCGGGACAGCCGCTGAAATTGTGGAATCCCTCTATGAACGGGAAGGGGATCGCCAGGCAGCGGGCTGTCAAGCTGATTGACGCCAACAAGCGCGTGTCACTGTCTTTTGGAGTCGGGAGCGGCAAGAGCCTGATAGGCCTGTCCGCCTTCACCAACCTGCACCAGCAGGGAAAGGCGAAGCGCGGCCTGTACCTGGTGCCGTCCATTGTGCAGGGCCAGTTCCGCGGCGAGGCGCTGCGGTACCTGGAGCCGGGAAAATTCAACTGGCACATTGAGCCGGGGGCCAGCAGAGAAGAGCGGATCAAGGCCTACAAAAATCCGGGGAATGATTTCGCCGTGATGACGCACCAATCTTTCCGCGATGACATGGTGCACCTGGGAGCAAAGGGCGCCGGCATCAGCGAAGACCAAATGCGCGACCAGCTGGCGGCCATGCAGCCGGCGGATCGCAAAGCGTGGATGAAGAATGTTCTGGAGAAGGAAGGCATCAACTTCGACTACCTGATGGTGGACGAGGGCCACGACCTGCTGAACCGCGCAGGCAAGGAAAACTCCACCATGGCTAATGTGGTGGACGCCTTCTCGTCGCATACACCGTACTACGTCAATGCATCCGGCGATCCCATCAAGAATGATCCGTCTGAGGCCTTCGACCTCCTGTCGAAGATGGACCCGGAGCGTTACAACGACCGGGCCGCATTCATGCGCCGGTACGGTGTGGATACGATTGCGGCGAAGGAGGGGCTGCGCCGGGAGATGGCGCGCCATGTGTATCCTTCGCGCATTGACCCGGAGGTGATGGCGGAGAAGCGCCAAGTCAAGACCGGCTTGTCGGATGGGCAGAAGTCCGACCTGCAGGCCTTGGACCAGAACTTGGTCAAGGCACGGATTGCGCGGATGCGCGGAAAGGTGGACGTTGGCGCCATGAAGGCCGTCTCGCCAGGTTCATTTGAAGGCGTCCCTGCGGACCAGCATGAGAAGGTCGCCGCCGAGCTGCAGAAGAGTATCGGCATCCTGCGGGAGTCGGCGCAGCGGAACATCATCTATAACCACGCCGACAATCCGGCAATGGATGCCGTGGTAAAGCATGCCGACAGCCGCCGCGGCAAGCCGGGCGTCGTGTTTGCCCGGAACCTGGAAGCTGTGCAGCAGCTGAAAGAGCGCCTGGAGAAAGCCGGGCACCGCGTGGTGGCGATCACCGGCGCCGACAGCAGCAAGGAGAAGGCGGCGAAGCTGCAGCGGTTCCAGCCGGAGCAGGGAGAGGCGCACGCCGATATAGTTGTGGCCTCGGATGCCGCCGCCACCGGCGCGAACCTACAGCGGGGACAGTGGCTGTGGCAATATGACACTCCGGATACAGCGAAGACTCACGCGCAACGAGCTGGCCGTATCCACCGGATTGGCCAGAAGAACGATGTCGAGCTGATTGACGGACTCCCCGATCACCCATCGGTGCACCGGGCGCGGGACAGGTTGGCCAAGAAGTATGAGCTTCGAGACCTCATGACCACACCACTCGGTGGATTAGACGACACTGGGCTGGCGCTCCACATCAAAAAAGCGCAGAATCATCAGCAAGAGGGCCTTGACCTATGATGCTGAAAATTGTCGACTACACCTACACCACGCTGGCCATTGTTGCGTTGTTTGTCTTCTTCGTCTCCCTGGCCGACGCCGGCGACGTATCCCGCTGCTATGTGATCAGCAATCCGGATGCGCGCAACTACTGCCGTGCGGTGGCCAAGGGTGACCGGTCAATCTGCGCGACTATCCAGGACGCTGATCTGCGGGCACTCTGCCAGGCGGAGACGGGCTGATGAAGTCATATCTTCAGGATGGAGATCCCCTTCCTCCACCTCATCGCAGACTTAGGCTGATCTTTATATTGCCAGGAGAGATTCTGGTGGGGATATGGTGGGCGTGTCTTTTTAGGCCATTGATTTTTGGTGGCTTGCCTTCTTCTCCTTCGTGGTGTGCTTATACGTCCCTGCTAGTTTCATATAGACTTATCTCCTGGGCGGTTACCGGCCGAGATTATTGGGGCAGAAAGCTGAGGTGGATATAATGCAAAAACGCATCCAAGAGACCCGCAGCAGCCTCGCCAGCCTCCAGGTGCTGGCCGACAAGACCCGCGCCGCCGAGCAGAACATCCTGGACGCCGCCACCGAGCGCCGGGAGGCCGTGCAGCGCGATCTGGACACCATGCGCCCGCAGACCCTCACCAGCGAAGATGCCGCCGATCACTATCAGGCCCTCATCCACGAGCGTGGCAAGCTGGATATCGTAATCGGGTCCGCTCAGCGGCACCTAAAGTAGCACTACCTCAAGGTGCAATCCTTGGCCGCCTTCGGGCGGCTTTTTTATTCCCTAGATTCACCTCGCGTCGTCGTGACGGCAGCATTCCTTCATGCTAAGCGACGAACAGCTCCTGTCTTCCGTCCCCGAACACATCACTGTGGGTGGACTCCTGAAAGCCTCTCCTTCGGAAGAGGACGGCGAGCGCATCCTGTATTTCGAGGCGTCCAATGAGGATGTTGACCACCAAAATGAGGTGGTCCTGCAAAAGGCGCTGTCCGAAAGTTCCGATTACTACCTGCGCCACGGCAATGTGGATTTGTCGCACTTCAGCCTGATCGGCCCGAAGGCTGGTATTTCCAATCACCTGGAATACGAGGTCGGCAGGCCGCTCGAGGTGCGCGTCGACGGTAAGCGCACCATGGTGAAAGCCCAGCTTTACCGTGGCGACTCGCCGATGGCCCGCAATGCCAACATGGTCTGGGATTCCCTCACCAAACAATCGCCGCCGGCGCGCTGGTACCCATCCGTTGGCGGTTCTGTGCTGGCCAAAAGCGTCAAGATTGATCCCGTTACCAAAAACCGCGTTGCGGTGGTCGAGAAAGTGCGCTGGAACAATATAGCGCTTGACCGGTGCCCTGTTAACAAGAGCGTTGGCGAGGTGTCCACGGTCCCAGCCGGCGTCTTCGCAAAATCCCTCGGCGGCTTCGTTTTCGGTAAAGCCCTGGAAGCCGGCTACGGCGCTGATGTCGCTGAGCTGGAAGGGGGCGCAGCACTCCGCAAGCAATCCCTGCTCGGTGCGCCCGCCAACTACTACGACTTTCGAAATCGTCTGGCCGACGCGCTCCGCGGCGGGAAGGCCGGCAAAAACCCCGGCGTACATACCATCACGGACTATGCCGCCAGGGCTTACGGTCTGCCGCTACACCAAGCGGCCGAATGGGTGGAGCACTTTGTGCACGACCTGAAAACTGGTCTGAAAAATAGACGGAGAACCCCATGAGCTTCGACAAGCTGCTGGAAGAACTGAACGAACTGGAGACCCTCCAGAAAGCCGAGCCGGTCGAAGGCGCCGAGGATGACGAGAAAATCCAGGCGGCTGCCGAAGACGGCGATCCGGATATGGACGGCGACGACGCAAACGACGTGACCGGCGACGAGATCGTCGAAGATGCCGATGAAGTGGAGGAGGAAGACGAGCCGATGGGCAAGTCCTTCACCATGAAGTTGGACGACGGCACCGAAGTGGAGGCCGTCGACGGCACCGCGCTGGTGAAATCCCTGATGGCCCGCGTTGAGAACTCCGAGGGCCAGATGGTGAAGGCCATGGAGAGCGCCGTCGGTCTGATCAAGAGCCAGGGCGACATGATCAAGTCCCTGCAGTCGCGAGTCTCGAAGCTCAGCGATAGCGGTCGCGGCCGGAAGACGGTCGTCTCAATCAATGAGAAGAAGACCGCCAGCGATCTGCGTAAGTCGCAAGAAGAGGAAGAGGGCATCACCGGCCAGCAATTCATGGCGAAAGCGATGAGCGCTCAGGCGGCCGGAAAAATCACCGGTGTGGATGTAGCACGCATCGAATCGTACCTAAACCGCGGGCTGCAGCTGCCCGCAGATATCGTCGCCCGGGTTACCGAGTAACACCACCGACCAGCCATAGCCACAGAGGAATAGGCAACCATGTTGAATCCCAACCAACTCCCCAATCTGGCCGGCGGTCAAACGATCACCGGCGAGATGTCCATCAACGACGCGAACGACCTGCGCAAAGCCCTCGAGGCGGGTTACGGCACCAACATGCCCGACCTGACCGGCGGAGGTGCGCTGCGTATCCAGTCGCTTGAGAAAACCATGCTCTCCACCATCCAGGAGAACAAACACTTCGCGCTGTTCAACGAACTGGCCAAGTCCAACGCCACCGCAACCGTGGACGAATGGACAGAGCAGTCCGGTGTCGGCGGCTTCCTGGGTGGCAGCACCAACACTGAAACCGGCACTATCGCGTCGGCTCAAGGCCAGTACAACCGTCGGGTCGGCATGGTCAAGTACCTGATGACTCGCCGCGAGGTCTCCTTCGTCACCACTCTGCAGAATGCGATTGCAGACGCGGAAGCGACCGAAGCGCAGAACGGCGCGCTCCAGCTGCTGACCGACGCTGAATTCCTGTGCTTCGAAGGCGACGCGAGTATCGTGCCGACTGAGTTCGACGGCATCGGCGTTCAGATTGAGTCTCTGGGCAGTAGCGACCATGTGCTGGATGCCGAGGGGCAGTCCCTGGACAGCATCAACCTGGTCAACCTGGCTGCCGCCACGATCAGCGGCTACGGCAACTTCGGTACGCCGACCCACATCTTTCAAAGCCAGCTGACTCAGGCCGATTTCGATAACGGTCTGGACCCGGCATTCCGTGTGAACCTGGACAACAACCCTGCATCCCTGATGCTCGGCGCGCCGGTTGCGGGTATCCGCACATCCTGGGGCAACATCAAAACCGTCCCGGACGTGTTTATCCGAGACGAGCGCCAGCAGATGCCGTTCCAGGTGGAATTCCCGAGCATCGCCACCACCAACGATACCTTCAAGCCGGCTTCTGCCGCGGGTGTTGCTGCCGCTGATGTCTCCTCCAAGTTCACCGCGGCGCAGGCCGGGAACTACTACTACCTGGTGACCGGCGTAAACTCCAGCGGCCAATCGACCGGTGTGATCTCCGCGCAGGTCGCTGTAGCTGCTGGCGACAAGGTAACCCTCACTATCGGGCAGTCCGGCGCCGCCACCGAGACCGGCTATGTGATCTATCGCAGCCGCTTGAATGGCACCAACACTGTGACCGACTTCCGCCAGATGGCTCGAATCGCCAAAGACGGTGCCACCACCGATTACGTGGATTTTAACCGCGACATCCCCGGCACCAGCAAGGCGTACATCCTCAACATGGCGCCGTCCGCCATGGCCATCACCTGGCGGCAGCTGCTGCCGATGCTGAAGTTCCCGCTGTACCCGACTGTGAGTGCGGTCGTTCCGTGGGCGCAGCTGCTGTTCGGTTTCCTGCGGATCGGCAAGCGCAAGCATCATGTGGTGATCAAGAACATCGTGCCGAAAGGTGCGGTCTGGAAGCCCTTCTCGTAACGCGCGGTGTTGTAATGGGGTGGCTGCGGTCACCCTTTTTTTAATAAACCACCAATGAGGTGAACCATGCAGAAGATTTTGTGCACGCTCCCCAACGCTGGCGCCGAGATTAGCGGCATCAAGTTTGAGCCACACTCCAGTGGCGGCATGATTTCAGTGGAAGCGCAGTCTGATGAGGTTGTGCAGCGCTTCCTGTCGATTCCTGGCTACAAGACGCCCCGCGCCGCCAAGAAAGAGAAGGAAGACGATGCGGCCAAGAAAGCCGCAGAAGAGGCAGCGGCCAAGGCGGCAGCCGAAGCCGCTGAGAAGCAGGCAGAGGAAGAGGCCAAGGCGGCTGAGGAAGCCGCTGCGAAGTTGGAGGCCGAAACCGCAGACAAAGAGCCGGAAGTGGCGACCGCTCCGGAGCCCAAGAAGGGCGGCGGCAAGAACACGAAGTAAGCCCGAATCCATCTCACAGGATCGGAAGGGGCTGCCATCTGGCGGCCTTTTTCGTCGTGATGTGATACTTCGGAGAAGCCCTTCCGGGGCGCCTACTATTCATCCCCTTACCATTGGAGAAACCCATGGCCCTGGACCTTCGCAACGTGCAAGAAGAGCTGAACCGCTGCATGCCGGCCGCCGCGCATGCCCAGCTCGGCGACGTGCTGAACGATCTCATCACCACCCACAACGAACTGCTGGCAAAGTTGGATGCCGATGCCGGCGTGACCGATACCGACTACGCCGCGTTGCTGGCGGTCACGCCGCTGGAAGATCGCGACGGCTAATCGGAAACCGCTGTGTCCACTATCTTTCCGGATGAGCCGGCTGTCGTCGCCGCAGTTCGGGAGCGCCTGGCGCTTCTGGGCAACACCTATTTCGATGCGGACGCGCTCAGCGACGATTATATCTACAGCAAGGTGCTCGCCGCTGAGGCCGAAGTCGCCCGGCAGCTGCGCGTTTTCCTGCAGCCGACCCAAATCATACCGGACGACGCACCGCAGTCGGAGCTCGACGAGGCTGAAGACGGCGATATGCCATACGCCACGGAACCGGCCTACGACTACGATCCGCAGTTTTTCTGGGGAGAGCGGTGGGGTTACATCGTCACCCAGTACAAGCCGCTGCAGTCGGTAGAGTCCATCCGATTTTCCTATCCGGCGCCGACCAATCAGATTTTCGATATCCCCCAAGACTGGATACGCATGGATCGGCGCTACGGCCATATCCGGCTGGTGCCGGCAAGTAAGGCCTTCTCCGCGCCGTTGTCATCCTTCCTGATGCAGGCGCTGGGCGGCGGCCGCACCATCCCGATGATGATCCGCATTCGGTATGTGGCTGGCCTGAAGGATGTGTTCGCCGACTGGCCGGAATTAATCGACCTGATTTTTAAGATGGCGGTGTTGAAGCTGATCCAGGATGCCTTTGTGCCGCAGTCCGGCTCTATCAGTGCCGACGGGCTGTCCGAATCCCTCGGCATGGATCTGGACAAGTACAGTGACAGCCTCAACCACAAGATGGATGACTTGCGCGATGCCATCCACGGCGTGCGCTACACGGTGCTCGGTTGAAGGTCGCGAGCTGGGATATCCAAAGCGGCCAGGTTCGGCTGCACACACGCCAGAACCTGTGCAACCGGCTGTGGCGGATCGTCCTATGGGCGCAGGGCGCCGATGATGAGCTGGTGAAGAAAACACTCCAGCACAGACAGCGGTGCGACCTCTCCGACATTGCGGAGTTGGCTGCCGACGAGCTGCTGGAGATGCTGCACGAGAAAGACCCGATTGTATCCGCCGGCTGGCGGGTGGAGCTGATGCGATGAACGAAGAGCTACCGGTTGGGGCGCTCATTGAGCGCAACGGTGTGCGGCTGCGGCACCTGGGAGGCGGCCGCTTTGAGCCTGTCGGCGAGCCGCTGGAAAAGCGGTTCGGGCCCGATGAGGAAATGGCGACCTCCGGAATGGCTGCCGCACTCGCCCGCGCGCAGGCAGGTCGTGCGTGAGACTGTCCCCGGCGCGCTTCGACCGCTGGCTGAACAAGATCGGCGAGCAGTTCCAGTGGCGGAAGTCCTACAGCTGCCCGTGCATCAATCCGGCATCCGGCGCGGCCAAACACAATTGCGCTAACTGCAGCGGCAAAGGCCGGTTCTGGGTTGATCCAATTCAGGGCGTCTCCGGTGTTGCAGGAAACAAGGTCCAGCGCGAGTGGGCCCAGTTCGGAGTCTGGCAGAACGGCGACCTGGTGCTGACCATCCAGGAGAGTTCGCCGCTCTACAACATGGGTCAGTTCGACCGGGTGACCATGTTGAACGGCACCCACGAATTCGACCTGGTGCTGACCCGCGGTGACAATGACCGGCTGTTTTTTCAGGTCTCCTCCATAGATCGCGTTTTCTGGTACGACAGCAATGGGGATATCGTGGAGGGCGGCATACCCACGGTGAATCCGGATGGCACTCTGACCTGGGCCACTGGCGAGCCGCCGGCGGCGACGCAGTACAGCATCAGTGGGTGGCAGTTCACGGAGTACTTTGTATGGGGACAATTCCCGGCAAACCGCAACATGCACTCCGGGGCGCGTCTGCCCAAGCGCGTGGTCGTGCGCCTGTTCGATTTGTTCGGGCGCTAGAGGCTCAGGTCCCGGTTGATCGCTTCCCCGAAGGCCGCTTCTGCCTGTGGCCGAATCTCATCCACTACCCCTTTCGCAATGTACAGGCCCGGCTTTGCCGGGGCTATCCAGCCGGAAGAGCCTTCCATCATGGTGCGGAAGGTCAGGTATGTGGAGCGCTTGCTGGCGCCTGAACTGGTGTCGAAGCGCACCATGCCAGCGTAGGGATCTGTCTTGTGGTGCGTGCGTAGTTTCGGTGCCAGTCCTGCAGGCATCCTATCACCCCATTGGTACTGGTTCTGGTTCACCGTGAGCGGTCGCCGCGTCTTGGTATCGTAGGCGCCCGTGCCAGATTGCCTGCGGCCCTGGCCTGTCACGCGGGAGGGCGATAGCTGCTTTGCAGCCTCGTACACATGGTCCGGCATCGGGCGGCCGTGGGCTGAGGCACCGGGCACGTTGTGCCGGAAAGGGATAATCAGGTAGCGCTTGCCGTCCTTTGACTGCCGCACCTTTACAGAGGTGTCCAGCATCTTCTTCAGGTCGCGCTCCGGGCGCCCTGTTTCTATCAGCTGCGCAAGACGGTAGTCGCTCTCCACCACCGCGGAAAAGTCGCCGGTCCAGCGCCAGGTGATGGACTCCATGTAGGGCTTTTTCTCGCCGTCCCAGATGGACGCCCGGTAGACGCCCTCTTTCCACTGGTTGGCTGTGGCCTGGGCAACTGCGCCGACGGCCTCGTGCAGTCGTGGCAATATCTCGGCATTGATCACCGGGACTGTCTGCATGAGTTCCGACAGGTCTACGCGAATATTGAGGTCCATACCGCCATTGTCCCGTCCCGACCTGTCGTGACGTTAGTGTGGCTGCATGATCACCATGATTCAGGTTCTCCCCATCGGAAACGCCATGCGCGTGTTCCTGCGACCGCCAGACAGCTCGACGCGCTGGCGACTGCTGCGGCGCACCGATGATGCCTTCACTGGTGAGGATGATCCCGATGCAGTGGTGGTGCTGGATTCGGCAGTGGATAAGGTGGTGCTGGATCGGAGCAGTTTGGCCAACGGCACTCTCTACTACTACAAGCCTTACTACCTGATCAGTGGCGCCTGGACCGAATCGGACCACATGGCTGCCGCACCCGAGGCGACACTGGTTGATGCGAGCACGGACCCACAGGAGCTGGTGCGGGAGCGCTTGCAGCTGGCCCTGCAGGCCGAGATCAACAGCGGGCAGCTGAAGCACGAGTACAACCGAATGCCGGTTTACACCGCGCCGCCGGCCTATGAAGACACGCGCTGGCCGGTAGTGAGCGTGCATCTGACCAGTGATGCCCGTGGCGAGTCTGCGCTGGGCATGGGGATCGCTCCCGATATTTTCGACAGTGATGACGGCGAGTGGACCGAATTCGAGGGCTACTTCTCGGCCGTCAACCTGATGGTGGTCGCCTGGAGCCTGAATCCTGACGAACGGATCGCGCTGCGCAAAGCCATCAAACGCGCAGTCCTGGGCAACCTGCCAGTGTTCGACGACGCCGGGATGCTGAATGTGGAAGTGAATTTCAGCGATGCCGAGGACTTCGACCGCTATCCGGCCCCCGTTTATCAAGCTGTCTGCCAGATTTCCTGTTTGGCGCCGTCCGCTGTCAGCGCGCAAGTGGACGAGATTGTCGATGTAACAGTAACGGCCGAAGTGACTCATTGAGCACGCAAATAGGAGCGATTATGGCCCGCAAGAAAGAGGAATTTGAAGTGGAGGAAAAGCCGGAACCGGCGGCCGTTGCGCCAACGGACTTCGAAATGACCATTGAGGAATTCTGTGCGCGTCTGTCCAAAAAAGACAGGCGTGTGGAATTGATCGGCGCCTTCCACGCGACCGAGACTCAGGCTGGCCGTCACAAGGCGCGCGATGCGGTATTTCGCGAGCGCCTTGCAGCGTTCATTACACAACCCGCTTAACGGGAGGCTAAATAATGCCCGTTTTCTTTGATGGCCGGCTCTGGATTAGCCCGGCGACAATGAGCGTGGTCGATGACTCGGCCATGTACAACCGCAACCTATCGGTTGGCAATATCGTGGCCTATATCGGCCGCTCCGAAGGTGGCGAACCAAAAACCGCGTTGCGGTTTGGCAGCCCGAACGAGGCCAAGGAGACGCTGCGTAGTGGTGCTCTCCTCGAGGCCGTGCTGAAGGCGTTCGATCCCAGCTCGGAGACCGGTGGCCCGGCAACCGTGGTAGCCCTCCGCGTGAACCCGGCTACGCAGTCCAGCTTGATGCTGCAGGATGTATCGACCAACGCTGTGATTCAGCTGCAGTCCACTGACTATGGCCTGTACACCAATCAGATTCGCGTGAAGATCGAGAGCGGCACAAATACCGGACTGAAGCTGACCAGCCAGTTGGGCAACGACTTCTACTCAGCGGATGATGTCGCGCGGAATGCGTTCAGTATCCAGTACAGTGGCGGCCAGGCAAGCGCCGCCATGACGATCAGCGACACTCAGGTGATCCTGCAGGCGCCCACCGGTACGGATGTTGCCACCATTGAGCTGTCCTCCTTCCCTACCGTCCAGCAATTGGTGGACCGCATCAATGCACAGGACGGCTTCACTGCCTCGGTGCTGGACGGCAACGGCGAGAAGGCCACGCTCGCGGCCCTGGATCATGTGACCAATCAGGACGTGATGACGGCGCTCTACACGGCCACGGCCAACCTGCAGGCCGCTGTGGATTGGTTCAACGGCACCGGCGAGGGCTTTGTCACCGCCACGCGCCAGGCCGGTGGTGGCGAGCCGCCGGCGGTGATCCCGTTCACTTACTTGGCCAGCGGCTCGGATGGCACGGTGGCCAACAGCGATTGGTCGGATTGCTACACAGTGTTGCAGAGCGAGGATGTGCAGTGGGTAGTCCCGCTGTCCAGTGACCCAGCCATCCACGCCATGAACGACAGCCACTGTCAGTTTATGAGCGACGTGGGCCGTATGGAGCGACGTGGCATCGTGGGACCTGCCAGCGGCACCACAGATGACGAAGCGGTCGCCGCGGCCAAAGCGTTGAACAGTGACCGCACCTCGCTTACCCACTTGGGGTACTACGACTTCAACGTCTCCGGCAATCTGGTCCTGTTCGAGCCTTACATGATGGCGGCGCTGTTGGCTGGGGCCTTCTCCGGGGTGAACCCGGGGACTTCTCTCACCAACAAGAGCATCAAGATCCGCGGCATTGAGCGTAAGCTGCGCAATCCGACCGATACCGATCCGTTGATCCTTGGCGGCGTGCTGCCGGTGGAAGAGACGAACACTGGGTTTAAGGTGGTTCAGTCGATCACCACCTGGCTGAACAATGACAACTACAACCGGGTTGAGGTCTCAGTCGGTACGGCATTGGACTTTGTGGCCCGCAACGTGCGCAACGCGGTTGATCCGCTGCGCGGTGCCAAAGGTACTCCGGCAGTCCTTGGGCAGGCGGTCAGCCGCACCGATACGGCCCTGCTGGAGCTGGCGCGCCCAGAACCGATCGGTCCAGGAGTGCTGGCCGGCGACGCTGACAACCCGCCCTACAGGAACATCACTGCGGACCTGCAGGGCGATGTGCTGCGCATCCAGTTCCAGTGCTCGCCGGTGATCCCGGTGAACTACATCCCCGTGACCATTTTCGCCGTGCCCTTCAGTGGCTCGGCCAGCCTGTAAGGAGGCGATAGATGGCTCAAGTAAACCTGAAAACGCGGAGCGGTAACCGCATCCGCGTGACCCTGGACGGCATTGAGGTAGGGCTGATCCAGTCAGTTCGCCTCAACGATGACTACAGCCCAGAGCCTGCCAGCGGTATTGGCGACATTCACGTTGCCGAGTACGTCCCAACGATGGCCCGTCACGCCCTGTCAGTGTCCTACATGGTGCTGAATCGCAACTCTATGCGCGAGCAGGGCATCTCTGCGGTCAATGGTGATGATGTCCTCCGCGGCTTGGTCTTCGATATCGAAACGCAGGACAAAGACACCGGCGAAATCCTGCGTAAATACGTCGGCTGCAGCTATGCATCGGGTGACATGGAGGTATCCAAACACGCGATTGTCATGGCTAACGCACAGTTCAACGCACTGGATGTGGTCGGTAGCGGCGGTTAAGCGCCCCGATAACAGGCCGCTCCGGCGGCCTTTTTTCTGACAGAGAGAGATATATGAGAAACGAAGCCCCTACGGATTTCACGGTGCCGGTAGAAGGTATCGGCACCTTCCGGTTCGCTCGCCGAACCATGCGCGATCAGTTCAGCATTGACACCGAGATCGCGCGCCTTACCGATGGTCTGGATAACCTGCCGGAATACTTGGCCCTCGCAGCCAGCGCAGTTGCTTGTATAAAGGTGCTCGCCGTTGAGTCGCCCGCAGGCTGGGACCCCGAAAAACTTGACCCGCTTGAGGAGGAATCCTATCGCCAGCTGCTAGCGGTCCACCGCGCGCTGCGCGAATCGGAGGGGCGATTTCGCGGACGGCCTGGAAAGGGAAGCGAAGAAAGCCGGTCGACAGATGGCGAAGACGGCGGCGTTCTGGTACCGGAAGAAGTTCAGCCTGACCCCGAATGATCCCCGATTCCTGGATATCACCATGCAGGAAATAGCGACGGAGTATTGGGCACACCACTACTACGACAACCCGACACAGGAAGAGGTTGAGGACGAAAACTTTGACCTGGATGCGGTGCTGGACGAGTTCGAGCGCTCGGCGCCGGATGATGAGGCATGGGAAGAGGTGGAATTGAGTGACGATTAAGATCCCGGTACAGGCCGATACCGGCTCCAGCGCACAGGACCTCAACGAGCTGGAGCGCAGTTTCAACGCCATTGCCAAGGCAGTTGAGCGCGTAGAGGCAGCCGCCAAACGCACAGCCGGCGCTCTGGACAGCGTGGCCAAAGAGGCGCAGGAGGCCGGGAAGGCGACCGAGAAGGTCGACAAGGCCGCTACCGCATCCACTCGCGATCCCAGTTCCCAGCGCGGCCTCCGTGAGGTTGATCGCCGCGTCGATTCCATCACCCGCAACAGTGAGCGCCTGGCGCGTGTGCAGGGCATTCTCGGCAAAACTTTCGGTCGCGAGTTCAGCGCGGACGAGGCGTCTCGTTTTGTGCGCGGCTATGAAATGAATCGACGCATGAGCCCGCGTCTGCGCGAGTTCAGCGATGTTGTGGATTTTCACGATAATACTGGGCGTGCGTTTGGTTCCGATGCGGCGGGGCAGCGGCGAGCCGCACAGTACCGGCGCGAGGTGATGAACCGGTCAATGGTGGCCGGTGGGATGGATCTGCCAGGGCATCCCCCGGCTGGCGGCGGAGGGGTTGGGGGCGGCTCCGATGTGTTCGGCGCGGCCCGCAAGCGAGGCATCGCCGGTGCCCGAGCGTTCGCCGGCGGCATGCTGGCGATGGCCGGTATCACCACCATCATGGGTATGACTGGCCGGGCCGTGGATATGGCCACGGAAGAGGCTGTCGGCACGGATACCCTGAAGCGAACGATGGGCGACTTGGGTGTCGATTTCAAAACGCTGCGTGACGAGGTTCGCGGGGCCGGGATTGAGTTCGGCATGGCGTCGGTGGAGGCCATGCGCCTGGCGCAGCACTTCACCAAGGTGGCAGACGCCGACCAGCGCGACGATATAGCCCGAGAAATCAATACGGCAGGCGGGTTCGCCCGGGCCTACGGCCTGGACCCCAACACGTCTGCCACCTTCTTTGGCCAGATGCGGCAGTTCGGCGTGTCCCGCGCGGGAGGTGGCGACAACTGGCGCATGGCCTCCATGGTCGCCGACGCTGTGAACCGGGGCGGCATGACGGCGAAGGTGGACGAGCTGCTGTCCGCCGTCTCCAACTTCACTGCGCAGGCTACACGACTCACACTGACCGCTCCCAATATCGAAGGCTTCCTCGGCATGATGGCCGGGATGACGCGCACTGAGCTTCCAGGCCTCACTCCGCAGGTGAGTGCCGATATCCTGGGGGCAGCTGACTCCGCCATGCGCCGCGGTGGGGCATTTGGCGAGGCGAGCATGAATTTCGCCTATAGCGCCCTGGCTCGCGGCACGCCGGGGCTCGGCCCTGTGCAGGCGCAGATGCTGATGGGGCATGGGCTGTTTGGGAGTGCTAGGGAGGCGTTTGGGCAAGGTTCAGCTGCGCAGACATGGGCGAAACAGGAGGGAGTGGCGTTGCCAAGTGCAGACGATGCCACTACCAATCTGGAGGCCGTCAAGGAGCATCTAAAGCGCCAGGGCTTTGATCCGTGGTTGCGCCTGGACGCACTGAAGAATTTCTTCGGCCTGCAGTCTATCCAGCAGGCCATGGCCCTCGATACGGTTAGGCCCGAAACGGTTACCCAGACGCAGGGCGCGCTGAAGAGCCTCGGCATGGGTGTGAAGGATGTCTCGGCTGATGCCTGGATGTCGCTGTCTGCGATCACGAACGCGGGGGACTCGCAACTGCGCGGCAAGGTCCTGTCGGACATGCTGGGGCGTACTGATGTTGCCGGCACTGACACGGCGCGCAGGCTGCAGCGTATCGCCGGAGAGGCCGACCGAACCGGTGACTACACTCCCCTCCGCAACGAAATGATTCAGGTCGCAGCAGAGTTGGGGCGCGAGACTACGGACGGCGACAAAACACGGCAGTCTATTGCCGATCTGAACAACACACTGACCGAGATGGGTGATGACCTGCTGCCGCTGATCGCCGGAATTCGTTCTGGCGTGGCGGCGCTGGTAGATGCCGTGGCGCCGGACTCGGAAGCGGCTTCGCGTTTTCGTGAGGAGGATGAATACCGAAACCTGAAGAAGCAGATACGGGAGGCGCCCGACCGGCTCAAGGCTATTGAAGAGGGTGCCATAGCGCCGTCGCTTCCCATGCGGGGGTATATGGGTGGCGGGTATATGTCGCCGACCGACCCCAGGAAAGAGGCACTTGGCCTCGAGCAGAGCCGGATAGAGCGACTGCGCGAGCTTGGCCGGAAAATGGGCATCGAGGATAACGTTGAGAAGTTCCTTGACTCGCTGGAGCTTTCTGCTCTTGACCCGAAACACAGCAGCCGGCGGCAAGATTCGTCAGAGGTTCGCCACACTATGCACGGCGAGTTTCACCTGGTCGATCCGCGCAACGGGCAGAGCATCGCTGACCCACTCATGCTGAACGGCGTGGTGGGAGGCCCTGTGTCCTCCGGAGCGGCCCGCTGATGACTGTCAAAACCTTCCACCCGAGAATTTCGGTAAAGCTCCACAAGGTCATTGGCCGCACGACCGTCGGCAGCACGCCGGCTTCAGAGCGTTTCCAGGGCACCTCTCGCACGATCGACCTGACGCCGTTTCTTGGTGAAAGCGGTTCAGTGCGCACCTCCAAGAGCGTGCGGGCCCCGGCGGGCGCCTTCACGGTCACCCTGGCGGACCGCATGTTCCAGCAGGGCGAGAGCGGCGTTGCGCAGATGGATTCCCTCTACGGGCTGATTGAGCCGATGGACGTAGTTGAGATCCGGATGGCGCACGAGCCGCATAAGTACATCTATTCAGGGTTCCCGGACAAGCTGCCGATCGTCATGCGAGGCTTTGTGTCCTCTGTGCAGCGCACCGAGGGCATAGGCGCCGATGGCAAACCAGTGCGGGCCGTCACCATCAGCGGTCAGGACTACGGCAAGATCCTGCAGATTATGCGGATCATCTATTTCCGCAACTATGTGGTGGGGCAGAACCTGCTGACCAATTACCGGCTGTTCGTTAATTACGATGTCGGATTCACACCGAATCAGCCGGCGAGCGACTTTGTGGCGAGCATCATCAATAGTGTGGTCAACCCGTACCTACAGGAGATGGCCAGCCGGAGTGGAACCACTAATGACGGGCAGAGCATTTCCGCCGTGAAGCAGATGGCGGTGGACGCCAGCGTGACGAACGGCACAATCAGCCCCTACGGGGCAAACGCCTATCAGGGGGGCACCATCCACGAGATACTGTCCTATTTCGGGGACGTGGGACCCTTCAATGAGCTGTTCGTCCAGGACCGGGAAGATGACGATGGCGGCGTGACCCTGGTGTACCGCCCGAACCCCTTTCTGGATGTCGATGGCAACTGGATACAGGGCAATCCGCCGAGTGTCAGCGTGATCACGGTCCATGATGATGACGTAACAGGCCTGTCGGCGAGTCGCACTGATGCCAATATCGCCAACTATTACTGGGTCAATGCGGCCCGCTATCAGTTGAGTTCGCCGGAGACGTTGAAGCTCACTGCCTCCGTCGGCGACGAACCTAGTTTCTTCCTGTCCGACTACCCAAACTCGAGCCCCCATTTGTACGGTATCCGCAAGATGGAAGTTGATACGCAGCAGCTGGCGACCGATGCCGCTGCCGAGGACAGCGATGACCAAATGCGGGATAAAGGCGTTTCCTGGCTGGATGAGCGACGGCAGGTGCTTATTGCTCAGAATCGGGACAACGTTCTGTTCGAGAGCGGCAATATCCAAATGCGCGGCAATGAGGCCATCACGCCGGGAAACATTGTCCGCCTGCGGCGCCGGGAGTTCACCGCCGACTACTATGCCATCGCCGTAGAGCATAACTACGCGCCGTTCCGCAGTTTCACAACAACGGTACAGTACGAGCGCGGCCGCGGCTTCATTGAGCGCGTTGCTGAGGTGCGCTCGCCTTATCTTGCAGAGATCAATGCCGGGGGTGTTTATGAGGATGGATAGCCTGCGGCTGGCCAAGGTCGCGGCCGTTCACCCGGCGAAGCAAGCCGTTGACCTGGTGTTCTTGGAAGACGGCAGTCAGATAGCCATGGTCCAGTGCATGGTGCCGGAGGCCAGCACGAATACCGGACTCGCCGGGCTACCGGTGCCAAGCCTGCCGCCGAGCGGCGACAAGTTTGATCTGACCGACAGCAAAGACCGGGACATCCTCGCTGTGGTGGGATTCCTTCACGGGCTGCCGGTAGTGTTGGGGTTTTTGCACCAGCAGGTCACGCAGATGCTGTTCGAGGCGGAGAACCGGGCCATAAACCGGCACGCCTCCGACGTTTATACGCTCATGGAGGGGAATGGCGATGTAGAGCTGTCGCACCCTTCGGGAACCTATCTGCGGATAGCCCAGAACCCCGCGCATCAGGATCTGACGGCGACGGATTACAACAAGCTGTGGAAGATCGACAAAAACACAGATACCGCAGTGCATGTGCATTTGGAGGTGGCCAACGCTGGCACCAAGGTGGCCAGCTTGGACATTGATCCGGATGGGAATATCACCTTGGAGCATGACGGCAATCTGGTGACGAATACCGGCGGCAACGCCACGGTGGATGTGGCCGGGACGCTGGACGCCACGGTCCAGGGCGATGTGACTGTCACCACGCCGGCCACGGTAACTGTGGACGCGCCGACGACCACCTTTACCGGCGAAGTGATCATTCAGGGGGCAGTTACCTATCAGGCTGGCATGTCAGGAACTGGCGGCGCGACGATTACGGGCGATGTGGATGTGACGGGCGACGTGACGGCTGACGGAATCAGTCTGAAGACGCACACCCATTCCGATCCGCAGGGCGGTAATACAGGCCCTCCGAACCCCTAATTGGGGTTGCCCGGGAGCTGCCTACGATACCGCACCTGCGTAGCAAGCTGCTGCTTGAGTATATCGAGTGCCAGCTGCTGGCAGGCTCGGCGCGTAGGCGCGAAGGTCTCCACCTGCGGGGTGTCCGACAGCAGGATATATTGCCGGCGCTCGCCCTGGTCCACCCGGCTGTAGTTGTAGCCAAAATTGGCCTGCTGGATGTAGGTGTCCGGATCGGCGACGGCCTCACAGACCTCGTTAATGTCGTCGCTGTCGCTATTCAGCACGGCGTAGTCGAGCCGCCACCAGTCATCGGCTGCGGCGACAGCCGGGAACGCCAGGATTGTCACCACTATAGTTAACAGCTTCTTCACTATACTCGCCTCTTTTTTGAATAACTGCCAGCGATGCTACCCGCTATTGCTGGCGCGGGCAATGCATTTGGCCGCCTGTCGTGACCGTATCCTGCCGGCATGGCCAACCAACCGCCTCCCTCATCGCAGAAAGCCGGGGAACGCCCCATCGAGTTCGTCCTGGATGATCAGGCGACGGGGCGCCCAACGGAAACCGTGTCACTGGTTATTCGGCCGGAGGATTTCACGCGAGCGGAGCCGTCGCGGCTTACCACTCAGCAGACGCTCGGTGGGGCTTGGGTAGACAACTTCGGTCCCGGTCTTGCCAACATCGTGATATCCGGCATCACCGGCTGGCGCCGCTCAAACGACGGGCGCGATGGGCTGGAGAACTTTCAACGCCTGAATGATGTCGTCTTTCGGCAGTGGCACCGGCGCCGGGAGGAGGCTATCGAGGCCGGCATTGATCCCGCCGGCGTCAAGCTGATCTACGCCGACAGCCTGGACCGCTTTGCCTGGGAAGTGGCGCCGGTCAATTTTAGTTTGAAACGTAACAAGAACCGGCCGCTGCTTCTGCAGTACCAGATTAACCTGATCGTCATCAGCCAAAGCGTTTCCCAGCACCAATACCTCCGCGACCCGGATCATACCGAAGAGGAAAGTCGCGACCTTGGCCTCGACAGCCTGCAGCAGACCCTCCTGAACCTCAACAACTGGTCGGAGGAAGTTGCGGATATGGTGGTGGGTGTCCTGGGGACGCCGGTGAGTGCATTTCTGGACGTTACCAAAGATACGCTGGACACGGTGCAGACGGTGGTCAGCGGTATCACCGGTGTGGTGGACAATGTAGTGGGGGCCTTCCTGTCGATCGCTGCGGATCTGATGGCGGCGGCGCGAAACATCTTCTGGTCAACTACCCAGATGGCCGGGCTGCCGGACTACACCAAATTCCGCTGTCAGCAGGTAGCGGCGGCCTACAACAATGCGTTCTGCTTGCTGAAAAACGCCTTCGAGGCGCGTCGATTTTTCCCGGATTACGGTTGGCTGTATGGCGCGTCGACCTGCTCGTCCACCACCTTTGGCTCACCCCTGGCGCCGTTTCGGAACAGCAACCCGTTTGAACGCCTCACGCCGATCACCGGCACGCAAACCTATATCTCCGTGGACCAGGGAGCCGATACGTCCATCAGTGCCATGGGCAACGCTGACCCGGCGCTGTTTCCGCCGTCTGCGGGGACCCTGGCTAACAATGTGCGCAGGATAGCGTCTGGGGTGACTCTCCGTGAGCAATGAGGTTGATCGCAAGCTGACGGGCTACCGGTGGATCGAAACGCGCCACGGTGACACGCTGCAACGGATCGCGTTGCGAGAGTTTGGCGACGCCAGCCGGTGGGCGGAACTGGCGTGGCTGAACGATCTCATTCCCCCCTATATCACCGACAGCTCGGCCGAAGCCGGCCCCAAGGTGCTGTTCTCTGGTCAGTTGATCATGGTGCCGGCGGCGACTCCCAGTACTACGGAGCAAACTGATCCGGAAAAGGTGTATGGGCGTGACGTAATGCTGCGCCGCGGGCTGTTGGTCGCGGAGAACGGTGATTTTGCGCTGGTCAAGGGGATTTCGAATCTGTCTCAGGCCATCCGTAACCGCGTGGACACGACGCCTGGCGAGCTGATGTTTCACGGCGACTACGGCTGCCGTATCCGGCTGCTGCTGGGTAAAGCCTCCACCTCTGCCACCACGCTGCTGGCGGCTGGCTATGTGCAGTCGGCAATCGAACAAGATGACCGGGTGAGCCAGGTCACCAGCTCGGAGGCTGTCGCAGTAGGCGATGTGATCCGAGTGACGGCCACTGCGCAGCCAGTGTCTGGGGACCCGGTGGCGATTGAGGCGGAGATAAGTTGATGACCGAGGAGCCATAGCGTGGCCTTTCAAACGAAGAATTTTGCGTCCATCGTCGCTGCGATGGTCAACCACATGCGCGGCACGCAAACCGAAGTCACCGATTTCAACATCGGGGCAGTCGGCCGCACGCTAGTCGAAGCCCCGGCGGTGGAAATCGACGAACTCTACCAGCAGATGTTTATCGGCCTGAAAGAGGCCATTCCTGTTGCGATTTACAACAGCTTCAGCTTTGACCTTATGTCGCCGGTGGCTGCCAGCGGCAATGTTCGCGTCACCATTACCTCATCTGCGCAGGACACCAGCATCGCCGCCGGCACAATATTCAAGGTCCAAAACGGCAAAACCGACTACGCCAGTGCGGAGGATGTGACGATTCTCGCCGGCAATACCTTTGCGGACGTCCTGGTGACTGCCCGCAATGCAGGTACGGTCGGCAATATCCCGGCAAACCAAAGTTTTACGCTGTCACCGACGCTATCGAATCTGGTCAGCGCCACCAACTTGGTTGCTTTCTCCAATGGCCTGAATCAGGAAACGGAGGATGCACGCAAAGAGCGTTTCGCGCGCTATATCCGCTCGCTGAGCCGCGGCACAGTGGCGGCCATTGAGTTCGCACTCGAGACGGTTGAGCTTGAGGATGTTGACGGCCTTGTAATTGAGCGCGTGCAGGCGCGCTCTGTAGTCGAGCCGTACCTTCTTGACCCACTGAACCCCATCGCCCTGGTGGAGTGCTATCTGCACAACGGCACCGCGCCAGCCTCCACCGACCTGATTGACCGCGCTGTCGAGGTTATCCACGGGTACACCGACGGTAACGGCAACAAGATTCCAGGATGGAAGGCAGCCGGTGTGAAAGTTGACATCTTTCCGGCAACAGAGCTGACGGTGGACGTGACCGGCGTGATCACACCGCTGCCGGGTTATGACGCTGCTGATTTGGCGCCCCTGGCGATTGAGCAGGTGGGCGCCTATTTGCAGGGCATCGATATGAGCACTACGGGCAGCGCGGCTATCCGTTCGGAAATTGTGGCCATCGTTATGGGCATCCAGGGCACTTACAACTTTGACCTGACCGTGCCCGCGGCGGACGTGCAGGCGTCTTACTCTCAGAAAATTATGCCGGGCACAATTGATATCACATGAAGCTGACTGAAAAGCTCCTCGGTTATCTCAATCGGGTATTCGACAAAGACCCGCACCGATTCCTGGCGTTGAGGCTGCGCTACAGCGGTAGCATGACCTGGACGGTTGAAGATGGCGTGCTGACGACGGCCGTCACTGGTGGGCCAGGTGCCCCTCTGGTGGTGGATCTGTCTCAGTACACCATCGAGCAGCTGGTATCCCATCTGGCGTCTCAAGCTGGCTACAGCGTTGAATATGCCGACGCTACGAGCCTGGCGGATATGTGCGCGCTTGTGTTGATCGACGGGAGCGCTGATCAGGACGCCTCCAACGGGGACCATCTCTACGGCTATACCACGTTGCTCTGGTCTTACCTCGAGGCGCAGGCGATTGAGCTGAAAGCAGCCAGCGTCCAGATCGGCGAGATGCTGGAGCAGATGGAAATCCCCAGTGCGGACGACTTTTGGCTGGATGAGCATGGTGGCTATTATGGTGTGAGACGCCGAGCGGGCGAACTGGATGCGGACTATGCATCGCGCATGATTGCCGAGATATTCCGTATCCGCGGCAACAATGTGGCCATTGAAGTTGCGATTGAGGGTGCCACAGGTCAGGAAGTCACGGTTACTGATGTAACGGTGTATAGCCAAACCGCCTTTCCGCTTTATGACGGTGCCATTAACTACGATGGCAGCCAGATGCACAACGCGGATGCGCAGCCGCTTTATGGCCTGTTCGATGTGGTGGTGGGTTATGACCTGGAAGGGGATGAAGACCCGACCGAGTTCCAGGCATCCGTTACGAGTCTCGTTAACGCCCTGCGTGATGCCGGCACGCATATGCGAAGCCTCAGCCTCAGCGGTAGCCAGCTTGACGACAGCTGGACCGACCCGATAACCGATAGCTTTGTGTTGAGTGTGGGGGCGTCACTTTCCGATTCGGTTCAGGCGCCCATAGATATTCTGCGGCCCTTTGCCGGCACCATGAGCTACAGCGATGCTGTCGTGGCCCCTGCCGACGATCTCGATGCGTACAGTATCAGCACGCATACCTACAACGGTGGCCATGATCATGGTGCCAGCGGGCGCCAGGTCTACTATGACAGCGGCGAGCAGGTCCCAATTTAGGCGCTGATCGTCGTGACGTTAGCCTGCGGTGAAACGTGGGACTAACGACATGATCAAATTTTCCGACGAAATAGCTCGTCCGCGTGGGGTGCTGACCCTGCGGGTGTTCCGCCATGGTGTGCTTATGGAAACCTGGCGAGACGAAAACCTCGTAGTGGACGCCTCCAAGACCACGATGGCGCACCTGCTTGGTGGCGACGTGGCCAACCGGTCCGTTACGCAAATCGCCTTTGGCACAAACGGTACCGCGCCGGCTGCCGGCAACACATCCATCACTAATCCCTACACCAAAAACGTCGATGTAGTGTCCTATCCGTCTGCCGGCGAGGTGCAGTTCGATTTCTCGCTGGGTACCGGCGAGGCCAACGGTAAAGCGATCTTTGAGTTCGGGTTGCTGACGACTGCAGGTTCTCTGTTCGCACGGCGTGTGCGGGCGAGTGTCCTGAACAAGGATAGTGACTTGTCTTTATCCGGAAGCTGGCTCATTACTTTCTGAGGATGACTGATGGCTAACCTGCCAGAAAGCCCCACTTATGATGCTGGTGTCTATCAGCTCGAAACTACAGATCCCGTATTGGGCGGCATCAACGGGGTGTCGAACTCTCCGCTGAAGAACTTGGCGAACCGGACGACCTACCTGAAGCAGCATCTCGATAATCTGGAGGCTGGGACCACCATTCCGCCTGGTGTGGCCCCGATCAATTCGCCTACGTTTACGGGCGATCCGAAGGTACCAACGGCGGCGGCTGCGGATAACGATACCTCTATTGCCAGCACTGCGTTTGTGCAGCGGCGGCATCGGGGACTCCTAATCAAGGATGTCTCCGGCAATACGAATGTCTCTCTTACCTCAGACGAGTTGGGGTATGGGATTATTCGATTCAATGGGATTCTTACTGGTAATATAAATGTAATATTTCCAGATGAAACTGGTAGATGGCTTGTACATAACCAGACGTCGGGTTCTTTCTCGCTGTTGGTAAAAAACGCTGCAACGCCAGGCATATCTGTCGCGCAGAATAAAAGTCGCGAAGTGTGGAGTGGCGGAGCCACGATGTTCTCAGGTGAGAGTGACTTTGAGAATGTCTCTCTCGCTGGCATCTCCACCGCTCCAACGGCATCCCTGGGGAGTAATACCACACAAATTGCCAATGCCGCTTTTCTGCAAAGCACTGTCTACGGACGCCTGACAAAGAGCGTGGGCGGAGGCTCAACCACTACGCTGACAGCCGTCGAAGCCGGTAATGGCATTCTGGTCTTCACCGGTGCGCTGACGGCCAACAAATCCGTGGTCGTGCCGACGAACACCAAGTCCTGGATCGTGCTGAACAGCACCACCGGGAATTTCGCGCTCACTCTCAAGACTTCCGCCGGGACCGGGGTTGTGCTCCCCCGCGATGAGTCTGTGTTCGCGTACTGCGACGGCACGAATGTGCTGCTGGCAGGGAGTGCGAACCAAAACAGTTTTGTCTACGACCATCAGGTGGCCACCGGCGGCCAGACCGTCTTCAGTATCCAGTACACGCCAGGATCTCTGCTCGTGTTCCAGAACGGCGGCCTGCTGGAGCAGGACGAGTACACGGCGGCTAACGGTTCGAGCGTGGTGCTGGACGTGGGCGCGACCGCTGGCGATGACCTGGTGTTCTACGCACTGAAATCGTTCGAGGTCGCCGACGCGCTGATGAAGAGCGCGAACTTGAGTGATTTGCCGAATGCGGCGGCGGCGCGGGATAATCTAGACGTGCTGCAGAAGAGCGCGAACTTGAGTGATTTGCCTAGCCCGAGTGTCGCTCTCACAAATATTGGGGGGTTCCCGAAAGCTGGAGGCACTATTGATGGCGACGTTATCGTCGCTGGCGGAGAGCTTGCCGTACACTCGCAAACGTCAGGATCAAATCCTAATGTTTATCTCCGTGATGATGTCGGAAATACTAGAGGGCGTTTCTACTGGAGCCGCTCAACCAATGATGTACGAATAGAAAGATGGGATGGATCGGGAGCAACTGAAGGGGTGTTAGTCCTTTTCGCCGACCGTGCCACCTACAACGCCAATGAAATCCTTACCGCAGGCTCTACTGGCCGCATCCGGACTGCCTATAAGCCTGCGGATACGGCCAGAGGGACTCAAACGTCACCGACTCCTGACCCAGATCTTCAGATAGCTGGTCTTGATTTCAATAGCACATATAAAATTGAGGGTTTTTTTGAAATAGAGAATCCTGGAACGACGGACGGGACAAAAGTTACCTTTGTCCGCGACAACTCGTCCGGCGCTTTCACGGATGTGGCCTGGAACGCAACTACGGGCTATCTCACGAGTGTTGAAGGTGATCATGGCACCCTTGGCACAATAGCAACTCTTGCTGGCAGCGACACGGCTACACTGTATGTCAAATTTTCCGGATTTATTGTGACCGGAGCATCCGGCACCCCTGACTGGGAGGTGCCCTGGGCGCAGTCGACGAGTTCTGCGACTGCCACCGTATTCCGCAAAGGCTCCTGGATTCGCGCCGAAAAACTCAACTAATTTCAAACAGTTTCAACTCCCCAGGGATGAGGAGAGCGGTATTACGTCGTCCTCGGGGTCAATAAACCAACGAGGGCAATATGAGTGAGCAAGCTAACAAGGTTTTTCGACGATATGCACGGCGTAATTCTTCCGTATGGAGGCGCGACTGCGCCACAAGGCGCGTTGATGTGTTATGGGCAGGCGGTTTCCAGGAGCACCTATGCGGCACTCTTCGGAGTGATCGGCACCACCTACGGCGCAGGTGACGGCTCAGCGACATTCAATGTGCCTGACCTGCGCGGACGTGTTCCGGCTGGGCGCGACAATATGGGCGGCGTTGCGGCGGGGCGCTTGACCGGAGGAAGCGCTGCTGCTCTGGACGGCACTGATCTGGGGTTGGCTGGCGGAAGCCAGGAGCAGGCGCTTACGACCGCGCAGATGCCATTGCACGGCCACCCGTATCAGCAGAACACCAGTTCGGAGAGTGGCACGTCATCTGGTAATGGCGGTGCGCTGATTACCAAGGCCGCCGGCGCGACTTCCGGGAATGTGAGTCGGAGCGCCTATACCGGTGCGCCATCCAACTCCGTCGGTCAATCTATAGGCGGTTCGGGTGGCAGTCAGCCGCACAGCAACGTGCAGCCGACGCTGATCATCAATTACATCATCGTGATCTGATTTTGTGCGAACGCCGTCACAATCGTGACGGCATGCTGAGCACAACAACGAGGACACTATGGATTTTATATTCATCGGACTGGCGTGCAGCTGCCTGCTGCTGTCGGCCGAAAAATTCCGCAACGTGTTTCTCTGCCTGGTGGTGGCGGAGTTCATGGTGTCTGCCGTGTGGATACTATTCCCGGCGCCGGACCCCTGGTGGTTCCTCAGCTACGCCGCGCAGAACTGCATTTTTGCGTGGCTGATCATGCGAACGCGCCACGCTATGGCCCGGGAGTATGCCGGCACACTGATTGCCTCCGCGGCGATTGCCGTCATTGTGTTCTGCGAGTCCTTCACCGGTGGGAACGCCGCCTATGCCGCACGCCCAAATCTAATGACATGGATCTGCGTTTGCCAGCTCTGTATCGCGGCTGCGGGCGCTGGATTGATGGAGTGGACGCCGCTGGAGGCTGCCCGTGGAATTGTTGCTCGCTGCCGCCGCGGCCGCCGCCGTGCTGGTGCTGATCATCCGTCTGGGACTGTGGATCGTGGGGTCTAAATGCTATCGCCGATCGAAGCGCTGATGCAGCGCCTGACCGCCGCAGGTGCTTATGTTGGCGGCATTATTTCAGTAGTTTTCGCGAACTTGCAGGACGCGGTGATGGCCAACGGCGCCTTCGTCGTCAGTGCATTCGCGCTCGCAATGAACTGGTACTACCTGCGCCGGCGCGACCGCCGGGAGCAGGCAAAATTTGAACAGGAGATGCACAATGAGTAGCACTAGCCAACCGCCTCGTGAGGAAAAATCCACTGTCAAAACCGACGGAGGAGCCACCACGCAGTCCAGTACCAGCCAGCCGCCGCGAAAAGAAAAGTGACACGATTCCTGGACGCGCTCTTCAACCGCCACAAATTCGTCCGCCGGTTCGGGATGTTTTGGGCCTGGTGGATCATCACAGTGGTGCTGCTGCGGGCCACTGAGCCGTCCACGCTGGCCGAGATCACTCCTGCCGCTGCGACCGTCGTGACCGCAACCATAGGCGTGCTGGCCACCGTCATCGGCCTATACAACCGCAGCCGCGACCGAGAGGAGAGTGCCCATGGCACCGATGACAAAGGCTGATCCATCTATCTGGACGGACGCGCTCCCGTACTTCCCGCGGCATGAGCTGGAGTGCCGGGGCACTGGCGTTATCCAGCTGGATGCACGGTTTGCGGCTGCGTTGCCGGCGCTCCGTGTCGAGTGGGGGCGCCCGCTCACTCCCAATAGCGTCTGTCGCTCTCCGCAGCACAATGCGTCAGAGGGTGGTCATCCGCGCTCGCTGCACCTCACCGACAATCCCGCGTGGCCAACGAACGGCACCATGGCTGCTGATATCCGCTGGCGCGGATGGTCGACCGATGATCAGCTCGCATTTGCCAGGCTGGCCTGGTCTCGGGGATGGAGTGTGGGGCTGCACAATGGGTTCTGCCATGTAGACCGTCGGGGAGATCTCGGGCTGCCCGAACTGCCGCAGAGGGTGTTTCTGTATGGCACCTGGGGTGACGATTTTTCGCCCGGAGATGTGAAGGCGCAGCCGTGATGGGGTTTCTCGCTCTCATTCCGCGGGGCGCCTACAAGTGGCTCGCTGTCGGTGCGGCGGTCGCTGCCCTGGGCGTCTACATCTGGGTGCAGGGCCTGCGCCTTGCTGCAGCAGAGGAGAAAATCGGCTCGTTGCGTGATCAGGTCTCGGCCAAGCAGGCAGAAATTGATCTGCTCGCCGACAACCGCGATCGCCTGGCGTCGGCGCTTGAGCAACAGACTAAGCAGGTGCGTGCGTTACAGGCCGCTGCCGCCACCACAGAGGAAGCCGCAGCGGCTACCGCCCGGGAGATTCTGCAGGGTGCCGATGCCCTCGCGCAAACCGATGCCGCCGCCGGCAGCGATCCGAAGGATATGAATCGATGGCTGCAAGAGCTGTTTCACTGATCCTGCTCGCCCTTGCGGGCTGTGCAGCACCGGAGCCCATTGTGGTGCGGGAACCCGTCGAGGTGCGAGTGCCGGTGCCTGTGCGCGCGACGCCCCCGGCCGAGCTCATGGCGCCGTATCGGCCTGGCAAGCTGCCAGAATTTGTGGCGCCCGATGCTGAAGACGCGGCCGCGGCACTCACCGCTGATGGGCTGGCCGAGCTGCGTGCGATCTTACGGGCCCTGACTACCCGCGATGGGGCTTGGCGGGCTTGGGCGACTGAGCCGGTGCCGCACACTCCGTCCCCCACCTCTCCCTAAAACGGTATCTCCGGGTTCGGGTCATCCTCGTCCGCCAGGATGATGGCGAGCGGCAGACTGATGCATTTTGAATCAATCCCGTTGAACTTCTGGGATCGGTTGTCGTAGCGGTCCGCGCCTCGCACTCGCAGGAGCTGTCCTCGCAGGTCTGACTCGTAGGGAGTCCCTGCCACCAGTCGCCTAAGCTCCTGGCTGTTGTTGCTCAAGAGCAGGCGCTCGCCGCGGATCTTCATGCCGTGGCGCTGCAACACGCTGTCCGCCAGTCCCGCATCGATCTCCAGGCCCGGGACGTGTTCGCCGTAGGCACGCCGAATCACCTCGAACACGTTCACCACGATTCCACCGGACAGACGCATTTGCGCCTCGAGAAGCGCCCCGAGGGCTTTCACCGATTCCTCGGTATCGGCGTTCTCCAGATACTCGCCCCAGTCGTAGCGATCCAGCAGCTTGGTGGCCTGATCCTGCGTGGCCTCTTGATCGGATATCAGCGACCAGGCGCCGGCCATCAGGGTTCCGTACTGATCGCCGTCGCGTTGGCTTCCGAATTTGAGCGCGGCGGCAGCGGCGAAGGTGTCGATATTTTTCAGCGTGATCGGCAGCAGGTCCAGGGAGCGGCGGAAGAGTCGCGCCGGAAGGGTCTCGTCGCGGCGCAAGCCGTACAGCGCCTCTTTGATGCGTTCCCAATTCTCTGCGTTTTGCTGTTTCTCTGCGAGGCTGCCGTCCTCCCGTTTCGGGCGTAGGGCCAGAACGGTCAGGCGCTCGAAGTCGGCTTGATACTTCATCCCGATCTGGATTGATGCCAGGCAGAACATCGACCGGATATGGAAATGCTGGGCGTCACCGCCGGGGGAGCCTTTCAGCTGCTGGGCTGCGGTTTCCGTGGAGGACTGGCGGATCAGCGCCAGGATTGACTGCAGGCGTTTCCGGTCCGACTCTTCGTTGCTCTCTGACTCGTCGATCAGAACAGGAAGCGCGTCGCAGCCCAGTGTTTGGCGGATGCCGGCTTCCGTAGAGTTGCCCTGGGCGTAGATGTCGATGCCGCCAAGCAGCGCGTGTACATAATCGCTCTGAATTTTAGTCTTCCCGGAACCCGCAGCGCCCGTCAACCAAAGGTGCGGCCGCCAGGGTATGGCGCCGCAGAGAGGAGCCAGCGCCGTAAATCCGGCCAGCAGGGGCCCGCTTGCCTCTTTCGTCCAGCGGAACATGCGTGCGATGTCCAGTAGTCGCTTACCTTCCTCTGCAGTCAGCGGGGCGATATCTGGGTTTGGCAGTGACCGCGCCATCTCGTATGTGTAGCGGGAGCGGATTTTGGTTACGTCGGTAGGTTTGCCGTCCACATGCAGCATGCTGCCGAAGTGGAACACCGCGCGGCCGTCGTCCCGCCAGGCGCCTCGGCCGCGGACCATGGTGGGGTCGTAGATTCCCCGGGTTAACGCTGTCCGAATGATCCAGTTGACGGCAGCTTTGCGGTCCAAGCCGCCCTTGGCTGCGGGGAAGTTGAGCTCCCACCAGTTCAGCGGCGCCAGCTCCATCAAGCCGACATCGGTGAAGTCGCTCTTGCGGTAAGTGCGGAGCTGTTTGCCCTCGTGCTGAAAGAAAAAATACGCGCCACGGTCGTAGCCCAGGATGCTGAAGCCGCCGTCGTCTGGGGCTTCGTCTTCTTCTGGGGGTGTGGGCGGTTCTGGTTCCTGCCCGTGCGGCGGTTCTGTGGGCTCTTCCCAAGGCGGCGTGTCGTCCTGTGTCTGGGGTTGCAGGCGCTCGATGAAGTCGGCCACCGGCAGCGCGTGAGCCTTCAGGTGCGCGAGGGGATCGAACCCCTTCGGGAACTCGTCGGCCAGGTCCCAGCCGTCTGCCACACCTGCCGGCGGCACTACGATTTTGACCGACTTGGCCGTGGCAGTGATTCGCTCGGCGAGGTCCAGCATGCAGAGGGTGCCGGGCTGCTCGAGCAGCGGCATCAGTTCGCCGGCGCGAGGGTGGGAGGCGATATGCGCTTTCTGGTCCGCGTCTGGCCACAGCCCAACACTGCGGCCAGTGAGCGGCGACCAGTCGGTGTGCTTGACGGCCTTTCCGCCGCCTGGCCATGAAACCGTGATCAGCTTGTCGCGGGCGATGCCGGCGGCTTCAAAGTACGCCTGCGCGGCATCGGCCGCTTTCTCGCCTTCCACCAGCAGGACCTGCGCGCCCGGATGCGCGGCGAGTTTGTCCAGACCATACAGCGGCCGCGGCTTGGCGAAGGAGAGCCACCTCCACGCTGTCGCGCCCGTGCGCGTGTTCCGGCACCACGACTGCGGCATCACGTCCTTGCCACCGCCAGGCAGCTCAAATCGGCAGGTATAGCCGATCAGCGCGCCGGTGGCGTCGTGGTATGGCCATGCGCGCGAGGAGACGAGACGCTCCCAGCTGTCGCCGCGGCGACGGTTGAAGACGTTCATGGGGCGCGGGGCGTCTGCAGGTGCCGGGGTGACCGGTACCCACTCGGGAGCCTCTTCGCGTTTGGAAGACTGGCGGCGGGGTGCGCCTGTGGTGGCTGTCGGCGTCACTTCTCCCATTATGCGCCGCACGGCCGCGGGGAAACTGAGGTCTGAGTGGTGCGCCGTCACGAAGTCAATGGCATCACCATTCGCGCCGCAGCCGAAGCAGTAGTATTTCTCACTGTCGGGGGTGACGGTGAATGACGGGGTTTTCTCGTCGTGAAACGGGCACAGCGCTACAAACTCGGTGCCCTTCTTCTCCAGCTTCACGCCGTAGCTTTCAATCACCTCCACAATCCGCGCCTTCGCCTGATCAATCGAAGACTCAGGCAGCAGACTTCCCCCTCCCTCATATGCGGCGGAGCTTTTCATAGACCTCATTCTTTTTTTTGGGCGCAGGGCGACATTCCGGCGAGCCGGATAATCAGGTTGATGTCACGACGATCTGCGCCGGCCGGTGTTATGTTCTATGGCGGGAGATGATCTCGATCGCGTCGTCGTCCGACCGGGCTATGCCGGCGAACCCCCCGTTCCCGTTGACGTGATCGATGAAGCGAAGTTGTTCTTCGGTTGGCCGCCCCCTTGCGGTCTTGCTTTCGACAGCCGTGAATATCCCCAGCTGGCTGCCCATATGATGTTGTTCTATAGTGATTGGTGTGATTCCAATCAGGTCGCTGCTGCCTTTACACAGTCCAGCTTGGAATGGGCGAGCGGCACGAATCACCACGTCGCCCGGTCCGACCGCGACCATCTGCTGGCGTGTTATACGCTGAGCGTTGCCAGCCCACGCTTGTCCGACATTCTGTCTCCAGATAGTCGTCCCTGCCTCCGACAGGGCGATCATCTGGCTGTGCATGATTTTTTTCTCGGACATCACTGCGTCCTGGCGGCAAGTTTATCAAAAAAGATTATTTAATCGCAATGACTTACTTAAAAATGATCAAAAAGGAATATCATCGTCGTAATCAGGTGGTCCGCCCTGGGGCTGCTGCTGTGCCGGCGCTGCGTTGCGCTGCTGGGTGCTCTGGTTATGGCCGCCATTCTCGCTCTTGCTTCCAAGCATCTGCATCTTGTCTGCCACGATCTCCGAGGTGTAGCGGTCGACGCCGTTTTGATCGGTCCATTTCCGTGTCTGGAATCGCCCAGACACGAAGACCTGTGCTCCCTTGCGCAGATACTCGCCGCAAATTTCGGCGAGCTTCCCGAAGGTGACGATCGATATCCACTCGGCGCCTTCCTTCTCTTTCGTTTTCCATCCGCAGGCGATGCGGAAGTTGGTCACTGCGTCGCCGCTTTGCAGGTGGCGTGTTTCAGGATCAGCACCCAGCCGGCCGATGAAGTTGCATTGGTTTAGGTCATTGGCCATGAGCGATATCCTTTGTCTTGTTGTGTGCCACTTCACGATAAATAACCGCGCCGGCGATATAGTTGATTGCCCCCAGCAGTTCCGCGATCGCCCGGTCATGTGGCAGGCGCTGCGACTCCTGGATCTTCTTGATGGCCTGATAGGCGAGGCCGTCCGGCGAGCCAATCAGAGTGCTGATCTGTTGCATAGGCTGCTGGAGGAAAGGCTGCCCCTGATCGTGCCGCTCCTTACCTTTGCCCTCTGATGCCTGCGCATAGGCGCGCTGCAGGACATCGGCGAGCCGCTCGTAGCCCGGGACGTAGAGATTTCTTTTCGTTTTCACATTACTGCCTCCATTTGTTGTGGTTGATCGTTCTCCGCCAGGGCGTTCCGCACGTCTGCTATAGCTTGCCGGAGTGCCTTCGGTTTCATACTGTACCGCACATCCCCCATGCTGAAGCCGAACACGGGGCCGGTGGCCATGCCGGTGCGGGCGCTCCACTCAGACACGAGTGTGCGTAGCTCCTGGCGCAGGGCTTCTTTCTCCTGCCGCGCTTCTAGTATTTTCTCCGCACGACCGCGGCTATGACCAAGCGCCATAAGCGCTTCCGCGTCCTGCGCCTGCCCCTGGGTGCGCATGGTCGCACGGCGTATTTCCGCCGCCATGTCCTCGGTGATCTCTTGCAGTTCGCCGTCGGCTTGCTCGATTTTGCGTTGTTTGATGGGATACTGGTAACCGCAGATGGGGCATTCTGGGGCCGGTGCGTGCACAGCGTAGCAATGATCGCATTGTTTGATGGGGAGTTCGGGTTCGTCGTCGGCCTTTCTTTTTCTGGCCCCCTTCTTCTCTCCTTCAAGTGACCATTCGTGCTCCGTTTCTGGGAGACCGTGCCGTAGTGTGTTTCCGACATGATCAAGAATTATCGCGTTGGTCTTTCCTTCGCAGGGGCGAAGGGCTCTTCCTATCTGCTGAATGTGGAGAGATTTACTAGCCGTCGGGCGCAGCAGTATGGCGCATCCTATTTCCGGAATGTCGACGCCTTCCCCGATGAGGTCGCAACTCACTAAGCCGTGTATATCTTTGCCTAAGTTGCTGATGAGGTGGTCACGCAGCTTGTTATCCATTTTCCCATCAATAACCTGGAAATTGAACCCGGACGCGCGGAATTCTGCAGCTATATGCTCGCAGTGATCTAGAGAAATTCCGAACGCTACAGCGGGCACTCCGCAGCAGTGCTTCCGATAGTGGTGCACGGCATTTCCGGTTATGACGGGCTTGTCTACTCGATTGGCCAGTTCAGTTTTTTCGTAGTCCCCCCTGGTTATCTTCACTCCAGCCAAGTCCAGCTCATTTTGCGGAGCAAACACTATGGGCTTAACCAAGTATCCTTCATCAATAAGCTGCGCTACCGTTGTAAGTTCAATCATCTCGTCAAAAACGCCGCCGGCCTCAACTCCAAGGCCCTTACCATCGGACCTGCATGGGGTGGCTGTAACGCCAATGGTAAGAGGACATCCAAGGCCTTCGTAAACTTTCCCCCATGTGTTTGTGCCGAGAAAATGATGGGCCTCATCAACAATCAGCAAGTCGCAAAGGTATCTGCGCTTTTTCATGCGTGAAGCTAACGCCTGAACTCCTGCAACTTGAACCTGCTCTAAGGGGGAAGGCGTAACTCGTGGAGAGATCAGCCCATGGCGAACGCCGAACTTGCTTAGCGTCCTGCTTATTTGGCCCAGCAGTTCAAATCTGTGAGCAACAATGAATATCCTGCGTCCTTTTTCGGCTGCACATGCGGCTATGTGCGAGAACAGCACTGTTTTCCCGGACCCTGTAGGGCTGACGACGAGCGGTGCTTTTTTCCCGTGCCGGAAAGCGTGCCTGACGCTGTTGGCGCCAGACTCTTGAAAGTGGCGAAGAACGATACTCATAAGGCTCTCGAATATCGATTTCCGCTGACAACGTTCTTTATCTTCTTCGTGCTTATCCCGGTTATGTTCGAGATATCGCTAACGATTTTCCCTGATGCGGCGAACATTCGTACTGTGCGAACCTGCTCTATGGTCAATCGACCGCTGTGTCCGCAAATAACCCGATTCACGAACTCTTGGTCGGAGGCCCATCGGGCGGCGCATAGTGGGTTTGGTTTGCCAGAAATATTTTCTTGAGCCGCAAGGTTTTCTAGCGCCAGGTTTCTGGCTTCATAGTTGTTAGCAATTATTCCAAGGCTTCCCAGGTATCGGATGCCGGCAAAACCTCCCGGAATCATATTTAAACCAAGAGGATATAGGGTTGCCTTCTCAACAAACTCTTCCTCAAAGTTCATCGCGTTATCATGACTGAGAGGCGAAAATAGTACGTTGTGGACTATTTTTATTTCTGCGTGATCACGCAAAGCCCTGTGAAATAAGTATGGTGATCCACACCTTGAGCGGCTCTGATGTTGAGATAGCCTGTCGAACCAACGCTGCTTTGTTATTCCAATGTATGTGAGAGGAGTGTCCGTCATCACGGTATGCGCATAGAGCGCATGGTTGCCTTCAATTGGTGAGGCGCCCTTCAAGCACTCATTCAAGGGAACCGTGATCGCCCACTCTGAGTGATCAAGTGTAAGCTTCCCGCAACCTGCCTCTTCCTCTTGAGTGGTTGGTCCGGCGATTCGTCCTCTCCATCCGCCTTTGTCTTCGGCATATGAAAAATCGATCCAGAATGGGAGCTTCTTGTGCCAGACAAGAGGGTTCTTTCTCCCAAAATGTTGTCGCAGCATCTCTTCCATATGACGAGCCAGTAACATTGGGTCGATCGCCCACGCTGGGATCAGCTGCTTTATGTTTGCTGGGTTGATATAGCGGAGCTTCATTTTTCCCCATCTCCCTGATCCTCTCGCTTCGCCTCCACTGCTCGCTGGAGCAGGGCGACATTGCGCACCGTTTTAGGCGTCTGTTTCTTCCAGCGATCCGGGCTCGCCCGGCTGACGCCGGTTTCCCGGCACAGCTCGGTCAGGTTGGTGCCGGCTGCCTGGGCGTCTTTTTCCAGCTTGCGGAGGGTGTCTTTGAACACCGCTTCGAAGTCCTCTCTGCCGCCTGTTTTTTGATCGGTTTTGCTCATAGTAATACTGCTGCAATGCCCTCTTACTCAAATTTGCATAATATAGTCTAGATGCTTTAGAATGATTACCCGTGAATTGCTGTGAATGATAAAGCAATCGCGTGCACTTAATCAAATTTGAATTGTTCAGGCGGCGAAAGGTTTCCAGAATGACGCCGCTGGATACTTGAGGACATTTTATGAATACCGAAAACCTGCAGGGATTCGTCGAGATGACCAACGACGAATACCACGCTGGGCCTGGCGTCTCGAATTCGCATCTGAAGGAGATCGCCCGGAGCCCGCTGCACTATTGGGAGAAGTACATCAATCCGGAGCGCGAGGCGCAGCCGCAGAGTTCGGCGTTGATTGTAGGGTCGGGTGCCCACTCGGCCGTACTTGAGCCGGATCTTTTCCCCACGGAGTATTGCGCCGCTCCAAAGGTTGACCGTCGGACCAAGGGCGGCAAAGCGGAATACGCCGCATTCGAGGCTGAGAACCTCGGTAAGACCATTTTGTCGGCAGATGAATATGATTTGTGCTTACGTCTGCGCGACGCGGTGCACGGAGATGCCGCCGCCTCACAACTGCTGTCGAGCGGCATCGCAGAGCGGAGCGCCTTCACTACCGAATCGCAGACTGGCGAGCTGATCAAGTGCCGGTCTGACTTTCTGTGCCACGGGCACCCGCTCATCGTTGATCTCAAGACCGCTGACGATGCGAGTCCCCAAGGGTTTGCGCGGGCAGCCGTCAACTATGGCTACTACCGCCAGGCGCCCTGGTACGCCGATATCCTGCAGGACATCACCGGCGAGCCGCATCACTTCGCATTCGTCGTTGTCGAAAAAGCGCGCCCCCACGCGGTGGCGGTTTACTTCGTCGAGCCGGAGGACATGGACATTGGGCGTCGTGAGAATCGTCGGCTGCTGTATCTGATCGCTGCGTGCCGAGCCGAGAACCGCTGGCCCGGCTACGCCACTGAGCCTATGCCGCTGGAGCTGCCGCACTGGTTCCGTCGGCAGGCAGAGGAGGCGGCAGCATGAGCAAGATCCGCGTCTCCAAAATCAAAATCAGCAACATTCTCGGTATTGACGAGCTCGAGTTTGAGCCGGGCGGTTTTACCGAAGTGTCAGGTCGCAACGGCCAGGGTAAAACTTCTGTGCTCGAGGCTATGCGCTCCGTAGTGCGTGGTGGACACGACGGGACTCTCCTGCGCAACGGCGCAGACGAAGGCGAGGTGGTGCTGATCCTCGACAACGGCATGACCATCACCGAGCGCGTCACGCCGAAGAAAACCGACCGCGCGGTAGAGCGTGACGGCATGCAATCGAAGAGTCCGTCGGCCACCATCAAGGCCCTGGCGGACCTGCTGAGTGTGAACCCGATCGATTTCCTGCGGGCGTCGAAAAAAGACCGCGTGAACGTGCTGCTGGAAGCCATGCCGATGCCCGTGGACTTGGCCAAGCTGGCAGAAGTCAGCGGCACCGACACGGCATGGCTCGAGGGCCACGGGCATGCGCTGGACGCTATCGCGGATCTGAATAAGCAGATTTATGACGAGCGCACCGGCGTGAATCGGGCGGCGAAGGAAAAGGCCGCCACGGTGAAGCAGCTCACCGACACACTACCGGAAGAGACCGAGTCGGTCGACGCCGACGGTCTCGCGGCGCTTCGCGACCAACTGCGCGAGATGGAGGCTCGGCGCGATCAGGAGTTGCAGCGCGTTGAGACGAAGCTGGGCGACCTGCGCCAGCAGCATGAAGAGAAAATGGAAGAGCTGCGCCGGCAGATGGACGTAGAGCGCGAGGCATTTGCCGAAATGGAGCGCCGTGCCGGGCAGCAGAAGCAGAAGACCGTGGAGGCATTCCACCGTGATCGTGCAGGCGTTACTGAACAGATAACAGCAGCAGAGGCCGTCCAGGGCCAGCTGGCCCGGGCCGAACAGACCCGCGAGACGATCGCCGCCATGCAGTCCGATGTGGACGCCCTCACATCCGACTCAGAAGCGAAAACTGCCGCAATCAGCGCCCTGGATGCCTACAAGGCTGAACTGCTGTCCTCGCTCCCGATCCCCGGTGTGGAAGTGCGTGACGGCGAGATATTCCGCGCGGGTGTCCCGTTCGATCGGCTCAACACGGCCAGCCAGGTGCAGATTGCGGTCGAAGTGGCCAAGCTGCGCGCCGGCAAGCTGGGGCTTGTGTGCGTGGATGGAATTGAACTTTTAGACACCGGCGCCTACGAGGAATTCAAAAAACAGGCCCTGGAGAGCGACCTGCAGATGGTTGTGGCCCGGGTTTCCGATGATGATTTTTCAGTAACCACTAATCAAGCAGCCCCAACGGCTGCCGAGTAAACAGGGGGATTTATGGCTGTAGTACAAATTCGCAAGGCGCAACGTGAGGGCGCGCGCCTGGTCATCGGGATTGCCGGCGTGTCCGGCAGTGGAAAGACGTTCACCGCTCTCCAGCTCGCTTATGGCCTCACGAACGGCGACGGAAACAAGGTCGGATTTCTGGACACGGAAAACCGCCGCGGGAGCCTGTACGCCGACGAGGATACGTACCGCAAGGTGCAGCAGTCCCTGGGGATGCAGGGGCTGCCCGAACCGTTCCTGGTAGGCGACCTCTACGCGCCGTTCAGCCCGGAGCGCTATATCGCCGCGATCCAGGATTTTCAGGCTGCTGGTGTGGAGGTGCTGGTGATCGACAGCGCTACCCACGAATACGAGGGTACCGGCGGCTGCATTGAAATCGCCGAAGCCGGTAACCCGAAGATCCCGAACTGGAACAAAGCAAAGGCCGTGCACAAGCGGTTTATGAATGCCGTGCTCCAGTGCGACATGCACATCATTTTCTGTGTGCGCGCCCGCGAGAAAGCCAAGCCTGAGCGGGGCGCCAACGGAAAGATTGAGTTCAGCGACCTGGGCTTGCAGCCGATCCAGGAAAAGAACTTCATGTTCGAGATGACGGCCAGCGTGATGATCCATGACCAGGGACACCGACAGCAGGTACTGAAGTGCCCGGCCATGCTGCAAGATGTGCTCGGCCGCGGTGAAGGCTATATCACCGCAGCTGACGGGAAGAGGGTGCGAGCTTGGGTCGACGGTGCCAAGCAGCTGGACCCGCAGGTGGAGCGCTATCGGAATGCGCTGCAGTCGGTTACTGAGCAAGGGATGGATGCGCTCAGGGACGCCTGGGGCAAGACGCCGCAACAGATTCGCGCATCGCTTGGCGAAGATTTTCTCGCGACACTCAAAGAGTCGGCCAGGGCGTTTGATGAGGTTCGCGCAGTAGAAGATGGCGGCTCGTCTTCACCGGCGGCTGCGGCAGTGTCGGCGGCGATATCTGGTGCGGCCCGTGGCAACAAGGGATCGGCCGCTCCGGCGAAAACCTCGACACAGCCAGATGTTCAGGCTCCCGCTGAGAGCCCCGCTCCAGTTCAGGCGCAGGCGCCAGCCACTGCAGCCGCCACCACCGACGACGATGTTTTTTAAACCCTCCTGATACGGCGCCTCTCGGCGCCCCCTCTCACCTCAACACTGCAATAACTGGCCGGGCTCTCCCGGCCAGAACAGGGAGATTTTGCCGTGCCCGACAGGAAGTACCTCACCCCGCAGGAACTCGTCGATCGCTACAATGGCCGCGTGACCATTCGTACACTCGCAAACTGGCGGTGCGCAGGCACGTCACCGCCTTACACCAAGGTGGGCGGCAGGGTGCTCTATCCTCTTGATCAGCTGATCGATTGGGAGCAGCGCCGCACTTTCGACCACACGGGGCGTTCTCAAGGCTGAATTTTACCTTTCGTTAAGTCGAATCCAACTACTTGAAGTGCTCTATTGTTGTTAGCGATACCACGAGGAGAGTATGGAGAAAATATACCTGACTCCTAAACAACTTGTTGAAAGGTACAACGAGACCATCACAGTGCGAACCCTGGCCAACTGGCGCAGCCGCGGCGAAGGTCCTGAGTACCTGAAAGTTGGGGGTCGGGTGTTATACCCCCTGGAGAAAGTACAAGAGTGGGAGGGGCGGCGCACCTTGCGGGGCGTGGCCTGAACAACAAGGAACGGGCGGCGAGAGCCGCCCGATTTGTTTGGTGGCCGGGGCGGAGTGGTGCGGCAGGTGGGATTCGAACCCACATGCACCTCGCGGTGCGACGGATTTTAAATCCGTTGCGTAAACCAGTTCCGCCACTGCCGCCCTGTGCTTGCGCCCTACCAGCGCCCGACACTACCGCTCCGCCTCTAAAAAATCCAGCACCGCCGCCACTTTCGCGTTGACGCTTGCCGGATTTTAAGTCACAGAAGGTGATCCTCACCCCACGTCACGGAGGGTCACGCACCGTAATGATTTCACCCACTTAGCCAACTGCACTCCGTCGTCGCGGTCCCTCAAGATCACGGCGCGTCGCGGAATATTGCGCCCGGGAAGCGCCCGGCCGCGAGTTCCGCACTCCTCATTACCCGCGCCCGGGCGCATTCGGGCGCAGAGATACGATAACCCACGGAAGGGAAACAATAAAAATGCCGAACATCACCAAGACCGTTGTTGAGCGCCTGCAGCCGGGAGAGGCAGACCGGTGGGAGTGGGATGCCGAGCTTCGCGGCTTCGGTGTCCGCGTCCAGCCCAGTGGCCGCAAGACCTATGTCATCCGGTACCGCACCGCGCAGCGCAAGCAGCGGAAATACACGATTGGCCGCTGCTCCGACTTCACGCCCGATCAGGCGCGGGCCCGGGCGCGGAAGGCCTTCGGAGTGGTCGCCGACGGTGGCGATCCGGCTGCGGATCGCGCGGCCGTGCTGGATGCCCCCACGATGAAGGACCTGCGCGAGCGGTATATGCGCGAGCACGCGGTGCCGTACAAAAAGCCCAGCTCGGTAGCTGATGACCGTCAGCTCTGGAAGAACGTCATCATCCCTCGCTGGGGCGATCGTACTGTGGCGTCCATCACTCAGGCGCAGGTGATGTCCCTTCACGCGGAGCTGGCCCCCACGCCGGCAAAGGCCAATCACGTCATCGCGCTCCTGTCGAAGGCCTTTAATCTGTCGGAGCTGTGGGAATGGCGGCTGGGGAACCCGTGCCGGGGCGTGAAGAAATACAAAATTCACGAGCGCGAAAATATCCTCAGCCTGGCGGAGATTAACAAACTGCTGGCCACTGCGGAGGAGATGGCGGCCGGCGGCGAGATACCGGTACCCATGGCGAATCTCCTCAAACTCCTCTTGCTCACCGGATGCCGGCTCAACGAAATCATGTCAGCGCGGCAGGAGTGGGTGGACCATGACCGGCGTCTGCTCCTGCTTCCGGACAGTAAGGTAGGCCAGCGGCGTATCCCGCTATCGGAAGCCGCCATGGTGGTGGTGCGCTCCGTCCCGAAGGGGACCTGGTTGATCCCCGGGCGCCTCCACGGCACCCACATGACGAGCCCCTGGAAGATGATAGCGCGCATCTGCAAGCGCGCCGGCGTCAAGCACGTACGGCCGCATGACCTGCGCCACACCGTCGGCAGCCTCGGGCACCGTGCAGGCCTGTCACAGCGAGAAATAGCCCGGTTGCTGGGTCACCGCCAGATGTCCACCACGGAGCGTTACCTGCACGGCTACGAAGGCGACGACGTGCGTGCGATCGATCGGGTTGCCGAGATTATCGCCGCCGCGTAAATCGTCGTGACAGGAAAATAGCCTCAGCCGCTGATTCCTTCGGCGGCGCTCCCCCGAGCCGCCCTGGTCCCCCGCCAGGGCGGCTTTTCTTTTAAAGGAGTGTATATGGCAGATGATGCAGACCATGCCGGCGAACTCAGCGAGTTGTTGACCGACATCAGCATTCAACAAGCCCTGCGGCAGCAGCAGGAAGTCCCGCGGATAGGCCGGTGCCACAACTGCGGTGAAGCCGTCGCAGGCGCATTCTGCGACGAGGACTGCCGGGATGACTGGCAGAAGCGCCGCAGGATGCGCATGGGGCATTAGAACAGGGTGGTCCGGGTGGCTGGCGCGGCCCGGTGCAGGTGCTCATGTAGACGCGACTGGCGCGTATCCGTATGAGACACGCGCTGCGTGGCGTGATTCAGTTTCTTGATGAGACCCAGCGCCTGGTCCAGGCCCGCGTTGTAGGGATTGCACGGACCGTACTGCGGCTCGGACTGGCGCAGTTCTTGGATCGTGGTGAGCGGTTCAGCGTGCAGATACCGAAGCGTCATCGCATCGACAAAGCCGCGACGATAGCGCCAGCGGCGCGGTGCATCGCAGAGTGATATCCAGGTGGTGCGTATCCGGGTTGCCGCCACGTTGAGGTGGAATTTTAGGGTGTTCATTGCTTCACGCTCCTGTCAGCAGATAAAGGCCGAACGCCGATAGCGCGATCAGTGTCCAGGTGGCCCCGGCGATCCAGGGACGCAGGCGCTCGGGGGCGGCGTATATTGGGAGTATGGTCATGGCTGCTTCTCCCGTGGATTAGGCTCATCCAGATAAATAATGTTCACACTCTTATTGCGGAAAACCCAATCCAGCATATTTCCTATAACGAAAGCAGTTTCAGGCTTGCTATGCTTTTGCAATTCGGAGAGCCATTTCGTCTCTTCAATAAATGCTCCCTGCAATCGTCCATGACTGTCCCTGTCAGCGAATGTGCTGTACTCATGCCCATTAGCGCGTATAGCAACGTTAGCATTCGGCTGGCTGAGGAGTTTTTTGGCTAGTTCATGTGTTTTCACGACTGCACCTCCGGCGGTTCCGGGCGGCGTAGGCCGGTGGGCATCCAGTGGGTTATGTGGTCACCCGGAAAAACATCTAACACGCCTCGCAATTTAGCAGTCGGAATTCCCCATTTGTCTATCTGACAAGCCCACACTATATCCTCGACAAACGCATCCTCCTCGGTAGGCAGCCGCTCCTCGCAGTTGATCCATTCCCACTTCTCCGCTATGGAGGGAGCGGCGGTGAGCATGTCGTACTCCTCTAATCGCCCATCTTCGCTGGCGAACCACTCGTCACGGGATTTTGCGAGCGCCCGGCCGCTTGGCTCGCTCTCTGCCTGATGGTGGGTGAGGGCGGCATCGAGCACGATGTATGCCTCATTCGCCGCAGTGTTTAGTTTGCACGCCTCCTCATGTGCATAACTGCTCGGGTTTAAGTCCGGGGCGTCACCGAGGATTCTCATTGCCATCTCTAGCGCCTCTCGCATCTTTTCAATGTTCATACATTTTCCTCTATCTGTTTTCGGTATGTCGGTTGATTATTTCGGAGAGCAGCCTGTCGACGTAGAGCGCCGTGTCAGGCGGCACAAGCCTGAACACATCTTCATCCTCTGTCATTGGAGGTGCCCGGTAATCGTTGGGCCGCCAGGGTTCCCAGCCGTGTTTCCCGTTCAGCCTTTTGACCGCAGACTGCGGCGTAGAGCCAATGCCGTAATATGCCGAGATGCCAGGAAACCGATTGTCGGCTTTATCAGGCCACATTGCCACCCAATGGCTTGGGCGACCCGATCGTTGTTCGATGAATACTAACTCCGGTTCGTATCTGTCCATGGTCTCCCCCTGTAATTAAACAGCGGCTCGTATCGGCACCGCCCCCACCCTGTGAATGGTGTTGATTATCCTGTGACGCCAGAAATGCCGAACGCGACACTAAAAGCAATCAGCAGGAAAATGGATGCCGCCGCGCATGTGCGGGCTATCAGCTTGTGCAGTGGCATCGGCTCGTCATGGATGCCCGGAAACGGCCACTCAATCTGTCGAGCGTCACTGAAATTCAGGAACAGCGACGGGAAGTTTGTGCCCACGGCACCGGACACTAAGCCGCCTTCGATCCACCCAACGAAGTGCGAGAATTTCCGTCTGCCGAGACCATTATAGAGCAGCCCGTTGTCTGTAGTGGCATTGAGGCATCCGGCAGAGTGCAGGAGCCCGATGAACTCCTCGCACTGGCTTGCGGTGTGTCGACGTGTGTCGATGAATGCTCCTGGTCTGATTATTTTTTTTCTTTTCACTTTTTTTATCTCTTGGTTAGGCGGATTATTTCCTTCGTGTTTTTGTCATCAATGGTGGTCTCTATGAGCCGTGCCGACAGATAGTCGTGCACTCGGCGCGGTGTCGGCTTGCGCGCCGCCAGCCAGTTGTTCAGGTGCTGCTCTTTGTAGTCCGTGTCGAGAGCCGCGTTCAGCTCGGCCAGTAGCGTGCGCTTGTGCGAGATGCCTTCACGCGGTTCGGTGTTCTGTAGTCCCCAGTCGAGCAGGGATGCGTATTTTGTGAGTCTGGATTTCTGGGACTTCATTCGTCCCCCGCAAGCTGAAAAGCTGTGCATTGTGGCTGGCCATCCTCCCCGTACTGCCATTCCGGGGGATACTCTGGGTCGGCTGGGCTATATGCCATAGTTGCCGCGACGATCGGACAATCCATATTTAGGTCGCGCTGACAATTGCCGCACCACGAACCAATGAAAATTTCTCCTTCGGTGCCGTTGCTGGGCTGCCATTTATTTCCGGACCTGGCGATTAGTCTTGCCGCCAGCGCTGGCGGATAGATTCCGTGCGGCATCACTGAACCCCCCGTTCGTCACCGGAGGGCGCTCCGTCTGCGGCAGACAGCAGCTCCTTAAACCTCGCATAAGTCCGCTTGCTCCGGATCTCGCCGCGATCGCATCGGTCTACGAATTCTTGGGCGGCGCCGCGCCAGGGTTCGGGGACCTGGGTTGCTGGCACGGATTGAGAGACTTCGAGCATGGCGTTGCGCAATTTTCTGCGCCACCAGAATGCACCGCGCTTTTCATTGATAACTTCCGGCGAAAATGTGCCGTCGCCATACCAAATGCCGTCAAGGGGTGCCTTTCCGAGGAGAAAATCAACAACCTCTTTCACGGGCGCAGGCACCTGCGCCCCCTGCGACCATTCCGAGGAGGTGCTCGGCATGGTCGGCGTGAGGGCGGTAAACATGGCATCGCGGCACATATTCCAGCCGGACATAAACCTAATGTCCCCATCCTCTTGGCTGTTGTCTGTGACAAATTCTCGCGCCCGCTCTATTGTCATTTTCTCCGGCACCTGCGCGGTGGGCTGGGGGCGCTTATAGAGTTTCGTCCCTGGTGGGCAGTCGGAATGAAATACAACCTCTTCATAGCTTCCTGAATCACCGGCTCGCTCAAAAACCTCAGCCGCCGCCTCGCTCTCTGCCTGATGGTGGGTGACGGCCTGCAGGATCGCGTCCGCCGTCATGCCCTCACTCTGACATGATGTAGCCAGCAAAACCTGTATGATTTCATCCCGCATCTTTTCGATGTTCATTGTTGTTGCCTCAAAAAATAACCGGATTAAAAAAGGGCCCCAGCACTGCGGGCCCGACTGACTGATGCGCCTTGGGCGCGGGTTAATGAATGGGGTTGACCTGCTCTATAAAGGTTCGATAGGTGGACACCTCTGGCGCAACGATATCCAGCGCCGCATCAATGCCGGTCACGCGATCCACCATCCCTGGCGCCAGCGGCGCGAAGCCAAGGAAGGTGCCGTCGGCCGAAGCTTTCAGGCGGTCCCACTCGCCTTCGGTGTCCCGGTAGATGATCGTGGGCGGTAACTCCCCAATTTCGTTCGCGATGTTCTTCAGAACGAAGTCCACACCGTTGGTGACGGTTACTGTCGGGCTGTCCGGATCGTAGCGGTCGACAATGCAGAGCACTGAGCAGCCGTTGCGCTCATGGATGTAGTAGTCATATGCAGGGGTGTTCGACTGAAACATATCAATTTGTCCTGAGTCTTTTGACCGGCAAACCGGCCCGATGCCCAGCTTCACCGACACCGGATCGGTCAGAGGGCGATGGCATTGGCGGCAGCGCATGGCGATCACCTCGGGCTGTAACCATGTTCGGCCAGTGCGCTTTGCAGCTTCGCCACGCCGGCGCGGATCAGATAGGCCTCGTCGTCATCGACGGCGTTCTGTCGGAACTCAACCCAGCCGACGCGCTTGACGAACTGGGCGAGTGCGAGGGCTTCGGCTGGTGTTGCTTCCAGGCGTAGGTTTAGGTCCTGGGTGGGGTCTTCGATGCTGGCAGCGATGCGGGCGTCTTCTTCTTCCTGCTGCTGCCAGTGCTTGTAGGCGTCCGCTTTCGACACGGCGCGCAGATCTCCGTCGGCATCCACTACATAAAAATCCGGTGCGCTATTGCGAGGCTGGCGAGTGTCCTTCTGGCCGCGCGCAATCACGTCGCCGACCTGCACGTTCACCAGTGTCAGCACTCCTTCGTCGCCGGGTTGCCCAACCCAGTCGCCGAACGAAAATTCACCTTTCGCGCTGGCGGAAAAATCAACGGTCGCGATCCAGGGTTTACCGTAGCGGCGCTCGTTGTAGCTGGGGGTGTCGATTTCGATTCTCATGGTCCTTTCCTCGTTGTGGAGCGCCAGCGGCCGGCTGCGGTAATCCGGCTCATCGACGCCGTACATTGTTTCGAATAGGTCTTCGTTCATTGGGTGTGCGCTCTCATTGTTAAAAATCGCCCTCACCGACACCGCAGTTACAGCGGCGATAAGTTTCCTCGGCTACCAAACAAGCTTCACAAATAAATGTAATTTCGCCGTCACTGAGATGCTGGGAGGTCTCGCCTCGGGCATTACAAATGTCTCCACAAAAATCACATTCATGGCCCGCGGAATCCGGAAGCGGTGCGGTTAATTCTACATACCCATCAAAATTCATACGATTATCCTCGGCAGTTAGCGACTCTCCGCTGGAGCGCGGCAGCCTCTCAGAACTCCACCTTCACACTGATCGCAGCGGCGCCTCCGAACAGCATCACGGCCGGCTGAACGCGGTACCGAGTCAGGCTGAGCTCGGGGACCAGTGCGGGGCACACCTTTGCCTTGTCGCCGCCGGTGCCTCCGTCGCAAGTGCGGTAGCCGTAGCTCGCGCCGGCGTACAGGCGGAATTTCCAATTCTCATCGCCGGCGAGATCCCAGCCGCGGCCGACGAGATAGGTGCGGTCGTTGTAGCTGTTGACCAGTGTGCCGGCGATCCATCGGTCATGCTCAACGGCGAGCAGGTCATGCTGTTCGTTGTAGTCGTGGTCGTTATCCAGGTGCTTGCTCCACGCGCCCATGTAGACGGTGGTGGCTTCGGCGGCGCTCGCGGCGGCGAGTAATGCAAAAATCAGGGCAATCTTTTTCATGGCTGGTTCTCCTTAACTGACAGCTTTATTGTAGTCCTAAATGGGACTGATTTTGAAGCGCGGTGCTATATCTGTTTGCGATAACGGGCGTCGTTTTTATTCTTAAATCTTGCGGAGTTTTTCGGAAGCGGCGCAAAGCGCGTGGCCGCTCCAAATCAGGTTGAGAGCGAGGAGACCGTCCAGTTTTGCGGGCCCCGAAATCGTCGCCAGGTCGCCCTGTGAAATTCCGAAACAGGGATGAGGCGCCTGCGCGATCTCCACTGTTTCGCCCTCGCGCAACGGCTGGCCATCTATGTCGTGTCCGAGGATTTTCATGGGGTCATCGGTCGGGGTGGTTTCGTTGCAGAGCATGGTGATTGGCATGGAGGTTTCCTCTTTGGCCATCTCTCTAACTGACAGACAAAGTATAGTCCCAATCGGGACTAACATTAAACCGCGCGACTAGACCGTTTTGGAATAACGCGGGCGCCAGTTATTACGGGTGGGCACCGCTCCACACAGCACACAGAACGGCAGCCGTGATCCCCCAGCGCAGGATATCGCCTACTGTGATGCCGCTTGGGCGACGTGGTGACGTGCGCGGGGGCGCCGGTCGACGCCGCGGCGGCGCGCATGTGAATCCTTCGCGGTGCGCATCGCGATCGCTGTGGTGCAGCCCGCTCATTTAAGCTGCTCCGCTTCGGCCTTGGCGTCCGCCAGGGTCCGGCTCTGTGACACGGGCACACCATCGCGCACGACTGTCCAGCGCCAGAACGGATCTGAGGTCGGGCGCAGCTCCCATGCGGTTCGGCCGCGCGCTTGGGGGCTGATGTCGTGGCACTCGTAGGCGCCCGTCGCCTGATTGCGAATCCATGGCGTCCTGTTAGGTGGCGTCGTGCGGCGCCGTTTGACGGGAGCGAGCTGCTGCGAGCGGCTGGGCTGCGGTTTCCAGTCTGCCGGCAGCAGCTTTTCCCCCCTCGGCGGCAGGCAGTGGATATAGACCGTGGTGCCGTTCTGGATCGCGCTGTATCGATGCGGTACCGCCTGCGCTGCCTGGTAAAGGCGCTGGCGGATCTTCTGCAGCTCCTCGGTGCACTCCAGGACGGTGATCTGCTGACCGGGCTTGAGATCGTTGTAGGCACCCCGCGGCAGCCGGTACCGGAATGTTATGTCGGCCTTCTCGGTGATGGGGGCGCCCCCCCGTCGCCACTTCATCTGCGGGGTTCTGGTCGGGTCAGCTCCGTCGAATTCTTCCTTCATCTCACTTAATCCTCGTCACAAATATCTTGCCCGGCCAGCCTGGATAAACGTGGCTGCTATATAGGCGCTCGTGCTCTTTCGCCCACGCGCACAGTTCCCGCTGAATCTTCCTCAGTTCCTTGCGGCCCAGATACTCCTGGATGATGGCTGTCTCTCCGACATCGAGGAGTTCGTGGTCGTCGTGGCATGGACACACAGGGATTTTTTCGTGCGATTGGTAGAGGGTGGCCACCCTGGTGACAAAGACCTCAGCTTGGAAGCCGCCTATGCCGATGGCCGAAACGGTCATTTTCTGTCCGTTTCTTTTGGCCCACTGGTAGATGGTGGTGCGCAAATTTTGAACGGCCGACTCAGTGGGGGCGCATTCGAGGATGACGGTTTCGCCAATTTCCAGGTCATGGTAAGGGCGGTGTCCTGTTTGTTTTTTGCTCACTGCTGCTTTTGCTCTATTTGCGGGTGAGCAGTCATTTTAAAATATAGTCACCATGTTTATCAATAATCGCCAGAAAGAAACCATTGAGACCCCTGATTTGGGCCTCAAAAACCCGCACGGTTTCCAGTATATGCAATTGATTTACATGCATTTTTTCAATTGTCGCGACCAGAAACTACGAAACCGCCCAGAAGATAGCCCTCCCCTCTCGGTGGTAGAGACATGATCAATCACTGTGTGAGACAGAGAGGGGCACAGGGGTGTGTGTCTATATATATAAATATAAGTTTCTAAAGGTGTATTATATATAGAGAAATCAAGGGCTTGGGTCCGAAACCAAAGCGAAACCAAAATTTCCGGCCCAGTTTCTTTTCATTGCGCACAAAATAAAACACCAATAAAATCAACAGCTTGCGAGCAACCGACGGAAACCGGCGCTGCACGATGCCGGTTTCAGCGCCAAAACAGCTCCTCGCTGACGACTTCACTCAAAATCACCCCAAACCACTTGCGCGTTTTTGATCGACCCAAGTAGAATCCACAGTCATGGCGTCAACTACGGGGGTGAGTACTGGCCATGCCGGGGGAAATACCAATCGAATACTTCGAAATCGATGCCGCGCCAGGGCTGCAGTTCTTCCGGTGCGACAAACTCAGCGCAACCCTGTCAGCCAAAGGCTGCGCACAGAATTACCGGCAAGCCGCCGGGCGCGACCAGGCCGACCGGCTGTACCATTGCCGCAACTGCCCAATCGGGGCGCACCACAACGGCGAGCGCGCTATCCGCGTCTCGAAATACTACGGCGGCAATCTCTGTGCCCGCTGTCATCGTCCAGCCAGTCGACTCATCCACAAACGCATCTGCGTGTCCTGCCAAAATCGCGAGTACGAAATCGTCAAGGGGCGCAACGCCAAGGGCACGATGCCCGTGAGGCTGCCTGAGCTGCATCCTCAGCGCGTTCTCGTATCAATTGATGGCAAGGTATCCCCTCGGCGCCTGGAGCGCTGTGTGGACGCGACAGAAGCCTTCCTGACGATCCTGCGCACTGAGCGCGGCGCCATTCAATTTGGATTCCCACCCGGACAGATTCCAGGCCTGCGCCAGTTGAGGCTCCTGCCGTGACGGACCGATGGGAGCTGACCGAACACGTCTGCGCAATCTGCCTCGGCCGTGCGCTGTACGATCGTGAGGGCAACCGGAGCCGCTGCAGCAACTGCGGCGTGGAGGGCGACGGCAAGCCGAAGCGCATCTGCTGCTGTGGGATCAAACTCAAAAATGGCAAAGACGCAGGTATCCGCTGCATCGTGAACCCCGCACCTACGCCGGAAATGCCGGCGCAGATTGTGGCGACGGAGGTGTCTTAGTGGAATTGTTCAGTGTGCCCGGGGGCGATGATCTGCATCCGCGGTACTACTGGGATCGGTGCCTGAAGTATCCCGAGCACATGCACCTGGCCGACGGCGAGCCGGACGTGGCTTTCCTGATGCGGAACTTCGACAAGGTGGAAGCCGGGCGCCAGGTCCTGGGGAGCGTCCACCTGCCGGGCGTGCAGGGGAAGCTCAAAGATGTTTTTGAGTGGATGCTGGCGTCGCTGTTGGGTGGGGTTCCGGACTTCCTGGTGATTCTGGATGCTGGGTATTGGGAGAGCGTGGACGATCGGCGGCGTGAGATCCTGATGTTTCACGAGATGGCCCACTGCGTGCAGGCGGAAGACCAGTTTGGAACCCCGAAATTCACCCGCGAAGGCATCCCCGTCTGGAAATTGCGCGGCCATTCCGTTGAAGAGTTCACGGAAGTGGTTAGGCGCTATGGGGCCTGGAATGACGAGCTGGTGGAGTTTTTGGAAGCGGCTAAGGGGGCTGTGTGAAGGGGCATGTGTATGTGTTTGGCTCGGAGGAGGGGCCCGTAAAGATTGGCATTAGTGTCAATCCCGCCTCCAGGCTCCGCGAGATCACATGCAGGTCCGGGCGCGACCTGTCGAAGGTGTTCATTTCTCCTGAGATGAGCTGTTATCAGGCTATCGAGAAGTATTTGCATGGGGTCTTTGCGCGCTCTCGGCGCCCTGGAGAGTGGTTTGATATCGACTTTGACGAAGCCGTTTCGGAGCTGGAAAAGGTTGGGGTGTATTCCGAGTATGAGCCTTGGATTGACACCGATAGCTATGTGCAAGGCTCCGTGCTTAGAGCTCGGATTAGATCCTTTCTGGAGCGAAGCGACAATACGGGACCCGTGGTCGCCGCCTTCATGGAGGGATTTGGCGAAGAGTCCATGAAGCTCGTGGACTATGCCGATTATTGTGACCTGCAGAAGGTTAAGGAGCGATCCTACAGGATATTGGATGCCGTTCTGTCCGACGAGGAGATGGCGTCTGCGTTTAAACTTAGGGTCGCTTCTGGTCTTTTCGATTCAAATGTTAGGGACATTGACCGAGCGCTTCGTGAGGCAGGTATTCGTGGAACCGAACCACCGGCCGGTCAGATAGAGCTAAACCTTACTTAAGCTTTGTGCCGCGTGGCTTATGCCGGTCTCGATCGTGATGAGACTATCGATACCGGATGTATAACAAATTTGACCAAGCGGCATTATGGCGAAACGGCTGGATAAAAAGCCCGAAGTTCTACAGGAGCTGCGGGAAGCGATCAAAAAGTATGGCGCCGAAGCTGGCCCCACTCTTGTTAGGGAGCGCCATCCTGATATCGCGAAGCCGACTTGGTATCGATGGTTGAGGGAAGTGGCAGCCTCCCCTATGGATGTGGCGGCCGCCAAGGCGAGGGGCGCTGCAAACCATTTGCCGGCGTCTCCAAGTCCGTCCTACATCGCAGAGCGTCCAGTGGAAGCCCGCAAGAACATCGACATTATGGCGCGCTGGCAAGAGCTGTACAGCGATGCCGAGATGATGCGGGCGGCTGCCGTAACAACGGACGCAGATGGCAACGAAAAGGTGAAGATCCCGATGTTCTTTGCCCAGTCGGTGAAGCTGCGGCTGGACCTGCTTAACGGCGCGCTGAATGCCATGTCTCAGATGTGGGACATGCAGCGCATCCAAAAATTACATGACTTGGTGCTCGAGGAGATCGGTAAAGCCGATCCTGAAACCCAAAAACGGATCACCGCGGCCCTGAAGGACCTGGATGATCGAATTGGCATCACAATGGAGGCAAGACTATGAACATACCCCCTATGGAGCGTGTGCCGGCAGCAGCCCAGCAGCCCACCGAACTCGAGCGCCGCCTGGCGGACTCACTTGGCGGCCTGGAACTGGAGCTCGGCAAGCTCTCCCCCGCCCCCGGCGACGTGGTGGTAATCCGCGTTCCCCCGGCCGCGCCTGATGAGACCGTGCGGGCCGTCGCTGAGTATGTCTCGACAGTGCTCGCTCCCACCGGCGCCCGCTGGCTCGGCCTGTTCGAGGGCATGGAGCTGGAGCACGTCACCGCTGAGGAGATGGCGCGGCTGGGGTGGGTGCGGGCTGAGGTGGATCAGACGGCCGACGAGGCGCCGACCGCGTGAGCGCCTTCGCCACCCACATCTGGCTGCTACTCACTTTCCGGCATGACCTGCGGGGGCTGATGCCCCGGCGGTTCGAGACCCTGCTGGTAGTGATCCTGCTGGCGGCCCTAGTATCGGCATTGAGATACTGGCTGGCGGGGTGGGGCCTTCCGGAGGCGATCCAGGGGGCTGCCATTTTGACGGTCCTGCTTCTGTGGTTCGCCACTATCAGCCTGCGCTTCGGTGTCGCCGTTTCGCTGGTGAGCATTGGGGTGGATACGGTTGTGATCTCCCTGGGCATCATTGGTATATCCGGAAGCTGGGTGTCGGTCTCGACGGACCTCTGGCAGCTGGCGGCTGCTGCTTGGTGTGTGCGGCAGTCCTTCCGACTGAAGGCGGCGCGCACATGAGCTGGGGCGCGTCCCGCATGAATCCCATGCGGCCAATACGCGGCTGCGCCAACTGCCGCGGCTACAACCTTGAGCGCCGCTGGTGTGACCGTTGCGGCGGCTCGGGATTGGAACCGGCAGATTCAAAGTCTGCCGATTTGGGGCGCGGGGGCCAGTCTCCGCGAGGTTTCAGGGCCAATACCGGCCCGTCTGGGCGCCGATAGGGCGCAATGAGGAGTGAGTGTTGGAGCAGCTGGCGATCGCCATCTTCGGCGTAACAGCAATCTGGCTGACCCAGCAGAGCCGGGAGGAGTGGAAGCGCTATGCCTGCCTCCTGGGTCTCTTGGGCCAGCCGTTTTGGTTCTATGCGGCGTGGACCGCCGAACAGTGGGGTATATTCGCGCTGTGCTTCGCGTACACCTACAGCTGGTGGATTGGGTTTAGGAATCACTGGCTGCGGCCGCGGAGAGCCGCCGCCTAATGGCCTTCCAGCAACGCACCAACCGCTACAGTAATTTCCGGTCCGACTTCTCTGCGATGGTGTCGAAGCTGGAGCAGCGGACGGGGTATCGGGTGGACGATAAGTCCATACCTGATGATGTATCGTTCCGTGAATGGTGCGAGGACCTGGCCAAGGACGGCCTAAAGGTCGATCGCAAGCCCTTCCGGCTGGACAACCGGCCCGCGCTTGTTCCGATCTATGACGCAATCCCCACCACGCGCGAAGAAGCCTACGAGCGCCTCCTGATCATTCAGAAGGCCACGCAGTTGGGAATAACAATTTGGGAGGTTTTGGCCAATCTCTACATGGCGAAAAAGTGGTCCCCGGTGACCATCGGCATGTTTCTACCCGATCAGGCTACAGCGGCGTTTAAATCAGAGCATCGGTTTATGCCGATCGTTCGTAGCGCGCCGGAGATTCACCGGGAAATGACTCACCGCCTCAATGAGGAGGGGGATAAGAAGCGCGTCGGTGAGGGCAACGTGCTGACGCGCCAGCTTGGCGAATCGCTCTTCCTGTTCCTCTGGACGAGCGGCAAGGTCTCCACCGAAAGCCGGCCGATGGACGTGGTTACTTTAGACGAGTGCCAGGAAATGGCTCTCGACCAGATTGATAAGGTGCGCGCCCGTACCGGCGACTCGGACGTGCAGTTCACCCTCATGCTGTCGACGGCGAATATGCCCGACATGGATATCAATTTTTGGTATCAGCAGGGAACGCAAGAGGTCTGGCATACAGAGTGCGATCACTGCGGAACGCTGAGCGACTTATCCGACCCTGGCGGCGTTTTTCCGGACAAATCTATCGGCTACAACAGCGGTGACGTGGCAGGCGCGGAAGTCAATGAGTATATCTGGACGTGCCCGGAGTGTGGTGGTTGGATTGAAGATCCGCAACGCGGCCGATACATTGTTCAGAATCCCGGCGCGAATCCAAAAATGCAGTCGTTTCTATTGCCGCGGACGATCAGCCCGCGCATGACGCCGCGCAACATGATTGAAGCCTGGGGTCGTGCGAAGACGGGGGATCAGAAGAAGTCTTACTATAACCGCACCCTGGCGCGCCCGTACATAGACGCCGACCAGTTGCCGGTCACCATGGCGCACTGCCTAGCGGCTGCAGAGGAGGGGATGCGGCTCGGTCTGCGATGGGAAAATGCTGGGCGGGACACATTCTGTGGGATTGATCAGATGGGGTCCTTCAATGCTGTCATTGTGAAGAAGCGGCTCCCTGATGGCCGTCAGGCGACAGTGCACGTTGAGGCCGTTTTCGATCTTGATCCGTTTGAGCGTTGCGCCGAGATGATGGACCAGTTCGGTGTTTCGGTGTGCGTGGTTGAGCAACTGCCGAACGTCAATGATGCGCGACGATTTGCGAATCGATTCCCTGGCCGCGTATTCCTGGCTGGCTATGCCGACCTGCGCGACGATTCAATGGTGTGGGGAGACGACCTATCGAAGTCCGATCGCCGGACCAGTGAAGATGAGCGCACGCGCTACACGGTTACGCTGAATCAGTACAAGTGCATGCAGACGGCGCTTTTCCGGATAAAGAACAAGCACTGCCTGTTTCCTGATCCGGACGGGCTCGAGCAGGATGTCATTGAAAATGGCAAAACCAAGCGAATCCCTATTCTTCGCGACTGGGTGTTCGTGCACTTCACCAAAACCGCTCTGGTCATTGAAGAGAACGAAGAGACGCGCAAGACCCGCGCGAAGGTCATTAAGGTTGGCCTTGACCCCCACTATTCTTACGCAAATATGCTGTGCGACATTGCGTGGGCGCGATCATACGGCAACAGCACATTTATCCTGCCTCAAGTTAACGAGCTCACCAGTCGCCAGGAATCTGTTAAAGAGGCAATGCCCGGCCTTCCTGAGCCTGTCCTCAAGATGATTGAGGAGCTGCCGGATGGTGAGGTCTGCGGCAGGTGCGATGCGTTCAACAAAGAAACAGGATTCTGCGAAGAGAGGCGCATGAACGTTCGTGCCAAAGACCCCGCGTGTGATCTTTTCGTCTCGGAGTGATATTATTCGTCCCTATGGACGTTAAGCCTCGTTACCACAAAAATCTAAAAGACCTTACCGGCAGAAAATTTCATCGCCTAACAGTTCTTCATCGAGATGAATCACTTGGCCTCACCGTGGTTAGGTGGGTGTGCCGCTGTGACTGCGGTGTCGTCAAGTCAATCAGGGCCAACAAGCTGAACTCTGGGAACACGGTTTCTTGCGGGTGCTGGAGCCGAGAGCAGAATCGCACGAAGACCACCACCGATGTTACAGGGCAAAAAATAGGGCGTCTTCTTGTTCTGGGGCGTGAAGGTTCACGCAGAGCCCTAAGCACTTGGTCGGTTCTGTGTGACTGCGGAATTGAGAAGGTTGTCACCGGTCTCTATTTAAAAAGCAGCCAGATGCCGTCATGTGGTTGTGCCGAGCGAGAGGCGGCCGCTGCGCGACGATTCGTTGATCTGTCTGGCGAGGTATTCGGGAAGCTCACGGCTGTCGAGCATCTTGGCTTCAACAAATCACGCAAAGCCATATGGCGCTGTCTGTGTGAGTGCGGTCGCGAGAAGGTCACGCTTGGCGCGAGCCTTCGGTCGGGGAGAGCGATATCCTGCGGATGCGCCAGGAAGGAAGAGCGTGCCTACATGACAGAGAAGGCCCGCGCTGAGTCTTCCGAGAAGTGTGCCAGGCGCCGAGCCCGCAAGGCGGAAGCAAAGGGTTCATACACAGCTGCGGAAATCGCCGAACTCTATAAGCGCCAGCGAGGCCGGTGCGCCAGCTGCCGGACCAAGCTGGGGACCGACTATCACCGGGATCACATCGAGGCGCTGTCGAACGGTGGCACCAACGATATCTACAACATTCAGCTGCTGTGTCCGGGCTGCAACCACCGCAAACACGCCAAGGACCCCATCGCCTGGGCCAATGAGAATGGCCTATTGCTGTGACCTGATCGGGCCCTCTCGTCGTGACGCTACCCTCCCGCCAAAGTCCCGACAAGACCGCTTCCCCATGGAAACTGCAGGCAGGTTCAAAAACTGGCCGGTGACCGCCGGCCAGACCGTTCGATATTTCAATGTTCCCGCGCTCACCAGTGTTGACGTCTCGCCAGGTGATGGCGGAACGATGAATGTGCAGGTCCGCGTGTCTCCGTCCGGCGAGCTGGCGGACTGGCCATCTGGCTCGGTCTCTGCGGCCACTCAGGACATGCTCGAGGGGCCCATCTACGAAATCATCTTCTCCGCTGACACTGCCGACGGCATCGCCGGCCTGTACCTGGGGGAGCTGTAATGGGGCTGTGGGCATCTCAGGAGGCGAGCGCTGCGGATGTAGCCGAGATCCAGCAGGAGCTGGATGAGCATGAAGGTGATCTCAATAACCCGCACGTTGTGACGGTGGCTCAGATTGGCGCGATTGCTTCCGCGGATCTCGGTCAGGTCGCTGGGCCGGCTGGGCCTCTGGACGTTAACGGCAAGGTTCCGCAGGCGCAGCTGCCGCCGCTTCAGCATGATGTGGGCGACGCAGCCGACGAGGCCGGGATGCTGGCTCTCGCCGTCACGGCACCGGCCATCTGTATCCGTACTGATTTCACTCCCGCGCACGTCTTTTTTCTCACCGCCGACCCGGCGACGAACATTGCGAATTGGACAGATACCGGCGAGTTTGGCGGGGGCGCTGCTGATCCGACGGCCACTGTAGGTCCTGCGCCCACCAACGGGACAGCGGTTACCTACATGCGGTCGGATGCTGCTCCGGGTATCAACCTGACGGCGACATATGCGTGGACGGGTGCGCATACATGGACGGAAGCCATCAGCGTTCAGGGTGGTGTAAGCGTGGGCGCCACTACGGGCCCTGTTGGGACGACAAACTCGGGCCTCCTTATGAGTGCCTCTCCCGATGTCGCTGACCTACTGTTCTTCGAATCGGGAAACACCGCAAACAACCGTACTGCCGAATGGATTTTTTTTGAAGGAAAGCTGCAGGGACGGTTCAAGAACGACGCAGGAGACGCAGCTATTGTGCCCCTGGCATTTGCTGGCGGCCACGCATTGGGAATTACAGGGATTGAATCGAATAGCGGTTCAGGCGCGTGGGCGCATATTGGCGCGTTCAGCACTACCGGCTCGCAGACTGTTCTTCCGGCGGGAGGCAACGGCATTGCGGTTGCTGGAACAAACTCCTCGGGCGTCCCGTCGATTACCGCGCTTGGTGCGGCGAATAACATTTCGCTTTTGATCTCGGGCAAGGGAGGCGCTGGCGTCACTATCGCGCCGGGTCTCCAAGTCAATGGCGACATGAACGTCACCGGCAAGTTCGAGTCTCTGACCGAGGCCGCAGGCGGTCAGTTCAAGATCATCAACAATGGGAGCGCGCTTTCCGGCCCGCAGGCTGCTTTCGTCCTACAAGGCAACAATTCTGCTGGCCCCGCCATCGGTATTGGCAACACGAGCCAAGGCGCGGATGCGAAATGGTGGGATATCATGCCAGTCGCAGGATCTCTCAATTTCCGCACTGTGACGGATGCCGGCGCTCCATCTGTTACGTTCCTCACCGTCACGCGATCAGGGGCCGCCGTGACTGGAATCACCTCTAACAGCGGCAGCGGCGCTTGGGCGCATACCGGGGACTTCTCCGTTGATGGCGACCTGCACATGAGCGAGAAGAAGGTCGTCAACATGGGCGATCCTGCAGCCGCTCGAGATGGCGTGAACCTTCAGACGCTCGACGGCAGGCTGACCGCTGCGCAGCGCACCGCAATTGATGCTCTCACAACGGGAGCCGGTGCAACCGTCGATGACGTAATTGCCGCTCTTCAGGCTACCTGATTAGCAGTCCCGCGAGCGCCGCCGGCGGCCCTGGGCTTCGGCGGCGGTTTTCAGTTCTCGGGCGCTGGTAGGGCGCTAGGCCCTCGCCTCCATCGGCACAATCTCGTTTCTGTCATTGTCCCACCCAGCGACCTCATCGGCGGTGAATTTTCCGGCATTAATCGTGTCGTTCGCATATCCTGAAAACCCAGCGCGGTGATAGGCGCTGTTCTTCTTGCTCCAGACCATGAATAGCGCGGTCCCTGGCGGCCAAAGAATTTTCCGCAGCACCTCGGCCCGCGTGAAGTTCATAGACTGAATGGCCTTGGCCAGTTCCTGCTCCAGGCGCTTGCGGCGTCGGCCGTCATTGCGCTTGCGACGCAGATTCTCCGGCTGCTGAGTGTGTAAGTCGAATGACGCCTGGTTCTGCACGTCGTACTTGCCGGTGACAACCCACCACATATTGTTGATGTTGTAGTAGGCGATGCCGGTGAAGGGGCGCCCGCTGAAGCGGTTAAAGCCCCACACGCGGGAACCGTGGGTTATGGTCTGTCCGTCGGCATCTCGAGAGTTGCACTTGCTGATCTCGTAGGTGCTGGTGTCGCCCTTAAAGTGCCAGCTGGTTTTGTAGGTGGCGCGCACCCATTCGAGCGCGGTTAAGTGACCCGGGCCTCGCTTGCACTGGCGCCCGTCGTTCAGCTCGCTAACGAACTCATAGCCGGAGAACACATTGCACAAGTAGGTGCGGATGCGCCGGCGAGTGCGCTCCATTTCCAGGCGCAGCAGGTACGGCATTACTGCTTCCCGGTCCGGCTCATATCTGCCCCCGTGGTCCGGACGGTTCGGCGTGTTGACTGACTGCCAGAATTTGAGTTCTATGCAGCGGCCCGAAAGGTCGAGAAATGCGTGCAGGTCGCCTTTGCGGCAGGCGCGGTGATTCCGAGCAAAATCCGCGCTGTACTGTTCGATCATGTCCTCGGGCACCCTGCAGGTCCAGCCGAGCCGGTTCATCTGCTGGACAATGCGGGCGAAGACCTGGCGCTTGAAATTCTTTTCCCAGTCTTTGCGAGCGTCCCAGTCGCGGGGTATGCCCTCTTCCATTATTTTCAGATAGGCGTTGCCGAAGCGGATCTCGCCTGTGCGATCGATTTGCATATTGTTTCCTCGTTGAGCCGGATCACTCCGGCGAATTGATGCTCTTAACCGCAGCTCCAGACAGGATGCGACCGGCCTCGTTGATTTGCTCATCAGTGAAGAAAAACCTCATGGCTTCCTTAAGCTCGCTGACTGTTTTTTCTTTGGTCTTTTCGCATGACCAAAATCCGTAGTGCATCAGTTCGACACATAAGCGGAGCGGGTATTCGATTTCGTTCAGTTTCATACTGTATGCTCGTTGAGACGCCGGACTATTAGTCCCCCGTGCGTCCTGGTGAAGGCCGCAGACCGCCGGCGATTAATTGTTGGTGGTTTGTGTTCGGGCGCCTATCGGGCGCAGCCAGGTGCCACCCACCGCACCGCGGGCAGGCCTCCGGCAGCCGCTGCTGGCCCTGGTAGTTAGCGATGCGCACAGATGCAGCCTGCACAGCCTCGCGGGTTGCGAAGCGGCGGCGTGGGGTGCAGGGGTGGGGGTGGCTCATGTGAAGTCTCCCAGTGAGTATATCTCGCAGCGCGGGCAGTCGTAGTAGAACCTCGCTCTCTCTTTTTCCTCGTACGTGATCATGTAACCGCATCCCGGGCACGAGAACCAAAATTGAGGGCGCCATGCCAGCCGTCCGAGCTGTGGGCGCCACTCCACATGCTCGCCGCGGCTCCGCAGCTTCCGCGCGCGCTTCGAGCTGATGGGGCGCCAGCCGGCGGCGATGTCGGGACACTGCGTCACGGTTTCACCTCCGGCAGCCTGTAGTCGCCGTCGTCGCGCGGGTGCAGGCGGATCAGGCCCTTTTGCTCCTCTTCTGCATTGCGAAAGTTTGAAACAGTCCACTGCGGTGTGGGATCGTGAATCAGACATTCGCGGGGGTTTACTCCATACAGCACTGCCAGGTGGTGGGCGCCGATGTAATGCCGCTGGCCGTCATTGCGGCTGATCACATGCCCGGGGCACAGAACATATTTTGGTTTTGGTCTGATGCTCACGCCATCCCCCTCCCGATCTCCGCGGCGGTGCGGGTTATGGCGCGGCGCGTGGCGGCGTAAGCATCTGCTGGGTTTCTCTCGTTGATCCACCCGGTATAGCTGGGGTTGCGAGCACTCGATTCTTCCATGCTCGGGATCACATTGATCTCCAGCTTCACAGCCAGGCGCAGGGCGTCGCTGTCGTCGGTGAGGGGGTCAAACCAGCCACGCTGCCACTGATCTGGATCTGCGCGATAGCCAATGAATCGGTCGTCGCCCTGAAATTCGACGTTTTTCACTTCGACCGGCTGCACATCTATTCCCGCCGCCTTCGCCGCCAGCTCAAGCAGTTCTTTGTCGGTGGTGGTCATGGCCGCGGCACCTCTTCCCATTTGCGAGAAAGCCTGGTGACACGATCGCCAAACATTTCCGGCAGCACAGGTTCGATGGTTTCTCCTGCAAGGCGCATGACCTTTGCGTGCGGGCCGAGCTGTTCAGCCCGTTGCATGGCGTCTGTAAGATTGGTGAACTCGGCATCGCCGCCGACAGGATCTCCGTCGGATTTGGCCTGCAGGATGCCGTCTATTGAGACGACGTAGATTTCGTTGGTGGTCATGGTTTCTGGTCCTCGGCTCTTAAAGCCACGGTTACTGGCAATGATCGAACTGGAGACACCAGCTCCACGGATACATCGACAACTTTGGTGAGATAGGGCGATCCACACTTCGGGCAGCTGCTCGCCAGCGATATCGCATAGACTCGCTCACATACATGGCAAGCGTAGCGGTCGGGCCTTGTTTTTTTGAGGCGGACGTCAGCCATCGCCATCCCCCTCCGGCAGCTGGACCGTTTCCAGTGTGCGCCATTCCAATTCCACGCTGTTCTCGGTGGTTCTTACATAGCATCCCTGCAAGACAATTTGGCCGCACGGAGTGTGGGCGAGACGGTACATATCAGGCTTCGCAGACTCAGTTATTATGGTGCCAGAAGGGATGATTTTGAGGGTGGTGGGATCACTCATCGCCATCGCCCTCCATCAGCGCCGCCGGCACCTGCACCTCATCACCGAGCTTCGCGGCTACCAGGGCGCGCATGGCGGCGATTAGGGGAGTGGGGCCGTAATGCCAGCGGCTGTAACCAGCACCCCCGATAAACATCAGCTCTCCGCCCGGGTCGAGACCTACGCATACGCCCGCTATGGCGGCCTTGATCTCGTTTCCGTCGTTATCCAAATCCGGCGTCCAGGCAACGGCGAGACCGGCCTCCTCAATCAGCGGCCCACCCTGAGCCCAGTTGGCGGAGGGGTTGAAGGCCCTGGTTGTGGAATGAAAAACCGGCCAGTACTCGCTTGTGAACGGTGATGGACACAGGTCAACTTCTGTGCCCGTCGACATGGCCACCGCCCAATTCAACGCCGCGCCCTGCAGGTCGGCGGTTTTTACTATCACTGTTTCCATCAACGCTTCCTCTTCCTGGCAGCGCACGCCTCCTTCCTCAGCTTCTCCGACTTCGTATCGTGATACCCAGCCAGCCAAGCGCAGCGCCTGCCGATTTGTAAAATTGAGTGGGGGCACTCTGCATCGAGTGGTGCTTCGCGTCCCTCCAGTTCAGCCTCCCAAAAATCGTGCTGCGGCCTCACTGCGATGGTGCCGGGTTCTCTCCTTGAACTCCGCTCGGCAATTTCTCGATACGCTTGCCCTTCGCCAGGAACTGCTCTACTTCGCGCGCGATTCGATCGTGCGCCCGCTGCTTCGCATTGACGGTGTAGACCTGGCGCGTTTCCGGCTTCTGGCTCCGGGCGCGCAGGCTCTGAATTATGGTGCTGTCTACCATGGTGCTCTCCCCCTAATGGTGTTTTGGTCGGCTGCGTTACTGACCCAGCATTGCCAGCAGCTTGCTGTCGATCTTCTGGTTCTGCGCAATCAGTTCGCTCTTCCGTAGGCCAAGGATGCGGTCGGCGTGCTGCAACTGGACGGTGTTGCGCATGTTGGCTTCGATCGCCTGGCGGATGGTTGCCCGGCGAGCGACGAAGTTTGTTTTTTGTTGACTTGACATTGGTGGATTCCTCTTTGTTTTATTGTTCGGCGATAGTATTCATCAAAAAAGAGTTGAGTTCAACAGGTGGGCGGAAGTAAAAGTTAATTATTTTTGAGTAACCGGGCTTGCAATTCAGAAAACAAGGTTGGTATTATTTGCTCAGCCGGAGAAGTAGCCGGCCCCAGGGCAAGCTCATGGGTTAACGAGTGGTGCGGATGCAACGCCGTGATGTACCTGCGCCACGGGCGACGAACTCGCCACGAGCACAGAGCCGTCGGGGAAACCTCGGGCGGCACTATTCGGTCGCGCGAGTGCAGCGCGTTCGGTCTATGACCGGCTCCTGACACGGTGGGCCCAGCCGTCTGCATATGGGCATGATTTTATGAGCTGGAGCTGCTGGGGCAGCACTGAACCGTCTGAACTAGTGTAAGGCGGTCAGTAAATCGGTTCGATTCCGAAGGTCCACCAATTAACCGCCCCGCCTCCGGTATAGAGGCGGCATTGAGAAGGGCAGCCAGTGCCGGGTTGGCACTTTAAATTCAACCGCGGCGGCACCGACCGCCATGCTAGGTGGGGTTTACCGGGACGTCAGTAAAAAACGGGATCGGCTGTCTTTCTCAATGCGGTGTATGGATGTAGGGGTTGGGTATATCCCGTAATTCACCCCTTTAACGGTCTCAAAGACACGGTGAACAAAGCCGAGTTCAGAACGGCCACCGCATTCACCAGCCCCTCTCGGGTGCGAATAGGAGAGGGCATTGGAAACCGGCCTGGTGAGGCAGAGCAGCATAAATAAGTGCGTCCGAGTGGTACGGCGTGGATCAGGTGTTAGCCGCGTCTCGATCGGCCAGCAAACGCGCTACACACTGCCGAGTTAGGATAGCGGCGATCATCCGGGTTCGCAGCCGGTGTGAACTGTGGGTTCGATTCCCACATGCCAGGCCGGTTTTCAATGCGGTGATCGCGCCCCGCCCGTGTGGTGAAACTCCAGCGCCGGGATTGTTGCCTCCGGCACCGCAGACAAATTGCAGCGTCCCCATTAGGGCGGGGACATGGAAGACGCCGGGCCGATCCTTGCAGGTCGCGTCCGCGGCGCAATCCCATGCCAGCTACCCGGCCGGAGCTGCAATAGCCGAGTAGGGCTGGACCGGGCCCCTGATTACGGCCCATCGCGAGATGGGTGCCCAAGTGGGTAACTGGAGAGGGGTTAAACAATTAGGCCAAGGCAGTCCCCGCGCCCGCCCCTGCGCGAGCTGGTTTAAGTGTGGGGCCTCGAATTAACGCAGAGCGTGCGGGAGGTATCCGCAGTGTTGCTGGCGGCGAGCGCTCAGCCGATCCAGCCCCCAGTTGCGAGGGAGTTATCAGGGGTGGACTTCCCCGGGTCGCAGCAAAACCCCGACTGGCCGACCGTAAGCGGCCTAGAACACCCTAGAGCAGGGGCAACGCCGTTGATCAGTTGCATAGCTGTGATGAGCAGCGCGCTGGGAGGATGCCCTGGCACCGAATACTGACGTCACCACAGGAAGACAGGAGGCCCGGGCGCAGTTGATCACATGGATGTGGTCAGCCCGATGGGCAGTCAGTTTCTATTCGCATGCAGTCTGGCCGGCTGGGAGTTCCCGGCCGGGAACCTGGGTCCAGACTGCAGCCGAATGGGTTTAACGAGGAAGCCACGATGGCAGAGAAAACCATAGCAGTGAACGGCGTTGAGCAGAAAACGTCGCTGAAGACGATCGACAAGATCACGGCTGCGCAGCTGGCCTTCGGTGACAGCTACAACGCCAGCACTGATTACAGCGTGATCTGCCACGATGTGGCGACCTGCGCGGGCACCAGTCTGACTGATGGCCAGGACTTCCCTGTGACGGACGGTATGCTGGTCAATGTGGCGGCGGCTAGCTGGGGGTAAGAGGCAGGTATGAACGAACTCCCAAATCTAAAGCTGATGACGCGACTGGAGCTGCTCCAGCTGCTGAAGGCATCCCTTGAGCGGGTCGGCGAGATCCTCGACCGAACTGACGCAGACCTGGCTGCTCGCCACGCGGACGGCTGGGAGGGTTACTAGTCGGCCCCCACCAACGAATATCCTTTCTCCCTTTGCCCGCTAGCTGCGGGCTTTTTTTCGTCTGTTACTCGGCGGCCGCATCCAGCAATGACAGTTGCTCAGACTCTTCTTCCTTGGCTTCCATCTCGGCTTGGGCGTGGGCAATTCGGGACTCGGCGATCGCCATATACTCCTCGCTCAACTCTATGCCGATGAATTGAAACCCTTCCAGTAGTGCACCGCGGCCCGTGCTGCCGCTTCCCATGTAAGGGTCCAGGACTGTGCCGGCCGGGGGAGTTACCAGTCGGCAGAGATAGCGCATTAGTGCGGTGGGCTTGACCGTTGAATGAAGATTGCCTTTCTTTTCGGCGCTTTCGACCTTGCGCAGCGTGGTTCCGTGTTTAAACTGCGGGCCCGGGTCGACCAGGCCGGCATTGCGATCAGCGCGGCTTGCCTTGGCGTGGTAGAAAAATCTGGCCGCACTCTTGTCAAGTTCAATCCTGGGCATGGCCGCGTGGCGCCGGTCCATTTTTCCATAGCAGTTGGCTGAGCCCACTTTCCCGCTGGGTTCGTCGCCAGTCAGGGCACCCTGCTGCCCCTTTGCATCCGGGAATGCGGCCAGCACTTCTTCGCTGCCGTCAAGAATGAGATTTGCCGGCCAGCGGCCGCCAGACTCCGGGGGTTTTTGGGGGCCTTTTTGGTATGCCCCTGGACGGTAGCCTTGTTCTGCCAGCTTTGCGTTATAGCGGTCCATCCCGCTCGGTTGGGTGCTTCCTCCTTCGGTGCCGACTCGGCACCCATCGATATTTAGCGCCCCGGTACCGTGCGTCAGGACATTCGCAGCGACAGTGCCAGTCAGAGGCTTGCGCGCGACAACGATCGGCTCTTGGGCCGGTTTGAGAGCGGTGCCCCAGCCTTCCCATTGCTGGGCGTCCTCGGTGGCGGGGGCTGTCTCGGTGGGCACGTACTCGCGGCCGTTGTCCTTGATCCAAGAGCCAGTTTTGTCCTGATCGGCGCCCGGGATCATACGTTTTACCGGCTTGCCCTGAGACAGCACCTGACGCTCGGCGCCGGCCGACTTATCGATCGCTTTGCTGACGTTCTGAGACTTCGGGAAGCCCGATCCGTACACCCATGCAATTTGGTCGCGGATCTCGAACCCTGCGAGCCTGATCGCCAGGACGCCCATGTCGTAGGTGCGCGTGCCGAAGAAACTGAGGAGGTGGCCGCCGGGCTTCAGCACCCGCAGGCACTCGCGCCAGACGGAGGGCCCGGGCACGAAGCTGTCCCAGCTCTTGCCCATGAAACCGGCGCCCTTGTGCTGGTAGTCGTCGCCGGCGAGCCAGTGCTTCAACACCTCGGCCATGTCGGGCTCTTTGCTAAGCCCGTAGGGCGGATCGCAGACGATGCTGTCAAACGAATTGTCAGGAATGGTTTTCAGCACCTCAAGGCAGTCGCCCTGGTGCAGAACATACGGTTTCATAAATTACTCTCAGGCTGAGGCGTCGCCACCTCATCCTTGAGTCACGACGTTGGCTGTTCTGCTGGAATCCTGTCCGGCGGCTTCACAATACCCTCTTCTGCCCCGGCTCCAGGTGCCAAGGAATGCGAACATGGCAGTCGGCGCAGTATTTGACGTTCAGCGTCCGCAGTAGGGCGAGCGCGCCGTTGCCGCAGTGGGGGCAGTGTTTGGTGGTTTCTGGTTTGGTGGCTGGATTCATCGGGTTCCGTTACGCGATATATGCCGTGCACCAGCATCCTGCGGCCACGACGGCATGGTGGCCCGGGGTCCGTTCCGGGCGGGTGTGGGTTATAGGATTGGAATGGCTGCGTCCGCGAGCGCAAACACAATGCCGCGGCAATAAGGCTCGTCGCCGTCCATTACCGCGAATGTCGCGTGCGGAATGTTAGTGCGGTAGGTCCAGGTGAAACCGCCGTCGGCTGCACCGATTGCGAATTCATCGTCATCCCAGCAGGCAACGATTTTCCGTGCGTTCGGCTTGCGCAGGAAGTAGCTCTGCAGCTCGTCGTCGTCTTCGATGTTCTCGCGGTCAGGAAGCAGTCCCTCGCTATCAACAAAGGCGGTGCCCCCCTCATAAGCGTCCACCTCATCATAAATCGCCCCGCGAAACTCCATCAGGTCATCGCTCGCGCCGAAGACAATCACGAGCCCGGCGGCTTTGGCTTGATCGAACAGTTCTTTCAATACGTGGTGGTGTAGCGGGTATTGTGCGCCGGTAAGCTGCTCGGCGAGTTCTCTTGTATCCATAGGGTTTTCCTCTGCCCGTTGTCGGGTTTGTTGTTGGCGAGCCGCGCTCGCAGTTAATCGGAGGCTATGCCGCCTCCAGCTTCAAAACCTCGTCGACGTTCATCGCGATGGCTTTGTAGACCAGAACCCATAGCCAGGAGTTGGCGCTCCAGCTGTCGGGGCCGTGGATGGATTGCCATAGTTCGTGGAACCCCCACCGATACGACGGAGAGCCTGCAACGCCATCCCAGCCTGGATAGCTGAAAGCCGGGCGCGCCCCCTCGGCCTTCGCATCCTCCTCGCTGATGTCCTGCAACCGCTCCACGCGCACTTCTTTCAGGCGCAGGGTCAGGCGGTTGGCCCAGCGGGGGCAGTGGATTCCAGGGCGAAGCTTTGCATCCCATTTGTTGCCGTCGGCCGGGTAGTTGATACGCTCCCTGGCGTGTTGCGGGATGTCTGCGGCCTTAACGCCATCAAATTCGCTCCAGGCTTGCCAGTTCTCCCGCACATACACCAAATCGTCGGGGCCGCCCCAGGGGCATGGGATGAATCGCGTGCTGCCGTCGCGGCTAAAGAATGCGCCAAATCTTCCCTTGTAAACCCCGACTCGTAGCAGTTGCCAACTGTCAGGGTTCAGGTTTACATCCCGGAGCCCCCGATTCCTCCGCGTCTGCGTCTTAATCCCGTCCAGCGACGCGCGGACCAGTTCGGGGCGCATTAGGATGTTGGATACTTTCATGGGGAGTCCTCGACAGCCTCAACTTTAATTTCTCCTGCGGCAATAAGCTCGCTATCCTCTCCATTCGCCATCATCTCGAAGTGGACCATTAGGCTATAAAATGCGTCCACCACGCTGTCGGCCTCTAAGAGGATGTCGGCTTGCATTCTGATTTTCATTTAACCTCCCGCGCCGTCGGCGCTCTGTTGCTGTTTCTCTGCCCACTCCCGCCGTGCGGTATGGGCTACCTCTGTGCGGAATGCCGGCGGGCATGAATCAAGGCGTCCACGCCGGATCTCGCGCGACGCACCGGCCAGCACATGGCGTATCCAGAATTCGACCTGCGCGTGGTGGCCGTCGACGTGCTCCTGCACCAGCTCGCGGTACTTCTTCGGGGCCTGATCAATAGTCGCAATGCCCGCGATGATATCCGCCGCCCAGTGCCGGGGTGCGCGCTCGCCTATTGACTGGCGCACGGCGTCGCCCTCTCGTTCTGCCCCTCCTTCGCCAGCCGCTGCGCGATCAGGTCCAGACAACCGCGCATGGCCTCCCATATCGTCTTTCCCTCGGCCAGCAGAACGCGGCCACGATGCTTCTCAACGGCCAAGTAATAGCCGTCGCAAGGTGTGATGATCACAGAAAATCCCCCTAGGTCATGGAATATATTGTTGGTGTTATTCAGTAGCCGATTATATTCGGCGCGTCGTTATTATGCAAATTTGAGTAACGGCCTGTCAAATCTGTGGGCGCCGTCGTGACGTTACGCTGCCGCCATGGACTCTACCGAACAGACCGCATTCAATTTCAACGCACCAGCTGCCGAGCGCTTCGACGCGCAGTCCGAGCTGCAGAAGTCGCACGCACCTAGTGCTTTCTCCGACCTGCTGCCGCAGGACGCCGTGCGCGATGTTATCGACTTCATCAACGATGACCTGGCCCAGCAGCAGCTGATGGGCAAGGCGATTCAGAACAACGTGG
>Ga0299906_10000103_pt1 | contig 80556 bp, 94 predicted proteins | sample RVTome_14_FD_200259 | JGI IMG/M metagenome (GOLD analysis project Ga0299906, IMG submission 200259) | Soil microbial communities from uranium-contaminated site in the Upper Colorado River Basin, Wyoming, United States - RVT145D125 (version 2) ...
TTCATTTCTGTCCCCCCTTGAGCGTTGACGGATAGCCAGCGCCCTTGGTGGCCTTGAGTAGCGCCTCGACGTTGGTCTTCGCATCGTCGAAGGTGACCACGGCTTCGGCTTTCTCAAGGCTCACGTCCGCCCTGATCACGCCACTGACCTTGTTCAACGACCTCGTCACGGAGGTCACGCACGCGCTTCATGTCATCCCCGAAACGGAGAGCGTGACGGTCCTGATCTCCGCCAGCGCGGCAGCGGAGATGACGCTGGACAGGACAAACGCGGCGGCGCCGATCAGATTCTTCATGGCGTACTCCTTCACGATAAGGGTGATTTCCTCTTGCCAGCCCAGATCAATGCGGCCAGCAGCAGGAAAAGGCTCGCGAGCTTGACCCAGGGGCTGGCGAGGAAAGCGCTGGGAACTGCGGCGCCCAATCCGATCCAGCCGAGTAGAAGCGCCGGGCAGGTGGAGCAGCCGATGGTGAAAATGCCCAGGACGCTGCCGCCCAGACCACTGCCCGCTGCGTTGAGCGGACAGGCTTTCTGCTCCACGTAATTTGCGACCAGTACGGCGAGCGTCGCTCCCGTGAGAACGGGAAAGGCGACGGCAAAAAACCACCCCATGGCGTCATAGGCGCCTGTGTCGGTCAAGAGACCGGCGTAAAGCCCGCCCACCACCAGCGTGGTGAGAAGCCAGACCAGTAGATACCGGGGCTTTTTCCAGATCAGCGTCACGTTCTCGGAAAGCAAGCTCGGATCCCCAATAAATTGCAGCTCAGGCAGCTGCTTGCCGCGGAGCAACAGGCGCGCCGCGCCCGACGCTCAGGATGGCGTCGAAGAACAGCCGCGGCCGGCCCCATAGTGAATTGAAAAAGATCAGCGTCACGCTCGCCGCCATCGCCGCCATCGCCCAGACCGGGTAAATGAGCCCGGTCGCGGCGAGCGGCACCCCGATGCCGTTGAAGAGAAACGCCAGGCAGACGTTTTGTACCATCTTGCGGTAGCTGTCGCGGCTGATCGCGCGCGCTTCCGCGAGCGCCGTGAGCCGGGAGCTGAGGATGATGATGTCTGCCGAATCGAGCGCAATATCGGTGCCGCTGCCCATCGCGATGCCGACGTCGGCTTGCATCAGCGCCGGCGCGTCGTTGATGCCGTCACCGACCATTGCGACCCGACCCTGCCCCTGAAGCCGCCGAACGATTTCGGCTTTCCCGCCCGGAAGCACGCCAGCGTGCACGGTTTCGATGCCGGCTTGCGCCGCGATCGCCCGCGCGGCCCGCTCGTTGTCGCCGGTGACGAGAATCGTCTCGAGCCCCGCCGCGCGCAGCGCCGCGACCGCCTCGCGCGCATCGGCGCGCAGGCGGTCGCCCAATGCGATGAGTCCGAGGCAACGGCCGTCACGCGCGACCGCGATGACGGTGTTCGCGTCCTTTTCCAGCGCTGCGATACGCGGCGCGAGCGCGGAAAGGTCCACGCCGCGTTCCGCAAGGAAGCGGGGGTTGCCGACCAGGGTATCCATTCCCCCGATGCGGGCGACGACACCCTGGCCCGGCATCGCTTCAAAGCCGTCCACTGCGGGCGGCGTGATGCCGCGCTCGAAGGCGGCTTCCACGATCGCGCGCGCGAGCGGATGCTCGGAGGCGGACTCTGCCGCCCCCGCGACTGCGAGCAGTTCGGTGTCTTCCGCTCCCGCGGACACGATCTCGCGCAGCGAAGGGCGGCCTACGGTGAGCGTCCCCGTCTTGTCGAGCACGATTGTCGTCACCAGGCGGTAGCCCTGGAACGCTTCGCCGGTGCGCATCAGGATCCCGCGCTCCGCCGCTTCTCCCGCGCCGCGAACGATCGACAGCGGCGCGGAAATGCCCACCGCGCACGGGTAGCCCATTACCAGCACGCTCAATCCCGCGAATACGGCGCGCTCCAGATCGACTGCGCCCGTGATCAGGTACGAGCCGAGCGTCCATCCGAGCACGGCGAGCAGCGCGACGAAGAGCACGAGCGGAGCGTAGACGCGCAGCACCTGGTCCACGAGATGCAGGATGCCGGGCTTGAGCGCCCGCGCGTCTTCGACTTCCTGGGCCACGCGTTGCAGGAACGACTCTTCTCCCACCGCCATCACGCGGACGAGCAGCGTGCCCGTGCCGTTGATCGAGCCCCCGACCACCGCGTCGCCCGGCACGCGCTCGGCCGGAATCGGCTCCCCGGTGACGAGCGCGAGGTCTACCGACGAGCGCCCCTCGACCACCGTGCCGTCCACCGCGATGCGCTCGCCGGGACGAATACGCACTAGCTCGCCAACCTTGACCTGCTCGACCGGGACTTCTGCTTCGCGACCGTTACGCACGACGCGTGCAGTATCGGGCCGCAGGTCAAGCAGGCGCTTCACCGCTTGGGAACTCCGCGTCTTCACGATGAGCGACAGCCACTCGGAAAACAGGTGGTAGGTGGAAACGAGCACGGCTACCGCGAAGAAGGGCGCAGTGGGGTAGCCTTCCCTGCCGAGTACGAGCCCGAGTACCCCGCCGGCGAGTCCCGCGAGCGCCGCGGCCTCGAGCAGCACATGCTGGTTAAGGATCGCGCGGCGCAGCGACTGAACCGCCATGATCAGAATATGTCGCGCGACGCCGAATACCACGGCAAAGGCGAGCGCGCCGACGATCCAGGGCACGGCGGCCGGCGCGATTCCGCCCTGGGCCCGCAGTACGAGGAGAATTGCCGCAGCAGCGCCGAGAGCAAGCGCGGAGCTCAAGGCGGGTATTGCACCGCGCGGCCACAGCAAAAGCGCCACGAATGCGGCAAGGCTCACTGTCGCGATGACGTCGACTGCCACGGTCCACGGAACGGCTGGATTGGCGATGAAGGCGATTGCGACAAGGCTCGTCGCCGTTGCAGCCAGGAAGCGGCGGCCCTCACGCACGAGATCGCGCTCTTCCTCCTCGAATGAGCGGAGCTTTCTCGGATCGGAAACCGTATAGCCGATATCGCGCAGGGTCTGCAGCACGCGCTCTGGCTGCACGATGGCGGGATCGTACTCGACCAGCGCCTGCTCGTGAGTGAGGCTCACTGCGACCTTATCCACTCCGGGCAACTGGCCGATGGCCTTCTCGATGGTGCCGGTGCACAGCGAGCAGTGCAGGCCCCCGACGCGCGCGCGGATTCTCACACGCCCCGTGCGGGCGGCCGGCTCCTCGGTCCACAGTTTCAGGGAAGGCTCCGCAAGGCTGGTCGTGACCACGTCATGTTCTCCGCGGGTTCCTGATGGTTTGCAGCTTAAACCCTGTAGCACGCTCCAGAGTCAAGGCGCGCAAGTACACCTGATGAGGAGGAGCACAGTCGACCTCATCCAAGCCCCCCGCGCCGCCGATGCATGCGATCCCGCACGAGCTTTACCGCGATCGGAATCGCCGTGATCAGGCCGAGGGCCAGGGCCGAGTACATGAACCGTTCCGCTTCACCGCTGCTCATTTCGAGACCGAGATGGGCCAGGAAAAAACTCGCGGGAACGATTCCGGCAAGCGTGGCAAGCGCGAAGCGCCAGAGCGACAGCACCGTGAGACCGGCCGCGTAACTGATGAGATCAAACGAGATGAACGGCAGCAGACGGCTTACGAAGACGATGACCATCAGGACGTTTTGCGAGCCATTCAGTCCGGCCGGCAGGCGTTCGCCGAACCAGCGGTTCAGCGCGGCGCGGCCCAGCATGCGCGCGAGGCCGAACGCCGCAAGTGCACCCGCCTCAGCTCCCAACAGGACGTAGAGCGTGCCCCAGCCGTGTCCGTAGGCGGCGCCAGCGGCCATGGCGATCGGCGCGCTCGGAATCGGGCTCACCAGGATCGCGAGCATCATCAGCACGATGACCGCAAGCGGTCCCCAGGCGCCTAGTTGCTCAATCCGCTCGCGCAGTTCCTCGCCATCGATAAGCGTGTCGAGCACCCGTGTTTCGCGCAGCCCCCAGTAGGCCGCGACGAGCGCCAGAACCGCCAGGATGCCGGCGGAGAGCCTCAACCATCTGGCGCTGGAGATTGCTGGGTGATGGTTCACGAGTCAGCCCAAGGCATGAAGGGTTCTCCCCGAGTCACGTGGGTCGCACCTCGACGAATAGCCCGAACCAGATGGACCATATTCCGAGCGCGATGAGCACGATTCCGGTCCAGCGCGGAATGCGCCCACTCAGTCTTGCGAGCCAGTCGAGGGCCCGCCGCGCGGCGGGGATCAGCACGGCGACCGCCAGCGGCAACGACAACGCAAACCCGAACAGAGCGAGCGACGAGAAACCGTTTGCAAGCGTCGCCCCGGAAACGCCGCCTGCCGCCGCGGCGCCGAGGAGGGCGAAAAGCAGCGGCGCCGAACACGCGGGGATGTTGAGACCGAACAGCAGCCCGAGCGCAGCGGAGCCGCGCACGTCGCCGATCCGCGCGAGGCTCGGCCCGAGGGACGTCATGATGTAACCCGCGCGGCCGGTGACGAACAGCAGCCCCAGCGCGATATAGAGCCCGCCCAGCCCGGTCCACATCGCCTTCTGAAAGCCGATGAAGACTGACCCCACGAGGACCGCAATCCCGCCGAGCGCGCCGATGAAAAGCGCGCGCGTCACGGTGAACACGCCGACCTGCCAGAGCTTGACCGCAGGCGGCCTGCCTTCCATCACTTTGATGAAGACCAGCGTCGAGCCGATGGAGCACGGCTCGATGAAGCCGAACAGGCCGAGCCCGATCGGCAACAGGATTGCTGCGGTCAGCGCTTCGCTCACGCGGTGGCGGTCACCTTGTAGCCGCCTCGTTCGATGGCGGCGACGAGCTTCCTCTCGTCAGCGGAGGCTGGATCATAGAGCACGCGCGCGCGGCCATCCGGGTACGAGACGGTCGCGGCCTTGACGCCGGCCTCGACATCGAGCAGCGCCTTGATCGTCTCGGCACAGCCGTCGCAGTGCATGCCCTCGATCGAGATCACGACCGTTTTCATTTTCGGGACTCACGCGTTTCCAGCGCTTCGAGAATCGGGCACTCGCTCGTCGGACCGCGGCCGGAGCATGCCGCGGCGAGTTTCACGAGCGCGCGCTTCATCCGATCAAGCTGAGCGATGCGCTGCTCGACGTCGGCGATCTTGGCTTGCGCGCGTGCCCGCACGTCCGCGCACGATTTGCCCGGAGCGACCTTCAAGGCAAGTAGCTCCCGGATCTCTGCCAACGTGAACCCAAGCTCCTTGGCCTGGCGTATGAAGCGCAGCCGGGCTACGGCATCAGCCGAGTACTGGCGGTAGCCGCTTGGGGTCCGCGCGGGTTTTTGCAATAATCCCTCGCGCTCGTAGTAGCGCACAGTGTCGATCGCCAGCCCGGCGCTGCGCGCAACCCTGCCGATGGTCAGTCCGTCCATGGCTTTCCCTCCAACCCGTACAGAATAAACCCTGGACCTCGCTCCAGGGTCAAGGTTTCCGTCGAAATCCGGGCTTCAGGACGCAGTTGCCAGGGACCATCCGAAACTTTCGGCCGGACCGCCGATCAACCTCTTGGGGTTCATACCCGATTCGATACAGGGTGCTTGCCATGTCCGGAACGGACCTCTACGACGATCTGATCATGGACCACATCAGGAACGCGCGGAACTACCGCGCGCTGAACCATGCGGATCTGAAGGCGACCGGCTCCAATCCTCTCTGCGGAGATGAGATCACCGTATATGTCAGGTTCGAGCGAGGCCGGATCGAAGACGTCACCTTCCGGTGCACCTGCTGCGGAATTTCGATGGCGTCCGCTTCCATCATGACCGAGTTGACGAAGGGCAAAGAGATGGCCGAGGTCAGGAATCTGCTTCGCGCGTTCGTGGCGATGCTCGCCGGTCGCGCCGATCGGGAGACGAACGGGGCGACCCCTGAACAGCGGGCGATCTTGGCGACCGCGCGAAGGTTTCCCGCCCGCGCCCGCTGCGCCGTCCTGCCGTGGGCCACGCTCGAAGGGGCGCTCGACGGCCGGCAAGAGGCGGTAATTGTTCGCTGAGCGTGCCGGCTAATTCGGAGCCTTCACCGCCGCGAGTTTGACATTGAAGTCCACCTTCACCTCTGTGCCGAGCCACTTCGTGTCGGACCACTCGCCGGTGCCGATGCCGTAGTCGAGCCGATTCAGGGTGAGCGAGCCGGAAACGACAGGCTCCCCGCTGTCGCGGCGCAATCTGAACGCGACCTGCACGTCGCGGCGCCTGCCCTTGATCTCGAGCATGCCGCGCGCGGTTTGCCGTTCGCCTCGCGCTTCGACAGACCTGCCGGTGAACGCGATGCGCGGATAGCGGGCAGTCTCGAAGAACTCCTTTTCCTTAAGCGCCGCATCAATCTCGGGCAGGCCGGCATCAACCGATGCGGGCTCGAGCCAGACGTCGATCCGCTCCACCTGGCCCTGCGCGAGGCAGATCTCGCCGCCAAAGCGCCGGAACGCGCCGCGAAAAGGCGCGCCCGCCTGGCGCACTTCGAAGGACACGCTGCCGCCCGAAGGGCGCACGGCATAGCAATCATCGGCCGGCGCCGGCGACGGGGCGAACGCCACAACCGCGACGAGCGCGCGCAGCCTCATCGGTTCGCCCGCGGCTTCCAGGGAAGCATGCGGTGCGCGATACCATCGCGCAGCCACAACGCGTGGCGCAGCGCGGCCCCGGCGTGCCCGGCGATCAGCAGCGCGAGCAGCGCGACGAGCGCCCGGTGCACCTGCTTGAACACGTCCGCCAGTCCCGGATCCTTCGCGATCAGGTCGGGCATCAGAATCAGCCCGAACCAGTTCACCGACAGCCCGGCCGCGGAGGCGTACAGCCAGCCGGCGAGTGGAGCCAGGACCAGTAGCAGGTAGAGGAGCCGATGCATCGCCGCCGCCGCGCGACGCTGCCATTCGGGCATCGAGCCCGGCAGTAGGGGCGGCCGATTCATGGCGCGCCAAGCAAGGCGCAGCAGCACCAGGACCAGTATCGCGAGCCCGAGTGACTTGTGGCGGGAGAGCCATTGCAACCTCGCGAGGCCCACCGGCAGGCTCGCCGCGTAGACGCCAAGGCCGAGCTGCGCAAGGACCAGCGCAGCGACGAGCCAGTGAAACGCCTGCGCTATGATTCCATACGTCTCGCCCAGATTCCGAAAGTACGCCATGCGAAAACCTTCCACGCCGGTGCCGAGCGCGCTCGGATGTAAGACACTCCAGGGCGCTCTCGTATTCCCCCTGTTCGCGCTCGCGGCTTGCCAAATGCTCCCGCCGCCAGCGGATACCGCGGTGCTTGCCGAGCCGGTGGCCGCCGAGGTGAGCGTGGCCCCGGGGGCTCCGCGCTTCGCCGTGGATCCGCACGCGTCCGAGGTGCGACTGCTAGTCTATCGCGAAGGCCCGCTCGCGCGCTTCGGGCACAATCACGTGCTCGTTGGCCGCGTGGAAGGCGAGGTCCGCGGCGCGGACACGGCGGCGGGAAGCGCCTTCCGGCTTGAGATCCCGGTCGGCTCCTTTGCGGTGGATCCTCCCGCGGCGCGCGCCGAGGAAGGCGCCGAGTTCGCGGCGGAAGTTTCCGACCAGGCGCGCAAGGGCACGCGCGAGAATATGCTCGGCGAGGAGGTGCTGGATGCGGGCAGGTATCCGCTCCTCCGCATCGCATCGGTCGCGCTCGCCGGCCCGCGCTGGAACCCGACGGTGACGGCTCGCGTCACGCTGCGCGGCGCGACGCGCGACGTGCGCTTCCCGGCGGCCGTTTTCCAGAACGGCGATACGATCGAAGTCATTGCATTTTTCCGGGTGCGCCAGTCCGACTTCGGCATGAAGCCGTTCGCGGTGCTCGGCGGCGGGCTGCTGGTGCGCGACACCATCGACATCCGTGTCCGCGTCGTGGCGCGGCGCGCGGCGAAAGGGGGTTGAAAGGATCTCGTTTCGGCGGGATGGCGCTTCACGGATCTCACCGCATCAACACCGGGCCGCCTCGCGCGTGATTTGCGCCTGCGCGGCGCGTATCTTGTCGGATCAGGCGCTCATATACGATCCCCTTGTACTCTGTCGCGGTGCCGAGGCTCTGGTGCGTCCACGCTTCGGCGAGGGGCGCTGCCGGATCTGCGACGAGCAGCGGCTTTTTCGCAAAAGCGGAAATCGCTGCTAGGAGCGCCAGGACCGCAAGCGCAGCACGTAGATGGCGCCCGCGAGCATCCGCCGCGCGCCTGCGCCCTGGCAGGTCGTTCACCCGGCGTGTCACGCGTCACTTTTCCTGAAGCGCCCGGTCGACGAGTTGCTTGACGGCCGCATCGGGCTGCGCCCCGGAGAGCGGATATATCTTGCCGCCTTTCGACACGACGATGCTCCACGGGGTACCGCGTCCTCCGGTGGCAACCGCGTTCTGATAGTCCTCCTCGACACGCCGGTCGTGCCTGCCGCTTGCCAGGCACGGGGCGAACTTTGCTGCATCGAGCCCGATCTCGCGCGCAATTTGCGGAAGCACGGTGTCGATATCCGTTCTGTTGTTGGAGGGCGTCAGCTCGTAGAACCGGTCGGCGAACTTCCAGAAGGCGTCGTTGCCGCCCAGTTCCGCCGCGCACTCCGAAGCCACGGCCTCCTTGTGGGCCTTCACCGGGTGCAGCTCCTCGAGCGGGAAGTGGCGATAGACCCACTTCATCTGGCCTTTTGATTCCGCCACCAGCTTCTTCACCGTCTCGTGAAAACGTTTGCAGAACGGGCACTCGAAGTCGGAGTATTCGATCAGCGTCACCGGGGCCTTGGGATTGCCGCGAATGTGGTCGCGGCCCGGGGTGACCGGCCGCAGTCCGGCGGTTCGTGCCTGCGCCTCGCTGCGCTCGCGCTGCGCCGCCTCCGCGCGCTGGCGCTCGACGTAGCGGCTGACGCCTTCGTCAACCGCGCGCTCGAGTGCGCCGCTCTCGCGCAGTTCCTTGATGACTGCTTCCTTGACTCGTTCGACCAGCGCCGGATCAGCGGCATTGCGTTGCGCGCTTTGGCCGTACGCGGCGGGCGCGAACAGGATCAGCCCGGCGGTAATCGCGCGAGCGAGTCTTGTGACCGACATGTTCATCACTGCCTCTCCTTTGAGATGAGTTCCAGTCAGTGCGCGCAATCAGCACGTGTGCCTTGCCCGTGTTCATCCTGGCAACGCGCGGCCGCTGTAGGTGAAGCTCAGGGGTTTCAGGCCGTTCATGTACTCCGTGTGAAGCTCGGCGAGCCGGAACCCTGAGCCGGCAATCAGTGCGTCGATCTTGCGATTGAGGTTGCAGCCGCCGCCGATGCGGTTCCAGAGCGGGTTGAGGCGGTGCTGCCACGCCTGGACACCGGGCTCGGGAGCGAGCCCGTGCTCGACGAACAGCAGCGCGCCGCCCGGCTTCAGCACCCGCTTTATCTCTTCGAGCGCGCGGGCCGCGTCCGGGACCGTGCACAAGGTCCAGGTCGTGACCACCGTATCGACGCTGGCCCGCTCGAGCGGGATTTCCTCGGCGGAGCGGTCCAGGAACTCCACGGTAAACCGCGCGTGCTGCGTCCGCCGGCCCGCCATCTTGCGCAGCTCAGGCGAAGGCTCCAATGCGAAAAGATGGCGCACCCCCGCTCCGTAGAACGGGAGGTTCAACCCCGATCCGAACCCGACCTCCAGCACCCGGCCCGATGCCAGCGGGATCATCAGCCCGCGATAGCGCCGCGCTTCCTTGTTGCGCATGCATAGATCAATCAGCCAGGGCAGGATTCGGCGGTCGTAGAAACTCATGAATTTCTCCTTATCCGATCTGCCCAAAGATGGGGAACGTCCGCAGCAGCCAGAACGCGAAGGCCGAAAGCTGGCCGGTGATCATGGCAATACCCATGAGCACCAGGATCAGGCCCGCAACGATCTGGAGCACGGTCCCGAAGCGGCGCAGCCCCCTTAATCGCCATACGAGTTCGCGCGTGAAAAGCGCCGACAGCAGGAACGGCACCCCGAGCCCGGCTGCATAGAACGAAAGCAGCGCGACGCCGCCCGACACCGTGGTATGTACCGCGCTCACCGTCAGGATCGCGCCAAGAACCGGCCCGATGCACGGGGTCCAGCCGAAACCGAACGCCAGGCCGAGCACATAGGCCGCTGCCGGGTGCCCGCCGGCGAGGCGCGGATGGAACCGAAAATCGCGTTGCAGCCACGGCATGCCGCGCGTCATGCCGATCATGAGCAGGCCGAAGACGATGACGATCGCGCCGCCGATGAGGTTCGCTTCGTAGCGATACTCGAGCAACAGGCGGCCGAGCGCCGTGGCGCTTGCGCCGAGCACGACGAACACCGTGCTGAACCCGAGAACGAAGAACGTGCTCAGCGTCGCCGCGCCGGTTCGCCCGCGGCTGTCGCTCTCTCCCTGCATCGCATACGAGGGATCGCCGGCGACGTACGAGACGTACGCCGGCACCAGCGGCAACACGCACGGCGAAAGAAACGAGACCAGGCCCGCGGCGAATGCAGCGGCGAGTCCGACGCTGCTTCCCTCGAACATCTATCCGGCCGATCCGGAAAGCTGGCGATGGGCCGCACTCATGTTCGGCTTACCGGCAAAGGCGTAATCGGCTCGCTCGCCGGCTGCGCCTTTACGGCCTGCGGCGCACCGGGCCCGGGCGTTGCGGGCAGCGTTCCCGCTGCTGTCTGGTTGCTCCTGCCCATGCGGCTTGCGCAAAGTCCGACCGCGCACATCACCGCGCAGGGCAGCAACGCGAGGATGAACGATGACAGGCCGAGGGCGACCAGCGAATCCCAGCCGAGAACCAGGCCGGCGCCTACGCCAGCCACGGCGAGCGCCGTCAGCGTCGTTCCCTGACTGAACCTGCCGCCGAGAGTAAGGACCGGATTGCAGCTCTGCGGCGACTCCTTTACTTGCAGTTCCTGCGATGTTTCCATTTTCAATCTCCTTATTTGCGCAAAAAACAGCCCATTAGCCATGGCCAAGCCGGGTCCCCGAGGCCGTACCGAACATGCAGTTGCGCATCATTCCGCCATCCTCATGCTCCAGGTTGTGGCAGTGGTACATGAACAGCCCCGGTACGCTCGGCGTGACGAGCACGCGCACGCGCTCGCCGGAAAAAATGCCGACCGTATCCTTGTACCCGGCGTCGATCAGGCCCTCGCGCAAATCCGCGGGCACGCTGCCGGGACTGCGCTCGATGACGCGGAAGCGCACGCCGTGGATGTGGATGGGGTGAGGCATCGCCATGCCCGGGCCGTCGTTCGAGAATGTCCACACCGTGGGTTTGCCCACCGGAAGCCATTCGTCTTGCGCGACGGCCATCGGGTCGATCGTGTCGAAGCTGCGGCCATTGAGAAAGCCGCGCATTTGGCGAAACGCGAGCTGAGTACGAAGCTCGTGCTTGCCGTCGCCGGCCGCGGTCTCCGGCTCGGGTAGCCTGATGTTCGCGGCGCGCACTCGCGCGCCCGGCGAGACGGTGAAGCGCGCGACGTGCAGCTCCTCGCCCTGAGAGGGTCCCATCATCCCGCCCATCATCCCGCCGCCCATCATGCCACCGCCTCCCATCATTCCACCCATCATTGCGCCCATCGAATCATCCGAAAACGCGCGGCTGACCAGGGCGAATTCGAAGCCGCTTGGCCGCGCGCCAAAGTCCTCCAGCAGCTCGATGCGCTCGAAAGGGAAGAGCGTCACGTACGGACGCTCCTGCACGCCTTCCGCGCGGCTGAATAGCCCGCTATCGGAAGCGATGGCCCGCAGCGGCCGGCCGTCGGACCAGGCAAGCTTGTAGATGCGCGCGTTCGACACGTTGGCAATACGCAGCCGGTAGACGCGGGGCGCCACCTTGAACGCGGCGTCGTCGAGCCCGTTGACCAGCACCCGATCGCCGAGCACGCCGTTCATGTCGTCCATCATCATGCGCTTGAAGATGAACTGGTTGTCCGCGCGGATGCGCCGGTCCTGAAGGACGAGTTGAAGCTCTTGCTCCGGGCCGGGCAGCCCCAGGTCCCGCTCCGCAGGCTCGCGAACGATCAGCAACCCCGCGAGGCCGTAGTACGTTTGCCTTCCCGTAATGCGGTGCGGGTGCGGGTGATAGAGATAGGTTCCCGCCGGATTGCGCACGGTGAACTCGATCGTATAGCGGTCGCCGGAGCGCACCGCCTGATGCGGATGGCCGTCGGCCGAGTCGGGCACGATCATGCCGTGCCAGTGGATCACGGTCGGGTCGCCAACGCGGTTCACGACCTCGATTCGCACGCGCTCGCCGCGGCGCAGCTCGAGCGTCGGTCCCAGATAGCCGGTGGATGCCCGGATCGCATCGCGCCGGCCGCGCAGCACCTCCCCCGTGTAGCGCAGCCCGCGCGTTTCGGGTCCGGAGCGTATCGCCATCTGGGCCGGCGCGGCGACGAGCCGCAAAAACACGTCCGGCTCGGTGGCCCCAGTCGCATGCCGCAGCGTCGCGGGCATCGCCAGCATTCCCCCGCCGGCGGCGAGGGTCTTCAATAGCTTTCGTCGCGTCCACATGGCCGTCACCTCAGGATGCGCCGCCGCGCAGCTTTGCTCGCAGCGACTCGACGATTTCAGGCGAATCCCACTCGGCGGGACCGGTCTTGCGCCAGCGCTCGCGTCCTTCGCGATCCAGCAGCAGCGTGGTCGGGATTCCCAGCGCCCGCAGCTTGCCGGTCCCTTCCATGGATGCGTCTACGTATACTGCCAGCGAGCGGATGCCCATCTCATCGTAGAAGCGCCGGACGGCGGCCGATCCGCCGCTGTCGATCGAAAGCGCGATCACCTCGAACTCCGCGCCGCCCAGCTTCTGCTGCAACTGGTCGAGCGCCGGCATTTCCTTGCGGCACGGCGCGCACCAGGTCGCCCACACGTTGAGCAGCACCACCTTGCCGCGGAAATTCGACAGCGTGTACGGCTTTCCATCGGCGCCCTGGAAACGGATATCCGGAACCGGCTGGGGAGAGCTCGCCCATCCCACCCCCGTATGTGGGGCCGTGACCGGGGACGCACTGCGCTCCTCCGTCGCCAGGTAAATCCCGACGACGGAGGCCACGAGCACCGCCAGCCCGGCGAGCGCCAGCGCGGCACGGAGCCGGCGCGCGGGACGAGGCACGGCGACGTCGTTCACAAATCACCTCCGCAACCGCTCGATGAGCGGCATGAGCTTCTCGCTCATGATCAGCGGCGTGACGGGACCGATATGCTTGTAAGCAATCCGCCCGTCGCGGTCTACGAGAAACGTTTCCGGCACACCGTACACGCCCCAATCGATCGCCACCCGTCCGTCAAGGTCCGCGCCGGTGCGGGTGTACGGATCGCCCAGCTCGTCCAGCCAGCGCGCCGCATCGTCGGGCTTGTCCTTGTAGTTGAGGCCGTGGATCGGGACGATGCCGCGCTTGCGAAGGTCCATGAAGATGGGATGCTCCTCCCGGCATGAGACACACCACGACGCGAACACGTTCACGAGCGAGACCTCGCCATTCAGGTTGGCGCTGGCCAGGCCCAGCGTTCTTCCCTTGACCGGTGGGAGGGAGAACTCCGGCACCAGCTTGCCGATGAGAGGGGAGGGAACTTTGCGCGGGTCGAGGGTGAGACCGATGCCGAGTGTCACTGCCAGTGCGATAAACACGATGAGAGGCACGAACAAGGCAAGCCGGGGCTTCCCGGAAGCGGATGCGTCGAGCGGGGGCGCCGCCAGGTTGGCCTCCGGATCCGCATCGATGCGGAAATTCCCTCTCATCCTCAACATGTTCAGGCAGCCTCGCTGGGTCGAATCGCTTGCGCGCGATGCGCGTTACATTCCCTTACCGTTGCGGGCGATTTGCCGCCACGTCCGCCCGCTGTCGCGGGTGACGAATACGCTGCGCTCGAACGTCGCGATCGCGTATTCCCCCGCAGCGGCCGGATTCTGCGCAACGTAGGCCACCGCGTCGTTAGTCATTGGCGGCAGCGTGACGGGGGCGTTCGCGCCACCTTGAAGCGGGGCGCGCGCAAGCCGGGGACTGCCGTCGTAGGTCGAGTGCCAGAGCTGCTTGCCGTCGAGATCAAAGAAAACCGCCAGTCCCCGTGCTCCCCCGGCGATCGCCTCGAAACTGTCGCCGGAGTTACGCGAGAGGTAGATACCGATGTCAGTGGCGACCGCCACGATCTTGGAGTCGGCGGGATGCACGGCGATTGCCCGCGGCGCGCCCGAGACTCCTTTCGCCGCCGCGCGCTGCCACATGAACCCGTCGTTCAAGGTGAAATACAGGCCCGGCGAAACCATGCGCGAATTTCTTTCGTGGTTCCAGACGTAAACCGCGTTCGTGTTCCAGCTCGCGGCGAGCAGGTGAAAGTCGGACTCGCCTTCAAGGCTGAGCTTCCCCCAGGTCTTGCCGCCGTCCCCGCTGCGAATCAGGCCAAAGGGATTAACGAGGCCGGAACCTGGGGCGGGATGGCCGCTGCTATAGAGTCGGGTACGAGCTGCGGCAAAGCCCATGTAGTCGTGCGCCGGGCCGGGCGCCTTCGACCACGTTCCGTCGCGGTAAATCGCCAGGCCGTGATGACTCGGCACCATGAGCTGCTTGCCGTCGGCGCTGTAGGCGAGTCCGTGCACGTGGGTCAAGGTGACGCTCCCTGGGTGCTGGGCGCGCGCCTCGTGTGTTGCCCCCGGCAGCGCGGTGAGCAGTAGTGCAAAGACCAGGATCGGTCGGTGGCAGAGATTCATAACATTCTCCATAGTTGGGCGGCATCAGCCGCATTGTTCCTTCACCAGCTCGCCGATCTCGCGGAGTGAGGCAAATACGAGCGAGGCGCGGTCGCCTTGCATGCCGGCACCGACGAGGACCGGCTTGCCGGGGGCCGGGCCGGTGACGCTGGTGTCGGTCTTCAAGCGCAGGTTGAATTCCCAGATCTTGTGCAGCATTCCGTCCGCGGTGGTTACGAAGTAGGTGTCGCCGCAGTGCCGGACCGCTTTCACGATCCCGTCCGGTGGCGCTTTCTTGAGGTCCGGCAGACGGGGCCCCGCCCGCCGGGCGGCGGGAGCTGAATCGGCCACCTTGAGATACAGGATGAGATCGCTCCGCACCTTTTCGTCCTTGAGGCCGGGGAACGTCATCACATTGCCCGGGATGAAACCAGCCGGGTCGCGAAGCCAGGCATCGAGGGTTTTCTCGTCCCACACCACGCCCGATTTTTGCAGGGCGTCGGAATAGCGCTGGAAGCCGGGCGCCGTGCCGGCCTTGCGCCCGAACGTGTTCGCGAGACTGGGTCCGGTGAAGTGCCGCCCGGGCTCGAGCGAGTGGCAGGCGACGCAGGCCTGATACGCCTTGGCGCCGCGTTGCGCATCTTGCGCCGCGAATGCAGACGCTGAAACAACGCATACGGCCAGAATCGTGATCGGCGATCTCTTACGCATGGATAAGGTTTCCTCGATCAGTATTGAACTTCGCGTTAGCTATCGCATCATTCCGGCTGCGGGCGCGTTTGACGACCCGCCCGGGAGCCGTACCTCGACCAGTTGCACGAGCGGCACATAGCAGACCCCTATGTCGGCGCAACCCTGCGACGTGACCTTGAGCTTTACAATCCCGCGAGCCAAGTCCCCGGCAGTGACCGGGACCCGGATCCGGGCTTCCCTGCGGTAGGTCTCGGTCTTGCCGAAGAACGGGTCTTCGTTCACTTTTCCTTTCGGGAACTCCACATCGGCGAGTACCTTGCCCGCTGTGCTTTCGAACTTGAAGCGGTCACGGTACATGTAATAACCGTCGGCAATCTGGAAGCGCACCTCGACGCTGCTTTCATCGATTGGCCGCGCTGAGATGCGGAACGCCTTCTCTGGCTCCAGCAGTTCGGGCTCCTGGGTGGCTGCGAAAACAGATGCTCCGGGGACCAGCACGAAGAGCGTCAGAGCGGCGCGCCTCCAGAGCCTTGCCCTTGCCGACACACTAAAGTCGAGGATCATGAGTTTAACTTTTGGGTCCCGCGCCGCGCGCGGCCGAGCGCATGCGCGAGTGCGTAGGCCATGGGCGGTACCAAGATCCACTGGAGCAGGGGGGCGATGCCGGTGCCGAATGGCGGCACCTGAATCATGGATTCCGAATACTGCCAGCTCATCGTCACCTGCGTGTTCAGCCATTCACTGAATACCGTGTACGCGACGCCCGCAATCGTCGCCGCACCCAGCACGCGCCCGTGGCTGAGCCGCGGCCAGCCGCGCCTTCCGAACAGCATGACCGAAATGAGCAGCGCCGCGGTGCCGATCATCACGTCGCCAATCGTGCAATGCGCGACCGCGAAAAGGCGCGATCGCGGCGTGCCCTCGCTCCAGAGCGTATAAAGCGGCAACTGAACGATCTCCCAGGCCAGGCTTCCCGCCGCGAGGAGCGGCACGAATCGCGCGAGGACGAGCCGCCGCGCCGCGCGTGAACGGTACCACGGCGCAGAATTTCCCGAACCGGGGTGTGCGCCTTCGGAAAGGGTTCCCGCGTCAAGTCGCATCGAGCAGAACCTTCACGTCGTGGACCATAGCTCCGACTGACCGGTCGCTGGCGCGGATATAAAGCCGCGCGCGGCCCTGCGTGTCTAAGATGTAGATGCCGGTGGAATGGTCAACCGTGTAAGAACCGTGCTCCACGCCGTTCCCGGAATGGCCGCCTTGGTCGTCCTTCTGCGCTTGGTAGTAGATCTTGAATTCCTTGGTCACTTTCTCAACGTCGTCCTTCGATCCACGAAGGCCGAGAAAAGAGGGATGGAACGCGGGAACATAGCTTGCGAGTTTCTCGGGCGTGTCGCGCATCGGATCCACGGTGACGAACAAGCCCTGCACTCGATCGGCACCGACCTGCTTCACGACCTGCGCCATCTCCGCCAGCGCGGTCGGGCAGGCGTCCGGGCAATTCGTGAAACCGAAGAACAGCAGGACGACCTTGCCCTTGAAATCAGCAAGTGTGCGGCGGCGGCCGGTGTGATCGGTCAGATCGAAGCCGCGGCCCCATTGCACGGCGCTGATGTCGGTGCCCCTGAACTGTTGTTCCGACTTGCGCACGACGCCATAAGCGGCGATGGTGGCGACGACTGCGGCAGCGAGTGCGAGCGCCGGGATAATCGCGATACGCATGATCTGAAGCTCTCCTGTCTCAACTGCTGCAGTGTGGGGATAAGGGGCAGCCGATGGGCGTTGCCGAAACTTGGTGGAACGCCGAATCGCTCCAGGCGCCGCCAGGAGGACACGCCTCGGCGGCCGTGGGGCACGTTGTCGTGCTGCCCGATAGCGGGCAGCGTGTCTAGTTGAGGAGGCGGTGCAGCCTGAGGTAGAGAGGAGGTCCCGCGAGCGGCATGCGCGCTGCACGGAGAGGCGCGGCAACGTCTTCCCACTCGAAAAGCGCGGAGTGGGCCGCGGCCAGGACGACAGAGGGGCCCACCGGCAGCGCAAGGTCCTTGACGACTGTCTGCTGCGGGGCGTTACAAACGGAAGCGCACTCCGGCATGCCGGATGCGGGGTTGCAGCAAGCGCAGGCCGGACTCGGCTGGGTTGCGGCTTCAGCCGCGGCGCGGGCGGGCAGCGGACCGAAGCTCATGCACCACAGCAGCACGAGCGAGAGCAGGATGCCGCCATACAAGGCGCGGCGCGGTCTTGTGACCCGGTTCATCATCGAAGAAAGCTCGTCTCCTTTGGTCAGCGCCCGGGAAACTATGGGTCCCGATCGCCCTTAGACATTATATATGCGCGTAGTTTCAGGGGGGGTGGTATCTCACGCCGCTGGTTCGTGCCGTTCTTCACGCCGGCGGTTTTAGCCGCTCGTTCGCTTCCTCGAACGCCCGCATCGTGGCTTCGACGTCGTACGGAAGCTCCTCGAATGTCTTGGGGTTCCACTCGCTGCGGGGCGTGGCGAAGAAATCGCCGCCGTAGACGTGGAGCGCGGCGGTAACCTGGTCGAGCGGATTGGTAACCGAGTGGATGATCGACTTACCCAGCGGTATCACGTCCTTCGAGCTGAGTTCCTTCGTCCCGTGCCGGGTCAGACCCTTTTCGGCGCGGCGGTAGAAGATGTTCTGCTCGCGGCCGCCGTAGATGCCGATGACCGCCCACATGCGGTGGTCGTGGGGCTTGAACACCATTCGCGGGCCCCAGCACAGGTTGAGGATAGTGAGGTCGTCCGCCTTGTAGATCGTCTCGACGCCCGAGCGCTTCGGCTCCCCGAGCGCGCGCACGATCTGTGCGGGATCGCTCACCGCCCGCGTCACCAACTCCCGGATCGCGGCCTGCGCGTTGCCTTCCCTGAGTGCGGCCCGGCACTCCTCGATGAATCGCTCCTTATCGAACATGGGCGCACCTCCTGCTCGACCAACTACGCCTATTCTAGCTCCCGAGCCGGGCCTTCAGCGCCGCTCCCACGTCGGAAGGCGTATCGAGCACGGTGACCCCCGCGGCTTCGAGGGCCGAGCGCTTGGAGCGGTAGCTACCCTTTTCGCCCATGACGATCGCGCCGGCGTGGCCCATCTTTTTCCCCTCGGGCGCGGCGCCGCCGGCGATGAACGCGACCACCGGTTTCGCCATGGTCTTCGCGTACTCGGCCGCTTCCTCCTCCATCGAGCCGCCGATCTCGCCCACCATGACGACGGCCTCGGTTCCGGGGAAATGGTCGAGTGCGGCGAGCGCATCGCGCGTGGTGGTGCCGATGATCGGGTCCCCCCCGATGCCGAGAAACGCCGATTCGCCGTAGCCTGCCTGTACGACGTTGAGGCAGAACAGCACTCCCAGGCTGCCGCTGCGGGATACCACGCCGATCGAGCCCTTCCTGAAGACGCGCTCATTGAAGGCGGGCATGAACCCGGCGAAGCATTCGCCCGGCGTGACGGCCCCGGCGGTATTGGGTCCGAGGATCCACACGGAGCGCTCCTTCGCCGCCGCGACGAAGTACATCACGTCCTGCACCGGGATGTGCTCGGTCAGCACCACGAGGCCTCTGGCGCCGGCTTCGATCGCGTCCAGGGCGGCTTCCTTGACCATCAGCGGCGGGATAAACAGGACCGCGACATCGAAGGCGGCGCCCTTCATCGCGTCCCGGGCGGTGGCGAAGACCGGGACGTTGCAATGCGTCGTGCCCGCCTTGCTCGGGTTGGTGCCGCCGATGACGCGGGTGCCGTAGGCCTGCATGCGTTCGGTCCAGAACGTGCCCTGCTTGCCGGTGATGCCCATCACCAGCACGCGATCGCTGCCGCGGACGATCATCAGGCAGCCGTCCTTTTGACTGCGGCCTTCACCGCAGCCTCGCAGGCGTCGTTCATGGTCGGAAGCGGTGTCACGCCCAGGCGCTCCTTCAACAGCTTGATCGCTTCCTCGTCGCCGGTGCCGTGCACCGAGAAGAAAATCGGCAGCCGGGGTTTCAAGGCCCCGATCGCGTCGATGACGCCCTGGGTCATCACGTCGGTCCGCGCGAAGGCGCCGCAGAAATTGATGACCAGGCTCCGGATGCCGGGCTTCGACAGGAGCAGCTCGAGCGCCGGCTGCGCCTGGGTGTAGGCCTCGCCGCCGATCTCGAGAAAGTTCGCGGGACGCCCGCCGTAGTGGCGGATCACGTCCATCGTCGTCATAGTGAGCCCGGCGCCGTTCGCGAGCACGCCGACGTCGCCGTCGAGATCGATGTACTTGAGCCCGGCGGCTTTGGCGCTCGCTTCGAGGCCGGTCAGCCTGTCGGGAGTGCCCGCGCGCGCGACGTCGGGGTGGCGGACGATGGCGCCATCGTCCATCACGAACTTGCAATCGAGCGCGACGACGCGGCCGTCGCGTGCGACGATCAGCGGATTGATCTCCAGGAGCTCGGCGTCGAAGGCGGCGTAGGCTTCGTAGAGCTTCACGAGCGCGTTCGCGACCGCGGCTTCAGACGCGCCGAGCGCGAGGCCCTGGACCAGCGCCGCGGCATCCGCGCGGGAAAAGCCGCCGCGGATATCGATGGGCTTGCGCCGCAGTTTCCCGGGCGCCGTTGTTGCCACCTCCTCGATATCCATGCCGCCCGCCGTCGAAAACATGACCAGCGGGCCCTTGCTCGAAGCATCGTTGAGCACCGCGGCATAGAGCTCGCGCGCAATCGGCAGTTGTTCCTCGACCAGCACCTTCTTGACCCGGTGGCCGGCGATCTCCATGCCGATGATCGCCCTGGCGTGGGTGCGGGCCTCCTCCGGTGTCGCGGCGAGCTTGATCCCTCCGGCCTTGCCGCGTTTTCCGGCCGCTACCTGGGCCTTGATGACGACGGCGCCGATTCCCGCTGCGACCGCGGCGGCTTCGTCGGGCGTCTTCGCGAGCGCGCCGCGCGGCACGGCGATGCCGTGCCCCGCCAAGAGCGGCTTGGCCGCGTGTTCCTCGAAGTTCATGGGTCTTACCGGGTTACCTTTCAGGTTTCTGTGCGCATTCTGAGAGGAACACGCTTGACGTAGATCAAACCCGCCGCCCGTTGATCAACTTATGCTGGTGCGAAGCCAACTTTGGCCAAGCCGGCCGGATGGATCCGCACATCGGAGCGGAGGCCACATGAAATTCCTGATCATCCTCAACGATGCACCTTACGGCATCGAGCGCACTTACAACGGACTCCGGATCGCCGGCATGCTCGCGAAACGCGATGGCGTCGAGCTCAAGATTTTCCTCATGGGCGATGCAGTGATCTCGGCGGTCACCGGGCAGACCGTTCCGGCGGGTTACTACAATACCCAGGTCATGCTGAGCGGTCCGGTGAAGCGGGGCGCAGCGGTCGGGGTCTGCGGCACTTGCATGTCTGCGCGCGGCGTCCAGGAAGCCCAACTTATCGAGGGCACGCACCGCAGCAACATGGAGGAATTGACCGACTGGATCCTGTGGGCCGACAAGGTGATCGCCTACTGATCGCGGCACGTCAGATCCCGTACTTTTTCCGGAAGGCTCCAAACACTTCGTCCAGGCTCGGTTCCCTGGGCGGAATCGTGCGCACGATCCGCGTGATGTTCATGAAGTGCCGGTAGTTGAGATTGTCCGAGAAGCTGTTGCCGCCCCAGGTGCCGCAGCCCATGGAAAGCGAGAACGGCATTCCGTTGTCGAAGCTGCCGCCGGTGGCGAAGGTATGCGCCTGCTTCACGATGACTCGCGATACCGTCAATTCGTGCGCCAGGCGCCGGATGTGCGACTCGTTCTCCGTGTAGACGCCGACGGAGTGGCCGTCGCCCTGGTAATCGTAGATCGCGCGCACGATGTCGAACGCGTGATCGAAGTCGCGCGCGCGATAGACGGTTAGCACCGGCGAGAGCTTCTCGCCGCAGAACGGAAAATCCCTGCCGGTGCCGGTCTCCTCGACCAGCAGGCATTTCGCGTTTGCCAGCTCGGCACGGCCGAGGCCCGCCACCGCGCAAATCTTCTTCACCGGCTGTGCGGTCACCGCGGAAGAGAGCTTGCCGCCGGGAAACATGGCCTTTTGCAAGGCTTCCTTTTCCGTGGAACTGAGAAGCGCGCCGCCTTCCCGGGCGAGGGCATCCATCATCTGCGCGTAAACCCGGTCGTGGATGATGACCGCGTTCTCGGAGGAGCAGCTGGTCGCGTTGTCAAAGATCTTGGACGCCATGATCTTTCCCGCGGCATCCTCGCAGTCGGCGCTCTCATCCACGATCACCGCCACGTTGCCGGTGCCGACGCCGAGCGCGGGCTTGCCGCTGGAGTATCCGCCGCGCACATTGTTCTGGGAGCCCGTCACCACCACCAGGTCCGCCTGCTTCATCAATTCCGTCGTAAGCTCGCGCGTGACCGGCGCGGGCAGCATCTGCACGAGGTCGAGGGGTGCGCCGATGCGCTTCAGCCCATCCCACACGTAGTCGAGAAGCAGGGCGCAGGTGCTGTAACCCTTCGGGGAGGGCGCCACGATGACGGCGTTGCCGCACTTAAGGGCGTTGATGATGTTGTTGGCAGGTGTTGCGCCCGGATTGGTCGAAGGCACTACCGCCGCGATCACCCCCGCCGGCCGCGCGATCTCCGTAATGCCTTTTTCGGGAAGCTCTGCGATCGCCCCGGTGGACTTTGCGCCCCGAAGGTCGCGCAGCAGGCCGAGCGTCTTGCGGTGGTTCTTCGCGATCTTGTCCGCCACGACGCCAAGCCCGGTGTCCTTCACCGCCAGTTCCGCGAGCGCCTGGTTTTGCTCGGGGTTCATGATCGCCCAGCCGACCGCCAGGACCACCTCGTCGAGCTGCTCCTGGGTCGAGCGCCCGAAGATCTTCTGCGCGGCACGCGCGCGGCGGATCAGGCCGGAGACAATCTCGCTCGCAGCGGACCGGGCAGCCGTTGTTTCAGTGCGGGGCATTGCGGTTCCCAGTGGGAAGTCACGAATGTTAAACGGTATCGGTGGAAACGGAAAACCCCGGATGCCGCGCTGCCGGCGTTTGCCGCCTGCTATTTGCCGGCATTCCTGGCGGCCGGCCGCCCGGCTCGATGCCGAAGGTGCCGGATGACGGGATAGACCAGCGTGAAGACGCCGATGGCCATGATCGGGCCGCTGACGGGCCGGGTGAAGAACACGGTCCAGTCGTTGTTGAAGCTGATCATGGTGGTCATGAAATTCTGCTCCGCCAGCGGACCGAGGATGACCCCCAGCACGAGCGGCGGCACCGGGAAGCGCAGGCGCTCGGCAAGATAGCCGAGGACTCCGAAGACCACGAGCAGCCACACGTCGGTGATGTTGTTGCGCGCGGCGAAGGCCCCGAGCACGCAGCACATCACGACGTAGGCCGACACGATCACCTCCGGGAACTCGAGCACGCGCACGATCGCCTTGGCCGCGAAATAGCCGATGACGCACATGCCGATCACCGCGACGAAGAGCGAGGCGAAGACCGCGTAGACCAGCTCGCTCGAGGTCTGGAACACTTGCGGGCCGGGCTGTAGCCCGTGCAGCAGAAACGCGCCGAGGATGATCGCGGTCGCGCCGCTGCCCGGTATGCCCATCGTGATGAGCGGGATCATGGCGCCGCCGACCGATGAAGTCGCGGCGGTCTGGGGGGCGATGATGCCCTCGGGGATGCCGCTGCCCATCTCGGCCTTGCGCTTGCCGTACTGACCCTCGACGCCGTACGCGAGAAAGGAAGCCACGGTCGCGCCCGCGCCCGGCACGATTCCGATCAGCACCCCGAGCACGCCGCTGCGAATGAAGCTCGATTTCGTGGCGGCAATTTCGCGCCACTGCGGCAGCTTGGTCTTCACGGTGCCCACCGTTTCGAGCGGCGCGGTACGAAAGCCGTAATCGAGGCGCGAAAACACTTCCCCGAGCCCGAATGCCCCGACCATCACGACCAGGTAGTCGATCCCGTCCGTGAGTATCGGCACTCCGAACGTGAAGCGGTGCGCGCCGTAGGTGTCATCCACGCCCACCGTCGCGATGAGTAGCCCGATGAACAGGCTGATGAGGGCGTTGGCGAGCGAGGCGCCCCCCAGCGATACCACGCTCGCGAGGCCGAAGAAGATGATCGCGAAATATTCCGACGTGGAGAAGGTGAGAGCGATCTTCGCGATCGGCTGCGAGAGGAGCACCATGACGGTCGCCGCCAGCAGCCCGCCGAAGAGCGCCGCGATCAGCGTCCATCCGAGCGCCTGCGCCGCCTGCCCCTTCCGCGCCATGGTGTAGCCGTCCCACAGGAGCGGCACGTCGATCGGCTCGCCCGGGACCCGGAACAGGATCGAGGTCCAGGCCCCGGCGTAGGTTCCCGACACGTACATCGCCGTGAGGAGAATGATGGCGGCGGTCACGTCCATCTTGTAGGTGAAGGGCAGGGCGAGCACCACGCCCATGACCAGCGTGAGCCCGGGCAGCACCGCCACGAGCAATCCCGCGAGCAGCCCGACCGTGAGCGCGATCAGGTTGGCGGGCGCGAAAACGTGCACGAATCCGACGGCGAGCTGGCTGAATACGCCTACTTCCATGGGGTGCCGTTCCAGCCTTATCGTCGGGGCCGCGGCCGGCGGGTCCTAGCGGATGCCCATGAGCTGCATGAGCGCGAGTGTCACCTGGGCGAAGGGTTCGCGCCCGATCGGCAGCGAAACGTAGACGATCTTCATGAAGAAGAACATCAGGGCGAGCGTGCCGATCAGGCTGACCGCGGCGATCACTCCCCAGCGGCGGTAGCCGCCGAGCGCGATGAAAAGCGCGACGTAGGGCACCGTAGCGGAGAAGAAGCCGAGCGTCTGGATGACCGCCACGTAGAGCACGGAAAGCCCCATGCCGGCGACGAGCAGCCACGGGTGGTGCTCGACGGGAACGGCCGGCGCGGTGTCACCGTGCGCCCGCACGGATTCCTCGACAAGCTCTTCGAGCACGCCGCCCACTTCCTCTTTCCGCGCTCCGAGGAAGAGCCGCTTCGCCACCTCGTAGACGCAGGTGACGATCACCAGGGCGAGGACGAGCTTGGGCCAGAAATCCGGTCCGAGCACGCCCTCGCGCCGGTGGTAATCGAAGTGGGCGGCGACGTAATAGAGGTAGCCCGCCGCCGCGCCGAGCAGGACGTAGGGTGCGGTCGGCTTCAGCCGCGCGGCGTCGAACATTTCACTGGGCGATCGACGCTCATTTCTTCGGCGCGTACTGGCGCATGATCGCGAGCTCCTGCTGCATGAACTTCTGGGCGCCCGCGGCCGGAATGAAGCTCTTCTCTTCCGCGTACTGATCCTTCAGCCAGGCCCGGTAGTCGTCGGTCGCCGCCACCTTCGCGAGCGCGTCGGAGACTGCCTTGACCCGCGCCGCGTCGGTGCCCGTCCTAAGCACGATCGAGCGGAACTGGTTGATGATGATGCCGGCGCCCACCTCCTTGCCGGCGGGCACGTCCGCGTACGAGGGGAAACGCTGCTCCGCGAAGATCACCACCGGTCGCATCTTCTTGGTTTCGAGGAAGCTCTTCACATCGCCCAGCTGCTCGTAGAGGATGTCCGCGTGGCCCCCGAGAATCGCCGTGTAGCGCTCGGCAGGTTTGGGAAACGGCACCGACTGGAACTTCAGGCCTTTCCCGTTGAGGTAGATCACGGTGAGATCGTCGGCGCTGCCGAAGCCGGTGACGCCGACCTTGAGCGGCCGCTTCCTCGCCTCGGCCTCCACGTCCTTCCAAGTCTTCATCGGGCTGCCCTCCGCGACGAAGAACGCCGAGGGCTGGCGGATCATGATCGCCGCCGGCACGATCTGGGAGAGCTTCCATTTGGTCTTCGGATCCATCTGCACCGCGAGCGTGTCCGCGATGAAGATCGAGATCGAATAGCCGTCGGCAGGCTGCGCGAGCATCTTGGTCAGGCCGGTCTGGCCGGTCGCTCCGGGCACGTTGAGCACGGGAAGCGATACCGTGAGCGCGCTCTCGAGGCCCGGAGCGAGCTTGCGCGCGAGCTGGTCGGCGCCGCCACCCGGTCCCCACGGCACGATGAATTCGATCGGGCGCGACGGATATTTTTCCTGCGCCGCCGCGGGAAGAAGCGTGCCCGCCAGCAGCGCGCCTCCGAGCACGGGCAGCAGAAATTGCTTGAGGCTCGGTATCTGGAAGGTCATGGTCGTCTCCTCTGGGTTTGCCGCGTCAATGCATCCAAGCGGCGTGGCGTTCTAGTTCTCGTTCCGCAAAATACTACACCGCACTGGAGACAAAGTGTTAGACTTCGATGCATAACAAAGAGGAAAGACCTTCTGCTCCAGGAATGGAAGAGAAGAAACACGTTGAATTCAAGGGACGTCTGGTTTTTGTAGGCTTCGGCTCTATCGGTCAGGGTACCCTTCCGCTGATCCTGCGGCAAATCGACATGCCGCGGGATCGCATTTCCATCATCACCGGGGACGACCGCGGCCGCAAGGAGGCCGAGCAGTACGGCATCCGGTTCGCCATCAATCCGCTCAAGCGCGACAATTACCGCAAGATACTCGATCCGATGCTGGGGAGAGGCGATTTTCTCCTCAACCTGTCGGTCGACGTCTCGAGCGCGGTCCTGATCGAGTATTGCCTCCAGCGCGGTGTGCTTTACCTCGATACCTGCATCGAGCCCTGGCACGGCATGTACACCGATGGCTCGCTGTCGCCGAGTGAGCGTTCCAACTACGCCATGCGGGAGGATGCGCTGGCGCTGCGAAGAAAATACCCGAAGGGGCCGACTGCCGTGGTGACGCATGGCGCGAACCCGGGCCTGATCTCGCACTGGGTGAAGCAGGGCATGCTCAACATCGCCGGCGACCTGTGGAAGAAGGAGGTGAATATCCCGCGGTCGCGCGAGGACTGGGGCCGTCTCGCAATGAGGCTCGGCATCAAGGTGATTCATTGCGCCGAGCGTGACACCCAGGTTGGGGAGCCGCGCAAGCAGCGCTTCGAGTTCGCCAATACCTGGTCGGTGGACGGCTTCGTGAGCGAGGGCCGGCAGCCTTCCGAGCTCGGCTGGGGCACGCACGAGAAGCATTTCCCGCCCGACGGCTTTCGTCACGCCTCGGGCAGCCGCGCCGCGATCTACCTCGGGCGGCCCGGCATGTCGGTCAAGGTCCGTTCCTGGACGCCGAGCGAGGGGCCATATCACGGATTTCTCATCACGCACGGGGAGGCGATCTCGATTGCCGACTACTTCACCGTTCGCAGGCAGGGAAAGGCCGTCTATCGCCCGACCTGTCACTACGCCTACCACCCGTGCGATGACGCGGTGCTGTCGAATCACGAGATGGGCGGCAAGAACTGGATTGCGCAATCCAAGTACCGCATCCTGATGGACGAGATTTTCGACGGGGTCGACGAGCTCGGCGCGCTGCTCATGGGCCACCGCAAGAACGCCTACTGGTTCGGCTCACGGCTCTCGATCGAGCAGGCGCGCAAGCTCGCGCCGTGCAACAATGCGACGAGCCTGCAGGTCGCGGCGGGCGTGCTGGGCGCCGTCGTGTGGGCGATGGAGAACCCGAACGCCGGCGTGGTGGAGCCGGATGATCTCGATTACCGGCGCGTGCTCGACATCGCGGATCCCTATCTGGGCGAAATCCTCGGGGAATACACGGACTGGACGCCGCTGAAGGACCGCGGGTGGCTGTTCAAGGAGGAGGTGGACACGTCGGACCCGTGGCAGTTCAAGAATTTCCGCGTGGCCTGACGATATGAATTCCCCTCTCCCCCGGTTCTGGGGGAGAGGGTAGGGTGAGGGGGCAATCGAGACGGGCACGAAAGCGTGCCCGTTTTTCATTTGGGCCGGCAGCGGGACGAGGGCGTAAGATAGTCGGGCCGGCTGTTGGCGGGGAGAGGGCCATGAAGATACTCATCGTGGGCGCTACTCGCGGAATCGGGCGACAGGTTCTCGATCAAGCGCTGGCGGCAGGACATGCGGTAACCGCGCTGGTCCGCGATTCTCGCAGACTTGATGCGCAACACGAGCGGCTGAAAGTCGTGCAGGGCAACGTTCTTGACGCCAACGCTGTCGCGCTCGCGATGGCCGGCCAGGAAGCGGTGTGTTGCAGTCTCGGTGTCAAAGTGCCCTGGTTCCACGTGACGGTCTTTTCGGACGGAACGCGGAACCTGCTCGATGCGATGAAAAAGAGCGGGGCGAGGCGCCTCGTGTGCGTGACGGGCATCGGCGCGGGAGATAGCAGGGGACACGGCGGTTTCCTCTATGACCGGCTCTTCTTACCGTTTCTGCTCCGGACCATCTACGCGGACAAGGACCGTCAGGAATCACTGATCAAGGCAAGCAACGTCGATTGGGTCATCGTGAGGCCGGGATTTCTGACGAATGGGCCGCTGACCGGCCGCTACCGCGCGATTACGGACCTGTCGGGCGTGACTGCCGGCTGGATCTCCCGCGCTGATGTTGCGCATTTCATCCTCCATCAGCTCGTCGCGCCGAGCCACTTGCGGCAGGCGCCGTTGCTGACTTACTGACCCGCCAAGGCGCCAAGAAAAAGAATAATGGAGCCGCAGATAAACGCGGATACACGCTAAAACCTGCGGCCATGTTTTCAGGCCGGGAACCGAAACCGGGGCTCGTGCGTCCTTGAAGTAGATCGGCCGGAGATCACGGAGGAGGGTGAGTGGACGCGGGTCTGCACAGTTTCTTCGCCGAGAAGGTCGAGCGGCTGACCGACCGCCTGTACGGGACGGCGCTGCGGCTCACACGCAACAGCGATGACGCGGAAGATCTCGTTGCGGAAACGGTGGCGAAGGCCTGGGCCAAGCTCGGCGAGTTGAGCGACCCGCAGAGTTTCGATGCCTGGATCCAGCGCATTCTGTCGAACACTTTCGTCAGCGAGTGGCGCCACCGCCGCGCGAGCCCCGAAGTCGCGATGGAGCTCGAACCGGAGGACGGCGGGGACGAGCCGTTCTCGCTCTACGAGAAGCTGCATCAGCCGTTTCTGCTCTGGTGGACGACGCCTGAGGAAGAGGTGATCGCAAAGCTGCTGCGCGAAGACATTGACCGCGCGCTCCACGCGCTTCCCGACGCGTTCCGCATCGCGATCGTGCTGGTCGACGTCGAGGGATATTCCTACGGCGAAGCGGCGGAGCTGCTCGGCGTGCCTATCGGAACGGTACGCTCGCGCCTCGCCCGGGCGCGCGCGCAACTTCAGCGCGTGCTGTGGCAGCATGGGAAGGACGCGGGACTGCTTGAACGCCACATGTCTGCAAAGGCCCACAATGTCTGAACCGACCGTGAAATGCGAAGAGGTGCTCAAGCATCTCATCGCCTATCTTGACCGCGAAACGGACGCGCACACCGCGGCCGAGATCGAACAGCACCTCGAGCAGTGCCGAAGCTGCTTCAGCCGCGCCGAGTTCGAGCGGCAACTCAAAGCCCGCGTGCGCGCGGCCGGCAGCCGCAGCGCGCCCGAGCGCCTGCGCGCCAGGATCAGAAAGCTGGTGGACGAGTTCTAGGAGTCTGACTAACGCCTAGCCGCAGGGTGTTGCTAATGGTCGCGATTTTCGGCTTTACGCGCGAGAAAGTCATTGCGGCGGTCCAGGAAATGTACACCGCCGTAGCGGTGGCCCCGGAGCGCGGATTCCATTTTCCGGTGGGACGCGACGCCTGCCTGCGGGTGGGTTATCCCGCGGAACTGCTGAAGGGCCTCCCGGGGGAAGCGCTGGAATCGTTCGCGGGCGTGGGCTGCCCGTTTCGCGCCGGCGTGATCCGAGCGGGCGATACCGTGCTCGACATCGGCGCCGGCGCTGGAACCGATACCCTCATCGCCGCCCGTCTCGCGGGACCGACGGGGAAGGTATTCGCGCTCGACATCACACCCGCTATGGCCCGGAAGCTCCGGGAGCTGATGGTGCGTCATGGCATCGCCAACGTTGAAGTGATCGAGGGCAATGCGGAGGACATTCCGCTCCCCGCCGCGAGCGCCGACGTGGTGACGACCAACGGCATGGTCAACCTCGTGCCCGACAAGCGCAAGGCGGTCGCGGAGATGTTCCGTGTGCTGCGACCCGGCGGACACGTGCAGCTCGCCGACATTGTGATCCGCCGGCCGGTGCCGCTCGACTGCGCGACAGATCCCAAGCTGTGGGCCGAATGCGTGGTCGGCGCCAGCATCGATGACGATTATCTTGCGCTGTTTGGTGACGCGGGCTTCGAACGCGTGAAGGTACTGCGCGATCACGATTATTTCGCGTTGAGTCCGAGCGGAGAAACGCGCGACATCGCGCGCCGCTTTGGCGCCTACGCGATCGAGATCACGATGCAGCGCGGAGCCACCGCGCCCTCGAAGCTCGCGCAAGCCGCGCGGCGCGCGGACCCGCGGCGGGCGCTGCGGGCCCTGGCCCGACGCGGATTCGCGGGCGCGGCCGCGCTCGTGCTGGCGGCGCTCGCGTGCTACGGGACGCTCGCCGCAATCGCGCTCCTGTCGCTCGCCGGCGTCGCGCTCGTGGTCAATCCGGCGCTGTGGGCAGGAACGATCGTGCTGTTTGCTGCGCTTGCGACGATCGCGGTCGCCGTCGGCGTGCGCCGGCATGGCGGCTATGCGGCGCTCGGACTTGCCGTGACGGGACTTGCAGCTCTCGCGTACGTGCAATTCGTTGAATACAGCGCCGGCCTGGAGCTCGCCGCGTTTGGCCTGCTCGCCGCTGGCGTGGCACTCGATTTCCTGCGGCAGCGCAACAGCGATGTGGCAGCGACGTGACGAGCCGGTGGGAACCGAAGTTACCGCTCATGCGTCCTTCATGGTGCCCGGTCATCGGGCGCCAACTGACGGAGGACGGACATGAAAACGTTATCGGTATCACTCACCATTCCAGTATTCGGTTTCGCGTTTGGCGTCGGGGCGGTCCCCCCGGCGGCGGCGCAATCCGTGTATTCGGGCGATCAGCCGCATATCGTCGCGCCTGAGCAGCTCACTTGGACCGATGCGCCGGCGGTTGCGCGCGGCGCAAAGATCGCCGTGATCGAGGGACCGCTCAACAAACCGGTGCCGTTCACGTTCCGGCTCAAGATTCCAGCCAACTCGAAGATCGCCCCGCACACCCACCCGGCTTACGAGCGCGTGACGGTGCTCTCGGGCACTTTCCACTTTGCGCACGGAAACCGCTACGATCCCGCAGGGACGAATGCATTGGGCCCCGGCGGCGTCGCAATCATGCCGCCCGGCACGCCGATGTTCGGCTACACTAAGGAAGACACGGTCATACAGCTGCACGGCATGGGCCCGTGGGGCCTGAATTATCTAGATCCCGCCGACGACCCCAGGAAGAAATAGGCGCAGCGGTCCGAAGAGCGGGCTGGGATCCTGGATGGCAACCCGACCGGAGGAGACCACCATGTCTGTCATGTGTCCGATTGACCTCGACCGGGAAAAACTCAAGTCCGAGGTGCGTACGATTTACGCCAAGGTCGCGGAGAACCCCCAGGGCGATTTTCACTTCCACCGCGGCCCGGAGTATGCCGCGCGGCTTCTGGGTTACGATCTTGTGGAACTCGATGCCTTGCCGCGGATCGCCACCGCACCTTTCGCGGGCGTCGGGAACCCGTTCATGATGGAAGCGCTGCCGTCGGGCGGGACCGTCATTGACATCGGCTCCGGCGCGGGAATGGATTGCCTCCTCGCTGCGAAACGGGTCGGCCTGCAGGGCCGGGTTGTGGGCATCGACATGACCGACGCCATGCTCGCGCGGGCGCGCCTCGGCGCGGCCGAGGCGAAGTTGCCTCAGGCCCGATTCGAGAAAGCGGACATGACCGAGTTGCCGCTCGACTCCGGGACCGTCGACGTCGTGATTTCCAACGGCGTCATCAACCTCGCTCCGGAAAAGCAAAAGGTGTTCAACGAACTGTTCCGGGTGGTGAAGCCCGGCGGCAGGTTGCAGTTCGCCGACATCATCGTCGGTACCGAGCTGTCCGAGGATGCACGCAACAACATTGATCTCTGGACCGGGTGAATTGCCGGCGCTCTGCAGGTTGCAGAGATGATCGAAGCGCTGCAGCAAACCGGGTTCCGGAATGTCCGAGTTTGTAATTTTTTCAATAGTTTCTCGGGAACTACCAAGGAAGGAGTGGCCCGGAAATACGGCGTGCAGGGGGCCAACTTCGTCGCGTACAAGGCCGGGTAATTCTGGAGCGCGGGCCCTTGACTCATTCAGTCGTGTTTGGACGACTGAGCGTCTGGCGCGACAGTGCCGGGCTTGATGACAAGCAGGCGCGCGAGCACGCCGCGCGGCTTGAACTGCGTGCCGGGGCCGAAAGTGAGATCGCGGCGCGCGACGATTACGTGAGGCTGCTCGGTGTCGCCCCGGGAGAGCGCGTGCTCGACGTGGGCTGTGGGAGCGGCGCGGTGACGCGCACTCTCGCTCAGCGGGTGGCGCCAGGCGGAAGAGCGGTGGGCCTGGATGCGAGCACCGCGCTGCTCAAGGTCGCCCGCGAGCTTGCGAACAAAGCCGGCCTCGGCGCAATAATCGAGTTCAAGGACGGTGACTGTCGAGCCCTTCCGTTTCCTGATGCGTCGTTCGACGCCGTGGTGGCGGCGACGACGCTCTCGCACGTCCCCGATCCCCGACGCGCCCTGGCAGAGATGGTCCGCGTGACGCGACCGGGTGGCCGCGTCGGCGTGTTCGACGTCGACGGGGACCTGACGTTGTTTGCGCACCCTGACCGCGAGCTCACGCGACGAATCGTGCTCGCCTACTCCGATCTGGGATGGGTAAATGGCTGGCTCGCGCGCGGACTCCCCGCTCTGCTCGTTGAGTTGGGTATCGTCAACGTGCGAGCGCGTGGGTTCATGCCGCTGGAATCGGGAGGCTATTATGCCAACCGCGCTGAGCGTTCCGCCGAAGCCGCGGCCACGGCGGGCGCAATCACGGCTGATGAGCAGGCGCGTTGGCTCAAAGCGCTCCAGGCGGAAATTGCTGCCAAACGCTTCCTTGGCGGCCAGCTCCATCTTTTCGTCTGGGGTACGCGCTCGCCTGCCTGACGCAGCGCGATGACGCAACGATAAGACAAGGATCTCGCCATGAAGAGGCCGTTCACTGCTCTCGCCGCAATCATTTTCGCGGTGATCGCTCTCGTTCACCTGTTGCGCCTGATCTACGGCTGGGCGGTGACCATCGTTGGAGCCGATGTGCCGACATGGACCAGTGTCCTGGGCCTGGTGATCGCCGGCGCGCTGGCCGCAGGACTTTGGTGGGAATCCCGCAAATAGAGGGGGCGGTCACGCTCCATCATGAAAGGCAACCCCCACGATCTGCGCGCTCCATCGACGTGGGTGACCCGGTGGGCTGACCGGATCCGGGCGGGGGGGAAGGTCCTCGACGTTGCGTGCGGGAACGGGCGGCATGCCCGGTTCTTCGCCGCGCGGGGCCACCCGGTAGAGGCGGTGGACCGGGACCCTGACGTGCTGGCACGGCTGGCGGACGCGCCTGGCGTCACGCCCTTGTGCGCAGACATCGAGGCCGGGCCCTGGCCATACGAGGGCCAGCAATTCGCCGGCATTGTGGTGGCCAACTACCTGCACCGCCCGCTGTTCCCCCGCCTGCTGCAGGCGCTTGCCCCGGAAGGCGTGCTGATCTACGAAACCTTCGCCGCCGGAAACGAGCGCTACGGCAAGCCTTCCAACCCGGCGTTCCTCTTGAGGCCCGGTGAGCTGCTGGAAGCCGTCCGTGGCCGGCTGCGAGTCATCGCCTACGAGGATCTCGAAGTATCCGATCCCAGGCCGGCAGCCGTCCAACGGATCTGCGCTATCCATACGCCCATGGCGTAGGACAGGTATCCCACGGCCGATAGGAGCTTGGTATCGGCGATCTGGCGTGCGTCGCCGGGACAGTCCGCGGATGTCGCAATGATGCAACATTGAGCTGGAAAAATGCGCGCGCTGCACGACCATTCAACCTTTTTCCAACTGGCGCGTTATAGAGTAGCGACATGGAACCGGATCTCGACAAGACGATGCAGGGCGAACCCGGCGAGTACGGCCTGGAGGTGCTGTGCGCGAGCTGGAATCCGCTGGCGGCGGCTCTTGCCGAGCCGCTCGAGGCCTGCCGCGAGCTTGTTGCCGACCTGGCGGCGGCCGACGCCGAGGGTTTCCTGGCCAGCTTCTACCGGTCCCAGCAGGGCTGACCGGCGCCCCCCGCCGGTTTCGGGCAACAATCCTGACGTAACGCGGTCAGAGGCTTATCCGGCGCCTGCCGGAAGGCGTAGAATTGCGGAGTCCGTCTCCCCACGCGTTGCTGTTTCATAAGGGAAATTCGGGAAATGGCCGCACTCCAAGGAAGCCTGGTCGCGATTGTTACCCCGATGCACGAGGATGGCGAGCTCGACCTCGACGCCTTTCGGCGACTGATCGACTGGCACATCAAGGAGGGCACCGACGGCATCGTGGTGGTCGGCACCACAGGCGAGTCGCCGACGGTGGATTGGGACGAGCACCGGCTGCTCATCAAGACCGCTGTGGATCACGCGGCCGGGCGGGTGCCCGTCGTTGCCGGCACCGGGGCGAACGCGACGAGCGAGGCGGTCGAGCTGTCGGCCTTCGCCAAGGAGGCCGGTGCGAACTACGCGCTATCGGTCGTTCCCTACTACAACAAGCCGACCCAGGAAGGGCTCTACCGTCATTTCCGGGCGATCGCCGAAGCGGTGGACCTGCCGATGATCGTCTACAACGTGCCGGGGCGCACGGTGGCCGATCTGCAGAACGATACGGTGCTGCGGCTCGCCCAGGTTCCGAACGTCGTCGGCATCAAGGACGCGACCGCCAACCTCGAGCGCGGCTCCGACCTCGTGCGCCGCCTGCCGCGCGATTTCACCGTGTTCAGCGGGGACGACGCGACCGGCCTTGCCCTGATGCTGCTGGGCGGCCGCGGGGTGATATCGGTCACGGCCAACGTCGCTCCGCGCCTCATGCACGAGATGTGCGCGGCCGCGCTCGCCGGCAATGCCGCACGGTCGCGCGAGCTGAATGACCGCCTGCTGCCGCTCCACCGCAATCTGTTCCTCGAGGCGAATCCCATTCCCGTCAAATGGGCGGCGCAGCAGATGGGTCTCATCAAGGGCGGCATCCGGCTGCCGCTGACCTCGCTGTCGGCCGCGTGCCACGAGCAGGTGCGGGAGGCAATGCGCCACGCCGGCATCCGCACGGAGGTGAGGGAAGGGCGCTATGCCGCGGCCTGAGATGGCACGCTGCGTGTTGGGGTTTGTCGCCTGCGCGGCGCTCGGAGCGTGCAGCTGGCTCGGTATCGGGGACAATAAGGTCGATTACAAATCGGCCGGCCAGACGGCCCCGCTCGAAGTGCCTCCCGATCTGGTGCGGCCGGGGGGCGATGACCGCTTCAAGGTGCCGGACATCAACCCGACGGGCACGGCTACCTTCTCCGATTACAGCCGTGAGCGCGCCGGGCAGGCGCGCGCGGGGGCGCTCACCGTGCTGCCGGACGTCCCGAACGCGCGCGTCGTGCGCGACGGCAGCGAGCGCTGGCTGGTCGTCAAGGGCACGCCGCAGCAGACCTGGGTGACCGTCAAGGAATTCTGGCAGGAGGGCGGCTTCATCATCAATGTCGAGATGCCCGATGCGGGCATCATGGAGACCGACTGGGCAGATAAACGCGCGAAAGTCGACGCCGGTCCCATCCGCAACTTCCTGAGCCGGGTGCTCGACACGGTTTATTCCACCAGCGAGCGCGACAAGTATCGCACGCGGCTCGAGCACGGCGCCCAGGCCGGCACCACGGAGGTCTATATCAGCCACCGCGGGATGGAGGAGGTCTATACCAGCAACGTGTCCGCGGGTTCGGCCGATACCCGCTGGCAGCCGCGTCCGCCCGACCCCGAACTCGAGGTGGAGATGCTGCGCCGGCTGATGGTGCGCTTCGGGATCGACGAGGCGCGCGCCAAGTCGGAAATCGCGTCCACCCAGCCGGTCGCGCTGCGCGCGACGCTGTCGCGGGGGGACGATGGCGCCGGCACGCTCGCCTTGAACGAGCAGTTCGACCGCGCCTGGAGGCGTGTCGGTCTTGCGCTCGACCGCGTCGGCTTCACGGTCGAGGACCGCGACCGCTCCAAGGGCCTCTACTACGTGCGCTACATAGACCCGCAAGTCGACAACAAGGGCGCCGACCAGGGCTTCCTCTCGAAACTCAAGTTCTGGGGCAGCGACAAGCCCAAGCCAAGCGAGCAGTTCCGCATCCAGGTCAAGGACGCGAACGCGGCGGGCTGCCAGGTCAATGTCCTCAACAAGGACGGCGCGCGGGAGCAGTCCGACACCGCAGGCCGCATCCTGGCGCTGCTCTACGAACAGCTCAAATAAGTGATGCGTTTCGCATCACTGGGCAGCGGCAGCCAGGGCAACGCGCTCCTCGTCGAAGCCGGCGGCACGCGGGTGCTGCTCGATTGCGGCTTCGGGCCGAGCGAGATCGATTTGCGCCTGTCACGTCTCGGGCTTGAGTCGTCCGATCTCAACGCCATCCTCATCACCCATGAGCATAGCGACCACGGGGGAGGCGTCGCGAAGCTCGCCGCGCGCGTCGATATCCCGGTCTACCTGACGCGCGGAACGCTCTCGGCGCTGGGCGCGGAGGGCCGCTCGATTCCGCGCCGGGTCCTGATCGACCCCTACACGGCATTCGCGATCGACGGCATCGAAGTGCGGCCGTTCCCGGTGCCGCACGATGCGCGCGAGCCGGCGCAGTTCGTGCTGACCGACGGCGCGGTGCGGCTCGGCGTGCTGACCGACACCGGGCAGCCGACGCCGCACATCGCGCAGTCGCTGTCGGGAGTGAACGCCCTTGTGCTGGAGTGCAATCACGACCTCGACATGCTGCTGGGGGGGCCGTATCCGGCGCATCTGAAGAGCCGGATCGCGGGCCGGCTCGGACATCTCGCCAACGCGGCGTCGGCCGAGCTGGTGCGGGCCATGGACTGCAGCCGCCTGCAGCATCTCGTCGCGGCGCATCTCTCGCAGACGAACAACACGCCGCAGCTTGCGCGCGCGGCGCTATCCGGCGCGCTCGGCTGCGCGCCGGAATGGATCGGCGTAGCTACGCAGGATGAAGGATTTGGCTGGCGCCAGATCCTGTGAAGGATGAAGGCGGGCGCCTAGTGCCGTTCCAACTATTTCGGGCTGATCTTGATGGAATGGCGGGGGCACGAAGCGAGATGAATCGAAAGCGGTAATCGTTTTGTCGATTTAAGTTGGATCGGCACTAGCGGGTCGCGGGCCGCGTCCCGTTCTTCTCCCAGCAGAACACGCGCAGCGGCGGGATGTTCAGCACTTCGAGCTCGACGCGTTTCAGCTCCAGATCCGTGCCGCACAGCTGGGCGACCCGGTCGCGGAGCTGGTAGGCGACGAAAATTCCGCCGTGCGCGAGCGCCCTGGAGATGGCATCGAGGATCCGCCGGCCCACGGCCCGGTCCATGGTGGAGAAGGGTATGCCCGAGATGACCACGTCCGGGGCGGGCAATCCATACCGGGAGAGCGTCTCCTGCAACTGCTCGGCGCTGCCCAGGTGCACGATGAGACGCGGGTCCTTGATCCTGCGCAACAGCCCGTGCAGATGCGGATCGATCTCGATGCAGAGCAGGCGGGCATGCCGTGGCATTGCGCGAAGGATGGCGCGCGTGGTGCCGCCCGTGCCGGGACCGAGTTCGACGATCGTCGTTGCGTCGCTGACCGCGCCAAGCGCGACGAGCCGGCGCTCGAGGAAGCGCGAGCTGGGCACGATCGAACCTACCCCGCGCGGACTTCTCAGGAAGGCGCGCAGGAACGCAAGGCGATTGCTCTCGTCGGAATGGAGTCTGGTCATCAAGCTGCGTAGCGCTTCAGCGCCGCTTCGTCGAATTTGAGCCCGAGCCCGGGCTTGCGCGGCACGGCAAGCTCCCCCCTATTTGGCACTGGCACATCCTCGAATATACCAAATGTCCAGGGCATATACTCCACCGTCAGGCCGTTCGGAATGGCCGCGATCAGGTGGACGTGGATTTCGGGCACTAGGTGGCTCACGACGGGGAGGTTGTAGGCCTCCGCCATGCCGGCGATCTTAAGCCACTGCGTGATGCCGCCGGCGCGCATGAGATCGATCATCACGATATCGACCGAGCGGGCTTCCAGCATCTGCCGGAACGGCGCCGGCCCATAAAGATACTCGCCGCCGCAGACCGGTGTCACCAACGCGTCCGTCACACGGGCGAGCCCCTGGTAGTCATCGGCGGTGGTGACGTCCTCGAGCCAGTAGAGGCGCACGTCCTCGATGCGGGAGCCGATGTCGATTGCCTGCTCCACGCGCCAGCGCTGGTTGATGTCGCACATGAGATCGATGTCCGGTCCGATGCTCTCGCGGACCTTGCGTATGCGGTCAACCTCGATCGCGGGCGAGGTGTCTCCCGGCAGGGCGAGCTGCGTCTTCATCTGCCGGAAGCCCTTCTCGACCAGCCGCGGCGCCGCCTTTATCAGATGCTCCAGCGGAAAGGTGCGCATCAGCGCGCCGCTGGCATAGGTCGGCACGCGCTCGCGGTGGCCGCCGATCATCTGCCACAGTGGAAGGTTGAGGGCCTTGCCGCGGATGTCCCACAACGCGATGTCGATCGCGGAGAGCGCGAGCGCGAGTATCCCCCCCGGCCCCGAGCCGGCGGCTGCGGTGCGCAGTTTGACGGCGACCGCTTCCGTGCGCAGCGGGTCCTCTCCGATCGCGAGCGCACCGAGCGCGTCCACCGCGCTCTTCAACGCGCCCGTCAGCGCCGCGCCGAAGAAGGTGTAGCCGATGCCCTCGATCCCGGCATCGGTGCCCGCGCGCAGCGTGACGAACTCGCGCGTCGCGCCCAGTTGGGCCGGCCCGCCCGCCAGCGGCTCGTCGGCGGGCACCCGCACGACTTGCGTCTGGATTTTTGTGATCTTCACCGATGCGTGAGTGGTGAGTAGTGAGTGGCGGGTCGTGGGTGGTGAATGGTGCCTGATGAGAGGGGTCTGGTCTACTCACCACTCATCATTCACCACTCTCCGGTGTCAGAGTCCGCTCGTCCCCGCACTCACCGCGTGGACGGATGCGTCCCAGATTTCCGCATAGCGGTCGAGCAATTGCTGCGCCCCGATCAGGTCGTTGGTGCCATGGGCGGCCCGCAGGTAGCGGTAATGGAAGCGGTGCACGTAATGGCTGGCATCGAACACGACGAACGGGTCGTAGACGTGCTTGGCCTGGCTGAGCGTCGCGTGGATGCGGACGGCGGCGCTGAACTGCCGGACGAGATCCACCACGCGCGGGTACTCGCGCTCGATCGGCTCGGCCTCATGCACCACGATATAGAGGCGGTTGAGGCGGCTCGCCAGCAGGAACTGGCGCAACGCCTCGCAGCGCTGCGCCGAATTCCAGGTGCGCGCGAGCGACCTGTCGAACACCCGGATGACGCGCTGGGTCTGCGGGATCAAGCCGTCGATCAGCTCCTCGTACTCGCGCATGCCCTCGAAACGCCGGTACTGCGCGTTCGGCAGGTTTCCGGTCCGCTCGACGGTTGGGCTCTTCTCGTCAACCATCAGTCGTCAGTCGTCAGCCGTCACCGAGTGTAACGTATCCGGCGCGATACCACGGGTAAAGCACTTCGAGCAGTTCGCGGTCGAGGCGGGCGGGCGGCAGCGAGCGGCGGTCGGCAAGCCGGGATAACCGCCGCGAAGCGGGGGCGCCGGGGATATGCGCTTCGCCGTTGATGAAAATCGTCGCGCCCCGGAACAGCATCCGCGTCGGGCCGGCGAGGCGAAGGCCGCGGCGCGCCGTCCATGCCGCGAACGCGTCCTCGTCCAGCGGGCGGTGCGGGCGTGCGAACAGCACGTGACTCTTGGGCTCGGTGAGGTGGCAACCGAGGAAGCGCACGGCGTCCGCGTCGCTCCAGCGAATGCGCCGCAGCATGCCGAGCATCCTGCGCACCATGTCATCGGCAAGCCATGCCGGGCGCCGCGCGGGCCGCAGCCCACGGTCCGCGTAGATGCCGTCGAGCCGCAGTTCGTCCTGCAGAAACTCCAGAAACCGCGCGCCGAGCTCCTGTGCGCCCGGCGCGCGGAAGCCGACCGAGTAGGTGATGCAGTCGTCGAGCGCGATCCCGTCGTGTGCGCAGCGCGGCGGGAGGTAGAGCAGGTCGCCGGCCCGCAGTATCCACTCGCGCGCCGGTTTGAAGCGGCGCAGTATCCTCAATGGCGCGCCGGCGACAAGCGCGAGATCGCGCTGGCGGCTCACGCGCCAGCGCCGCCGGCCCTCGCCCTGCAGCAGGAATACGTCGTAACTGTCGAAATGCGGGCCGACTCCGCCTCCGCGCGGCGCGTAGCTCACCATCAGGTCGTCGAGCCGCGCGTAGGGGATGAACGCGAACTTGTCGAGAATCTGCTGCGCCGCGGGCAGCACATGGTTGACCCCCTGCACCAGCAGCGTCCAGCCGGAACGCGGCAGCCGACTGAACGCGCGCGGTCCGAACGGGCCGTGCCGCACCCGCCAGCGCCGCCCGTCGCGCTGCACCAGGCGCGCTTCGAGGTCTTCGCGCCCCGCGAGCGCGATCAGCGTGTCCCGCTGCACGATGCCGGCGCACTCCGCTAGGGCGCCGCGAGCGAGCAGCGGCTTCTTCTGCCAGTGACGGCGCAAGAACGCGCCCGCGGTCAGCCCGCCCGGGGTAAGAGTCCCTAACATGATGAAACACGCGTGCGTTGCGAGCCAAAATCGGTGATGACGCGAAGGACGGCGCAGGTCATATCGTGAATATGGCCAAGCCGGCCGACAAAGTCAGCGCCGATTTTGGCCGCAACCCCGGCGCAGGCATCGGATTATCCAATGGCATCTCAGGGGCTGGCACGAATTTTGGCCCATGGCATTGTCGCTCCCCTTGCCAATATTCCCGATATTGGCTGCGGCTCGCTTCGCGCCCTGAGCCAAAATCGTGACAGCGCATCGCGCGTTTCATCATGTTAGGGACTCTAAACGCTTCTGACATAATGAAATGTACTCGCACAATTGTGTCAGAGGTTGCGGGCCCCGTCATGCCAAATGATGAAATCGTACGCATCGCGGGACGCCGGGAAATTTGTTTCGCCAAAACCGCTTGACCGCGGCAATCATTGTTCACACAATGAGCGGCACTCCAGGACATCATGCTTCCCGAAACCTTGGACAGCTCCACCATGCTCCAGCCGGGACAGCCGGCGCCGGGATTCGATTTGCCCGACGCCGACATGAACATGGTGAGCCTCGACAGCTTCCGCAACCGGCGCAACGTCGTGCTCTATTTCTATCCCAAGGACGACACTCCCGGCTGCACCCATGAGGCGATCGAGTTCAGCGAGATGGAGGACGACTTCGGCGCGCTCAAGGCGATCGTGGTGGGGGTAAGCATGGACGATTGCCTGTCGCACGGCGCGTTCCGGGACAAGCACGGCCTGTCCGTCCGGCTGCTGGCCGATGTCGAGGGCGACGTCTGCCGCCGCTACGGCGTGCTGCACGACAAGGAAGTGGATGGCCGGAAGAAGCCCTGCGTCGTGCGCTCGACCTTCATCATCGACCGCAAGGGGGTGCTGAAGCACGCGCTCTACGGCGTGAGCCCGCGCGGGCACGCGCAGGAAGTGCTGGGACTGCTTCAGGGCATCGGCAAGTGCAAGTAGGAAAGAACACGGTCGTCGGACTTACCTACGAGTTGACGGATACGGACGGCAAGGTGGTCGAGCGGACCGACGGTCCGATCGAGTACCTGCACGGGGGCTACGACGGCATCTTCCCGCTCGTGGAGCAGGCACTCGCCGGCAAGAGCGTCGGTGAGAGCTGCCGTGTCAGGCTCGAACCCGACGACGCGTTCGGCGAGTACGACGAGGGCCTGCTGCATCTCGAGCCGCGCAGCAAGTTTCCCCCGGATGTCGCTGTCGGCATGCGGTTCGAGGGGCGCGGGGCCGAATCCGGCACGACGCTCGTCTACACCGTGACCGAAATTGCCGAGGACAAGGTCGTGGTGGAGGGCAATCACCCGCTCGCAGGGCGGGCGCTGGATTTCAAATGCACGGTGACCGCAGTGCGCGCGGCGACCCAGGAAGAGCTCGAGCACGGCCACGTGCATGGCGCGCACGGCCACCATCACTAACTGAAGATACTCCCCTCCTGCCCGAGGAGGGGTGCCCGCGACAGCAGGCGGGGTGGTGGGAGCCCAGCATCAGTTTCCCGGCGTCACCTCAAAGCCGATCCGGGCGGCGTCGCCGATCACCCGAACGCGCACCCAGTTCATCCCGGGGCTCCCGAACACTTCCACGCGCGTGAAGTTCTCGACCGGGGCGCCCGACGCGGGATCGAGGAGCGGCGCGTCCACGCGGAAGCGGTGGGTGTCGCCGTGCACGAGCAGCACTTCGCCCTCGAAAGCGAGGGCCTCCTTCGCCAGCGTGGCGAGCAGCTCGCGATAGCCGAAGTAGCGGCCGGTCGGCGCGGCCCAGGGGTTGGCCTGCATGAACAGGACGACAGCCGGCAGCCGCGATGCGCGCGCGAGACTGAACGACTCTTCCAGCCACCGGGCGAGGGCGGCGCTGCGGCTGCGGAATTCTTCCGGCATGTGGCGCGCGTTGTTGGCGTTGCCCGGCACGTTGAGCGTCACGAACAGCACCTCCTCGTGCCTCCAGCGCGCGTGCTCCGGGTAGTCTGGCAACTGGCGCGCAAGCCTGATCCGGCGCAGCCCGAGACTCTCCTCGTCCCGAAAAAACAGCTCGCGCAACTTCGCGAGCCGATCCAGAGGTTCGTAGCCACCGGCCTGGAGGCGGTGGCAGTCGGCCCATTCGTTGTCGCCGGGAACGAAGATGAGCGGATGACGGACGAGGTCGAGCGACTCCCGGCGGCTCCGGAAGAGCTCGTCGCTGCAGGGCGTCCGGGCCGCCTTGAAGTCGCCGACGTGAACCACGAAAGCAAGGTCCTCCCGGCCCATTCCCTCCAGCAGGCCGGGGAAATGCGCCTCCTCGTACCACGTGTAGGGCGTGTCGCCGAGCGCGCCGAACGTGAACTCCGCCGCGCTCGCGTTCAGCGCCGCGCACAGCACGGCGCCCGCCGCGAACAGCCGCGCGCGGCTATTCATCGAGCTGGCGGCGCAGGCGGTAGAGCAGTTCCAGCGCTTCCTTGGGCGTCAGCGCATCGGGATCGAGATCGCGCAGCCGGTCGAGTACCGCGCGCTCTTCGCCTGCGGGCTCCTCGGGCGCGGCTTTCGCGCCTTTCGTAAACAAGTCGCGCTGCGGACCCGCCGCGAGCCCGTGCTCCTCGAGCTCGGCCAGGCGCCGGCGCGCGGCGCGAATCACGGATCCCGGGACGCCGGCGAGACCTGCTACCTCGAGACCGTAGCTCTGGCTCGCCGGCCCTTCCTCGACGTTGTGCAGGAACACGATCCGGTCCTTGTGCTCCACCGCGTCGAGATGGACGTTGGCGACCTCGCGGAAGTCCTCGGCGAGCCGCGTCATCTCGAAGTAGTGCGTGGCGAAGAGCGCGAGGCTGCGATTCTTCTCCACCAGATGCCGGGCGATTGCCCACGCGAGCGCGAGCCCGTCGAGGGTCGAGGTGCCGCGCCCGATCTCATCCATCAGGACCAGGCTCTCCGCCGTGGCGTGGTGCAGGATGGTGGCCGCCTCGGTCATCTCGACCATGAAGGTGGAGCGCCCGCCGGCGATGTCGTCGGCAGCGCCGATGCGGGTGTAGATCGCGTCGAGCGGCCCGAGCCGCGCGCGCCGGGCCGGGACGAAGGAGCCGCAGTGCGCGAGCAGCGCGATCAGCGCAACCTGCCGCATGTAGGTGGACTTGCCGCCCATGTTGGGGCCGGTGACGATGAGCAGCTGGCGCGCGGGCGCGAGCCGCGCGTCGTTGGCGATGAAGTGCTCTACCTGGCGCTCCACCACCGGGTGCCGGCCCGCCTCGATCTCGATCGACTGCTCATCGGTAAATTCAGGCGCGCAGTAATCGGACGTTGCCGCGTGCCCGGCGAAGGCGCAGATCAGATCGGCCTCGGCCAGCGCGGCCGCCGCCCGCTGCAGCGCCGGAATGTGCGCCGCGAGCTTTTCGAGCAGCCGGTCGTAGAGCAGCTTCTCGCGCGCGAGCGCACGCTCCTGCGCAGAGAGCGCCTTGTCCTCGAACGCCTTCAGCTCCGGGGTGATGTAACGCTCCGCGTTCTTCAGCGTCTGCCGCCTGCGATAGTCGTCTGGCACCTTGTCCGACTGCGCGCGCGTCACTTCGATGAAGAAGCCGTGCACGCGGTTGTACTCGACCTTGAGGTTCGCGATGCCGGTACGCGCCCGTTCGCGGGTTTCCAGCTGCAGCAGGAAATCGCCGCAGTTCGACTGGATCGCGCGCAGCTCGTCGAGCTCCGCGTCGTAGCCCTCGGCAATGACTCCGCCCTCGCGCAGTACGGCTGCCGGCTGCTCTTTGATCGCGGCGGCGAGGAGGGCGGAGAGATCCTGTTGTGGTGCGAGCGCACGGGCGAGCTCCGCGAGTCGCGGGGCGGATCGGGAGTCGAGCATTCCGGATAGCCGGGGCAGGTGCTCGAGCGTCTCGCGCAGGCCGGAGAGGTCGCGCGGGCGCGCCGACCTGAGCGCGATGCGCGCGGTGATGCGTTCGACGTCCACGCATTGCGCGAGAATCCCGTGCAGTGAGCGCCAGGGCACATCTCCCTGCTCACTGGCCAGAGCTGCCACCGCGTCGAGGCGAGCCCGGAGCGCGGCGCGGTCGCGCAGCGGGTGGTGCAGGGTGTGGCGTAGCAGCCGGCTCCCCATGCCGGTCGCGCAGGTGTCGAGCAGGGAGAACAAGGTCGGCGCCGCCTCGCCGCGGATCGTTTCGGTGAGCTCCAGGTTGCGGCGCGTGGCGGGATCCATCCGCACCCAGGCGCGCGCCTCTTCCACCACCATGCTCCTGACGTGCGCGATCGCCGTGCCCTGCGTGGAGCGCGCGTATTCGAGCAGCGCGCCGGCGGCGCGCAGGGCGGCGTTCAGGTCGGACGCGCCGAATCCGGAGAGATCATGGGTCTCGAACTGGCGGACAAGCGCACTCCGTGCCGATTCGATTTCGAACTGCCATGACGGCAGGCGTTTCACCGGGGCGGGCGCGCCGTTCAAAAGCTCCGCCGTCGCATCGTCGGGGACGAGGATTTCCGACGGCGCCAGCCGCTCGAGCTCGGCGGCCATGTTGCCGACTCCGGTCTCCATCACCGCGAAGTGGCCGGAAGCGAGCGAGAGCCAGGCGAGTCCCAGCGTCGCGCGCTCGCGGGCAACCGCGAGCAGCAGGTTATCGCGCTTGTCATCGAGCAGCGCCGCGTCGGTCAGCGTGCCGGGGGTGACGATGCGCGTGACCTGGCGCTCGACCGGGCCGCGCGAGGTGTCGGGGTCGCCGATCTGCTCGCAGATCGCCACCGACTCCCCCAGCTTCACCAGCCGCGCCAGGTACTGCTCGACCGAGTGGTGCGGCACGCCCGCCATCTTGATCGGTTCTCCGGCGGATACGCCGCGGCGCGTCAACGTGATGTCGAGCAGCCGCGCGGCGCGCTCGGCGTCGTCGTAGAACAGCTCGTAGAAGTCCCCCATGCGGTAGAACACCAGCATGTCCGGATGCTGCGCCTTGATGCGCAGGTACTGCTGCATCATCGGCGTATGCTTCTCGATCGGCTGGTTCATGACGGCAATGGGAATCCAGACTCGCCTATTTTGCCGGTAACCGAGCGCCCCGGGATAGTTCGAGCGTGCTTTACGGGCCCGCGGCGCGCCATTAATATCTCCCAATTACCAGCGGGAAAAACGGAAAAACTGGGGTCAGAGTCGAATTTCCGACCTCGTTCGCAAGGCCCGGCGGAAAATCGACTCTGACCCCAGTTTTCTACGACAGGGAGGCGGTCATGAAACGCATTTTCGCGGCAGCGGCGCTCGCCTGCGTGGGGTTCAATCCGGCCGGCGCGGCCGACAAGCTCAAGATTGGCTTCATCAGCACGCTGTCCGGGCCGGCGGCGGCGCTCGGCGTGGACATTCGCGACGGCTTGAACCTCGCGATCAAGCATCAGGGCGGAAAGCTTGGCGGGCTTCCGGTTGACCTGATCGTCGGCGACGACACCTTCAGCCCGGATGTCGGCAAGCAGCTGACCGAGCGGATGCTGAAGCGCGACGACGTGCACATCATGACCGGGATCGTGTTCTCCAACATCCTGCTCGCGGTGGCGCCGGCGGTCTTCCAGGACCAGACCTTCTACATCAGCCCCAATGCCGGCCCGGCGGAGTTCGCGGGCGACCGGTGCAGCCCGTTCTTCTTCAACGTCGCGTGGCAGAACGACAACCTGCACGAGGCGATGGGCAAGCACGTCGCCGACAAGGGCTACCGCAACGTGTACCTGATCGCGCCCAACTATCCCGCCGGCCGCGATGCGCTGAACGGCTTCAAGCGCTTCTACAAGGGCGCCACGTCCGGCGAGGTCTACACCAAGCTCGGCCAGCTCGACTACGCCGCCGAGCTCGCGCAGCTGCGCGCGGCGAAGCCCGACGCGGTCTTCATCTTCCTGCCGGGCGGAATGGGGATCAATTTCATCAAGCAGTACAACGCCGCCGGTCTGGCCGCCGCGGTGCCGCTGTTCGGGCCGGGGTTCTCGGCGGACGAGGACGTGATCCGCGCGGTCGGCGAGGGCATGCAGGGAATGTTCAACTCGTCGCAATGGAACCGCGACATCGACAATCCGCAGAACCGGCGCTTCGTCGCCGATTTCGAGAAGGATTACGGGCGGGCGCCGACGCTCTACGCCTCGCAGGGATACGACGCGGGGCTGCTGATCGACTCGGCGGTGCGCGCGGTGAAGGGCAGGATCGAGGACAAGAGCGCTTTCCGCGCCGCCTTGCGCAAGGCCGATTTCAAGTCGGTCCGCGGCGCGTTCCGCTTCAACAAGAACCACTATCCGGTACAGGACTACTACCTGCGCCTGATCGCCAAGGACGAGAAGGGGCGCCTCACCAACCGCATCGTCGGCACCATTTTCAAGAATCATTCCGACGCCTACGTGAAGTCCTGCAAGATGTAAGCGTCCCATTCCACCCCCATCCCCACCTTCCCCCATCAAGGGGGAAGGAGACTCTTTGGTTTCTCCCTGAGGGGGAAGGAGTCCATTGATGAGCGCGCTGCTGCTGCTCGAGCAGGGACTGAACGGGCTGCAGTTCGGCCTGATGCTGTTCCTCCTCGCCGCGGGCCTGACGCTGGTGTTCGGCATCATGGACATGGTCAACCTCGCGCACGGCTCGCTCTACATGATCGGCGCCTACCTGATGGCGACGCTCGCGCAGGCAACCGGCTCGTTCTGGATCGCCCTGCCGCTCGCCATGGCGGCAACCGCGGCGGTCGGCATGGCGCTCGAGGCCGGGCTCCTCAGGAGGCTCTACGAGCGCGATCACCTCTCCCAGGTGCTCGCGACCTTCGCGCTGATCCTGATCGCAAACGACCTCGTGCGCATGATCTGGGGCCCGCAGGCGCTGCTGCTGGATGCGCCGCGCGCGCTGGCGGGCACGATCGAGATCATTCCCGGCGCGCCCTACCCGGCGTTCCGCGCGTTCATCATCGGCGTCGGCCTCGCGGTCGCGGCGGCGCTCTACTGGATGATCGTCCACACCCGCGTCGGCGCACTGGTGCGCGCAGGCGCGTCCAACCGGGAGATGGCGCTCGCGCTCGGCGTGAACGTGAAGCGGCTCTTCACTCTGGTGTTCGGCCTGGGCGCGGCGCTCTGCGCGCTGGCGGGTGCGATGCTCGGGCCGCTGCTTGCGGTGCAGATCGGCATGGGCGAGAGCATCCTGATCCAGGCGTTCGTCGTGGTCGTCATCGGCGGCATCGGCTCGATCCGCGGCGCGCTCGTCGGCGCGCTGCTGGTGGGCATGCTGGACACCATCGGGCGCGCGTTCCTGCCCGTCCTGCTGCGCGGCTTCCTGTCGAACAACATCGCCGATGCGCTCGGCCCCACGCTGGCGGCCATGGCGGTCTACATTCTGATGGCGGCGGTGCTCTACTGGAAGCCGACGGGGCTGTTTGCTGCGCGCGGCTGACGCCGGTGAACCGTGACCAGTGACCGGTAAGGCCATGCAGATGGCGTTGAGTCGTTCGCGAACGGCGCTTGCGCTGGTGCTTGCCGCAACGATCGCGTTTCCGTTCCTGGCGGAAGCGGCCGGCGGCGGATATTACGTGGGACTGATGACGCGGGTGATGATCTACGCGCTCGCGGCGACCAGCCTGAACCTCGTGCTTGGATACGGAGGCATGATCAGCTTCGGCCACGCCGCTTTCTTCGGCGCCGGCGCCTACGCCGTCGCCATTCTCGCGCAGGAGGGCGTCACCTCCGTGTGGGTCGCGTGGCCGATGGCCATCGCGGCCGGCGCGGCGCTTGCTCTCGTGATCGGCGCGATCAGCCTGCGCACGCGCGGGCTCTATTTCATCATGATCACCCTCGCCTTCGCGCAAATGCTCTATTACTTCTTCGTCTCCCTCAAGGCCTACGGGGGCGAGGACGGCATCAACCTCGTCGTGCGCTCCCGCCTTCCCGGGCTCGATCTGCGCGACGAGACGACGTTCTATTTGCTGGTGCTGGCCCTGCTGGCGGGCTGCCTCTATCTCCTCGGGCGCCTTGCCGCATCGCGCTTCGGGGCGGTGCTGCGCGGCATCCGCGAGAACGAGGCGCGCATGACGGCGCTCGGCTACCCGACCTATCGCTATCGCCTGGCATGTTTCACCATCGCCGGCGGGGCCGCGGGCCTGGCGGGGGCACTGATCGTCAACCAGCACGGCTTCGTCAGTCCCGGCCTCCTCGACTGGACGCAGTCCGGAACGCTGCTGATCATGCTGATCCTCGGCGGCGTCGGCTGGCTCTACGGCGGCGTCGCGGGCGCCGCGGCGATGCTGCTCCTGGAGGAAGTGCTGTCCCTCTGGACCGGCTACTGGAAGCTCGGCCTCGGGCTCGTGCTGCTGTTCGTCGTGTTGCGCGCGCCGGGCGGCGTCGGCAGCTGGTTCGCGCGGGGAAATGCCCGTGGCTGATCTGCTGCTCGAAGTCCGCCGGCTGTTCAAGCGTTTCGGCGGCGTCGTCGCCACCGACCGGCTCGATCTCGCGGTGCGCGAAGGCGGGATGCACGCCCTGATCGGCCCCAATGGCGCCGGCAAGACCACCCTGATCGCGCAGATCTGCGGCGAAGTCGCGCCCGATTCCGGGCAGATCCTGTTCGCCGGCCGCGACATCACGAAGCTGCCGGGGCACGCGCGCGTTGCGCTCGGGCTCGGCCGCTCGTTCCAGATCACGCGCATCTTCCGCGGCCTCACGGTGCGCGACAACATCGCGCTCGCGGTGCAGGCGCGCAGCGGCAGCAGCATGCGGTTCTGGCGGCCAGTTTCAGCCGAGCGCGCGCTGACCCACGAGTCCGATGCGGTCCTCGCAGGGCTGGGGATGGATGCGTCGGCCGGCGTTGCCGCCGGGAGCCTGCCGCACGCCGACCAGCGCCGGCTGGAAGTCGCACTCGCTCTCGCCTGCCGGCCGCGGCTGCTGCTGCTCGACGAGCCGCTCGCCGGCATGGGCGCCGAGGACGCGCAGGCGATGATCGGGCTGATCGCGCAATTGAAGCAGCGCACGACGATCCTGATGGTCGAGCACGACATGGATGCCGTGTTCCGGCTCGCCGACGTGATCTCGGTGCTGGTCGGCGGAGCCGTGATCGCGAGCGGGGCGCCGCAGGCGATACGCGACGATTCCGAGGTGAAGCGCGCCTACCTCGGGGAAGAGGAAGCGGCATGAGCGGCGGCATGAGCGCGCTACTCGAGGTGCGGGCATTGCGCGCATCCTATGGCGCGGGCGAGGTGCTGTCCGACATCAATCTCGTGCTCGGCGCGGGAGAATTCGCAACCCTGCTCGGCCGCAACGGCATGGGCAAGACGACGACGGTGCGCGCAATCCTCGGGTTGACGCGGCCGCTGGGCGGGGAGATCCGCTTCGAGGGCGAGCGCATCGACGGCTGGAAGCCCGACCGCATCGCGCGTGCCGGAATCGGCCTTGTGCCCGAGGGCAGGCAGATCTTCCCAAATCTCACGGTGCGCGAGAATCTGACCGCGTTCGCGGCGGCCCGCGCCGGCGCGGCGCGGACGTGGACGCTGGAGCGGGTGCTGGAACTCTTTCCCCAGATCGCCCGCCGCCTGCGGAATTACGGCAGCGAGCTCTCGGGCGGCGAGCAGCAGATGCTGGCGATCGGGCGCGCGCTGATGACCCGGCCGCGGTTGCTGATCCTCGACGAGGCGACCGAAGGGCTGGCGCCGCTGGTGCGGGCCGAGATCTGGCGCTGCCTCGCCGCGCTCAAGGCCGAAGGGCAGACGTTGCTCGTGATCGACAAGTACGTGCGCAAGCTGGTCGAGCTTGCCGACCACCACACCATCGTCGAGCGCGGCCGCACCGCCTGGCGGGGCGACTCCCGCGCCTTAAGCGCCGATCCCGCGCTGTGGCGCCGGTATCTGGGCGTCTGATGACGCAACGATGAATGCCGTATGGTGAATAAACCGGTCTATCCCACAGGGGCGGGGATGGGCGGAATACAATACGGTGGGTGCCGGTTACGATCTTGATGCATTGGACAAATGCGTTGGCGCGCCGGCTGCGGGGCGCGGTCGGCGGACTCGCGCTCGCTGCGCTTCTCGGCTGCACGGCGGCTCAGGGCCTGCTGTTATCGGCGACGCCCGACGGCACCGCGTCGATCCTGATGAGCCACCTGCAGGGGATGGAGGAGGGCAACCGGAAGCGCGTGGCCGAGCTGGAAGCCCGCAAGGACTGGGACGGGCTCACGAAGCTCGCCATGGAGAACCTGGCCAAGGACCGCAACAACTCCAGCTGGTGGATCGTCGCGGGATACGCGTACTCGCAGGCGGGGCGGCATGCGCTCGCGATCGAGAGCTACACCGAGGTCGTGCGGCTCGCGCCGGACGAAATGCTGAGCTGGAACCTGCTCGCCCAGTCGTACCGTGACGCGAAGCAGCCCGCGCGCGCGGTGCAGACGCTCACTAACGCGCTCCGCGTGCGCCAGGGCGACGCGGAAACCTGGTTCCTGCTCGGCGAGAGCTACTCCGACCTCGACCGCGACCTGCCTGCGGCCGCGGCCTACCGCGAGGCGGTACAGCTCAACGGCGAATTCGCGCGGGCGTGGTTCGGCCTGGGGCGGGCCTATGCGCGGCTCGGCCGAAGGGCCGAATACGACCAGGCATTGAAGTCGCTCGAGCGGCTCGACGCCTCGCTGGCGAAGGAACTCGCCGAGCTGCGCCCCCCAACGAGAAGATAGCTCAGCCGCGCTTGAGCACAGGCGTGAGATGCGGTGACATGGCCCGCAGCAGCTCGACGAAGATGTGCGGGTTGCCGGCGATGATATTGCCCGTTTCCAGATAGCGGTTCTCGCCGGCGAGGTCCCCCACCAGTCCGCCGGCTTCCGTGATGAGCAGCGCGCCCGCCGCCATATCCCACGGCGAGAGCCCGAACTCCCAGAAGCCGTCGAGCCGGCCCGCCGCGACGTAGGCGAGGTCGAGCGCGGCGGAGCCGGCGCGCCGCACGCCGGCCGCGCCTCCCATCATGCCGCGCAGGATCGCGATGTAGGCGTCGAGGTGCTCGAGCTGGCGGAACGGGAAGCCGGTGCCGATCAGGCTCGACCGGAGATGGATGCGCTTGCTCACCCGCATGCGCTGGTCGTTGAGAAACGCGCCACGCCCGCGCGTCGCGGTGAAGAGATCGTTGCGCGAGGGATCGTAGACCACCGCCTGGGTGACGATGCCGCGGTGCCTGAGCGCGATCGCAACGCAGTACTGCGGGAAGCCATGGATGAAATTGGTGGTGCCGTCGAGCGGATCGATGATCCACTGGTACTCCGATTTCCCGGAGGCGCCGCTCTCCTCTGCTAGAATCGAATGAGCGGGATAGGCATCGAGCAGCGTGCGGATGACCGCCTGCTCCGCTTCGCGGTCCACTTCGGAGACGAAATCGTTCACGGCCTTTTCGCGGAAGGCGACGGTGTCGAGATTGCGGGTCGCGCGGTTGATGACATTGCCGGCGCGACGCGCAGCCCTCACGGCGATGTTCAGCATCGGATGCATGAAATTTGTGGCCAGTGGCCGGTGTGACGCCCGAAGGGCCGTATTGTAGGTGATGGCCGCCGATTCCCTCAAAAATATCCGCTTCGTGTTGTGCGAAACCGCGCATCCCGGGAACATCGGCGCGGCGGCACGGGCGCTGAAGACCATGGGCCTCGGACGGCTGCATCTCGTCGCGCCCAGGCAATTCCCCGATCCGCAGGCCGAGTGGCTGGCGTCGGGCGCGACCGACGTGCTGCGCCGCGCGCGCGTGCACTCGAGCCTCGATGACGCGCTTGCCGGTTCCGCACTCGCGGTCGCCTGCACCGCGCGCCCGCGCGAGATCGCCGCGCCGATGGTCAGCGCGCGGGAAGCCGCGGCGCGGATCGTCGAGGTTGCGCGCTCGCAGCCCGCGGCACTGGTGTTCGGCAACGAGACGTTCGGGCTCACCGCGGTCGAGGTCGGTAAGTGCCATCTGCTCGCGACCATACCCGCGAATCCGCAATACAGCTCGCTCAACGTCGCCGCCGCGGTGCAGCTCTTTGCCTACGAGCTGCGGCTCGCGGCGCTCGGAGCGGGGCCGCCGGGCGGCAAGGCGCGCGTGCGCGCGCGCCATGAGGAACTCGAGCGCTTCTACGAGCATCTCGAGCGCGCGATGGTGGAGCACGGCTTCCTCAACCCCGAGCATCCCAAGAAGCTGATGCCGCGCCTGCGGCGGCTGTTCAATCGCGCGCAGCTGGAACGCGAAGAGGTCAATATCCTGCGCGGCATCATCAAGGCACTGGGCCGGAAAAGTTGATCAAATTACTAGGTTATTGTAAGCTGCCGCCCCTCATCCTTGATTTTTAACCGATGTTCGCGAGGATCAAAGAGGAAATCGCAGTCGTATTCGAGCGCGACCCGGCTGCCCGGAATACCTGGGAGGTCATCACCTGCTATCCCGGGTTCCACGCCATGCTGTTCCATCGCTTCGCCCACTGGCTGTGGGGCCTGCGTCTCAAGTGGCTCGCGCGGTTCGTTTCGCACGGGTCGCGCTGGCTGACCGGCATCGAAATTCACCCGGGCGCCACCATTCTTCGCCGATTCTTCATCGACCACGGCATGGGTGTCGTCATCGGCGAAACCGCGGAGATCGGCGACGACTGCACGCTCTACCACGGGGTCACGCTGGGCGGCACCTCGTGGAACAAGGGCAAGCGCCACCCGACGCTCGGCAAGGGCGTGGTGGTCGGCGCGGGGGCGAAGATCCTCGGCCCGATCGTCATCGGCGACGGCGCGCGAGTGGGGTCGAACGCGGTGGTGGTGAAGGACGTACCGCCGGGAGCGACCGCGATCGGCATTCCCGCCCGCATCATCGAAGCGCAGGCGGCTCAGGACGGGCGTTTCGCGGCCTACGCGGTGGTGAAGGACCTGAGCGATCCCATGGCGAGAGCGCTGCACGAGCTGATCGGGCACAGCGCGGAGCTCGACCGGCGCATCGAGCACATTCTCGCGGAACTGCAGCGCCTCGGCCTGCGCATCGACGAGCAGGAGGCGCACCGGCTCGACGCAACTTCCCTGAACAAAATGGTTGACTAAATTTGTCGGGAAAGCTATAGTTGACCAATTTAGTAGCCTTTATCGTAATCGTATCACTTTGATTTAACTAAACTTTGAGAGGTGGCCGATGAGACTGACCACGAAAGGGCGGTTTGCCGTCACGGCGATGATCGATCTCGGGTTGCATCACGGCGGCGGCGAGCCGGTGACGCTGGCTGAAATCAGTGGCCGGCAGAAGATCTCGCTGTCCTATCTCGAACAGTTGTTCGGCAAGCTGCGCCGGCACGGCCTCGTGGAGAGCGTGCGCGGCCCGGGCGGCGGCTACCACCTCGCGCGCGACATGGGCGAGGTATCCGTGGCGGACATCATCCTCGCGGTGGATGAGCCGATTGACGCCACGCAGTGCGGCGGCAAGGAGAACTGCCACGACGACCAAAAGTGCCTGACCCACGACCTGTGGGCGGCGCTGAACGAGCGCATCTTCGATTACCTCGGGTCGGTGAGCCTGCGCCAGCTGGTGGAGAGCCAGAAGGCCAAGGAAGCGGCGCGCGAATCCGGAGTCGCACAGGTCCACGACATGCGCGCGCCGGCGAACAAGCGCCCGACGCCGGTATCGGCCTGAACGCTCGTCAGTCGTCAGTCGTCACGCATTCCGGCTTCAATGGAACACGTCTATTTTGATCACAACGCGACCACGCCCCTCGACGACAAGGTCCTGGAGGCGATGCTGCCGTACCTGCGCGAGAAATTTGGCAATGCGTCGAGCCGCCACGAGCTGGGCACGGTCGCGCGCAGGGCGGTGGACACCGCCCGCCAGCAGGTCGGCGCGCTGGTCAACGCCCAGCCCTCGCAGGTGATCTTCGTTTCCGGCGGCACCGAAGCCAACAACCTCTTCGTCAAGGGCGCGGCCGGCTATCTGAAGCCGACGCAGGTTGCGGTGAGCGCAATCGAGCACCCCTGCATTGCGAAGCCCGCGCAGGAACTTGCGCGCCTGGGCTGGAAAGTGAGAAAGCTCGCCGCGACGCGCGACGGTCAGATCGAGCTCGCCGACGTGGACGCGGCGCTCAAGGAACCGACTGGCATCGTCTCGGTGATGCTCGTCAACAACGAGACCGGCGTGCGGCTCGACGTGGCAGCGGTTGCCGCGCGCGCGCGCGCGGCGAAGGCGTGGATGCATACCGACGCGGTGCAGGCTCTGGGCAAGATCGCGGTGGATTTCCCCTCGCTCGGCGTGCATGCGATGACGATCTCGGCGCACAAGATCTACGGGCCGAAGGGCGCTGCGGCGCTCGTGATGGACAAGCGCCTGCAGCTGCGGCCGATCATCCACGGCGGCGGCCACGAGCAGGGGCTGCGCTCCGGGACGGAAAACGTGGCCGGCATCGTCGGCTTCGGCGCGGCTTGCGAGCTCGCGGCGGGACGGATGCAGCAGCTCGCGCAGCGGCTCGAAGCGATGTGCGCACGGCTGGAGCGGGGGTTGCACGAAATGGGGGCTGTGATATTCGGAGAGCAGGCGCCGCGCGTCGCCAATACGTCGTACTTCGCGTTCAAGAGCATCGTGGGCGAAACGCTGGTGATCGAGCTCGACAAGGCGGGCTACGCCGTCGCCCCGGGCGCCGCGTGCTCGAGTGCAAACCCCGAGCCCTCGGCGACGCTGCTCGCGATGGGCGTCGACCCAGAGCTTGCGCGCGGGGCGGTGCGCTTTTCGCTCGGCGCGGGAAATACGATGGAGCAGGTGGAGGGATTTCTGCGGGCGCTGAAAGCGGTCGTGACGCGGCTCAGGAGCCTGACTGCGATGGCAGTTTGACCCCCACCCTATCCCTCCCCCTGAGGGGGAGGGAAAAAATGATCCCTCCCCCTCGAGGGGGGAGGGAAGGGAGGGGGTGGTGACGAGTAACAGGAGAAGCTAATGGCGATACAACTGACAGAAAACGCGGCAAGACAGATCCAGAAGCAGATTGCCCAGCGCGGCAAGGGCATCGGCCTGCGCGTGGGGGTGAAGGATGCGGGCTGCTCGGGTTTTGCCTACGTCTACGACTACGCGGACGAAGTGCGCGCGGGCGACCTGCTGATCGAGGCGCATGACGCGAAGGTGGTGGTGGACGCAAAGAGCCTCGAAACGCTTGACGGGTCCACTCTCGATTTCGTGAAGGAAGGCCTGAAGCAGGTCTTCAAGTTCACCAATCCCAACGTGGACGCGACGTGCGGCTGCGGCGAATCTTTCAGCATCAAGGAGAAAGCTGATAGCTGACAGCTCATAGCTGGCTGCTCGGAGCGAAAGTAATGAGTACGGTACTCGAAAACCTGGTCAACCAGCCCTACCGGCACGGCTTCGTCACGCCGATCGAGGCCGACACCGCGCCGAAGGGGCTGAACGAGGACACCATCCGGTTCATTTCGGCGAAGAAGGGCGAGCCGGAGTGGCTGCTCGACTTCCGCCTCAAGTCCTACCGGCACTGGCTCACCATGCAGGAGCCGGCGTGGCCGAACGTCAAGTACCCCAGGATCGACTTCCAGGACATCATCTACTACTCGGCCCCCAAGCCGAAGAAGCTCGCGAGCATGGACGAGGTGGATCCCGAACTGCTGCGCACTTTCGAGAAGCTCGGCGTGCCGATGAACGAGCGGGCCAAGCTCGCGGGGGTGGCGGTGGATGTGATCTTCGACTCGGTGTCGGTCGCAACCACCTACAAGCAGAAGCTCGCCGAAGTCGGCATCATCTTCTGCTCGATCTCGGAAGCGGTGCGCGACCATCCCGAGCGGGTGCGTCAATATTTGGGGACGGTGGTGCCGACCGGCGACAACTACTATGCGGCGCTCAATTCCGCGGTCTTCACCGACGGGTCGTTCTGCTTCATCCCGAAGGGCGTCAAGTGCCCGATGGAGCTCTCGACCTACTTCCGCATCAACACCGAATCCTCCGGGCAGTTCGAGCGCACGCTCATCATCGCCGAGGAAGGCGCTTCCGTGTCCTATCTCGAGGGCTGTACGGCGCCCAAGTTCGACACCAACCAGCTGCACGCGGCGGTGGTGGAACTCGTTGCTCTCGACAACGCTGAGATCAAGTACTCGACCGTGCAGAACTGGTACGCCGGCGACGAGAACGGCGTCGGCGGCATCTACAACTTTGTCACCAAGCGCGGGCTGTGCAAGGGCAGGAATTCAAGAATCTCCTGGACCCAGGTCGAGACCGGCTCCGCCATCACCTGGAAGTACCCGTCCTGCGTGCTGCTCGGCGACAGCTCGATCGGCGAGTTCTATTCGGTGGCGCTGACCAATCACCACCAGCAGGCCGACACCGGGACCAAGATGGTGCACATCGGCCGCAATACCCGCAGCCGCATCATCAGCAAGGGCATCTCGGCGGGGCAGTCGAACAACAGCTACCGCGGATTGGTGAAGATCGGGCCGCGCGCGGAGAACGCGCGCAACTACTCGCAGTGCGACTCGATGCTGATCGGCTCGAAGAGCGGCGCCAATACCTTCCCCTACATCCAAGTGCAGAACAACAGCGCCACGGTCGAGCACGAGGCCACGACGTCGCGGATCGGCGAGGACCAGCTGTTCTATTTCTCGAGCCGCGGCATCGGCGCGGAAGAGGCGGTGTCGATGATCATCAACGGCTTCTGCCGCGACGTGTTCCAGCAGCTGCCGATGGAATTCGCGGTGGAAGCGACCAAGCTCCTGGGCCTCAAGCTCGAAGGGAGCGTCGGATGATCCGTGCCGGCGCCAAAGTCCTGCTCGAGGTGAAAGGCCTGCGCGCGAAGGTCGCGGGGGTCGAGATCCTCAAGGGCATAGACCTCACCGTGCGCGCGGGAGAGGTGCATGCCGTGATGGGCCCCAATGGCTCGGGCAAGAGCACTTTCGCCAAGGCACTTGCGGGCCACCCCGCCTACGAGGTGAGCGGCGGCACCGCCGCCTACGACGGCGGTGATCTCTTTGCGCTGGCCCCGGAACAACGCGCGCGCGCGGGTCTCTTTCTCGGCTTCCAGTACCCGGTCGAGATCCCCGGGGTCTCGAACAGCGCCTTCCTGCGGCTCGCCTACAACACAATGCAGGCGGTGCGTGGAGGCGACGAGCTCGATCCCCTGGAATTCGACGACTACCTGCGCGAGAAGATGAAGCTACTCGCCATCGACGCGAGCTTTCTTGATCGCGCGGTGAACGATGGCTTCTCCGGCGGCGAGAAGAAGAGGAACGAGATCCTGCAGATGGCGCTGCTCGAGCCGCGGCTCGCGATCCTCGACGAGACCGACTCCGGCCTCGACATCGACGCGCTGCGCGTGGTGGCGAACGGCGTCAACCGTCTCGTCAAGCCCGACAACGCGGTGGTGCTCGTCACGCACTACCAGCGCATGTTGAATTACATCGTGCCCGACTACGTGCACGTCATGGACGGCGGCTGCATCGTCAAGACCGGCGGCAAGGCCCTCGCCGAGGAGCTTGAGGCACGGGGATACGACTGGGTCAAAGCAGCGGCATGAAAATGACCGTTACCGCCCCCCATCCCTACATCGACGCGCTGCTGAAGGGTTACGAGGTGCCGCGTGGCGGTGTCTCCTGGCTCAACGAACGCCGAGCGCAGGCCCTTGAGCGCGCCAACGCGCTCACGGTGCCGACCACGCGCGACGAGGAATGGCGCTTCACCGACATCTCGCCGCTCACCCGGGTGCCGTTCCGGCGGGCGGTGGGCACGGCGCGGCCGGTGATGGCCGAGGTCGCGCGCTTCATCGCGCCGGAAGCGACCGCCCGCCTGACCTTCGTGGACGGGGTGTTTGCGCCGGAGCTTTCCGCCACCGTCGGCCTTCCATATGGAGTCGTCGTCTCGCCTCTCGTCGCGGCGCTCGACACGCACGCGGCCGTGATCGAGCCGCACCTCGCGCGCCACGCCGGTTTCGAACGCGAGGTGTTCGCGGCGCTGAATACCGCCTATCTGCGTGACGGGGCTTTCGTCTGGATCGCGCGAGATCGAAACCATCCGACTCCCGTGCAGCTGCTCTACCTTTCGACCCAGCAGGAGGCGGCCGCCTATCCGCGCTGCCTGGCGATCGTGGAAGCGGGTGCGGATTGCACGCTGATCGAGGACTACGCCAGCCTGGGCGAACGCGTGTATTTCAACGACGCGGTGACCGAGATCGTCGCCGGCGAGGGCGCCCGCGTGCGGCACGTGAGGGTGCAGCGCGAGGCGGGCGGCGCGTTCCACATCGGCCACTGCGCCGTGGCCCTCGCGAAGGACGCGCATTATGCGTCCCACGCGGTTGCGCTCGGCGCGCGCCTCTCGCGCCTGAACCTCGACGTGCTGCAGCAGGGGGAAGGCGTGGAAGTTCGGATGGACGGCCTGGCGCTGATCTCCGGCCGCCAGCTCGCCGACACGCACTCGCTGATGGACCACGCGCGCCCCCACGGCCGCTGCCGGCAGCTGCACAAGTGCGTGGTCGGCGGCGCGGCGCACGCGGTGTTCAACGGCAGGATCGTGGTGCGCCCGGGTTCCCAGCTGACCGACTCGGCGCAGCAGAGCCGCAATCTCCTGCTTTCGGACAAGGCGCACGTGGACACCAAGCCCCAGCTCGAGATCTTCGCCGACGACGTGAAATGCTCGCACGGCGCGACCGTCGGCCAGCTCGACGCCGAGCAGCTGTTCTACCTGAGGAGCCGGGGACTGCCCGACGGCAAGGCGCGCAATTTGCTCACCTACGCCTTCGGCGCCGAGGTGATAGACCGCATCCCGGTGCCCTCGCTCGTGGAGCAGCTCGAGGAGACGGTGCTGGCGCAGACCCAAATCCCCACCCTGTCCCTCCCCTTTGTCAAAGGGGAGGGGGTACGGCCATGAACGCCTCCCGCACCGAGCTCAAGCACGTGCCGACCGGCGGCCTGGACGTCGAGCGCGTCCGAGCTGATTTCCCCATTCTGAAGCTCAAGCTCAACGGGAAGCCGCTGGTGTACCTCGACAACGCGGCTTCGAGCCAGATGCCGCAGCCGGTGCTCGACCGCTGGATCCGCTATCAGACGACCCAGCATTCGAACATTCATCGCGCCGTTCATTACCTGTCGGAGACCGCTACGGCCGAGTATGAGGCCGCGCGCAGGAAACTCGCTGCGTTCATCAACGCCGCGGAAGAGCGCGAAGTGATCTTCACCACCGGCACGACCGACGCCATCAACCTGGTCGCGCACGGCTACGGGCGCAAGTTCGTGGGGGCGGGAGACGAGATCGTGCTGACTACGCTCGAGCACCACTCCAACATCGTGCCGTGGCAGATGGTTGCGGAAGAAAAGGGCGCGCGCATCCGCGTCGTTCCGGTCAATGACCGCGGCGAGCTGATTTTCGAGGAATACCTGAAGCTGCTCGGCCCCCGCACCCGGCTGGTGGGGGTCGGGCATGTGTCGAACGCGCTGGGGACGATCAACCCGGTGCGAGAGATGATTTCCGCCGCGCACGAGCGGGGCATCCCGGTGTTGGTGGACGGTGCGCAAGCCGCGCCCCACATGCAGCTTGACATGCGGGCGCTCGACTGCGATTTCTACGCATTCTCGGGGCACAAGATGTTCGGGCCGACCGGCATCGGCGTGCTCTACGGAAAGGCGGCGTGGCTGGAGAAGATGCAGCCCTACAAGGGCGGCGGCGACATGATCCTCTCGGTCACCTTCGAGAAGACGGTCTACAACGTGATCCCGGGCAAGTTCGAGGCGGGCACGCCGCCGATTGCGGCCGCGATCACGTTGGGGGCGGCTGCGGACTACGTCACCGGTATTGGCATTGAGCGAATCCACGCGCACGAGACCGATCTGCTGGACTATGCAACCGACCAGGTGAACCGCCTGCCGGGCGTGCGCATCATCGGCACCGCGGAGAAGAAGGCGGCGGTGCTGTCCTTCGTGGTGGACGGCGTGCATCCGCACGACGTCGGCACGTTGCTGAACGAAGAGGGCGTGGCGGTGCGCACCGGGCACCACTGCGCCCAGCCCATCATGCAGCGATTCGGCATTCCCGCCACCTCGCGCGCCTCGTTCGCCTTCTACAACACGCACGTGGAAGTGGATGCGCTGGTTGCGGGTATCAGGAAGGTTCAGAAGGTTCTTCGCTGATGGCTGACACCATACGGCTCTATCAGGAAGTGATCCTCGACCACAACCGCAAGCCGCGGAACTGGGGGGTGCTGACCGATGCGACGCACCGGGCCGAGGGTCACAACCCGCTGTGCGGGGATCATCTGACCTTGACGCTCAGGTTGCGCGACGGGACGGTCGACGCCGTCCATTTCCAGGGTGAGTCCTGCGCGATCTGCAAGGCATCGGCATCCATGATGACTGTCGCGGTCAAGGGCAAGTCGCGGGATGACACGGAGCGGCTGGTCCAGGAGTTTCGCGATCTGGCGACCGGCAAGCTCGACGCCGCGGGCCCGCATCATCTCGGGCGGCTGACGGTGTTCGCGGGCGTGCGCGACCTGCCGACGCGGGTCAAATGCGCGATCCTGCCGTGGCACACGCTGCACGCGGCGCTCAACTCGGTGGCAAGCACGACCACCGAGGCGGACGAGGACCCGATGCACGCCCCCGTGGGTAATGCGTGAAAGGCAACATGAACCGCCAAGCCGCCAAAATGCATTCAAGGACATTCATATTCGCCAAGTCGCATTTGAATGCTCTTTGGCGTCGTGGCGGTTGATTGTGGTCTGAACATGCCGAAGATCGCCGAAATCGAGCCGACGCCGAACCCGAATGCGATGAAGTTCGTGCTCAAGGAGCCGCTGACCTGGGGCATATCGCGCTCGTACGAGAACGCCGAGCAGGCGAAGGATGATCCCCTCGCCACGAAGCTGTTCGAGATCGAGCACGTGGTGAGCGTGTTCTACGTGGACCACTGGATCACCGTCACGCAGGACGGCGGCGCGGACTGGCAGGAGCTCATGCGCAAGCTCGCGGCCCCGATTCGCGACGCGCCATCGGCGGACGCGCAAACGGCGCAACTCGTGGCCCAGGCGGGCACCACTGCGGACACCAGCAAGTTGAACGAGGCCGACAAGCAGCGGCTCGACAAAATCAACGCAATACTCGACGAGCAGGTTCGGCCCTATCTGCAGGGCGACGGCGGCGATCTCTACATCATGGGCCTCGAAGGCAACCGCCTGAGGGTGCACTACCAGGGCGCGTGCGGCAGCTGCCCGAGCTCGATCTCCGGCACGCTCACCGGTATTGAAAACCTGGTGCGCCAGATTGAACCGGACATCGAAGTCGTTGCCGTTTGAGGAAACTTTGCCGCCTAGGCGCCAAGACAGCCCAGAGACTCGAGAACAATGCTGGATAAGCGAGTCGGCCAATGTGACTTATGGCGGAGAAGGACCATCGGTTGTTCGAGGGATCGAATGTCATTCCGATGTTTCCGACGCTGGTCTGGAAGATGCAACTCAAGGCGGATCAGCACGAAGCGATAAATGCGAAGATTCTCGCGGCGCTTGTAAGGATGAGGCGAGATGAGCCCCAACTGGCGTCTGGACAAGGGTGGCAGTCAGATCGGACATTGCATGAACTCGAAGAATTTCAGGATCTTGTTTCCTGTGTAAATCACGCGACGAAAAGCATTCTGCAATTCTTGAGAATAGGTTGTGACGCCTTTCAGATTACCGGCTGTTGGGTCAATGTTCTCGCCAAGGGTGCCGCACACCGGTCTCATAGTCACCCAAATAACTTCTTGAGTGGCGCTTATTACGTTAGAACTCACCCCGGCGCAGACACCATAAACTTTCACGACCCGAGAAATCAGACCGGTATCATCAGGCCACCGGTCGTGCAGCTTACGGCCGAGAATACCGATCAGGTTGTGGTCAAAGTAAGTAATGGCACTCTTCTGGTTTTCCCGGCCTACCTGCAACACTCCGTCGACACGAATATGAGCGAAAACGAGAGGGTGAGCCTCAGCTTCAACATCATGTTTTCCTCATTCACCGAAAACCTCAGCAGGCCGCTATGGTAAGCGTGGAATGCCAGCCTGACTCATGCTCCGGCCGAAGTCACTAATGCGCCGCGACTGAGCTAAATGTCTGACTGGATCACCGTGGCTAAGGTGGGCGAGCTGGCGCCCGGCAGCCACCGCGTGGTGGACGTGGATGGCGCGAGCGTCGTGGTGTTCAATCTCGGGGGCGACTACCACGCCATCGAGGACGTGTGCAGCCATGACGGCGGGCAATTGACCGGCGGCACGATCGAAGGCGACGAGATCATCTGCCCGCGCCACGGAGCGCGTTTCTGTATCAGGACGGGTGAGGCGCTGACCGCCCCTGCCTACGAGCCGGTCGCGACGTTTCCGGTGCGCGTGCAGGACGGCGTGATCCAGGTGCGGGACAATCGCTGGGACTAGTGCCGTTCCAACTTGTTTCGCCAAATGGGGTAGGCATGGGGCGCGGGGAATCTTCCCCGATTGGGGCGATCCGGATACCCGCAGATAGTTGGAACGGCACTAGAAAGGCTGTGATGAGTGAAGTCGTTATCGTTATCGTGGAGCGTGAACATGGGCAGGACGGTGAAGTGCATCAAACTGGGGCGAGAAGCCGAAGCCTTGGATGTTCCCCCTTACCCGGGGGATCTCGGTAAGAGGATATTTGACAACGTATCAAAGGAAGCCTGGAAGCAATGGCTGGAGCACCAGAAAATGCTGATGAACGAAAACCGGCTCAATCTGGCCGATGCCAAGGCGCGCAAATACCTTGCGGAGCAGATGGAGAAGCATTTCTTCGGCGGCGGTGCCGACGTGGCGGCGGGATACGTGCCTCCATCCACCAAATAGCATGGGCAAGTTCTCGGAAGGACGGGTCGTGAATTCGAAGCGCTGGACCGAACGGCTTCATTCGCTGCAGGTCGAAGCGCCGGTTGAGCCGTTCAAAGCAGGACAGTTCGGCAAGCTGGCCCTGGAAATCAGTGGCGAAATGGTCTTCCGGCCCTACTCCTTTGTGAATGCTCCGCACGAGCGGCCGCTGGAATTCTATTTCATCACGCTCGAGAACGGCTCGTTGACTCAGCGCCTGATCAAGCTCGATTGCGGCGATCCGATTTACGTCGCGCCGCGAGCAGCAGGCTTCCTCACGCTTTCTGAGCTTCCCGAAGCGGACAACCTGTGGCTGCTTTCCACCGGCACCGCGATCGGCCCGTTTCTCTCGATCCTGAAAACGGAAGAGCCCTGGCGCCGGTTTTCGAGCATCATCCTGGTTCACGCGGTGCGCCACGCCGAGGAGCTCACCTATCAAGACCCGATCCGCCAGCTGCTCGACGAGCACCCGCAGCGTCTGAAGGTGATTCCTTTCGTGAGTCGTGAAGACACCGATTTTGCGATCAAGGGGCGGGTTCCGGAGGCGATCAAGGACGGTCGTCTGGAAGCCAAAGCCGGCGTGCAGCTCTCCGCTGAGAAATCTCAAGTCATGATATGCGGAAATCCCGACATGGTTCGCGACACGAGCCTCGTGCTCGAGGAACGGGGTTTGAAGAAAAACCGCCGGAAAGCCCCCGGCCATATCACGGTGGAACATTACTGGTAAAGAGGCATTATTCGAGCAACGTGGCAAAGCGATGAAGGAGTACTGCCATGGCAGGTTTGGGCAAGAACATCCCCAACCCTACTGAAATCAAGCTGCACCAGAAGTCCCGCATCCTGGAAATCTCGTTTGCCGACGGCAAGGCGTTCCAGTTCCCCTGCGAGTTTCTGCGCGTCTACTCTCCGTCTGCGGAGGTGCGCGGCCACGGGCCCGGCCAGGAGGTCCTGCAAGTCGGCAAGAAAAATGTCGAGATCAAGCATATCGAACCGGTCGGCACCTACGCGATCCAGCCCACCTTCTCCGACGGTCACGATACCGGCATCTATTCGTGGGACCTTCTCTATGACTACGGCCTCCACCAGGAAGACATGTGGCGGCGCTACGTCAAGCGCATGGAGGAAGCTTGCGCGAGCCGCGAGCCCGTCGAGGGCGCATTCGAACAGCGTCCAAAGTCGAAGTAGGCAGTACCAGTAAATGTCTGCCAGACCTGCAGCATCTCCCGACGCACTCGCCGGCATCCCCCTGGAAACCATGGGGCGCGTGAAAAGCGATGTGCCGTTCAAGGCGGTGCTGATCAATCCTTACGAACTGGGGCGTCAGCCATTCGCGCTCGCAGAACCCGCCGCATGGCTGAAAAGGGCGGGTTTCCAGGTGGCGTGCATCGACCTTTCGCTGCAAAGGCTCGATTCCCGCACCCTGGCGGGCGCCAGCCTGGTAGCGGTCTACGTTGGCATGCACACCGCCACGCGCATCGCGGTCGAAGCGATTCCGCGCATCAAGGCGCTCGCTCCCGGGGCCCACTTGTGCGTTTACGGACTGTATGCGCCGATGAACGAAATGCTCCTGAGAGGGCTCGGCGTTGGAACGGTTCTCGGCGGCGAATTCGAGCCGGGATTATTGAGCCTCGCCGAGCGCCTGCGAAGCACTCGCCGCAACGGGACCCAGAGCGAGCCGCTCATCAATCTCGGCAGGATCGAGTTTCTCACCCCCGACCGGACCGGGCTCCCGCCCCTTGCCCGTTACGCCCATCTGCAACTGCCGGACGGGAGCAGCAAGGTCGTGGGATTTGCCGAGGGCAGCCGCGGCTGCAAGCATTTGTGCCGCCATTGTCCGGTGGTGCCCGTGTACCAGGGAAAATTCCGCATCGTGCCGGTGGATGTGGTGATGGCCGACATCCGCAGCCAGGTGGCAACGGGCGCGGCGCACATCTCCTTTGGCGACCCGGATTTTTTCAACGGTCCGACCCATGCGCTGAAGCTCGCGAGGGCGCTGCACGCGGAATTTCCCGGCGTCACGTTCGATGCCGTCATCAAAGTGCAGCATCTCATCAATCACGCTGAGATGCTGGCGGAATTGAAGCGCTGTGGATGCCTATTCATCACAGCCGCCGTCGAAGCGGTGGACGACCGGATACTAGAGTACTTCGACAAGAATCATACCGCCGCGGATTTCGGGCGCGTCGTGGCATTGCTGCGCCAGGTGGGCATCGCTTTCGCGCCGACCTTCGTCGCCTTCTCGCCGTGGACCACGCTTGAAGGCTATGTCGAGCTGTTGCAGCGGCTCATCGATCTCGACCTGGTCGAAAGCGTGCCGCCGATCCAGCTTTGTATCCGCCTTCTGGTCCCGCAGGGGTCGTACCTGCTGAAACTGCCGGGCTTCCGCGACCTCATCCAGGATTTCGATGCGAAGATTCTGGGTTACCCCTGGCGACACTGGGACCCTCGTGTCGATGAGCTGCAACAGCAGGTTCAAGCGTTCGTCGCGAGCGCCGAGGAAGCGGGGCTTTTGCGCCGCGAGGTATTCGCGAGAATCTGGGCGATGGCCCACGAGGCGCTCGGCAAGACCGCCCCGCCGCTCGACCACCTGAACCGCGGCTCTCCCATCCCGCATCTTTCGGAGCCTTGGTTCTGCTGTGCCGAACCCACGACGCAGCAGTTGCAAAGGTTCTAAGATCCCGCAGCCGTTGACTGAAGTCATGAAGCGCGTATTGCTCCTGCTTCCCACCACTTCATACCGCAACGAGGCGTTCCTTGCGGCTGGGGAGAAGCTGGACGTCGAGATCATCACGGTCGCCGACTACTGCCATCAGCTGGCCCCGGCATGGGGACTGGATCCCATCATGGCAGTGCATTTCGACCGGCCCGATGAGGCGCTCGAAGTCGTTTTGCGCTCGCTCAAGCACAAGCCCGACGCCGTGCTGGCGGTAGACGACCCGGGACTCGAGCTCGCCGCGCGGCTCAACGAGGGTCTGGGCCTTGCGGCTAATCCACCCGAGGCGGTGCGGCAGTTGCGCGACAAGCTCGCGTTCCGGCAGATGCAACAAGAGCACGGATTCCCATGCCCGGATTTTCATCACCTGCCGAGCGCTGCCGATCCGGCCCAATTGCTTGGGCAACTGAGGTGGCCCATCGTGGTCAAGGCGAGAAGGCTTTCGGGAAGCCGCGGCGTGATCCGGGCCGACAACGCCCGGGAATACCTGCAGGCGGTGAATTGGGTGAGAGACATCCAGAACAAGGCGGACCGCGATGCCGCTTCACTGGGTCTGGTCGTCGAGGAATTCATTGCGGGGCGGGAGTATGCGCTGGAGGGCATCCTCAGTCGCCGCGAACTCAGGGTACTCGCGTTGTTCGACAAACCCGATCCCCTGGACGGACCCTATTTCGAGGAGACCATTTACGTCACGCCCTCGCGCCTGCCCGACCGGACTCAGGACGAAATTCATGGCACGGTGCAGCGCGCATGCCGGCAGGCTGGACTCATCACTGGGCCGGTGCATGCCGAAATGCGGGTCAACGGCGAGGGCGTGTGGCTGCTGGAGGTGGCCGCCCGCTCGATCGGCGGTCTGTGCGGCATGGCGCTCAACCGCGCATTCGGCATGACGCTTGAGGAACTGATCCTGCGCTCGGCGCTGAACCAACCCGTGGCGTTGAGCGCATCCCGTGAAGGTGCCGGCGTGATGATGATTCCCATCCCGCGGCGCGGCATTTATCAGGGCGTTCATGACCTGGACAGCGCATCGGATGTACCCGGCATCACCGGGATCAGGATCACGGCGCAGCCCGGTCAAATCGTCGCCCCGCCTCCAGAGGGAGCGAGTTACCTCGGGTTCATCTTCTCGCTATGCGCGACCCCGGCCGAAGCCGAATGGGCGCTGAGGCGGGCGCACGCCAGGCTGCTGTTCGACATTCAACCGGAATACAAGGTGCAAGAGTTGGCTTCGGAACAATGATGCGATACCTCGGATCCGGGACTCCAAGGAGGATGCTCATGGATGCTACCGCTTTCTTGCAGGAATTGGACGCGTTCAAGGCCGAGCGACTTTCTCCCATCATCGGAGCGGGCCAGACGTCGCTGCTGAGTGGCGCATCCGGCGATGCGGAAAAGATGCTGCAGGTCGCGCTGGTGAACGAGATCAGCGTGAGCGAGCTGGCCGCGGCGTGGATGCCGGGCACGCCGGAGGTGGACGTGAAGATCGCGCTCGCTCGACAGGCTGGGGACGAAGCCGGGCACTTTCAGCTCGTGGCAGACCGGCTCGTGGCCCTCGGCTTTGAGCTTGGGGGGTTTCGGCCGCCGGCGGCAAACCCGCTCTTCGACTACCTACGCGGCCTTTCGACCACGGTCGAGCGCCTCGCCGCCGGGCTTTTCGTGCTGGAGTCGATCGCCTATTCGGTCAACGAGAACTTCATGGCCTACTGCCACCAGCGTGGCGACGCCGAGACCGTGCGCATTTACCGCGAGTACATCCAGCCCGACGAGCTGCGGCACCACAAGCTCGGTCGGCAGCTTCTCGCGAAGTACGCGACAGAGCCGGAGTCGCAGCAACGGGCCAAGGAAGTAGTGGCAAGAGTCCTGGAGATCGCCACTGTCGCCCGAGCCCACGCCGCGGCGAGGATGGGCACCGCCTGCTTGCCGGGGTGCTGAGCGCAAGGGCAACGATTGAAGCCGGACGACAACAACTTCCCGGAGGAAGGCAGATGAGCCTGGCCGACCAAAAATGCATCCCATGCCGCGGTGGAGTTCCACCGATGGAAAAAAGCCGCGCGGAAGAGCTGCTGCGGGAGTTGGACGATGGGTGGCGCCTAAACCCAGATGGCCACCTCGAGCGCGCGTATGCTTTCAAGAACTTCGCCGAGGCCATGGCTTTTGCCAACAAGGTGGCCGACGTCGCAGAAGACGAGGGCCATCACCCGGATCTCTACATCGCATGGGGCAAGTGCAAGGTGGAGATCTGGACGCACAAAATCAGCGGATTAACCGAGAGCGACTTCTACTTGGCTGCCAAGGCAGATCGCGCCCTCAAAGCCTCGAACTAGTCCTGCTGACCCAGGTGTCGCTGGTGCCGTTCCAACTTGATGTGCCTCTTGGCAAGGAACTCTGCAGGCCGGAGGTCAAGCATCGTTAGGATCCCTGCACTTAGCGAGAGAAAGTTGGAACGGCACTGGCAGACGAACTGATCGAACTGGGCGAAACAATTTGGAACGGCACTAGCTTGGAGGTATGGACCTACCGATCACCGTGGTCGGAGGCACTGGCTTCATCGGCCGCCGGCTGGTGGAGCGGATCGTGGGTCGCGGCGCATCAGTGCGGATCATCTCGCGCCACGCGGCAGACGAGGGTGGTCCGGCGCGTCAGATAGAACGTGTCGTCGGCAGCATCGAGGACCCATCTACTCTCGAGCGCGCAGTTGACGGCGCCTCCGCGGTCGTCAACCTGGTCGGCACCACAGCCGCGCGGAGCGAGCGGCAGTTCTACCTATTGCATTGCGACGCCCCAGGCCGGCTGGCGGCAGCGGCACGACTTGCAGGCGTCAGGCGCTTTGTTCACGTTTCAGCGATGGGCATCGGCCTAGACGCGCCGTCGCTGGCCGATCGGTCGAAGGCTGCCGGGGAGAACGCTGTCCGGGCGGCTTGTCCGCGACGCGCCTGCCATCCCCCTGATCGGCGGCGGACGTACCCGGTTTCAGCCGATGCATGTCGACGACGTTGCTGAAACCATGGCGAGGGTGCTTGAGGAGCCGGACACTGCCGGTCGGGTGTTCGAGCTCGGCGGGAGCGAGATTTTCAGCTTTCGCGAGCTGATCGAGCGGCTGTGCCGGGCCATCGGGCGCCGGCCGTGGCTGGTGTCGATCCCGTTCCCGTTTGTGGAAGCGGGGGCGTATGCGACGCAGTGGCTGCCGCATGCGCCCCTAACCGTCGATCAGGTGCGACTGCTGAAGACGGACAAGGTGATCCGCGATCCGCAAAGCGCCCCGGCGGGGCTCGGCGTGCGGCTCCGGCCTCTTGAGCGTTTCCTTGAGGAACTGGGCAAGCATTACAGCCGTTAGGGGGATTGCGTGCGGGAGCGCATGGCGGGTGCCTCATGGTGAGGAAAGCCATGCTGTGTCCTCGCCCCAAACCCGCCGCGCGGTCTCCACGACCAGCCTGAGCTTTCGTTCCTGGTCTGCCGGGGTGATGGCGTTTCCGATCACCGAGCTGGAAAAGCCGCATTGCGGGCTTACTGCCAAACGCTCCAGAGGCACGAAGCGGCTCGCGTCGCGGATGCGGCCTACCAGCTCGTCCATCGGCTCAAGGCGAGGACGCTTAGTGGTGACGAGCCCAAGCACCACCCACTTGTCTTCCGGTACCTCCTTGAGGGGCTCGAACGATCCGGAACGCGCATCGTCGTATTCGAGCAGGAGCCGCTGCGCCCGGACGCGCCGGAAGACGGTCCGCGCGATCCGCTCGTAGCCGCCGCTCGCAAGCCACCGGCTACCCTGGTTTCCCCGGCACAAGTGAAAGCCGAATGTGACGCCCGGAAAATCTCCGATGACGGCGTTGTCCATCTCGATGCCGCGTTCCAGGTAGCGCTCCGCACTCCAGCCTTGGGATTCGTAGAAAGTGCGCGTCGCCGGGTCGAGCAGCAGCGCATAGTGGGGCGCGTCGAGCTGGATATAGATCGCGCCGAGCCGCACGAGCTCCGCGACTTCCTCGCGAAGCATGTCCACCACGTCCGCGAGGAAGTTTTCCAAGGTGGGATAGGCTGCGCGGGAGCGCTGCGGAGACCAGAAGTTCGCCCAAAGGCTGGGGCTGGGCAGCGTGATCTTCCGGATGCGTGTCGTGCGCGCACGCAGAAACACGAACTCTTCGACCAACAAATAACGACTGCGTCGAAGCTTCTCCACGACCCTGAGCCCCGCGGGGCGCTCAATCGTCCGATCGCCGACGGTAGAAGAATCTCCGCGCCAATCGCCCCACAGAAACGCGTTCAGGTCCCAGTCGCCCAGACCGCTCACGGATTCGGCGAACGGGCTTTGGAAGGAGAGCCGCCGCTGCTCGCCGTCGGTGACCACTGGCAGGCCCACGCTCTCCTGGAGTCTGATGGCGTCCTCCACGGCACGGTCTTCGATCGCCTTGACCCGGGCACGCGAGATCCGACCCGCGGCAGCGTCTTCCCGCGCCGAAATGAGTTCGGACGGGCGGAGCAGGCTGCCGATGTGGTCTGCGTGGCAAGCAATCATGGGGCTCGATAGGAGATTTAATGCTAGTACATCTCCCTCAGCAACGGGGGTGAGAAGGCCATCTAGTCCCTCGTACCGTCAGTTCGAGACTTGCCTGGGGTATCATGCGGCGCGATGGACACGCTGACGCATGCCTTGTCCGGCGCGCTGCTGGCGCGGGCAACCGCGCCGGCGCAGGCTGACGACAAGGCGCTCCCGCTCAGGCGGCGCCTGCTCATCGGTTTCCTGGCCGCGGCCGCGCCCGACTTGGACATAGTGATCAGCACCATCGGGCCGGTCGAGTACCTGCTGCACCATCGCGGGGCGACCCATTCGCTGATCCTGCTTCCATTGTGGGCGTTCCTGATTGCGAAGCTCTTTGCGGTGATCTGGCGCGGGGACCGGCCGTGGAAAGCCTATTACGGGGTCGTCGCGATGAGCCTCGGCATCCACATCGCGGGCGACTGGATCACCTCGTTCGGCACGATGGTGTTCTGGCCTCTATCCGATGCGCGGGTGGGCATCGGCACCACCTTCATCATCGATATTTTTTTCAGCGGCATCATTCTGGCCGGCCTCGTCGCGTCGCTTGCCTGGCGCCGATCGCCGGTGCCCGCCATCGCGGGGCTCGCCGCGCTCTGCAGCTACGTCGCCTTCCAGGGTGTGTTGCAGCAACGCGCGGTGGAGTGGGGAGAAGCGTATGCCAGGGCCTCCGGGATCGGGCAGGCGAGGGTGACGGCGCAGCCGCGTCCGGTGTCCCCGTTCAACTGGATGGTGATCGTGCGGAGCAGCGAGGCAGTACGCTACAGCTTCATCAACCTCGTGCGGCGCGAGCCGTTGCGTTTGGCTCCGGATGCCGACACCATCGCGCGCCTCGATGCAGCCTATCTTCCGCGTGCCGAGGCGCAGTGGGTGCATGCGACCCGGTTCGGGGCGTCGGACGCGGAACGTGCCATCGCGCGCGAAGCCTGGTCGCAGCCGCAGTTTGCGTTCTATCGCTGGTTCTCTGAAGAGCCGGTGCTGGTGCGCGTGGATTCGGGCAATCCCTCGACCTGCGCGTGGTTCCAGGACCTGCGGTTCTTCATTCCGGGACGGGACAACTGGCCGTTCCGCTATGGCATGTGCCGCGAGGGCAACGGGCCATGGGAACTTTTTCGACTATTCGGGGACTCTATGCGGGTGCCGGTACGCTAGAACATAGTGACGACTGACGACTGACGAGTTATGAGGAGCATCACAGTCCTGACGGCACCACGCGCGCTTGCGGCGGCGCTGCTTGCGACGTTGGCGCTCGCCTCGTGCGAGACGGTGCAGACCACCCAGCCCGGCGCCGTGGGCGTGGAACGCAAGCAGTCGATGCTGTTGTCCTCCGCCCAGGTGGACAAGAGCGCCGTGCTCGCGTACCAGCAGGAGATGAAGAAGGCGGCGGCCAAGAAAGCGCTCAATCGCGATGCTGCGCAGGTTGCGCGCGTCCGGGTCATTGCGTTGCGGCTGATCTCCGGCACCGCGGCGTTCCGCCCGGATGCACCGAAGTGGGCGTGGGAGACCAACGTCATCGCCTCGAAAGAAGTCAACGCCTGGTGCATGCCGGGCGGGAAGATGGCGGTCTACAGCGGGCTCATCGAGACGCTGAAGGTAACCGACGATGAGCTCGCAGCCGTGATGGGGCACGAGATCGCGCACGCGCTGCGGGAGCACGGGCGCGAGCGGGCATCCCAGGCGGCGGCGCAGAGCATGGTGCTTTCGGTGGGCGGCGCGCTGCTCGGCCTGGGCGATAACAGCGTGCAGCTCGCGCAAATCATCACCGACGTCACGATCAACCTTCCCAACTCGCGCGAGCACGAGGTCGAGGCCGACCGCATCGGCGTCGAGCTCGCAGCGCGCGCCGGCTACGATCCCCGCGCCGCGGTCACGCTGTGGCAGAAAATGGGCCAGGCCGGAGGCGCCGCACCCCCGCAGTTTCTTTCGACGCACCCCTCCCCGCAGAATCGCCAGAAGGACCTCGAGGAATACGCGGCGCGGGTGATGCCGCTCTACGAATCGGCGCGCAAGCGCTGATTATTATGATCGTCGTGCCGGACGATTTCCCCTCGGTCTTCGAGGGTTCTATCGCCCACGAGCGCGCCCGGGCACTGGGGGAGGTGCGCGTCCACACCGGGCGCGGCGCGCAAGACGAAACGGAGCTCGCGCGCCGCATCGGGAACGCCGCCGTCGCCGTCAACATCCGTTCCTACGCGCGTTTCACGGAGTCGGTGTTCCGCGCCTGCCCCGGCCTGAAGCTGATCTCGATCTGGGGCACGGGCACGGACAACGTCGATCTTGTGGCGGCCGCGCGTCGCGGTATCACGGTCTGCAACACGCCGGGAGTCAACGCCTACGCGGTGGCGGAGCACACGATTGCGCTGATGCTCGCCGTCGCGCGCAGGATTCCGGGAATCGACCGCGAGATGAGAGGCGGCGGATGGCCGCGCGACATGCTCGTGCAGCTCCACGGCAAGACGCTCGCGGTATTCGGCTCGGGGGCCATCGGGGCGCGAGTGGGGCAGCTTGCGCGCGGGTTCGGAATGGAGGTGCTGAGCTGGAGCGCGCGTGGCGACACTGTGGCCGCGAAGGAGGAGTTACTGAGCCGCGCCGACTTCGTCACGCTTCACATGCGGCTCGTGCCGGAGACCCGCGGCTTCATCGGGCGCCGGGAGTTTGCGCTGATGAAATCGGGGGCGTTCCTCATCAACACCGCCCGGGGACCGCTGGTCGACCGGGAGGCGCTGCTGGAGGCTCTGGCGGGCGGCAGGATTGCGGGCGCCGGGCTCGATGTCTTCCACGACGAGCCGTTACCGCCCGGCGATCCGCTGCTGAGCCTCTCCAATACCGTGCTCTCTCCGCACAACGCAGGCCAGACGCCGGAGGTCAGGCGCGATGGGCTGCTGCTGGCGATCGGGAACGTCGAGCGATTCCTGTCCGGCAGCCCGATCAACGTCGTCGGGACTTGATCTGCATCAAACTCCCGCCTGCATCGCCCCGCTAGATTTTCCCCATCGTCGGATTGTCTGCCGGAGCCTTCTCGTGGACACAGTCATTCGGATCCTCATTTCTCTCGCCGCCGCCGCGGTCATGCTGGCGGCCGCACTGGACGCCGCCGGCCAGCAGCAGGTTCAGAACCGCGAGCAGAGCCAGACGCGCACCCAGGAGCGGGCGGGAAAGCGCGAGATCATCCCGGGCTCCGAGCTCATGACCTCGAAAGAGCGCGAAGACTACCGACGGCGCTACGCCGCCGCAAAGACCGAAGCGGACAAGGAGAAGGTGCGCGCTGATCACATCAAGGCCATGCAGGAGCGCGCACGCCTCCGCGGACTCGAGCTGGCATTGCCGGCCGCGCCGAAGGGCGGAGGCAAATGAGGCTCGCCGGATTTCTCATCGCGGCGGGTGCCGCTATGCTGCTGGCGGCGCCGGCCGGCACAGCCGGCGATCCCGCGCGCGGCGCGACGCTACACCAGGATTGCCTGGGCTGCCACGGGACCGAGATCTACGTGGCCCCGCGGGCAAAGGTCAAGTCGCTCTCGGCGCTGAAAAAGGAAACCGAGAAGTGGAACGACCGCATGAATCCCAAGTTCACCAGGCAGGAAATTGAGGACCTCGTCGCCTGGCTCAACGCGACGTTCTACAAGTTCCCGTAGGTCACGTCCACACCACCCCCATCCCAACCTTCCCCCTGAGAGGGAAGGAGGTTGTTTAGAGGTACCGAACAAAAAGATTTCCCTCCCCCTCAGGGGGAGGGCTAGGGTGGGGGTGGTTCCCGGTTGAACAACTGCGGCACGCTGTCAAGTCCGATGTGATCGACGGAGTGCGCTGTCAATAGCGCCTCAATCCAGAACGTGCGACACGAGCCCGTCCGCGAGCTTCGGCTCGAACCAGGTTGACTTCGTCGGCATGACCTTGCGCGCCTCGGCCACCGCCATCAGCTCCGCCATGCTCGTGGGATGGAGTGAGAAGGCGGCAGCCATCTCGCCGCTGTTCACCCGCTTCTCCAGTTCTGCAAGCCCGCGGATGCCGCCGACGTAGTCGATGCGCTTGTCGTGGCGCAGATCCTTGATGCCCAGGATCGGCCCGAGCACGTGGTCGGACAGCAGCGTCGCGTCATGACGCGCGACGGGATCGTCGACGGGGACGAGCGCGCGGTGGATTGCCAGGCGATACCACTGCCCGGCAAGATAAAGCCCGAATTCGGCCGTCCGGGCCGGCTTTACCGGCGCGGAGCTTTTCTCAACGGAGAAGCTCTTCCGCACGCGGGAAAGGAAAGTCGCTGCGTCCATGCCGTTCAGGTCGGCGACCACGCGGTTGTAGTCGAGGATCTGCATCTGGTGGTGAGGGAAGACCACCACGAGGAAGCAGTTGTAGCTCTCCTCCCCGGTGTGGCGCGGATTCGCGGCGCGGCGCGCAGCGGCGACGCGCGAGGCTGCCGCCGAGCGGTGGTGTCCGTCGGCGATGTAAAGGGCGGGCAGGGCGTCGAAGGCGCGGGTCAGTTGCGCCTGGATTCCGGCATCGCGCACGACCCATAGCGAGTGGCGGACGCCGCCGTCGGCGGTTGCGTCGGCGTCGGGTGAGCCGGTCGAGCAGCGGGCGAGGATGGCATCCACCTCCGGCGCGTCCGGATACGCGACCATCACCGGGCCGGTCTGCGCGTTCAGGGCGTCGATCTGGCGCACGCGATCGCTTTCCTTTTCGGTCTGCGTGTGCTCGTGCGTGCGGATGCGGTTGGATTCGTACTCCGCGAGCGAGGCGGCCGCCACCAGGCCGGTCTGCGCGTGCTTACCCATGACCAGGCGGTAGACGTAATAGCAGGGTGCCGGGTCGCGGCTGAGGATACCCTTGCGAATCATGAGACCCAGGTTCTCCGCCGCCTTGGCGTAGACCTGCGGCGCGTAGGGATCGGTACCGGCAGGCAGGTCGATCTCCGGCTTGGATATGTGCAGGAAGCTCCATGGCTTGCCCGCGGCGCGCGCGCGCGCCTCGTCGCTCGACAGCACGTCGTAGGGAGGCGCGATGACTTCAGCGGCGCGGCCGGCAGCCGGGCGCAGGCCGGCGAAGGGGCGGATCAGGGACATGGCGAATCCTACCGCGCGCGCCAGCGGCCGCGCAGCGCCCGGCCCGTAAACAATCCGGTCAGGAACCCGACCGCCGCGCCCATCAGTAGGGTGTCGGTGCCGAGCGTCCGCAGGTAGCGCGGCTCGATGCTTTTCTCCTGCGCGATGTAGCGGGCCTCCTGCTCTCCGCCGCCGGTGCGCCACCTCAACTCCACACTTTGCCGCGCCTCGGGCGCATCCGTGACCGTGAACGACGCTTCGCCGGCGTCGCCGATCGTGACGCTTGCGTCCCGCTGGGGCAGGAGCAGGCTCGCCGCGGGGCGCTTCTCGGTCACGCTCTGCCACTCATTCCACGGCACCACGAAGTAGTTCCTCGGGTCCGGGCGCTCGCGGTCGCCATCATAGGCGATCACCGGGAATCGCGCTGGTGGTGTCTCGCCCTGCGCGTGCCGCCATGCCGACGCCTGCGAGATGAAATAGCTCGTGAACGCCGTCACCAGCAGGAATACCACCAGTTCCGTGCCCAGCACGGCGGCACGCAGGACTGCCGGGTTCATTCGCTTTCTTCCATTTTCGCGGCCCCCGATTATGCCAGTTCACCGAAGGCCTCACGCACGGCCATGACGCGGGCTTTAACGTCGGGGAGCTTCAGCTCGATGCGCAGCTTGTCCTGCCCCGCGAGGCGGTAGTGCTTCTTCTGCCGCACGAGGTCGAGCACCCTGGCCGGCTCGATCGGGGGCTTCGCGACGAACTGCAGCTGGATCGCCGTTTCGCTTGCATCGATGCGCGCGATGCCGAGCGGCTGACCGAGGATGCGCAGGCGGTGGCACTCGATGAGCGCCCGGGCCGGCTCGGGCGGGATGCCGAAGCGGTCGATGAGCTCCTCGCGGAGGCGATCGAGCGCCTCCATCGTCTCGCAATTGGCGAGCCGCTTGTAGAGCACCAGCCGCTCGTGCACATCGCTCACGTAGTCCGCTGGCAGCAGCGCGGGCACGTGCAGGTTGATCTCGGCGGTGACGGCGAGCGGCGCCGCGAGATCGGGCTCGCGCCCGCTGCGGAGCGAGCGCACCGCTGCGTCGAGCATGCGCACGTAGAGGCTGAACCCGATCTCCTGCATCTCGCCGCTCTGGGATTCGCCGAGCACTTCGCCCGCTCCGCGAATCTCGAGATCGTGCATCGCGAGGAAGAAGCCCGAGCCCAACTCCTCCATCATCTGGATCGCATCGAGGCGCTTTCTCGCCTGCGCGGTGATGCCGCCTTCGTCGGGCAGCAGCAGGTACGCATAGGCCTGGTGGTGCGAGCGGCCCACGCGCCCCCGCAGCTGGTGCAGCTGCGCGAGCCCGAACTTGTCGGCCCGGTTGATGATGATGGTGTTGGCGGTGGGCACATCGATCCCGGTCTCGACGATGGTGGTGCAGAGCAGCACGTTGAAGCGCTGCTGGTAGAAGTCGCGCATCACGTGCTCGAGCTCGCGCTCGCGCATCTGGCCGTGCGCGACGCGGATATGCGCCTCGGACAGGAGCTTCCCGAGCGACTCCTCGACATGGCGGATGGTGTCGATGTCGTTGTGCAGGAAATAGATCTGGCCGCCGCGCTTCAGCTCCCGCAGCGCCGCCTCGCGGATGAGCGGACGGCTGTGGCGCGCGACGAAGGTCTTGATCGCGAGCCGGCGCTCGGGGGCGGTGGCGATCACCGAGAAGTCGCGCAGCCCTTCCAGCGCCATCGCCAGCGTCCGCGGGATCGGAGTCGCCGTGAGGGTGAGTACATCCACTTCCGCGCGCAGCGCCTTCAGCCGCTCCTTCTGCGTCACGCCGAAGCGGTGCTCCTCGTCGATGATGACGAGCCCGAGCTGCTTGAATTTCACGTCGCGGGAAAGCAGCTTATGGGTGCCGATCGCGATGTCGACGCGGCCGTCGGCAAGGCCCGCGAGCGCGCCGGCGGTCTCCTTCCCGGTGCGGAAGCGCGAGAGCTCCGCGATCCTGACCGGAAAGTCGGCGAAGCGGTCGGAGAAGGTATTGAAGTGCTGCTCGGCAAGCAGCGTCGTCGGCACCAGCACCGCGACCTGCTTGCCGTCGGCGACCGCGACGTAGGCCGCGCGCAGCGCGACTTCCGTCTTCCCGAAGCCGACGTCGCCACAGATCAGGCGGTCCATCGGCTTGCCGTTTTTGAGGTCGTCGAGCACGGCGTTGATCGCGGCCGCCTGGTCGGGCGTCGCCTCGAACGGGAAGCCATCGGCGAAGGCCTCGTAGTCGTGGGCCTTCACCTGGAACGCATATCCCTCGCGCGCGGCGCGCCGGGCGTAGAGCGCGAGCAGCTCCGCCGCGGTATCGCGCACCTGCTTCGCGGCCTTGCGCTTCGCCTTGTCCCACTGCCCAGTGCCGAGCTGGTGCAGCGGCGCCGCCTCCGCCGGCGCGCCGCTGTAGCGCGAGACGAGGTGCAGGCTCGAAACCGGAACGTAGAGCTTGTCGCCGCCGGCGTATTCCAGGGAGAGGAACTCGGTCTCGCCGTCGCCGAGGTCGAGAGTCATCAAGCCGGTGTAGCGGCCGATGCCGTGGCTCTCGTGCACGACCGGGTCGCCGGACTTGATCTCGGAGAGATCGCGCAGCATCCCCTCCGGGGAGACGCGCTGAGCGACCTCGCGCCCGCGCCGCGGCCGTGCCTGCTGCGCGTAGAGCTCGTTTTCCGTGACGATGGCGAGAAGTGGCTCGGCCAGCGTGAAGCCCGAATGCAGCGGGCCCACGCCCAACATGAAGCGCTCCGGAGCGTCGCGGAAACCGGCGAAAGTTTCCGCGACCGCCGGCTTCAGGCCGTGCTCGTTGAAGTACTCGAGGAGCGTCTCGCGCCGGCCCGGGCTCTCCGCCAGCACCAGCACGCGCCCCTCGAACGCCGCGGTGAAGGCGCGGAGCCGATGAAGCGGATCATCGGCCCGCCGCTCCACCGCAAGCGGCGGCAACGGTGCTGTTGCTCCTCTTCCCGGCGCTGGCGAGTTGCGAGTTTCCAGTTGCGAGTTTCGAGTTGAATCGGGAGCAACACCGCCTTCTGAACTGGAAACTGGAAACTGGGAACTCGAAACTGACTGAAGTTCGACGCGGGCGTAGGGCTTGATCGCGCCGAAGAACTGGTCGGCGGTCAGGAACAGTTCGTGGGGCGGCAGGGCGGGGCGGTCGTGGTCGCCGCGCAGCACCGCGTAGCGGGAGTGCGTGTCGCTCCAGAACTGCTCGATGGCCCCCTGCAGGCCGGGCTGCACGCATAGCAGCATGTCCTGCGGCAGGTATTCGGTGATGACGGCTGTTTTCTCGAAGAACAGCGGCAGGTAGTACTCAATGCCGGCGGCAACCACGCCCTTCGAGACATCCTTGTAGACGCGGCTGCGCGACGGATCGCCCTCGAACTTCTCGCGGAAATTGCGGCGGAAGCGGGTCTGGCCCTCCTCGTCCAGCGGAAACTCGCGCGCCGGCAGAAGGCGCACCTCATTCACCTTGTAGATCGAGCGCTGGCTGTCCACGTCAAAGCTGCGGATGGTTTCCACCACGTCGTCGTCGAGCTCGATGCGGTAGGGGACCGCGCTGCCCATGGGAAAGAGATCGATCAGGCCGCCGCGCACGCAGTACTCGCCGGGCGCCACCACCTGCGTGACGTGCGCGTATCCGGCGGTCACCAGCTGGCGGCGCAGTTCGTCGGGCGCGAGCCTTGCTCCCTGCTTGAAGAAAAACGAGCGACCGGCGAGGTACTCCACGGGGGGAAGCCGGTAGAGCGCCGTCGTGACCGGCACGATCGCGACATCGAGCGCGCGCTGCGTCAGCTGGTAGAGCGTCGCGAGCCGCTCGGAGACCAGATCCTGGTGCGGCGAGAGCGGGTCGTAGGGCAGCGTCTCCCAATCCGGGAAAAGGCGGATCGTCAGCGCCGGATCGAAGAATGGCATCTCCTCCAGCAGCCGCTGGGCGTCGGCGGCGGTGGCGGTGAAGACGGCGAGCGGCCGGCCCGCGCGCGCCATCGTCGCGAGCAGCAGTGCGTCGGCGGAGCCGTTGAGCGGAGGCGACCGTACACGGCTCCCCGGCTGCGGCAGTTCGATCTGCAGCATCGTCAGGGAAGTGCTTGAAAAACCAAAGTTATTATACCGGCTGGCGGATCACGCCGAGCGCCAGGGGCTCACGCGGGAGACGAGAATCGCCGCGAATGGCAGGGCGAAGCCGATCGCGATCTGGACGATCAGCAGCTCGCCCAGCTGGCCGTAATCGGCCGGGGTGATCACGGAGCCAGCGGCGTCCATGACCTCGCGCGCGACGACGTAGATCTGGTTGAGATACTTCGTGCCGAGCTGGGAGGCGGAGAGCGCAAGGTTGGTGAAGGAGGCCATGATCGCGAAGTAGGTGGCCTTCAGGTTCTGCGGAGCCGAGTTCGCGATCCAGGCGAGCATCGGGATCATCGCGATCTGGCCGAGCGGCGATTCGAGCGCCGTGTTGACGATCACGATGAAGCGGGCGTCCACCATGCTGCCGGTGAGGGCGGCGGTCCAGTGGTGCAGCCCGTAATAGAGGCCGACGATGGGCAGCGACAGCACTACGCCGACGAGGGTGAGGAACCCCACGACATAGGCGATCGAGCGCACGGCCATGAAGCGGCGGAAGAGGAACATCCCGAAGAGCGTCAGCACGCTGGCGATGAGCGAGAGCACCGCGAGAAAGCGCTGGTCGAACTTGAGTTCGTCGATCATCCACCAGGTCAGGCCCTCGCCGGGGCCGGGAATCGCGCGGTAGACGAAGATGACGGCCGCCGTGCCGATCAAGGTCACACGCGCCTCCGGCTCGAGCTCGCGGGTGAGCTTAGCGATGAGGAAGGCGATGATGGCGAATGAGCCGGCGAAGATGATTTCCTGGTTGTACTCGATGCGGCTGAAGCCCATGCCGAGCGTGAACACGACGAACGCGAGGCTGCCGACGAGGATCCACCAGTTGGGCGCCGGCCGCTCCCCCGGCTCGTGCAGAAGCTCCCGTGCCTGCGCCGCATCCATGCCGTTGCCGATCAATCTTCGGTACTCGCGGCGCTTCAGCAGGTAGGCAAGCGCGACGCCGGCAACGGAAATGAACGGGATTGCCAGCGCGGTCAGATAGATCTGGCGGTAGACAGCCACCTTCTGCGGTTCGGAGAGCCGTTCGACGTCCGCAAAGAGATAGAGATTGATCGCCGCCACCAGCGCGAGGCCGCCGATCAACGCCACGCGTCCCAGCGTCTGCATGGTGGTGTTCATGAGCTTGCGGGTTTCCGGCGGCACCGGCTTTCCGTTCTGGTCCACGCGCGGCACGGCTTCCACCGTCATGGCATCGGCCACCACGTCCTGCACGACGTAGCCGACCGGGGAGAGCAGCACTGCAAGCACGAACCAGGCCTCGGCCGGCATCACCGCCACCATCGCGGCACGGTCGGTCAGGAGCCCGACCATGATGAGGAGGCTCGCGGAAATCAGTCCCGCGCCGAGGAACACCAGCCAGCTCTTCCAGCGCCAGATGAGGTCCACCAGGTGGCCGAGCGGCATCTTGAGCGCCCACGGGATACCGGCCCAGAAGCCGAGCGCGGC